>JABEBX010001841.1_pt1 | contig 10458 bp, 5 predicted proteins | sample 7245971 | NCBI WGS metagenome assembly JABEBX01 (sample SAMN14506365, study PRJNA622280) | hot springs metagenome | biome: hot spring [ENVO:00000051]|acidic hot spring [ENVO:00002120]; feature: spring [ENVO:00000027]|sediment [ENVO:00002007]; material: sediment environment [ENVO:01001048]...
GTGTTCCACTGACCATCGGTGATGCCGGTGGCGGCGAGGACGTCGGCTTTAGCGTGCCAGCCGGTGTATTCGCTCAGGAAGCCAAGGATTGCGATGGTTGGCGACGCGCCGTTCGCACTGGCCGTAGCTCCTGCCTCGAAGTCGAGTGAGGGTTGAGCCGTTACGGTGGCGCTGGTGGTACGACCGGCGCGCGGGGCGCGGGACGAGGTTCGCGTCGTTGCATTGATATGTCGCCCAAATAAGAGAACTGCCTCCTCATGACGCTGGCGGTTCAATTCGGACAGCCGCTTCAATATCTCGGCGCGCGTGGCGCCATCGACGCCGAAACGCTCTCCACGTTTGGTCTCGACAAATTGGTGATGAAGTTCAATGTCCTGCCACCCATATGCAGCAAGGACGGTGCGGTCGAGACTCACAATTAACTCACGAAGGCGAACAACGTCTTTACTATCCTCGACCTGCGAGTGCACCAGGTTGTAGATGGCAGTGAACCCCAGCTGACGCTGCTTGCACATGACAGCACGGTGCTCAAAGTAGGCCTTACCAGCAGTTTCAAGGCGAGGGTCAGTCACCTGGTGCGAGAGACTGCCATCAACGAGCATGCTGGAAGGAAATGGGAAAGTATCGAAGCAACTCGTTCCGACATATGCAGGCGTTTCGCCTGCCGTGGAGCCCCACACAAGCGCCCATTCGGTATGAGCAACCGATTGGAGAACGGCGAAAGCGCTGTAAGTTGTGAAATCAAAGAGCTTTGCCTTCTCCGAATAGATGTTTTTGGGATCGCCGAAAGTCACGCAAAAATGCTTCGACAATTTGGATGCCACCAGGACTATGCCGTGTTGACGAACTCGGTCGTGAAACACCTCCCGGCGGTCCCAAAACTTCCAGAAGCAACTTTCATGAACCTGCCGTGTAAGAGATTCTCGATACGAGCGCACGCGCTCATTCACGATTGCCCAAGGTGTTGGGAACCTCTTGGCTTCGTCTTCGTCGCGCGTCCAGTAATTGATGACCCAACGACTTCCAGTTTGAGAAGGGCAGGTATTAATGTCGTCGCCAACGATGTACTTCGCAATCACTTCGTTGGAACCCGGCTCCCTTTCAATGATCGAACTGGCTTCTACTTCATCAAGGACGAAACCGATTCCCTGCACCTTTACTCCGTCCGAGCAGAAGCCAGCATTGGATTGGAGTGGATGCGGAGCTACCAGCTCCGAACCGGGCTCAAGCATCGTCGATATCGAATCGACCTGCTTCCCATCCAACGTCACAACGCCCGCCCATGTTCGGAGGCTGAAGACGAGCACCGAGACATAGACGCCCGCCGTTCCCGGCCAAGGAAAGGACGAGAGGCCAAAGTACGGCGTTGAGCGGTCGAAGACACGCGACAGAGCTTGAATGCGCGTGTCGCTTTCCGTAATTGAATCTGTCGCAATGAAGCCAGCCGCACCGCTGTGCCGCAAGAGTCGGAGCGAACGGACGAGAAAATATGCGACCAAATTCACGGAGCCTTTGGCTCCGTCCAGCAGAAGCCTCTTGAGCGCCTTTTCGTAAGCGTCGCCCAGGTTTGATGAGATCTTTCGCCCGCCCATGAATGGCGGATTACTGACCCATGCGTCGAAACCTGGATCTTGCCTTTGGAATACTTCTGGAAACTCAATCGCCCAATGGAACGGAGTGCGACTGACGGTGCCGCGGGTGTCGATAGCGAGGTCTGCAGCAGCCCTCTGTCGAAGAACTTCCATTTCTTCGCAGGGGCCATTGACCAACTGATCTGCAAAGGTAGCAAGTTCTGCGAGGCGTGTTTCGAGTGCCCGAGAATTGCTGGTGACAAGGGCAGTAGCAATCAGTGCATCCGCGAGATAGCTCGAGAATCGGAGCTTGGTGCGAACAGCGGCGTCGAGGGTTGCCATCGCCTCGACATCCCGTATGTCGCGGATGGGAATCTCGCGGAGTTGTAGGCGCAGTGCGAGGGCCTCATTAATAGCTTTCCCAATGTTCTTGCCAAATAGGCGCGCCTGGCTATGGACTCTGGGAGCCATCGACAGCTCGGTGAGTTGTTCAAGTCGGTCGATCCCTAGAAGACTGTCGCCACAGCGCAGGTTGTGGTCGAGGAAACCGAAGGGCCGCCCTTTGGCCAGCGTCACCAGCCAGATGGAAAGCTTTGCCAGTTCGACCGCCAGTGGGTTCAGATCGACGCCGTAGAGGCAGCGTTCGGCGATGAGGCGGCGGGCGATGACGGTGCGTGCCTCAGTGTCGCGCGGCAGCGGCTCGATACTGGCGTCGGCATCCGCCACTCGTCCATCGACACTAACTGTGTGCCCCTGTGCCTCGGCATGTGCCCATGCTTCCACCAGCCGGTCGGCCAGCCACCGGCAGGCTTGTACGAGGAAAGCACCTGACCCCATGGCTGGATCGCAGATCTTCAGGTCGAGCAGTTCAGCGGGTGATTTCAACGCCCATTCCGAACGAGGCACGCCTTCCGCCGGGCCGACGTAAGCAATGGGCGTGAGCGTCTCGGCGACGATGGTCTCGGTGAGTGATTTCGGCGTGTAGTGGGTGCCGGTCTCGCGCCGGTCGGAGCCAGTGGTGACGATGAAGGCACCGGCGGGATAGACCAGCGGATAGCCCCAAGGGTCAGTGCGCACCAGATGGCTGAAAGGTTTGATGCGGTCGCGCAACGCCGTGTCGCCGTGGCAGGCCGTCAAAACGCGATCGGCGAGCGCATCGTCTACAGCACGGTTCAGATCATTGCGCACCCTGCTGGCCGAACTGCCGGATCGCTGCTGGAGCAAGTCGGCCAAGCGTTCGGCACTGTCCAGCCGTGCGGATTCGAGTTCAGGCAGCGTGACCCATGGCGACTGGGCGCTCTTGGTAGCGTCGAGTTCCAACGTAACCTCGGCGGTGCGCTTGACCGTGCGTTCCAGCAGGCCCTCATAAACGTAGCCGATCTGCTCCACATCAAGCGCCCGATACGACAGCGCGCGTCCCTGGAATTGCTGTATGGCTTCGAGCAGTAGCAAGACGGTCCGGTTGTCGATTGGCAGCGGCTTGGCGACGTCGATACGCCAGTTGGAGCCTTTGGCCCGGCCCTCGAGGAAGGGGAAGCGATCCGGATCGAACAAGGAGCCACCCAGCGCGGGCAGACGCAGGTTTTCGTGCTCGATGCCGCCGTACACGGCGCGGAACACGGCCAGCAGGCGCGACCATGCGTCCCAGCGGCGCTCCAGAATTTCATCCGATTCGGCGCGCAATTGCATCCGCAAGGTCGAGAGCGCGTAGTTGGCTTCGTAGCGTTCGTCTCCCAGAAGCAGCAGGCCACGCTCCTCGGCGGAGAGCAGGAAGACCAGCCGCATCATCACCGTCAGCGCGGCTTCGTAGAGTTCGGCTTCCTTCACACCACGCAACAGCTCGCGGCTGCGATCTTGGTCGGCCTTGTCGAGCGCTTGGATCAGCACTTCGACGGCGCGCCGCACCTGCTCGCCCAAAGCGTCGGTCACTTCATCCTGGAACTTCAGCGAGCGATCGAACAGCGCGGGGAGTCGTTCGGACTCGTCCACGAAGAAACGCCTGATGCCCAAGAGGTGGACGAAGGCCTGGAGGGTGACGGGTTCCTGACCCCAGAGGCGTGCATACCAGCTGGCGAAAGTGGTGACCGCGCCCACCGGCGCATCGACCAACATCCAGCGTTCGCCATTGGTCACCAGCCCGAGGCGACAACCGGTGGCACGGCAGAGCGTCACCATGCGTTCTGCCGGTGTACTGGCCCAGCCTTCCAGCTTCGAAGTGGCATCGAGATCGACGTCCGGGCGGTAGGCGTGGACGAGCATCAGCGGCTTGTCATCGTTGCCGACGACGGCGAAATCAGGCGACAGGCTGACTCCATGCTCGGGCAAGCTGACGTTCGAATGCGTGGCGCACCAGTCCTTGCCCTTCAGCACATCGCCACGACCGTCCTCGTCGAGCTCCAGTCCGCGCGACAAGACTTCATCGATCCATGCCGTATGCAGATCGGCAAAGCGCGGATCGTCCGCTTCCTGAGCTTCGTGCCATTCGTCGTAGGCTTGGCGCAGCCGCTTGCGCTTGGCTGCATCGAGTTCTTCCAACCCCTGCGGGAAGACCTCCTTCAGGACGGGGACGGCGAGGAACGGGCCGGAAATTTCGATTAGCGAGAGCCATTCGTGGTGCATGCTCATGCGACACCTCCGGCAGACTCCGGCACGACGAAGATCACGGCTACGGGGAAGGTACGGTCGTCGAGCTTGGCGTAGCGAGCTTCGATAGCGAGCGTTTCCATCCGGCGCTCATCGGGAATGCGGGCGAGGCGCGCTTCCAGTGCCGCGATGTCGCGCCGGAGCTGCGTGCGCTCGTCCTCGGTGAAGAGCGAGAGTTGTTCGGGCTGCTGCTCCTTCTTCAATTCGGACTGGATGGCCTTCTCCAGTTCGTCGAGCACGGTGCCGATGTCGTCGATTTCCTGCTGCTTGCGGGTCTGGAGCGTGTTGGTCAGGAATCTGAGACGTTCCTTCGAACGGGCATCGACCGCTTTCAGGATGACTTCCTGCTGGCGGTCGAAGCGGGTGCGAAGTACATCGAACAAGGATGGTGCTGCCGTGATGGGCTTGGCCTCATCCAGCCATTGCTGGACACGGGTGACGCCTTCTTCGCGCCGGAAAGATTGGTCTCGCAGGTAGCCGCCGGACACCGTCAGTTCCTCGTGCAGCCGATGGTGGTTGCCGCCCGTGACGACCAGCCGCGAGACGACGACCACGGTAGGGCCGTCGATGTGCGAGTCAGGCACCGTGCGGACGGTGACACGATGCAACTTCTTCACGTCCTCCTGCGCCCAGATCTCCGCGCGCAGCAGGCGCAGACACATCTGCACCAAGCGATGGTTCAAATGGACGAGCACGACGTCGTCACGGCCACTGGCGACGGCGTGATCGAAGGTGATGGGCCGTATCCGCTGGGTGTGCGGGTGGCGTAGCCCTTCCAGGCATCGAGACCAGGAGCCTGACAGCGCAGGCATCCGAAAGACGCTGCCCGATGGTGCGCCATCGAGTTCGACGGGTTCCAACGGTGGGCGACCCGCCAGCGCGAGGCCGGTCTTCACGACCATGGAGACGTGGTCGGGCGTGAGGTGGAAGTCCTGCTGGGTGGTGAGCAGACGCTCGTGCAGCTTGGCGACGCGCTCCTTCAATTCGCGTTCGGCGCGAACGAAGTTCTTTGCGCGGGCGATTCGAGCTTCGGCGAGGCGGGTGTCCAAGTCCTTCAGCGAGCCTTCGATGAGGCCGGACATCTGCGGCGCGATGACTGGATTGACGCTGCCCATGTCGGCACGCATCGAATCCAGCTTCCGCAAGGCGCGCAGGATGTCCTCGCCGTGGCCGCCGACCGATGCACGACCCGCGTCGCCGCCATCGACCGGATGCCAGATCAGCACCTCCTTTTCGCGCTGGCCGTGGCGGTCAATACGCCCGTTGCGCTGCTCCATCACGTTGGGGTTGTAGGGAATCTCCAAGTGGATGAGCCGATTGCAGTGGTTCTGCAAGTCGATGCCTTCGGATGCCGCATCGGTGGCGAGCAGGATGCGCACGGGCGAATCCTGTGGTGATGCTTGGAACGCCGCCTTGATGGGTTCGCGCTCCTCTTGGGATAGGCCGCCGTGGAGCAGACCGAGACGCTCGCCGCCGAAGCCGTGGCTGGCGAGGATTTGATGCATCCACTGGTGCGTGGTGCGGTATTCGGTAAACAGGATCACCCGGCGATCGTTCCATTCGCCGTTCGTTTTGAGGTTGGCCGCGAGCCAGTTGAGGATGGCTTGGGCCTTGGAGTCGGCCTGATTCCTGGCTCGTTGCGCCCATGCCCGCAAGTCGTCCAGCGTCGCTCGCTGCTCTGGCGTCAGCGGCATCGAGCGGCGCGTGGCTTCCTCGACGGCTTCGGCTTGGGCGTTCTCGACTTCCCGGTCGTCGGCATAGTCCTCGTCTGCTTTCAGGATGGCCTTGTGCAGAATGCGTTCGGTCATCGCGTTCGGCTTCGCGGGCCGTGCTTCGGACAGCGATGCGACGTGCTTTTCGAGCGTGGATGCGAACGCCGCTGGCGACGAGAGCAGACGCTTCTTGAGGAGGTGATTGACGAAGGCGGTGCCGAAGCCGTTGCCAGCCTTCTCGGCATCCTTTTCGCGGCTGGCACAGTAGTCGTCCAGCTTGTGGTGGATCTCGCGTTCTTCCGCCGTGTATGGAACTTCGAGCGCCTGCAGTGTGCGCCGGGCGTACAAGGAATTGCCGTCGGCGTCGACCAGGTCGCTCTTCAGGCGACGGATCATCACCTGACTCAACTGCTTCTCGTCGGGGAGGATGTTGCGGGCGAACCGCTGGTCGTCGAGCAATTCCAGCAGCGAAGTGAACGACTCGGTGTAGCCGTTGTGGGGTGTTGCGGTCAGGAACAGCCGATGCTGGAAGTGTGGGCTGATGGAACGGATGAAGCGGGTGCGCTGGCTCTCGAGCGCGTAATGCGCACCGGCGGCGGGGGCGATGTTGTGCGCCTCGTCGACCACCAGGAGATCAAATTTGCGCGGATGACCGGCATGCGGCGGCAGAACATCGCGCATGGCGCGCAGGCCCTCGCCACTCTTGACCCAATCCATCGAGGCGATGAGGCGTGGATGGGATGTCCACGGATTGGCATGGATGCCGCGCTCACGCCGCAATTGCTTGATGTAGGCGGTGTCGACCACGCGAAACTCGAGGCCGAACTTCTCCAGCATCTCAATACGCCACTTTTCTTGCAGCGAAGCGGGGCAGATGATCAATACCGTGCGGGCGCGATGCCGGAGCAGCATCTCCTGGATGACCAGCCCGGCCTCGATGGTCTTGCCGAGGCCGACGTCGTCGGCGATGAGCAGGTTGACGCGGGCCATGTCGATGGCGCGCACCAGAGGGTCGAGCTGGAAGTCCTCGATGCTGACACCGCTGCGGAAAGGCGCTTGCAGGAAGCCACGATCGGCATTGGTGGCTGCGCCCCAGCGCACGGCATCGAGGAACGCCTCGAGCGTTTCGGAATCGTCCTGTCCTGTGATCGAAGGTAGGCCTGCGCGTTCGATGACTTGTGCGCCGGGCTCGATCTCCCAGATGACCTCCAGTTCCTCGCCGAGGCCGTCCTCATCGATGGATGAAAGCGTCACGCAGTTCTGCGACGCCGAAGCCGATTCTAATTTCGAGGAGGTGACATCCGCCACGACCCACTGGCGCCGGCGAACCTCGACCAGCTGGCCGGGCTCCGGACGAGCACGGTAGGTCTGGTGCTTCTGATCGTGCGAGCTTTCCATCCGGTCTGCCATCTTCATGTTCAGTTCTTCATTGTGTGCGCCAGCAGGCGATGTGCAGCGCTTCGCTCTCGCCATGGCCACCGTCTGTACGACGGTTTCTGTGGCTTCGATCGGCGACTCGTGCTCCCAGAATCGCAGTACCGTCCAACCGACATCGAGAAGCCTCGAATTCGTGTCGGCATCCCTGAGGCGATTCGCCTCGATCTTCTGCCGCCAAAACTCTGCGTTCTGCTTTGGCCAGGTGGCATGCTCGGGGCAACCGTGCCAGAAGCACCCGTCGACGAAGATGGCAATCTTCAACGCCGGGAAGGCCACGTCCGCCACGCGGCGAGGTTTCTTCAGGACCTCGTAGTCCACCCAGTAGCGCATTCCCCTTCGGTAAAGCTCTCTTCGCAGGGCAATCTCAGCATCGGTTCCCTTCTGCCGCACCTTCGCCATGCGGCGACTGGTCTCTGGGGACGAAGGTTGAATGCGCGACATCGGGATACCCTTGTCAGTTCTTCATTGAGCTGTGACCGACGAGATATGCGTCTTGATGCTACGTGCTATGGCTCGACCGAGATCGACGGGTACCGCATTGCCGATGAGTCGCCCGAGCACCTTGAAGCTCACTTCGCCGTCATCTGGCACGAAGGCATAGTCGCGCGGGAAACTCTGGAGAATCGCCGCCTCCCGCAATGAGATAGCGCGATCCTGCTCGGGATGACCGAAACGACCATTGCCGAAGCCATAGCACTGCGTCGTCATTGTGGGCGCGGGTTTGTCCCACTCCATACGGCCGTAGACACCCGGATAGGTGCGTCCACTCTCGGCGCGGTGACAGTCAGCGACCAGATCGTCCGGCCAGTCACGCCAGGTGCCTCCTGGCTTCGATGCTTTGATCCGTTTGAGATTCTTTTCCGATAGCGTCGAGGTGACGTGCAGTTTGTCCGTTGGGGCCGCTTCGCCCGCACTCAACGGGCGCAAGTGACCGATGGCCTGACGAACCGTCTTCGGTTTCTCGTGGGTCGGTGCGATCATCTTGATCTCGCCATGCTTCGATGCCAGCAGCACCATGCGTCGCCGCATCTGCGGGACGCCATAGCGGGAGCTGTCGACGACGTCGAACCAGACCTTGTAGCCGAGCCGTTTCAGCGTATCGACGAAGTCATGAAACACCTCATGCTTCGCGACTGTGGGCACGTTCTCCATCGTGATGACATCAGGCTCGGCGCCCTTGGCGAGACGCGCGAATTCATATAGCAAGCCCCACTTGCCATCTTTCCCATTCAATTTGTAGCGCTGTGCGTAGGTCGAGAAGGGTTGGCAAGGGGCGCAGCCCGCAAGAATCGTCAGATCGGCGTCACCGAACAGCGCTTTCAATTCAAGCGTGGTGACCTCGCTGATGTCACGTTCAACGAATCGAGCCTGGTTGTTGGCTTCATAAGGAAAACGGCAGGCCGGGTCCAGATCAATACCGGCCACCATGGATAGTCCTTCCAGGACGAAGCCATGTGTCAGGCCGCCCGCGCCACAGAATAAATCCACACAAGAAATCGTTGTCAAATAAAATCTCCCCCATTTCGTTTCGACCGTCGGATGAGGCGATCGAAACTGGTCGAAGGCAAGTCATTCATTCATTCCTTACCTCGACTCTCATTCTCTGCGGCGCCACCAGACCGCACCCATTCATCGACTTCCTCGGTCTTGAATTTCCAAAGTCGGCCGATTCGATGAGCAGGCATGTTTCGCTTACTGATCCACGCGTAAACGGTGTCCTTGCTCACGCCGAGGTACTCGTCGATCTCCTCGACCGACAACCAGCGATCTGACATGACGTCGATTTCCATCAAGAAGTCGGGGTTTGGGTAACTTGCAAAGAATCCCACAGATTGGTGGTCCAGTAAATCGGATTCATTGGGTTAGATCAGATTAGTGCCGTTTGGAGAGGGTTCAGGGCGAACGCAGCATCGTCTCTGGCGGCTGTCGCTGGGAGTGGGTGGATGTCACTGAAGTGTCAGACGTGCAACAGAGCCACTTCCGCTTCCCGCCGGGCCCCCGGGATACAAGTCCCGGCAGTACCCTGCCGGCGCCATAGACCCACCGCCGCTCCTGGCCCGGAGCGATCCAGTCCCGTTGAATGATCCGCTGCCGCAGCGTTGATGCCTGCAGCCGCCCCGCACCAAGATTGAACGTGAAGTCCACGATGGCTGCAAGCCGTCCCTCCGGCTCGGTGGCCAACACCGAACAGTAGCGCAACGTCGCCTTCAGCGTTGTCTGTAGATCGTGAGCCAGATAAACCTCGGCTTCGGCCTCCGTGATCGGCGGACGCTTGGAATCGCAGAGATGGCCGTACCCAATCGTCCAGAAGCCTGCGGGACAGATGTAGAGAACGGCGGAGATCTCGATCCCGCGCTTCACCTTGCGCTCAAACCCTTCGAAGCGCTTGGCCAGCTCGATGGCCGCTTTCGGCACCTGATCACTGTCACACCCGGTCAAACACCCTCCCGAGGAACCAGAAGTTCAGTACCCCGGCCCACAGCGCTTGATCGGCCTCGGTCCAGGCATGCAGCATCGCCGTGCCCCAGCCAGCGCCAGAAGTCACTGCAGCCGCGAAGGCGGCCGCATTGCCGCGCGCCCTGATCAGGCCGCCCCGGGCAATGCGACGGTGACTACGCCGGAACTGATCTCGATAACGATTCCTGCCAGCAACGGTGGCTCGAAGATGATCTGGCGGAAGTGCTCGTAGAAGTTACTCATAGTCTTGCACTCCCAGGATCTGCCAAACCTCGGGCATTCCCGCTTCGATTTGCGTCGAGCGCACGAGTCCCAGTCGTGTGACGCTTCCATCCTGGTACTCGACGAATGCGCCTGGCTTGATGATCCCGGTCTCGGCGAGCACCGGCAGGCGCCGGACGGATCAGAAAAAGGAACGGGTTGATCCACGGGGGCCGCATCCGCCGCTTTTGGTGACGTTACCGGTAGCGGTACGTCCTTTTCGATCCGCGCTTTCCGGGATCCCTACACATCGGGCTTCGGCTGCGGTAATGTCCAGGCATGAACCGGCGCCGGCCAAAGGGTCAGGTCCTTGGAACCCCACCAGACGGCGCCATGCAGGCCATCCTTGTGGATGACTTCGCGCAACACGTCGGTCC
>JABEBX010020675.1_pt1 | contig 10457 bp, 8 predicted proteins | sample 7245971 | NCBI WGS metagenome assembly JABEBX01 (sample SAMN14506365, study PRJNA622280) | hot springs metagenome | biome: hot spring [ENVO:00000051]|acidic hot spring [ENVO:00002120]; feature: spring [ENVO:00000027]|sediment [ENVO:00002007]; material: sediment environment [ENVO:01001048]...
CGGGAGATGGAGCCCAGGTTTGCCGAGGCCGGCTGCGCCGTGATCTCGAATTCGAGCGCCTTCCGCATGACGCAGAATGTGCCGCTGGTCATTCCCGAGGTGAACGCCGACCACCTGCACCTGATTGAAGAGCAGCCGACGCGCAAGCAATCGGGAGGCTATATTGTCACCAATCCCAACTGCTCGACGATCGGCCTTGTGATGGCGCTCAAACCCCTCGAAGAGCGTTTTGGCATCGAGACGATCTTTGTCACCACGATGCAGGCGGTGAGCGGGGCAGGCTACCCCGGCGTGGCGTCGATGGACATTCTCGACAACGTGATTCCGTTTATCGGCAGCGAAGAGGAGAAGATGGAAGCCGAGACGCTCAAGCTGCTGGGTCGTCTGGAAGGCCATGCCGTCACCCCGCTTGCGGCCGGAGTGACCGCGCACTGCAACCGTGTGCAGGTGGTCAACGGGCATACGGAGTGCGTTTCGATCAAGCTCGGCAAGAAGCTCGGCAGGGAAGCGACGCGCGAGGAGATTCTGGCCGCCTGGGCGGACTTTAAGCCGCTTGCGGAATTGGATCTGCCGTTTGCGCCTCCGCAGCCTGTGGAGTGGATCCCGCTGAACGACCGTCCGCAGCCGCGTCTGGATCGCAATCGCGGCAGGGGAATGACGGTGACGGTAGGGCGTCTGCGCCCCTGCAATGTGCTCGACTGGAAGTTTGTGTTGCTCTCGCACAACACTGTCCGCGGCGCCGCCGGCGCAACCATCTTGAACGCCGAGATGCTGGCGAAGCTGGGTAAACTGTAAGGCAGCTTTTAGCCGTCAGATTGCAGGATGCAGAGGTTTTGAACGGATCCGTGTCACGATGTAACCTTTCGCCGCGCGTATCTCGGGCGACGGCGGCAGAGACGAATCGCTGAAGGCGTGGAGCCGACGGCTGATAGCACAATTGGAACTGGCATGAACCTGGTAGTGATGAAGTTTGGCGGCACGTCGGTCGAGGATGCGGCGGCCATTGATCGCACCGCAGCCATTGTGGCCGGGCGAGTGGCGAAAGGCAAGAGCCCCGTGGTGGTGGTAAGCGCCATGGCCAAGGTGACCGACCAGTTGCTGCGCGCAGCGGGGGCGGCATCAGAGGGTGACCGCGCCGGAGCGCTGGCGATCAGCTCGCGGCTGCGCGCGCGGCATCGCGACACGGCGGCGGACCTGGTGAAGGCTGCGGCCGAATGCGCCTCGCTTGTAAACGCGATCGACCAAAAGTTCGACGCGCTGGATGAGATTCTGCGCGGATTGGCGGCGATTCGCGAACTGACGCCGCGCATCTCCGATCTGATCGTCAGCTATGGAGAGCAGCTCTCGAGCCGGATTGTGACGGCGGCATTTCTTGAGCGAGGCCTGGCAGCCGCGCATGTGGATGTGCGCGAGATCATCATCACCGATTCGCAGTTTCAGAAGGCGGCGCCGCTCGACGACGTGATCGAGATGAGGGCGCGGGAGAAGCTGCTGCCGCTCGTCCGCGAGGGCAGGGTTCCGGTGATGGGCGGCTTTATCGGTTCAAACGAGGCCGGGGTGACGACCACGCTGGGCCGCGGCGGATCGGATTACACGGGTGCGCTCGTGGGCGGCGCCATTGACTCGGAGGCCATCGAGATCTGGACGGACGTGGACGGCATCATGACGGCCGATCCGCGTGTCTGTCCTGATGCGCTGCGCGTGAAGGTGATCAGTTTTGAGGAGGCGGCCGAGATGGCCTACTTTGGCGCCAAGGTGCTGCATCCGGCCACGATTCTGCCAGCGGTGAAGAAGAACATTCCGGTGTACGTGCTCAACAGCCGCAACGCCGCCTGCGAGGGCACGCGCATTATCTCCGTCGCGCCCCACTGCAGGAGTCCGTTCAAATCAATCGCGGTCAAGAAAAAGCTGACCATCATCGATATCGTGGCCAGCCGCATGTTGATGTCGCACGGCTACCTGAGCCGGATGTTCGCGGTCTTCGACAAACACAAGTGCCCGGTCGACATGGTTTCGACCAGCGAGGTCTCCGTGTCGCTCACGGTGGACTCGAACGCGCGCCTGCCTGAGATCGCCGCCGATCTGCGCGCTCTGGCGGATGTGACCTATGAGGGCAAGAAGGCGCTTATCTGCATGGTGGGCGAGGATATTCGCGGCCAGAACGGCATCGCCGCGCAGGTCTTCAACGCCATCCGGCACATCAATGTGCGCATGATCTCGCAGGGCGCAAGCGAGATCAACATGAGCTTCATGATTGAGGAGGACGACGCCGACGAGGCGGTGCGCTCGCTGCACGCGGCCTTCTTCAAGGATCCCGATGCGCTGGTGTTCGATGTGGAGGCGCGGAAGCAGTTGTCGGAGATCAGCGGTCAGTGACAAAAGAGCCGTGAATCGCGGTTTGCGCGCCATGCGCCGGGCCGTTTGGCTGCGATCCACGACTTCAAAGGAGCCCCATGGGGATTCTCGTTCTCGGCAAAGGAAAGACAGGCTCGCTCGTCGCCGATGTGGCGCGCGAGCGCGGCCATGATGTGCGCGCGCTGGACATTCACGACAATCCACACGCCGCGGCTTTGACGGCCGCGAATCTGGCCGGCGTCGATGTCGTGATCGACTTTACCGCTCCAGAAGCGGCGGTCGAAAACATGCAGGCTGTGCTGTCGCTCGGCGGGCGCATCGTGGTTGGCACAACCGGATGGTACGGCAAGCTTGGCGAGATGAAGGCGCTCGCCGGCGAGCGCGGCGGCGGACTTCTCTATAGCGCGAACTTTTCGATTGGCGTGCAGAAGCTCTTCCGGCTGACCGCGGAGATGGCAAGGCTCGAAGGGTACAAATTTTCGATCGAGGAGACACATCACGTGACCAAGCTCGATGCGCCTTCCGGCACGGCGATCACGCTCAAGGAGATCATCCTCGGCGTCCGGCCCGGCATCGACGTGCCCATCGAGTCGCATCGCGTCGGCGACGCCAAGGGCGAGCACATTGTGCGCGCCGCCGGCGATTGCGACGTGCTGGAACTGCGTCACGATGCGCACTCCCGCCGCGGCTTCGCGCTGGGCGCCGTGCGCGGCGCCGAGTGGCTGGCAGGAAAGCGGGGCGCATGGGACTTCCGCGAGATCTGCGATCTTCTGTGACTTTTTGCGGATCGCCGGCCGGCGCGCTGATTTACGCGCGCGTTGGCTGCCGTTATACACTGAATCTGTTATGGAAATGACTGGCTGTGGTACCGCAATTGTAACCCCTTTTCAGGCGGATGGATCGGTGGACGAGCCGGCGCTCTGGTCGCTGGTGAACTGGCAGATTGAGTCGGGGATTGACTTTCTCGTGGTCTGCGGGTCAACGGGCGAAGCGGCAACGCTGGACGAAGAGGAGTGGCTGCACACCATCCGTCTCGTGATAGACGCAGCGGGGGGCCGCGTTCCCGTGTGGGCCGGTTGCACGCACAACTCCACGCGCGTGCTTTTGCGCCAGGCGGCGCAGCTCAAGCGCGTGCCCGGCGTGGCCGCGGTGCTCTCGGCCAACCCCTACTACAACAAGCCCACGCAGGAGGGGCAGTTCCAGCATTTCCTCGCGCTCGCGCGCGAGGTCGACCCGCTTCCCGTATGCGTCTACAACGTGCCCGGACGCACGGCCGCGAATCTGGAGCCTGAAACCGTGGCCCGGCTGGCCGCGGCAGCTTCGAACATCCAGGCCATCAAGGAGGCCAGCGGCAAGCTCACGCAGTTTGCCGAACTGGCGCACCTGATGCCGCGCGGCTTCAAAATCTTTTCGGGCGACGACAATCTGGCCCTTGCCGCCATCGCCATGGGCGCGCATGGGCTGATCAGCGTGGCCTCGAACGAGGCGCCGGCCGAGGTGACGCGCATGATTCGCGCCGCACTGGAAAATCGCTGGGACGAGGCGCGCGATCTGGAACGGCGCTTCTCGCGTCTGTTCGAAGCCAATTTCTGGGAGTCGAACCCAGGGCCGGTGAAGACGCTGCTGAGCCTGATGGGTCGCTGCGGCGATGCCGTGCGCCTGCCGCTGGTGCCGCCCACGGCGGCTACGCGCTCCAAACTCGAACGGTTGGCCGGAGAACTGGGGCTGCTCAAACACGCGCCGATTCCGCCGGGTGTGCGCTCGGAAGTCTACTGATCCAGTAGCGAACGTCCCAGGTCGGCGCTTGCGTCCGCGCGGGCTTCCTGCGACGGGGCGGTTAGAATGCGTCTTTTCCAGGCAGACCAGGGAAGAGCACGCTCGCGGCGGGGCTGCTCTTTCCATCCGGTGATGCGCCCCGGGCGTCCCTGCCCCATGTCCAGTACAGGCCCAGGTAGGCGTAGTTCTCGGTTTGTCCTGCGACGGAGTGGCCGTAGCAAAACAGAATCTGCTCGTTGGTGTTGTGCTTGAAGTGGTAGTAGCCGCCCACGTCGATCAACGCTGAGCGCTCGGTCTGCGGAGTGGCAAAGCCTTCGCGTCCGTGGGCGAAGACCTCCGCGCCCAGCTCCCATTGCTCGCTCAGTTCACGCTTGACAAGCCAGCCGGTATAGGGAAAGTCGCGGTAGTTGACCTGGGGAACGACCTGGTACCCGCCTCCACCGTCGAAGAGCCACTTGCCGTAGTTCTTTTGCAGCCAGATGGGTAGCTTATACCAGACCTTGCCCACGCCGAGGCCCTTGTCGTAGTTGCCGGTGGGCATCTCGAACATGGTGAAGCTGCCGATCTGCGGCATGCGCCTGCCCTCTTTGATCAACGCGATCTTGGCGCCGAGTTCGACGTCGGTGAGTCCGAATGCCTTTGGTCCCGTACCGGCGGGCAGGTAGAGGGGATTATTCGAGGGCGCGATGACGCCCCAGGGCAGAATGGCGTGGAGTTGCACGCGGGGAGCCGCACCCCAGTTGAACTCGAAGGCCGGCCCAAGAGAATCCATCTCTACCGGCGTGCCATCGACTCCGCCGAAGATGTAGAACTCGTAGTGGTGCAGGTCGACCGGAACGGGGTCGTCTGTTTGATAGGGAGGGCCCTGCGCGCGGATGAGCACGGCGGCAAAGAGAAGGAGCGCAGTCGCTGCCTGCCGCAGCCGCGGGCCGTTCCTGCGCAACGAAGATTTCGCCCGGCGAGGGGAAGTGAGCGCTGATGGGGAAGACATCTGTGCTGAAGCTATATCGTACTACGCGTCCACCCTCCGCGCTCCAGGGAACGGCATGTCGATTAGCCCCGGATCGGTGAAATTCGTTCCCTGGCGGGGGCTAACATCTTGCGAACCGGATGGACGGGAAGAAGGATGGATTCGCCCTGCGTGCTGCGGCTCGGGCAGCGGCTACGAAGCCAGAGTCTTCTTCACCAGGTCGCTCACCAGGCGGCCTTCGGCGCGCAATCCCGCAGCCTGCAGTTTGGCCTTCACCGCCTTCATCGACGGGCCCATGTCTTTGGGAGTTGGCTTGTGGCCGAGCGTCGATTCCAACTCGGCGAGCGTCTCTGCAACCAGCTTTGCCAATGCGGCCTCGTCGAGCGCCTTGGGAAGGAACTCCTCGATGATGAGGATTTCGGCGGCTTCCCTAGCGGCGAGATCGGGACGGCCGCCGTTGGTGAATTGCTCGATAGAGTCGCGTCGCTGCTTGATCATGCCGGCGAGAACCTGTTCGGATTCCTGCTGCGTCAGCGCTGCTTCGACCTGCTTTTCCGCGGCGCGCTTCTCGATGGCCTTGTTCATCAGCGCGGTCTTGATGAGCCGCAGCGTTCCGGTGCGTTCGGCGTCGTGGGCTTTCATTGCGGCGACGATCTGCTGGCTGATCTGGGCTTCGAGTGTTGCGGATTCAGTCATTTTTCTGGCTCCTGGTGAAGAGGCCGCATCCAACAGTAGTGAACAGCAAAGAATTGGCTGCGGCCCCGTGCTCTGCGCGGCTGGATAAGAAAATTGTATCGATATACAGCTCCAGATGCACAAGGATGCGCAAAGGATGCATGCAGAACAAGATTTCGATTTGACTTTACAAAATGGATTCTGTGAAGCGGCAGAACTTTTTCCCGCGATGCGTTTTTACAGGAATGGACGGTGTTCTTGAGAGCGGCACACCGGAGGGAAACATGAAGAACTCAAAGATCATGATCGCCTTGGCAGCACTGGCGCTCGCCTCCTTACCGGCGTTGGGCGCCGACTATTCGAACTCGAATGCTTCAATGAACCCTGCTCAGCCTGGCACGGTGAATTATATCGAAGGCGCGGCATCGCTGGATGGAAGGCCGCTGAGCAACCAGAACGTCGGGTCAGTTGCCATGCAGGCCGGCCAGGTGCTAACGACGGGCGCCGGCAAGGCTGAGATTCTCCTCACACCGGGCATCTTCCTGCGCGTGGGGCCGAACAGCACGATGAAGATGATTACGCCCGATCTTGAAGATACGCAGGTCGCTCTTGAGAGCGGATGCCTGAGCGTCGAGGTGGACCAGATCTTCCCTGAGAATATGGTGCAGATTATCGATCGGGGCGTCACGACGCAGTTGATCAAGACCGGCTATTACGAGTTCGACGCGAACCAGCCCGAAGCCATGGTTTTTGATGGGCAGGCTGAGGTTCAGCATGGAGACGGAAAGTGGCAGGCGTTGAAGGGGCGCCACGAACTGGCGCTGGCAGACAACGCTCCCACAAAGCCGGAGGATTTCAACTCGCATCCGACGGATGACGATCTCTACAACTGGAGCCGTCTGCGCTCACAGTACATGGCTGAGGCCAACAACCAGATTGCAGATGAATATGCAGGCGCTCCAGGGTTCTATCCGGGATGGTACTGGGATCCCTACATGTATGACTACACCTTTATCGGCTGGAATCCGTTCTTCAGCCCATTCGGGTGGGGATTCTATCCGTGGGGCGGCTTCTACGGAGGCTTGGGATTCTACGGGCGCGGCTTCTATGGAGGGCGTGGTTTCTATGGTGGACGCGGGGCCTCCTACATGGGCGGCGGCTTCGGAGGCGGTGGGTTCGGAGGTGGCGGCTTCCACGGCGGTGGCTTTGGTGGTGGCGGCGGCCGGCGGTAAGGCTCACCTGAAACACACAATAACAATGGCCGGGGCGAGTAGCTCCGGCCATTGTTGTCTTATGGTGGATTCATTCTCAGTAACTGAAAAAATAATCACAAAATCCACAAAAGTGTGTATTATGTGGATAGCGGTTGAGCGCAATCGCTGGCTCCGCCACAAAGTCTGCTCGAAAACGAGGGGAAAATGATCCGCAAGACACGTCTGTATACACCCGGCCCGACGCCGCTGCTGCCGGCTGCCCAGTTTGCCATGGCCGCGGCCGACATCCACCACCGCACGGCCGAGTTTCGCGCTATCTTTCAGAAGGTTCTTGCGCAGCTCAAGGTCTTTGTGGGGACGAAGAACGACGTGCTGATGCTTTCGAGTTCGGGCACGGGCGCGATGGAGGCGTCGGTGGCGAACCTGACCTCGCCGGGAGACAAGGTGCTGGTGCTGACGGCCGGCAAATTCGGCGAGCGCTGGACGGGGCTGGCAAAGGCATTCAACCTGGAGCCGGACGTGGTGACGGCGCCCTACGGCGAGACCCTCGATCTACAGCAGGTGCGCGCTGCGCTCAAGCCCGAACACAAAGCGATCTTTATGCAGGCCACGGAGACCTCGACGGCTGTGCGTCACGATGTGCAGGCGATCGCGAAGCTGCGCGACGAGGCGGCGCCGAATACCCTGCTTGTCGTGGACGCCATCACCGGCCTCGGCACCACGCACTTCGATGTGGACGGGTGGGGCATCGACGTGATGATTGGCGGCTCGCAAAAGGCGGTGATGATTCCGCCGGGTCTGGCGTACCTGAGCGTGAGTGAGCGGGCGTGGGCGGCGATGGAGACCTCGAGGAATCCGCGCTACTACTTCGACCTGCGCAAGGAGCGCAAGAACGCGGTGAAGGGCGAGAGCGCCTACACGCCGGCTGTGGCGCTGGTGGCGGGTCTTGGCGCGGCGCTCGATTACATTGCGGGGCAGGCGGGCGGCGACCAGGAAAAGGGACGCGACGCGTTGATTGACAACGCAGAGGTGAATGCCGAAGCCACGCGTGCAGGGCTCGTGTCGCTGGGCTTTACGCTCTTTGCGCCGACGGCTCCGGCGGCCGCGGCCACGGCGGTCTCGGTGCCCGAGGGCATGGATTCGGGCGACGTGGTCAAGGCGCTCAAGGCCAAGTTCGCGATTGTCGCCGCCAATGGACAAGGTGAGATGAAGGGCAAGATCTTTCGCTTGGCGCATCTTGGCTTCTTCGATTATCTCGACACGGTAGCCATGCTTGCCGCCATGGAATTTATTGCAAGAGACACGCTGGGCCTGCCGGTCGAGTGGGGGCAGGCGGTGGCTGCGGCGCAGCGAGTGTTCGCAAAGGCAACCAACAGCTAAAGGCAAACAGTAAACAGCGCCGATGGCTGAAGAGCGTGTGGCGGGAGAGACTAACCAGGCCGTAGGTATCCTTGCTGTTCGCTAGGGAAGATCGATGGCAGAGTTAACTTTTGGAGAGAAACTGCTGGTTGCGCGCAAGCAGCTTGATCTCTTTCAGTACGAGATGGCGGAGCGGTTGGGGGTGCATCCCAACTCGCTCACCAAGTACGAGCGCGGCGAGGGCAAGCCGCACGCGGCAGTGGTGCGCATGTTCGAACTGCTCTGCGAGCAGGAGAGCATTCGTTTCGACGACCACGAAAAGGCGTCCGCCGCGGCGGGCGAAGGAAAGAATCGAGGAGTAGCCATGAAGGTCGTTTTGGCGGAGAAGGTTTCTCCGGCGACGCTGGCCGTGTTTGCGGCCGAGCCGGGATGGGAAGTGAGGACGCACGATCAGTTGCCCGAGGGGTTGCCGGCGGCACTGGCCGATGCCGATGCGCTCGTGGTGCGCAGCGCCGTGCAAGTTGGCGACGAACTGATGGCGCGCGCGCCCAAACTGCGTGTCATTGGTCGTGCCGGTGTGGGCGTGGACAATATCGACGCTGAAGCCGCCACGCGCCGCGGCATTGTGGTGATGAACACGCCGGGCGCCAACGCCGTGGCCGTGGCCGAACTTGTTCTGAGTCTGATGGTGGCGCTGGCCCGCAAGCTGATGATCGCCAACTCCACCATGCATGCCGGCAAGTGGGAGAAGAAGAACCTGCAAGGCACGGAGCTGCGTGGCAAGACCCTGGGTATTCTCGGCCTTGGACGTGTAGGCATGGAAGTGGCGCGGCGCGCGCGTGCCTTCGGCATGGAGATTGTGGGCACGGATCCGTTTGTCTCCGCGGCTGTGGCGCGCGAAAATGGCGTCGCTCTGGTGTCTGTGGAGGAGATGTTTGCGAAGGCCGATTATCTCACCCTCCACGTCGGCCTCACGCCGCAGACGCAGGGCATCATCAATGCCAAGACATTGGCCGCGATGAAGAGGGGCGTACGCATCGTCAATTGCGCGCGCGGCGAACTGGTGGTTGAGGCGGATCTGGCGGCCGCGCTCAAGAGCGGCCATGTGGCCGGCGCGGCGCTCGATGTCCTCAATGTGGAACCGCCGAAGGACTCTCCTTTCTTCGGCCTCGACAATGTGATTCTGACGCCGCACATCGGAGGCTCGACGGCGGAAGCGCAAGAGGCCGTGGGCGTGCAGATCGCGCGCCAGGTGCGCGAATATTTGAAGCTTGGCGTGGTGCAAAACGCCATCAATCTGCCGTCGCTGAGCCACGAGGAGTATCTGAAGCTTGCGCCCTATATTGATCTTGCAGGCCGTCTGGGTGCATTTCTGACGCAGGCAGGCAAGGGCGGCACTCCATCCCAACAAACCAGGGGCGGGTCTGCCGGCGGCGGTCTGGAGTCGATCGCCCTGGTTTACGGCGGCGCGCTCGCCAATGTGAAGACCGAACTGGTGCGCAATGCGGCCCTGGCCGGACTGCTCGCGGGCTTCGAAAATGTGAACCGCATCAACGCGGCCTCCGTAGCGGCCGAGCGCGGCATTCGCGTTCACGAGGAGACGGAAGAAAGTCATCGCGGCGGCGCGGCGTCTGTGCTCACCATCGTGCTGCATACGGCGCAGGGCGAAAGCCGAGCCAGCGCGACGGTGATTCACGGCGAACAGCCGCGTCTGCTGGCCTTCGACGGCATCGATGTGGAGGCACCGCTCGAAGGCGCGCTGGTCGTCTGCCGCAGTCTGGATGTGCCCGGCGTCATCGGGCGCATCGGCACGATTCTCGGTCAGCAGGGCGTCAACATCGCCAACTTCGCATTGGGCCGCGAGCGGACCGGCGAAAAACCGGCCAAGGCGCTGTCGGTGGTGCAGGTCGATGAGCCGGTTTCGGAACAGGTGCTCGAATCGCTGAAGGTGATCGATGCGCTCGTCGAAGCGCGGCTGGTGAAATTGAACCACGGGCGATGAAGGGCAGCGTTCAATGGCTGGGGGATTTGTTTCCGCGCTCGGAGGTGCGAGAGCGGAGTCTGGCGTATATGGAAGGCTTGCTGAGTCACTGCGAGCGGAAGAACAG
>JABEBX010020676.1_pt1 | contig 10453 bp, 9 predicted proteins | sample 7245971 | NCBI WGS metagenome assembly JABEBX01 (sample SAMN14506365, study PRJNA622280) | hot springs metagenome | biome: hot spring [ENVO:00000051]|acidic hot spring [ENVO:00002120]; feature: spring [ENVO:00000027]|sediment [ENVO:00002007]; material: sediment environment [ENVO:01001048]...
CAGCTCAACTCACTCGGCTATTCTGTGACCTCTTCTTCCGATCGACGGTTCCCTACACTTCATTCCCCCTCATTCAGTAAAATGCACTCCAATGAGATTAAAAGCCGCCACCTCTACCGCACCCGCGCCAAAGGCATCCAAGCGCACCGCATCTTCCCCCATCACGCTCTCCATCGACATCGGCGGCTCCGGCATCAAAGCCATGCTGCTGAACCGACGCGGCAAGCCGATCAGCCCCCGCGAACGCATCCTCACTCCCACCGTTGCCACGCCGTTAGCGGTCTTGCGCGTTCTCGATGAGATGCGCGCCCGCCTTCCCGGCTTCGATCGCGTTTCGGTCGGATTCCCCGGCGTCACCAAGCGCGGCATCACATTCATCGCCATGAACATGCATCCGAAGTGGGCCAACTTCCCGCTCCAGCGCGAACTCGAAAAGCGTTGGAAGAAACCGGTCCGCGTAGCCAACGACGCATCGGTGCAGGGTTACGGGGCCATCAAGGGGCACGGCGTGGAACTGATCCTCACTCTCGGCACAGGCATTGGCTCGGCGCTCTTTACTGACGGCAAGTTGTGTCCCGGACTCGAATTCGGCCACCACCCCTGGCGCCGAAAAACCTACGAGGAGTACCTGGGCAAGAAGGCGCTCGCCTCCTACGGCAAACGGCTCTGGAATAAATATCTTCAGGAAGCCATCGCGCAAACCGCCGCCACCTTCAACTGGGATCACCTCTACCTCGGCGGCGGACACACAAAAAAGATCACCTTCAAGCTGCCGAAAAATGTCTCCATCGTCTCCAACGACCAGGGCATCTACGGCGGCGTCGCCCTGTGGCGGGGATGAAAATCCGGCTTTGCACACTGGCAGTCGCGTGCAAGCCATCGGAACGCTGATCAAGGACCAAAGTGAGGCGGCTGCGCGCAGCGTGGCAGCGCCGTCACCCCCGCTTCGGCACCTTCAGCCCCAGTTCCTTCATCGCAATCTGCAGATCCGCCCACGCTTCCTTCTTCTGCCTCGGGTCGCGGAGCAGAAATGCCGGGTGATACGTCACGATCAGGCTTGTGCCGCGAAAGGCGTGCACGCGACCGCGCAATCCGGCCAGCGGCTGCCTCGCGCCCAGCAGATACGTGGCCGCGGTCGCGCCCAGCGCCACCAGCACCTGCGGCCGCAACACATCGATCTGCCGAAACAGAAACGGCGTGCAGGTGTTGGCCTCGTCAGGCTCCGGCGCTCGATTGCCTGGCGGACGGCACTTGACAACATTGGCGATGTAGCACTCCTCGCGCTTGAGGCCCATCGCGGCGATCATGTTGTTCAGCAGTTGCCCGGCGCGGCCCACAAACGGCAACCCCTGCGCATCCTCATCGGCACCCGGTCCCTCGCCCACAAACATCAGCCGCGCCGTCGGCGCGCCGTCGCCAAACACCAGCTTGTTGCGCCCCTTGTGCAGCCCACAGCGCGTGCAATCGCCGATTTCGTCGCGGATCGCCTGCAATGCTGCGGCGCGTTGCTCGGCCGGAACGACAGCGCCGATCTCCGGCGCCTGAAAAACTTTGCGAGTCTTGATGGCGGGTTCCTCTCCAAAATGATTTGGCCCCTGCGCCGGAATCTCCGCCGCGGTTCGCGCCACTACCTCTGTCGCCGGCGCGATTGCAGCCTCTCCGGCCACATCGCCGGATGCTACCGGCTCCACATCCTTGTGATAGAAATCCGTCAGTCCCAGGTCGCGATAAAACCGCAGGCGCTCAGCCAGCGCTTCGCGAGTGGCGGAATCGATCAGGCGCGGCATACGCTACTCCACGATAATCTGCCGGCGCGCCCCGCCCACCGGAAGGCTTTCGCTCCGCACGCGCTCCTGGGCAAACTGTGTCGACTGCTCCGCATCGAACTCAACCACCAGTGACCTCGGTCGACGCAGAATCAGAATCTCATCCAGAATGCGATCCGCGAGCTGACGCTTCGGCATCTCGGGCAGTTCCACGGATGTGGCGCGCGTCAGAAACGTCGCAGCATTGGTGTCAGCGTCAATTCCCACGCCCTCCTGGGCCACATCGTTCACCACAATCGCGTCCGCGCCCTTCGAGAGCAGCTTCGCGCGGCCGTTTTCCATGCGGTTTTCAGTCTCTGCGGCAAAGCCCACAATGAGCTGTCCCGGCCACCGCCGCCTCACCACCTCGGCCAGAATGTCCTCAGTCGGCGCCAGCTCCAGCGTCAACGGCCCGGTACGCTTGAGCTTCTGCGCAGAGACCGCAACCGGACGGTAATCCGCCACCGCGGCAGCCTTGATCACGAGCGTGGCTTCGCTCATGCGCCCCAGAACCGCGCCGCGCATCTCCTCCGCCGTCGTCACCTGCACCAGTTCGCAATGCGGCGGCGCATGCAGCGCCGTGGGGCCGCTGACAAGAATCACCTTCGCGCCCCGGCTGCGCGCGGCCTCGGCCAACGCGTAACCCATTTTGCCGCTGGACCGGTTCCCGATAAACCGCACCGGATCGAGTGCCTCGCGCGTGCCGCCCGCGGTCACCAGCACCACTTCGCCGCGCAGATCGTGCCGCCGCCCGAGCGTTTTCATCACCGCGTTGGCGATCGTCTCCGGCTCAGCCATGCGTCCTGAGCCCACCATGCCGCAGGCCAGCTCGCCCGTTCCTGGCTCGATGATTCCCACGCCGCGCCGTCGCAGTGTCTCAAGGTTCGCCTGCGTCGCCGCATGGTTCCACATGTTCACGTTCATCGCCGGCGCCACCAGCACCGGCGCCGTGGTGGCCAGGTACATCGTGGTCAAAAAGTCGTCGGCTATGCCGTGCGCAAACCTGGCCAGGGTATTGGCCGTAGCTGGAGCCACAACAAGCGCGTCGCACCATTGCGCCTCGGCAACATGGTCAATGCCGTTTTGCTCGGCAGCGCCCTCGCCCGCGTCCGATTCGCTCCACAAGCTGGTGATCACCTTGTGTCCGGTGAGCGCGGCGAAGGTCAGCGGCTGCACAAACCTCTGCGCCGCATCGGTCATCACCACATGCACTTCCACCGATTGCCGCTGCAGAACGCGCACCAGCTCCGCCGCTTTGTACGCGGCAATTCCCCCGCAGACGCCGACGGTGACTCTCATAGCTTCATTGTAGAGGAGGTTTAAGGGATCAGGTCTTGCTGCGTCCGCGCTTTGTCAAAAACTGGCGATACACCCCGCTCGACGGCGTGCAGCGAAGCTGCGAACATTCAACGCGATGCAGCCCTGCTGACACCGGCAGCCGGCGCAAGACGCCTGTCTCAGCTCAGCAGAATCGGAATCGCCGGACCTTCCACCAGCGGCTTGACCACTTCCGCATCGTCTTTCTTCACGTAAGCGATCTTTCCGGCTTCGATCTCCTCCTGTGCAACCTTGCACACCTTCTTTGATCGAGCAGAAACAAGCGCCTGCGAACCGTTCTGCAATTGCCGTGCGCGACGGGCTGCCACCAGCACCTTGCGGTAGTTCGAATCGAAATTCGTCTCAATCGTCATCGGAGTCTGCTCCAAATAAAAGCTGTTGCTGGTCGGTACTTCCGTCGATGCCAAAGGCCTCCAGCACAGGTTTAAGCCGCTCCTGGGAGTTCGTAAGTAAGCAGGCCGCGGCGACCTCCAACGTTCGACGCGAACGGTAAGCGATTGTCTCGCCATTGCGATAATAGCGCTCTGCCAACACAATGGCTTCCAGTTGCGCGACCGCCCGATCGAGAACGTCGTTGATGAGAATATAGCTGTACTCGCGATATTTCTCAATCTCGTGGCTGGCCTCGCTCAGCCGGCGATACAGTTCGCTCTCATTCATCACGCCTTCTGCGCGGCTCCGGTTGCGCAGCCGCGTGCGCAGAACCTTCGGATTCGGTGGAACAACAAAGATGCTCACAGCCTCGGGCATCCTGGCCCGCACCTGCGCCGCCCCCTGCACGTCAATGTCGAGCATCAGATCATGACCCGCGGCCAGCGCCTCGTCGAGCGACTGGCGCGCTGTCCCGTACATCTTGCCAAAGACCTCGGCGTACTCCAGAAACATTCCCGCCTCCACCATGCGCAGGAACTCCTCGCGGGTCGTGAAGTGGTACTCGCGTCCGTCTTCTTCCGACCCGCGCGGCGCGCGCGTCGTCCACGAGATGGCAAAATCGATGCCGCTCACCTGCTTGCGCAGCTCAGCCACCAGCGTGCTTTTGCCGGATCCAGACGGCGCCGAAATGATGAATAATATGCCTGCCAAAGTCCTGTCGTTGCCTCGTTGTCAGTTTTTCAGCTTTCAAGGGTCGGTGAAAAGCGGACTGTTTTGATTTGCCGGCCACCCAGTCGTCCTTCCCTACTCCACATTCTGCACCTGTTCACGCGCTTTTTCGATCTCTGCCTTCATGGCCAGCCCCAGTTCGGTAATCCGCATGCCCTTCCCGCTCACGCCGCCCGTCTTAGAGAGCAGCGTATTGGCCTCGCGGTTCATCTCCTGCAGCAGGAAGTCAAGCTTCTTGCCGGCTTCGCCGCCGGCGCCGAGCAGCTCGCGGAAGTGCTCAATATGCGCCCCCATGCGCGCCAGCTCCTCGCTGATATCGCTGCGCTCCACCAGCACCGCTACTTCCTCGAGCACCCTCTGCTGGTTGAACTCCGGCCCCACAGCCGCGGCCAGCCGCTGCGAAAGCCGCTCCCGGTATCGTTCTTCAATCTCTCCGCGAAGCTCCGCCACACTCGCCGTCGCCGCCGCCAGCCGGTCCAGCGTTCCCTGCAGGATCGCCGCCAGCGCCTCACCCTCGCGGGCGCGCATGGCCTTCAACTGCGCCAGCAGCGGACCCACCTGCTCAACAACGCTGGCCGCCAGCGCCGCCATCTCCTCTTCACGGCGGTCTTCGCCTTGCAGGGCTCCTGGCAACCGCAGGGCCGCATTCAGATCGGGTTGGCCTGCGATCCCGTGCTCGCGCTGCGCCGCGTCAAACGCGGCGATATACCCCGCGATCAGCTCGCGACTGTAGCCCGTCCGCGCCTGCGCGTTGCGATCCACTGAAAGCACCAGATCCACGTGACCGCGGATCAGATTCTCCTTCAGTACGCGCCGCAGTTCCATCTCCACCGCATCCATCCCGGCCGGCAGGCGAAACTGAATATCAAGAAACCGATGGTTCACGCTCTTTACGGTGAGTGTGTAACTGAGCTGCTCCTCATGGCCCACGGGCACGCGAACCTGCACGCGAGCAAACCCCGTCATCGAAGAAATCGCCATACTTACTCCTGCGCCCGACCGTTTCCGCCCTCGGGCATGTCGATAAACTGCAATTGATAGAGCTTTTGATAGGTCGGCGATGTCGTCAACAACTCTTCGTGCGGTCCAATCGCCGTAATCCGGCCGCACTCCAGCACCGCGATGCGGTTGGCGCGCCGGATCGTCGAAAGCCGGTGCGCAATCACCAGCACCGTGCGATTCTGCATCAGGTTGGCCAGCGCCGCCTGCACCAGCGCCTCGCTCTCGGCGTCCAGCGCCGACGTCGCCTCGTCGAGAATCAGTAGCGGCGCATCCTTCAGAATCGCCCGCGCAATCGCAATCCGCTGCCGCTCGCCGCCCGAAAGGCGAAATCCCTTCTCGCCGATCACCGTATCGTAGCCCTGCGGCATCTTCAGAATAAATTCGTGCGCCAGCGCGTTGCGAGCCGCCTCTTCCACCACCGACCGCTTCACGTCCGGCTGGCCATAAGCAATGTTATGGTGCACCGTGTCGTTAAAAAGAATCGTCTCCTGCGTTACCTGCGCCACCTGCCGCCGCAACGAAGCCAGCGTCACCTCACGCAAATCGCGCCCATCGATCAGAATCCGTCCCGACGTCACATCGAAGAAGCGCGGAATCAGATTCACCAATGTCGACTTGCCCGCACCGCTCGGCCCCACCACCGCGAGCACCTCGCCAGCATTCACGTCCAGATCCACGTTGTGCAGAATCTGCTGCTCACCCTCTTCGGTCGAGTAGCAAAAGCCCACATCTTCAAACTTGATGGCCTTATGAAAGTGACCGAACGCTGCCGCATGCGGCCGTTCCCTGACGTCGTCTTCCGCATCGAAAAATCTAAAGATCGAGGCCGACGCGCCCATCGCCGCCTGGAAGCTGTTGTAGAAATAAGCAAACCGTCGCAGTGGGTCGTAGAGCTTGAAGAGCAGAAACAGAAAGGCGCCAAAGACGCCCATCGTCATGTGGCCGCTCTTGATCGCGGTGCGCCCCACCCAGAGCATCGCCGCCATGGCAACGGCGCCCGCCGTGTCCATCAGCGGCGAGCTGATCGACTGCACCCGCACGCTGCGCAGATTGGCCCGAAAGAGCCGCTTGGCCGCGCTCTTGAAGCGCAGAATCTCCCACAACTCCGTGTTGAATGCCTTCACAATGCGGTTGCCCGTCACCGTCTCGTGCAGAATGTTCTGCACCTCGGCCAGCTTGTCCTGGCCGGTGCGCGTGCGCTTGCGCACCTCGCGCCCGATCTTGCGCACCGAGGCAACCACCACCGGAATGAACAGGAGCAGCACCCAGCTCAGATACCCGCCGAGCCTGATCACAAGCGTAAGCGACACAACAAAGGTAAAAAACTGCTGCAAAAAGTCGCCCAGCACCGAACTCAGCGAAATCTGCACCCGATCCACGTCGTTGATCAGCGTCGAGAGAATGGTCCCCGTCGGATGCTGATGGAAAAAACTTAGCGAACGGCGCATCGTGGTTTCGTAAAGATGATTGCGCAGATCCGTAATGGTTCCGAAGCTCGCGTAATTCACCAGGTAGTTCCCGGCGTAGTCGCAAAGCCCCTTCAACACCGTGGCCAGAATCAATGCGTAGGCCACCACGGTCCAGGCATTGTGCAGGGGCAAAAAGTGTGGAACAAGGCTGCGCAGATCAAAGCGCCAATGCGATTCGGGAAGGCCGAGAAGAATCGGACCCTCCGGCGAGCTTGGCGTCAGAACCCGGTCAAAGATCGGTTGCAGCAGCAGGATGCGAAACGCATCCAGAATTCCCACCAGCGCCGACAGCACCACCCCTGGCAGCCATTCCAGCGCATAAGGGAAACCGTAGCGCAACAGGCGTAGAAAGTTCTTCATGCCGTCTGGCCCGCCCAGCGCATGGTCTCGCGCCCCCCAGACCCAGTTTTCCGCGCACAACGGGTGCGAAAGTCCATCCCCGTATTGTATCTGCCCTGCCCCAGCGCAATCCCCTGGTTATGCAACAATTCAAAGTGGAAACGAGTAGCTGAAAAACATGAAAAGCCCCAGGCATAATCATCCCGAGCGACAGGCACAGCGAAACGTCGAAGGATCCACGCTTGCTTCCGGACCATCTACGCGCCTCCGCACGGTCTTCCTCGACCGCGACGGCATCCTCAATGAAAAAATGCCCGAGGGCCAATACGTTACGCGATGGGATGACTTTCGCGTTCTCCGCGGCGTGCCGGAGGCCTTGCGCCGGCTGAACGAGGCCGGCCTGCGTGTCATCATCGTCTCCAACCAGCGTGGCATCGCCCGCGGCCTCTACACCGCCGCGGACGTGGATGCCATACACACCAGGTTTCAGCAGATTCTCCATGTTGCAGGCGCGCGCATCGACGCGTTTTTCATCTGCCCGCACGACAAGAATCAGTGCAACTGTCGCAAACCGCTTCCTGGCCTCTTCCACCAGGCCGTCGCACGCTTTCCTGAGATCGACGCGTCAACCAGCGTCATGATCGGTGACTCGCACTCCGACATCGAATTCGGCCGCCGCCTCGGCATGAAGACCATTATCGTCGAGGGCAATACCCAACATCGCGCCCCCGGCGCCGAAGAGGCAGCAAAACTGGCCGACCTGCGCTGCGCCTCGCTGGCCGAAGCCGTGGATGCGCTATTGGCCAAGCATTGAGAACCTCGCACAACGATCAGTACCGCTTCAGATCCACAATCGCCTTCAGCACCGTCTCCGGCTGCGGCAGAATCGCATCTTCGAGCTTCGGCTGGTAGGCAACAAACGTGTCCATCGCGCCAACGCGCCGCACCGGAGCGTCCAGATCGTCGAAGAGTTCATCGGCGATGCGCGCCGCAATCTCCGCGCCGTACCCCCAGCTCAACATGTCCTCGTGCGCCACAATCACGCGGTTCGTCTTGCGCACTGAGGTCGCGATCGCCTCCCAGTCGTAAGGATTGAGCGTGCGCAGATCGAGAATCTCCACATCGATTCCGTGTTGCCGCTCGGCCTGCTGCGCGGCCTGGAGCGCGCGCGGCACCAGCGCGCCATAGGTCACCAGCGTGATGTGTTCGCCCGGCCGCACGATCTTCGCCTTGCCAAACGGGATCGCAAAATCCGGCCCCGGATAAGCAGCGCGTCCATATGTCTCGCGATAGAGCCGCTTATGTTCGAGAAACAACACCGGATCGTCCGAGCGAATGGCCGTGCGCAACAGTCCGTTGGCGTCGAGCGCATTCGACGGGAATACTACACGCAGCCCGGGGATATGCGTGAAGATGCTCTCCCCCGATTGCGAGTGATAAATCGACCCTCCGGTCAGGTAGCCGCCAATTGGAACTCGAACCACTGCCGGCGCGCCCCAGGTCCCGTTCGAGCGCCATCGCAACAATGCCAATTCATTTCGAATCTGATGCATGGCCGGCCAAATATAATCAAAAAATTGAACTTCCACCACCGGCTTCATGCCGCGCAAAGCATAGCCCACGGCCCGGCCTACAATGTTGGCCTCAGCCAGCGGCGAGTTGAAGACCCGTTCAGCGCCAAACTCCGTCTGCAAACCAGCCGTCAGCTTAAATACGCCGCCCTTGCCTTTCACCTCGCTCAGCGCGTCCTTGCGGCTGGCGTCAGCCACGTCTTCGCCAAAGATCACAATCCGCTCGTCGCGTCGCATCTCGTCGCGCAGGCATCGATTGATCAGGTCCGCCATGGTATGCGCAACGCTCTTCTTGCCGTTCTCTGCCGCCGTCGATACCGCCTGCTCCGTGGCAAAAGCCGGGCGCCGCGCATCGAGGTTCTCCGAGTAGACGTGTTTCGGAATGCTCTCAATGGTGGGCAAAGCCGCCTGCAATGCGCGTTCCGCCGCCTCGGCAACTTCCTGCTCCACGCCGCGCTCCAGTTCGTCCACCTCTGCAGCCGTTAGAACTCCCTCCCCAATCAACCGCGCACGCATCCGCGCAATGGGATCGTTCAGGGCCGCAGCCTGACGCTCCGCGGCCGGACGATAGAGCTTGTCGTCGTCTGAAAGCGAATGCGAGTAAAGCCGCACGCAATGTCCGTGCACCAACGCCGGCCCAAGTCCGGCGCGACAATGCGCCGCCGCCTCCTCGAAGGCGCGAAGGCTGGCCAGCGGATCGTTGCCATCGATCTCGGCAAAATGGAAGTTGGGGAAGTTCGCCACCAGCCGCGAAATGTTTCCGCCCGGCGTATTCACCTCAACCGGAACACTGATCGCGTAGCCGTTATCTTCCACGCAGAAGATCACCGGCAGCTTCTGGTTTGAAGCCGTATTCAGCGCCTCCCAGAACTCGCCTTGCGAAGTCGAGCCTTCGCCCAGGCAGGTGAGCGCCACCTCGTCGCCGTGAAACTCCACGTCGCGGAACTCGCGGTAGTCGCCCGGCGCCTTCATGGCTGCTTCGGCGTGATGGCTGAAGTAACGGCCGGCCTCGGCACAGCCCACGGCGTGCAGCAGTTGGGTCGCCGTCGAAGAAGAGCCATTGACAATGTGCAGCGGGCGGCTGCTCCAGTGCGTCGGCATCTGCCGCCCGCCGCTGGCCGGATCATCGGCCGCGCCCACTGCCTGCAGCATCATCTCGTAAGGCGCTACGCCGAGCGCCAGGCAGAGCGCGCGATCCCGATAGTACGGGAAAAACCAATCGTAGCCCGGCCGCAACGCCAGCCCCGCGCCCACCTGCAGCGCTTCGTGTCCGGCGCCCGAAATCTGAAAGAAGATCTTCTGCTGGCGTTTGAGGAGAATCTCGCGATCGTCTACCGCGCGGGAGAGAAACATCAGCCGGTAGATATTCACCAACGTCTGTGCGGTCGGCTCATCCGAGGCGCGGATCACCTCTGCTCGATGAGCTCTGGAAATAGCCACTTCCATTCCGGTCGACCCCCGAACCGTTTCCGGATTTCTGCCTATTCGATTGTACCAACCTCAGGAGAAGACGCTGCGTGCTGCCAAGCGGGTCCAGACCCAGCGCCTGAGTCAACCTGTGCTGCGCGAGCGTTTATTTGGAGAGTACCGCGGCCACACGGTTCGGTTCCTTGTTTCCCTGCGCCGGATACAACAACGAGCCGCTTGCAAAATTCAAAAAATCCGAATCCGACCTTCCCTCAATCCTACATTCCGCAGTTTCAGTGTGTCATTTTCCGGGGTTCTTCTGGGTCTGAAGTCATGTGTATACGCTGGAGGATATTGAGAGTAAGTTGAGGATTTGCTTTTGGATGGAGGAAAGCGAGGGGGAGAAGGTCTGCACGAGATG
>JABEBX010001842.1_pt1 | contig 10449 bp, 11 predicted proteins | sample 7245971 | NCBI WGS metagenome assembly JABEBX01 (sample SAMN14506365, study PRJNA622280) | hot springs metagenome | biome: hot spring [ENVO:00000051]|acidic hot spring [ENVO:00002120]; feature: spring [ENVO:00000027]|sediment [ENVO:00002007]; material: sediment environment [ENVO:01001048]...
TAAACCTCAAAAGGTGTTCTATACATAATGGTTCAAATTTAGGAACACAAATAATTTTTTGGAATTATACCATTTTTTATAAAAAAACGGTCGTTTTGTTATAAAATCTTATCAGATTTGAGAAATACAATATTCAAAAAAATTGACTAAATTTCTGGAAGTATTATACTTCGAATAAAGATAAAATACTTTGAGAGCTTAAGAATTCTTTTATCCTTCTCTTGGCAAGATTCACGTATGCCTCGTTTATCTCATATCCAACATAAAACCTTTTAGTTTTCAAAGCTGCAATTGCCGTTTGTCCACTCCCCATAAATGGATCTAAAACTACTTCGCCCTCAAAGGTATAAAGCCGAATACAACGAGAGGGAAGTTCCACAGGGAAAGGTGCTGGGTGGCCAACTTTTTTAGCTGATTCTGCAGAAAATGTCCAAACACTTTTTGTAAGTTCAAGAAATTCTTCTTTAGTGATTGTGCTTTCTCTTTTTTTAGGATTTTTTCTGGTAAATGTATCCTTAGAAAAGACCAAAATATATTCATGAATATCTCTTAAAGTAGGATTTGTCGCTGATAACCAACTTCCCCAAGCAGTCGATGGACTGGCGCTGGAGGCTTTATTCCATATAATTTCTCCTCTCATAAGAAAACCTATTTCTAGCATATCCTCAATAATGTAGCAATGTAATGGAATATAGGGTTTTCTTCCTAAATTGGCTATATTTATACAAACCCTCCCACCGGGCATTAATACACGATATACTTCTTTCCACACCCGCTTTAAAAATTCTCTATATTCTTTCAAGGTAAGATTTTCATCATATTCTTTGCCTACATTATAAGGAGGAGAAGTAACCATAAGATGAACGCTATTATCAGGTAGTTCTTCCATTTTTTCACTGCTTTTACAAAATATTTGGTTTAGTGCTTCTTTAGGTATTTCTGATTCTTTGTATTCGACCTTTTTTTCTTTAGAAAGATCTTTATATAAATTACTTAAATAAAAAGGAGTTGAGTCATGGTTAATTCTTCCGGGAGCTCCAAAAGAACTTGTTTTAGTTCCTCTTTTGTATTTTTTATTTTCCATCTTCATTCCTTAGTAACTTTAAAAATACTTCTGCTTTTTTCTCATAAGTAGGTTCGCGGTTTGCTATTTCTATAATTTTTCCTAATTCCTTCTTGGTTTTCGTTCCAGAAAAGAATTCCTGTTCTTCAGAAAGGAGATTAACTAACTCCTGTTTCAGTTCCTTATAAGAATCAAATCTGAAAAATCCTCTCTTAGGGGTTGATTTGATATTGTTTTTATGAGTAGGATTATCTAAAGGTTGCGGATTGACGGAATAGAAGCCTTGAATGATCCCAGTCTTTTTTAAATGATCAACTTTTTCATAATAACTCTCTGTTATCGGAGTATCACCTAAAATAACGATAGGGATTTTAGTTGATTTAAAGCTAGAAACTCGAATGTTGATACTTTTTCCAATAGCTTTTAACATTGTATCTGATCTTAATAGTCCAGGGTTACCTTGATGAGTGGTATAATCTCCTATACTGTTTAACTCTCCAGTAGAGGGATTATACTTCCAATTCCATACTATGGACATTTTTACCTCTATTATCATCAAAATATTTTCAGGTCGTTGATTCTGTTGTTTTGTTTTGCATATAGCTACATCTGCTGGAGATCTTGCTGACAATCCTATATCTTCACAAATCACACGTTGTACTGTAAATGCTTTTGTTTCTTCTGCTATTTCTTCTAAGAGTTTCTGAGTCCATTTTTCTGTAAAACCCCCAATAAAAGCATTTCTACTTTGAAGTGTGGTTTTAGTCCATTTGTAATTTTTAGGCCAATAAGCTAAATATTCACCATCCTTGGTTACATAAAAAAGTTGTTCAGGAGTAGCAACTTCTAGTGTTTTTGTAAAAAACTCTTTTTCTACATCCTTATTCCAAAGTTGTGATATATTCATCGTTTTGGTTCTCTTTTTACAGTTAATTTTCTCTGTTCTTCAATCCATCTATCAATATCGGATTTTTTAAATCTCCACTGGTTGGCTATTTTAAAGCCGGGGACTTTACTTTTCTCAAGCATCTTGTAAAGAGTATGTTTGCTTATTTTCAAGTATTTTGCCAACTCATCAAGCGTTAGAAGTTCTTCCATCTGTTCGTCTTATTTTGTAAATAATTGCTTATTTTCATATTCAATAGTATATGAATTTTTTCTATAAAAGTCAAACAGAAGGAATTTTCTTTCCTTAAAAGAATTTTTGCTCCAACCCTTGAAAGAGTGGTTATTTATGGGATTAAAGAGCTAAGGAAGAAAAGGAAACTAATTGAGGAGATGATTGAAAAGGTAAATCTTATTTCAAAAGAAGTATACTGTCCCCGCTTGTCAAGGCTGTTTTATTATCCATCTTCTCCTACCCAGCCTAACTCACAGTTAATATTATGAGTCTTTTGTTTTTTCTTCATGCAACAGTCCCAACATTTGCATAGTATTGGTTGTAAACCTCAAAAGGTGTTATGTATCAGACAATTCAAGTTAAAAACATAAAGGTTTTTCCTTGAATTACGCTAGAGATAATAAAAAAACCGTCGTTTTGTTGTTAAGTAATGCCAGATTTGAGAAATAAAGTATTAAAAAATCTGACTAAATTTTCGGGGGCAGTATATACAATACGTTACCAAGATTGGCTGATTTAGTCAGTTTTATAATTTTTTTCTTGTTTTTTAAGTAAATTATGTTTACTTTTTGTCTTTGTTTGAAAAAATAAAAAAAAGGAATTTTCCAACTCCTTCCGCTACTTTTCCAACTCCTTCCGCTACTGTTATTATCTGATCAAGAACTTCACCAGCCGCTTCCACAAACTCTTTTACTTTTTCAAATGTAATCTTATCATCGTTATTGTTACTTGTGTTATCTGACATAATTATTTACCTCCTGTATTTAATGTTTTTTTTCTGGCAACATCTTAATTCTAATAAACTCATTATTGTTTGTAAAATAAATTTTTATTTTATATGCTGCTCTCCGCTATAAGGCTATTTTTTCATTATCCATTTTCTCGTCCAAAACCTAACTCGCAATTAATATTGTAAGTCTTTTATCTTTTTATGTAACGATATCAATGAAATATCGCAAATATTCAATATCCTTTTATACATAGCTTAGTGTATTACAACCTTTCAAATAAAAATACCACGAAATTAATATTTTGTAATTTTGATATTAAATCAAGAACTTGCAAAGATAAAGCTTTCCCAGGATTATGAAATAACGCTAACTAATTTGAAAAGCTTTGCGAGCGTTTTGAAAAGAAATATCCTGTTTATATAAAGCGCTTACTAACAAAAAAGAACAATACTTTGCTTTTATGAAGTATCCTAAAGCCAATAAGAAAGCATATATATACAACTAATGCAGTAGAGAATTTCAGTAGCAGACTTGAAGTCCTAAGGATTAATTCTGGTGGGTATTTTCAATCCATTAAGACTGCGGATGTGGCTATATATGTCACGGTCGAAAGGATGCAAAAAAACAAATGGAATAAACCTTTGACTGCATTCAAGGAGGTTCTCTATGAGATGAAACAGATGTTTAATACAAGGTTTATGCAACAGACACAATTTTCTTGACAAGTGTCACCATCACATATGACAGCTATATCCCACCTATCAGCCTCTGGAATAATTAAACTTTTTATTTCCTAGCTCTTCTTTTAAAGCTTTTAATAATTTTTCTCTCAACTTTTCTTCGAACATGTTATATGTTTTTCTGTTGACTACCAAAAACAGCCTTACATGTATTTATCACTTCTTCATTATCTTCTAAATCCATTAACAAAGCAAAAGGGGCCGCATTTTTTATATAGAATTCAAGAAAACTTTCCAATACAGTTTTACCCTTGTATTTAACACGAAAAGGTCTTTGAAGAATATTAATTATATCCCATTCGTCAGAATCTAAACATAGATAATAAAAACCTCTATTCTTTATATCATCCCATATTTCAGCAAACCTATTAGCTTTTTTCGTAATTACCCCATCCATCTCTCCAGTCTTTTGAATAATCTCCCCATCCATTTCTCCAATTAGACATTGAACTCTTCAACCTATCTATCTCACTAGCATTTAATGAATTGAATACTATTTCTCTCAAGCTATCGTTTTTGAAACACGACTGAAGAAAACCTATACTAAATTTACATATCTTTTCCAACATCTTTATCTCCTTCTTTTTTTAACCAATTAAATATATTTCTCCACAAAAAACATAATGGATCTTTCTTTATACTGCTTTTAAAATATAAAATAGATCTTGTCATACACCCTCCCTGACAATAGTATAAAAATTCACAGTCTTTACATTCATTTCTAATTATATTTTTATATCTACTTAAAGCAAGTCGTGTTTTTTGAGTCATAATATCAATAGGATCAGACGAATATATAGATCCTGTTATAATATTATCAACATCATACTCATCACAATTACCTATGGATCCATTGCTCCTAACCAATAAAAAACCTACTGGGCAATTAAACAAAAAGGGGCAATTAACAGAATACCCAGAATTCATAGATGAAATCATGTCATCGATTGGATAAATATTTATACTAGGATCTTTTGATTTTATTTCACTATACATTATTTTCATGGCTTCAAAAATATTGTCCTTATTAAACTGAAACTTTCTATCTAATATTTTAGAATCATGTATAACATTTAACCTAATTGAAGAAGGATATAATGCTAAAATTTCTTTTATTGTTTTTCGTATACTTTCTCTACTCTCAGAATTATATTTATTTAATAAAATTAAGACTCCAACTTTAACATCAGGTATATTGTTCTTTAATTCTTCCACTTTTTCTTTTAAAGTTTTATAGTAATTATATATATCATAAAACTGGTGTCTTCTATATGGAGAAACTGTTCCATCCCAAGAAATCCCTACTCGATTTTGAAATAACTTTTTTATAAAGAAATCTAGAGATCTTCTGTATAACAACAAATTAGTTTGTACAGAGCTTTCAAATAATACATAACTCATTTTTTTTCTTAATGCCAAAAACTGTTCATACGCTTTGTAAAAAAAATTCTCATCTCTTATAAAAGGTTCCCCGCCATGGAATATGATAGTAGTTTTAGGTTCCAAAATTTTCCTAAATGACTCTAAAAATTTAAAAAAAGCATCTATTTTATCTAAAGGAAAATCCCAAGATGTAGATCTTTTAATAGAGCTACCAACATAACAATGGCTACATGATAAATTACACCTTTCTGTAACTTTCCAAATAAAAACCACTTTTTTTTCTCTCACAATATATATTCTGTCTTATATAAATCAGTAATCCATTCCATATAAATATTTTTCCCTTAAAGCAGCTACAATAAACACAGCAGGCGTAGTTACCCTATATGCAGGGCCCGCTATATCCCAGATAGTCCACACGCCTGTAACATCCAACCGATTGGACCAGTAACCACTTTTGCTATTTGTGGTATTAGAGCATTTGCTCCTAAACTTAATCCTTTACCTATACCTATACTGCCCCTACTTGTCAAGACTATTTTTTATTATCCATCTTCCCATACCAAGCCTAACTCACGGTTAGTATTGTGAGTCTTTTGTTTTTCCTTCATACAACGGTCCCAACATTTGCATAGCATTGTTGCAAACCTCAAAAGGTGTTATGTATCAGACAATTAAAATTAAAAACACAAAGATTTTTTTTCTTGGATTATGCCAGAGATAATAAAAACCTTCGTTTTGTTGTAAATTACAAGATTTAAAATCATTAGTAGTCATAAAACATTTATCGCAACTCATCTAACTTTTTGATTATGTCTTCTGTAGTTTTTTCCGATTGAAGTTTTTCTAAAGAGAACTTTCTTTCTGTATCTGGCAAAACCCATGATCTTAAAAATTTTCCGTTATTTTTAACTAGCTCTCCTCTACACCATTGTTTTTTAGTGAAGTTGCATATGATATACGGTTGATAAGGATTTTGGTAATTATAGCTTTGAAAAATGGCCAATTTGTCACCGCTTTTCCATTCATAGTTTGGCGAAAAATTATCCACATAAAATAGATAGCCGCTTTCTAATTTTATTTCACAATAATTTTCAGATTCATGTTCATATTTTTCAACCTCGGTAATAATTTCTGTCTCTCCATTTTTAGGATAAGCAGGTTGCAACCAAGGCACCATAAAGGCAGTAAAAGGATCGCTTAAAGTGTTATTTACTGGTATTAAGTCTCGAATACTACCTATTTTTTTAGAAGTAAGCTCAATTTTTTCATCAATTATACGTACTATTTCATCAGTGATATATTTTATTATATCTAAAAGTTCAATATTTGACAATTGATCGAGCAAAATTTGTCGCTTTTTATCTGACAGTTTTGCAAAATGCGCCACAAATTTATTTCGTAAAACTCTAAGTTTATAAAAACCTAGCCATGCTTTTACTTCCTTGTAAAGATTTTCTAATTTTTCAGATATTTGCGTTTGAGCGTTTTCTATTGCAGTTTTTTTATTTTCTTTATCTGGATTTTGCACAGTTTCGATATGTGAAAATGCTTCTATTTTTTTGCGCGACTCTTCAAGATTACTTAAAAATTCCTCCGTCAATTCGATAACTTTATCCCCTTCTATGTTGAATCTTTTTTGTGGTTTTATTTTCTGACTAAACTTAGACACTTTTTCGTCTAATTCGTTTAAGTCATTTAAAAACGCCCCATAATCTTCCATATCATCATTACTTTGTCCTTTAATTAAATTTTGTACCTCGTTTAAAAGCTTTTTATAATTCAAGTTGAATTTTTTAATTATACTATAAAAAGACAAATCGCCTCTTAATATTATGCAGCATCCATGAATCTCTCGAACCTCCCGCCTTATTTTTTCCAATAGGCTTAATAAGCTTTCGCTTCTGTCGTTTTTATCCATTAAATATCTTCCGACTCTCATTACAATTGCTTCTGCAAATGCTACGGTTATCCAATACGGTATATTTAACGATACATCTATTGTATCTGTTGTATTTTTTTTCTCATTATTTCTCTTATATCTGTTATATTTTTTCTATTTTTTCTTATACCTGTAATATTATTACTATTATTACTCATAGAATTCGCTGCAAAACGAAATTTCTCGTAACTTTCCCATATAAATCCTACTTCTTTAGAAATAAACCCAATTCTTTCTTTTATTTGAGTTTTTATTTGATCTATTGAAACACCAAAGCCGTCTTTCATACGCCAAACATCCTTACGCTTTTCCAACAAGCAAAATATATGCTTACTGGAAATCGTTTAATCATTTTAATGTCAAAACTAATTCCTTGATGCTTCTAAATCTATAATTTTCAAAGCTTTCTTGTTTAACTTTTATATAAAACCAATTATTGCCAGTCATCTTTGTAGTATCTTCGCACCAAAGCCTTATCCTTTCATCTTTGTATTTAACGTCCACATCTTCTCTGCCTTTTGTTTCAATTATAAAGCACTCGCTTTTATCGTTTAATGTAATAAAATCTGGGTAATAGAGTCTAAGGTTTTTGCTTGAGTCTTTATACTCTACAAAAAAGCCTACTTTAGGGACAATTTTGCTAAAGGCTTTTACATCTTCAGCTCTATCCAAAAATTTAGCAAAATCTAATTCAAAATTATTATCACATGGCACATAGTTAAAAATACATTTATTGGCAAGATAGACTAGTTTTGACCATATAAAGGGTTTTGTGTCTGAAAGTTTTATGGTGTTTTTTATTTCTGGTTCTTTTTCGGCAAAAGTCATATCCTTAAAGGCGGCTGTAAACAAATTTATTAATTGCTCTTGTACCTCAGGCGAACTCAACTTATAAAGAACTCTTGGATCATTAAGATCAATCTTTTCGGTAAAAAGCTTCTCCGCCACATACTTTTTTACCACAGGATAAAAACTGGCAAAAGCCCCGCTGATTTTTAATCTTTTGAGTATTTGATCGGTATAATAGGCAATTACGCTTTTAGAATCTTGAGGAACAGGTAAATCCCACTTTCTTTTTATAACTTCTACCCCTTTAATCATATCGATAGCAACGTATTCCATATCTAAAATTTTGTTTTCTAAATGGATTGCAAGAGAAGGCAGCTTGTCAATATTTGTTTCCTCTAAATAAAACTCTCTTATGATAATTCTTGGACTTAAGATAGGTATTTCGATATCTTTATTTAATTTATTTTCATCTACAAATATTGTTGTTAAATCAATAGATTTGTCGATATCGAACTCGGTAAAAGTTACATTTTCTTGGTTTTCCAATTCCTCAAGAATATCTATTAGTCCAGGAGGTCCAATAACTTCAAGGATATTTATAGATTTTTCTATATTAGCATCTTCTTCAGGAAACATTTTTCTTAAACCTCTTCCGATAACCTGCTCTGGAAGAACTCTTCTGCTTGAAGTGTATGACCTTAATCCTACTATTACATTTACATTTCTAACATCCCAGCCTTCATTTAACATCATTGTACTTATTATTGCTTCGTATGGATTCTTTTCTATATTAAAATCATCAATGTTTTGAGCGAATTCTCTTGCTTTAGGCAAATCGGATTTTTTTATCTCTCCGGTACTGTCTGTATGTATTAACAATACTTTACCTTTAAGATCAGGAACGCTAGTATTTACATATTCAAATACTTCATCGGCTTCCTCATTATTAGAACATTGAAAAAATAATATAGGCTTTTTTGATAAAGGCTTCAGTTGTTTTTTGTATTCCCTCCATCTTCTAATGCCAGCGTCAATCCAAGCTCTATATCTTTCAACTGCTCTATTTGAATTAATTTCTGAGGCATTTTTGACTATTCCTTTTAACGGTGATTTTACAATATTCATCTCAATGGCCTCTTTAAGCGTAAAATCAACCACTATCCACGGAAACAAGGCTCCTTTTTCGGTTTTGGGAGTTGCAGAAAAATCAAGTTCTATATTAATGCCTTTTCCATATCGAGAAATAAGATTTTCGTGAAGTTTTAGGAGTATTTGTTTCCAGGCATTTTCAAAATCGTATATATGGTGGGCTTCGTCTTTTAAAATCATTATATTAGAACACGACGTTAAGACTTCTCTTATTCTGTTTTCTTGATAAATATCGGATACGTTGTTAACGTTTGGTAATCCCATAACATTATCTACAAACTCTTCTATTTCCTTTTTTTTACTTGATCTATCTTCTAATTGTTGAATATTAGTTAAAAATAGTACATCTTCAGGTATAGCATGAATAGGATCCTCTTTAAGGATAGCTTTTAAATTAAACTCTTCTTGCCATTCTGGTGGAACAAAAGACAAGTCTTTGAATATTTTTCCATTCTTAAAATCTCTTGTTAACCTATCGTAAATAACGTTTTTTTCGCCAGCTATGAGTAAAAATTTGGATGTATAATTGTCTTTATTTTCAAATTTGTGATTAAAATACTGCCAAACAATGCTTAATCCCATCACAAAAGTTTTGCCAGAGCCAGTCGCCATTTTAAAAGCGTATAATGGATATTGGTCGTAAGAGGGATCATAGGCTTGAATGGGTCCTGACCCAAAATCTCTTGCCATATCTATGAAATTACGCTTTTTCATTACTTCATAAAGATAAACCAAGGTTTCAATTGCCTCTCGCTGGCAAAACCAAAATTTAAATAATTCATTGTTTAAAATATGGTCTTCATAAAACCAAAACTGAAAGAGCCTTTTTGTTGTGGGCGTAACATTAGGATAACCTTGCTCTCGCCAGGTATATACTGCTCTACGAAGTTCATTGACTAAATATGCCTTGCTTGGTAACCTTTGATCGGGACGCAGCAAATCAGTTGGTTTCATAACTTCATTCCCAATAGTTTTAAAATATTATTTGCATGTATTAACACTCTTTGAACTAAATACAGATTGACGTTTGCATTTTCATCATGATCTGCGTCGTTACGAGAGCCCCTTAGTTTATCTAGAAATATTCCAATCTTTTGTTCGTTGGGATCGTTTGAGTTTTTATATCTTTTTATAACTTCCCGATGGACACCAGCATGTTTCAGATGGTTAAGCCCTTTTTTATTTCTTGCTATGCAAAAAACGCCATAATAAGCCCTGCTAATTGCTGAGCGTAAACTAGCTTCATCGGGAGTTTGCGTAAGCTTTTCTGCCAATCTAATAAAATCTTTCCAATCAAAACTCATAGCGGTTCTTCGGTAAAGTTTAATCTTGTATTAACTTTATCGATTACATTAATAAACCATTCATCAAAAAGCTTGTTTTCAAATTCAACTGCCTTCTCGGGCGAGTAACTTGTTTTAATTACGATAAACAATTCATCCCAATTTTCCTCAGGATCATGAGTAAGTTTAAGATAAATCGGGACTTCTCCAAAAATACGGCGGATATGCTCAGGAGCATCAATAAGAATG
>JABEBX010020677.1_pt1 | contig 10446 bp, 8 predicted proteins | sample 7245971 | NCBI WGS metagenome assembly JABEBX01 (sample SAMN14506365, study PRJNA622280) | hot springs metagenome | biome: hot spring [ENVO:00000051]|acidic hot spring [ENVO:00002120]; feature: spring [ENVO:00000027]|sediment [ENVO:00002007]; material: sediment environment [ENVO:01001048]...
TATAAGAACCGCTTGAAGCGTGTAGGCTCCGGAGCGAGCGCGCCGCAGGCTCTTACCAGCGCGCTGTCCGCATAATTCCGCGGAGTTGGAAGAAGGAAAGTCGCGAGAGAACGAGGTTCTATTAAAAACTGCATCACCACGAAATGCAGTTCAGTCGGAGACCATCCATTCGCCGGGAACGATCGGCCGGGTGCGGGGCAAGATGCCACGCCCGGCTGCCAAGCCAAACACCGTCAGCACGCCGACGAATGCCGCCAGCTTGATGAGGCTCCCCGTCGAGTTCTCCGGCAGCGTCTTCCAGAGCACGAGCAGCACGGTTTGCGCGGCGGTGACGGCCCATACCGAACCGTAGAAGTAGCGGCGTTCCCAGCCTTCGCCCTTGGTGGAGCGGCCAACACGCGGCAACTTGCCCATTATGCCGAGGAGCAGGATCAGGGCGCAGAGCGGCGAGTAGGCATAGAAATAAATCTGCTTCATCCGCCAGCGGCTGGTCGCGACGGCATAGGTCAGCGCCGCCATATTGAGCAGCGCGTAGTTTAGGATCGCGTTCCAGGCAAAGGTGTAGCAGACGCGGCGATAGAGCGGGTTGGGCTTGTCCTCGTCAAAGCGCAGAATGTAGGGGCGATGCTCGCTTCCCGGCAGTTGTGCTTTGTAGCCGGCGGTTCCGGTTCCAATGAGAACCGCGGTGAGCCACGCCCAGTTGAACCAGTGAAAACCTCCCGCAAAGAGACTGAAAGTAAACGGCCCCGGGGCAAGAAAGAAAACCCAGATCCAGATGGGCCAGTGCGCCAGACGGTAGAGGTTGGTGTTGCGTTCCCGGATTTTGCGCTCTCCGGCGTATTCAAGCTTTCCGCTGTATCCCATGGGCGGAGTCTCGCAAATAGAGCGGGGACGAGTCAAATCGAGGATGAGTAAGCCGTCTGGCTACTCTCTCGCGAAGGCAACCACCTTTGGCCCTTCGACCGTGGCGCACTCCATCGGCGCCAAGTGGCCGCAGCCGGCAAAGACATCGAGCTGCGACTGCGGAATGAGGCGATGCATCGTCTCTCCCTGCGCGAGCGGCGTGATGCGGTCGAGTGATCCCCAGGCGAGCAGCACAGGCATTTTGAGCTGCGGCAAAAGACCGTCAACCACATCCTGGCCCGAGAGCATGGTCGCGAGAGCTCGCTGGATCACCCAGCCGTTATGACGAAAGTTGCGCAGGAGGTTGCCCGCGATGAAGGCTGGGATTGGCCGTGGCCGCGGTGTAAGCAGCGCCTGCAACTGGCTGAGCTGGGCACGGGTGGAAGGCGTAAAGAGCGCGGTGTCAAACGGCGGCTCGACGCGAAGGCCGGCGGCGTCGAAGAGCATCAGGCGGCTGACGAGCTGCGGATGCTCGGCGGCTACGAGGACGGCAATCCATCCGCCCATGGACCATCCGCCGATCTCGGCCCGCCTGATCCCCATCGTGTTCATAAAGTCCACAACGATACCGGCCTCGTCGCGCACCGAGTACGAGAAATGCGCGGGGCGCTCGCTGCGGCCGTAGCCGACGAGATCGGGCATGTAGACGCGGAAGCCGGCCTGCGCGAGATACGGTGCGAGATAGCTCCAGTCATCCGCCCGGGCGCCGAGTCCGTGCACCAGCACGATTGCCTGCCCGTCGGCCGGTCCCTCGGCAAGATAGTGCACGCGGTAGCCGTCCACCCGCACCGCCCGGCTCTCGACACCGGAGAAGTCTTCGCGCAGATAGGTCCATGCGTTGAAGTAGCTGACGGGATAAAGAAAAAATCCGCCTGTCGTCATCAGCGCAAATGCGAGCAGGAACCAAAGGGTCCACCGGATCCAGCGTCGTGACCGATTTGTGGGCTTTGTCATCGGCTCAGCTTCCCTTGGGCAGCAATGGCCTGTGCCCGCTGCCAGCCCTTTTCTATCACGCGCGCGGTGATGGGATCGAGGGCCAACGCGCTGTGGCTGCTCCACTCGGAGCGTTCCACCCATCGTACCTCGTCCGCATCGGAAGCAGCGCCGAGCGTGCCTCCCGCGACGCGGCAGAGATAGTCGGCAATCACGTAATGGTAGCGCACGCGCCCCGACTCACGAACGATGCGATCAAGGAGCTCGACCAGTTCCAACGGCTCGACAATGAGCCCCGTCTCCTCGCGCACCTCGCGGGCAACGCCATCGGCAAGAGGCTCGCCCAGCTCCAGCATTCCTCCGGGCAGCGTCCAATGTCCCTTGAGAGGCTCACGCCCGCGGCGGACCAACAGCACGTGGCCCTCGTGGACGATGACCGCTCCCACGCCAACCAGCGGCGCCTGAGGAAACTCGCGTTGTACATTCGACATGACGAGGGCCTTTCTGCTGCGCGGCATTGCCTGCGCGTCTCATGAAGCGGTCCGAGCAGGAATCACATCTTCTCTTTTATCATCAAAGAAATGTGCAAAGGAGCAAAGCATGGCGGAATTCAACCTGAAGATCGACGGTATGCACTGCGGTTCCTGTGTGCGCCGCGCAAACCTGGCTTTGGCTGCGGTTCCCGGCGTGGTTGTTAACGATGTTCGCGTGGGATCGGCCCGGCTGACTGCGACCGAAGAGCCCGCGCCGGTCGAGCTTGCCATTGCCGCGCTTGCCAAGGCCGGCTACAAGGCGCAACTCGAATCATAACGCGCAAGCCTGGAGCCTCCGATGGCCGAGAATGGGCGAGAATCGCTGACGCTTCCTGTTCTGGGAATGACGTGCGCCGCGTGCCAGCATCACGTGGAGCAGGCGTTGCGCGCGACAGCCGGCGTAGAGCAGGTGCGCGTCGATCTGATGGCGCATCGCGCAAGTGTGGTCTTCGATCCGGCATTGACCGCACCGGAGCAATTCGTTGAGGCGATTCGCAGCGCCGGCTACGACGCTGTATTGCCGCGCGAGGGCGACACCGGCACGCACGCTGAAGACACAACCGCGGGCGCGACGAGGAAGGCATGGACCGCTCTGGCAGCGGGCGCTGCGGCGATGCTGCTGGCCATGCCGCTCAGCGCCCGGATGGGCGCAGCCGATCACGCTCTGATGCGCGCTCTTCCCTGGCTCTACGCAATTCCGCCGTCTGCCCTGCGCTGGCTTCTGCTCCTGCTGACGGCGCTGGTGGTCGTGTGGGCGGGGCGCGGAATCTACGTCAGCGCCTGGCGCTCCCTGCTTCACGGCGCCACTAATATGAACACCCTGGTGAGCCTTGGAACCAGCGTGGCATTTCTCTATTCGGCGTACGCAACCATCCGGCCCGCGCCGGGAAGAAGCGTTTACTACGACGCCGTCCTGCTGATTCTGGGCTTTCTTCTGCTGGGCAAGGCGTTGGAGGCGCGCGCGAAGCGCCGCGCGCTGGGCGCGCTGGATTCGCTTTCGCGCCTGCGGCCGGCAACGGCGCGGCGTCTGATGGAAGGCGTGCAAACCGTCGTGCCGCTGGAAGAGATCCGGCCCGGTGACAGCATCGTCGTACTGCCCGGCGAGCGCTTTCCTGTCGACGCGACGATCCTCGAAGGCCGTACCACGGTCGACGAGTCGATGCTGACAGGTGAGTCCACACCGCTCGAACGCGAGGCCGGCGGACGCGTTCTTGCCGGCTCGCTCAACTACGACGGCGCGGTGGTCTGCCGCGCGGAGTCGCTCGGCGAAGAGACGGTGCTTGCCCAGATTGCGCGCATGGTCGATCAGGCGCAGGGCTCGCGCGCACCCATGGAGCGGCTGGCCGACGCGGCGAGCGCCATCTTCGTGCCCGTCGTGCTGGGCCTTGCGGCAGTTACGTTTGTCGCGTGGATTCTGTTTGCACACTCGTTCGAGCAGGCGCTGGCCAATACGGTGGCTGTGCTGGTGATCGCCTGCCCCTGCGCCATGGGGCTCGCCGTGCCGGCGGCGCTCACTGTGGCGGTAGGCCGCGGCGCGCAACTCGGCGTGCTCTTCAAAGGCGGCGAGGCGCTGGAACGGCTTGCCCATGTGGATGCGATCGTTCTCGACAAGACGGGAACGCTGACGATGGGCAAGCCTGTGCTGGAAAGAGTGCAGGTGCTACAAGGACCAGGAGACCCGTCCGCCATCGCCGGCAAAGACAACCCGCCTGGATTCCGGGCAGGGGCTCAGGGAACAGGCGAACTCGATTTGCTGCGCATGGCGGCCGCGGCGGAGGAGCGATCGAATCATCCGCTGGCGCACGCGGTGGTGGAGTACGCGAAGCGCCGTGAACTGCGCTGGGAACCTGCGCAAGACGTACAGATTTATCCCGGCCGCGGGCTTTCGGCGCGCGTCGAAGGCCGAGAGTGTCTGCTCGGCAACGAGGCGCTCTTCGGCGAGTTCTTCATCAAGCTGCCGGCTGCCGCGGCTGCGCCGGAGCCCGGTGTTACACGGCTCTGGATGGCCGTCGACGGCGAGCCTGTCGCCTACTTCGATGCGCGCGACGCGCTTCGCCCCGAAGCGGTCGCAGCCCTGGCCGCCCTGCGCCACGCACACCTTCGCGTTCAGATGCTGACAGGCGACTCGGCAGCCGCCGCCGCGCCGATTGCACAGAAGGCTGGAATCAGCGAGGTGGAAGCCGGTCTCGATCCGGCCGGCAAACTCCAGCGAATTCGCGCCCTGCAGCAGAGTGGCCTGCGCGTTGCCATGGTGGGAGACGGCATCAACGACGCGGCAGCGCTGGCCACAGCCGATGCGGGCATCGCGATGGGGTCGGGCGCCGACCTGGCGCAGGAGGCCGGCGACGTGCTCTTGTTGCGCACGCAGCCGATGGCGATTCCGGCGGCGCTGGCCCTGGCGCGCCAGACTGTACGCATCATGCGCCAGAACCTGGGCTGGGCCGTGGGCTACAACATCATCGGGATTCCACTCGCAGCCGGCGCATTCTACCCGGCGTTTCACATCCTGCTCACCCCGTGGATCGCTGCCGCAGCCATGGCATTCAGTTCCGTCTGCGTTCTGGGCAACAGCCTGCGGTTGCGGGGATGGCAGCCGGCGACGCCCGCAACAACTTCTCCACGGTAAACTAGACGCAGGTTAGTCTGTGCGCATCCTCACCCGCTACATTCTCGGCGAGATTCTCTCCCTCACGCTCATCGGTTGCGCGTTGTTCACGTTCATTCTATTCATGCCGTATCTGCCGCACGTCCTCGAAGAGGTGGTACGCAATAGCTCGACGTGGGCGGATGTGGCGGAGGTGTTTCTCTTCACGCTGCCCAACCTGTTCAAGGTGACGATTCCCATGGCCGTTCTGTGGGGCGTGCTGCTGGGGCTAAGCCGCCTGGCGGCCGACAGCGAAATCGTCGCCATGCGCGCCTCGGGGCTCGGTATCGGCTACTTTGTGCGCGTGGCTTCGATCGTGGCCGTTGCGGGTACGCTGCTGGGTCTGGGCAACTCGATCTATCTGGCGCCGCGCGCCAACCAGGCCATTCTTGAGATGGAGCAGACTCTGGAGACCTCGCAGGCTTCCTACGAGATTGAGCCTCGCGTCTTCTACGAGGACTTCAAGAACTTTGTTCTCTACGTGCAGGACGTGCGTGCTGGCGCGGGCGCGGCAAACTGGCGCCGCGTGTTCATGGCCGACGTAAGCGACCCGGTGAATCCAGTAATCACGACGGCAGAGTCAGCCACCGTGGTCAACGACAACCGGCAGGAACTTGTGATGTGCCTGCGCGATGGGTTGCGCGACGAGACCGTTGCCAATGAGCCGGGGCAGTCGAATATCTCGACGTTTACCACCACCGATTTGCCGCTGACGCTCGGTCCGACGGGCGACGTGCATCTGGGCCGCATGGATACAAGGCTTTATGCGATGCCCATGGACACGCTCTTCGCGCGTATTCACGAACTGGAAGGAAAGTCTGAACAGAAGCGATATCTGATCGAGATGTACAACCGGTTTGCGTTTCCGGTGGCATGTCTGGTGTTGATGCTGCTGGGCGTGCCGCTGGGCGTGAGTTCGCGGCGCGGCGGCAAGAGCGCCGGTTTTGTCTTCACGATTCTGCTGGTTTTCGTCTACTACTTCCTGTCGTCGACCGGCATTGCGCTGGGGCACCAGAGCCGGCTCCCTGCCTTCCTTGCCGTTTGGATGGCGAACATTCTATTTGCCGGCGCCGGTGCTTTCCTGCTGTGGCAGATGGCGACAGGCGGGCGCATTCTGAGCGCCATCTCGACGTGGGCCGTGCGGCTGCCTCAATTCGAGGTTCCGGTCGCCGGCAAAGGATTTCAAATCTCCACGCTTCTGGATAAGATTCAGCCGAGGGCGCGGCGCGCCAGGCAGCGCAGCGTCTTTCTGCGCATTCTCGACGAATACGTTCTGCGCGAATTTACAACCACGTTCTCTCTGATCCTGGCCGGTTTCGTGCTGCTGATCCTCGTCTTCACCTTCTTCGATCTGGTAGGCGACATCCTGCGTAATCACATTGCCCTCTCCATCGTGGGCGATTACCTGCTGAATCTGACGCCAAGCATGATATACCAGATCGCGCCACTCGCAGTGTTGATCGCTTCCCTGGTGACCTTCGGGGTGATGAACCGCAACAGCGAAATTGTCGCCATCAAGGCTACGGGAACCAGTCTTTATCGGCTGGTTGTTCCCATCGTGACCATTGCCGCGGCGCTCGCAGTGACCTTGTTTCTCTTCGATCAGTACTATCTGCCGCAGGCCAACCGGCGTCAGGAGGCGCTGCGCAACATTATCAAGGGGCGTCCGCCGCAGACTTATCTAAACCCAAGACAGAAATGGATGATGGGCCAGAAACCGCTGGCCGGCGAACCGGAACGGATTTATTACTATGAGTTCTTTGATCCAGACCGCAACGAGTTTGCCAATCTTTCCGTCTTCGAGTTTAACCCGGCGACGTTCCAACTCACGCGGCGCATCTTCGCCAAGCGCGTGATCTGGAGCAGCAACTCCAAGGGATGGGTCTTTGAAAACGGATGGGCGCGCGACATCGTCAGCGCGAATGTGACGGATTACCGCGCCTTCCTGCGAACATCTTTCCCTGAGATCCACGCCGCGCCGGAGTACTTCAAGAAGGAAGACCTGCAATCGCAGGAGATGAACTTCAGCCAGCTCGACCGTTATATCCGCGATCTGCAACAGAGCGGGTTTGACACCAAGCGATTGAGCGTGGCGTTGTGGCATAAACTCTCGTATCCGCTGATCGCCGTGGTGATGGCGGTACTCGCCATTCCCTTTGCGCTTTCGATGGGCAGGCGCAGCTCCATCACGGGTGTTGCGGTAGCCATTGCCGTGGCGCTCGTGTACTTCGTGATCGATAACCTGTTTGGCGCCATGGGGAATGTGAATTATCTGCCGGCCGCGATGGCCGCCTGGTCAGCGGATGTGCTCTTCGGGCTGGTGGGCGGGTATCTGCTGCTAAGAACGCCGACGTAGAATAGGCAGGGACTTGGGCGCCTGCGCGCCCGGCAGAGGAGATCTTGCCGGGAATGCCGACCGGATTCCCGCCGATTCCCGTCGGCGCAAATCGCGCGGATCGTACAATGGAACCATGGTCGGTGATCTCACTCCCCTAGCCCCCTACATGCGCCGCTACCGCTGGGGATATCTGCGGGGAACGCTGGCCAGCGTTTCGACAAATACTGTTGCCGTTCTGTTTCCCACGGTTCTGGGCATGGCGATCGACGCCATCAAGAACGGAACCACCCATCGCCATATCCTGTTTCTTGCCCTGTTGCTGGTCGGCATCAATCTGGTCAAAGGAATCTTTATGTATGCGCAGCGATGGGTGCTGATTGGCATCTCGCGCGACATCGAGTTCGACATGCGCAACGACCTCTTCAAAAAACTCGAAACACAGGACACGGGCTTCTATCAGCGATACCGCACCGGCGACATTATGGCGCGCATGACGAACGACCTGAATGCCGTGCGCATGTTGCTGGGCCCGGGGCTTATGTACAGCGTGAACACGATCTTCCTGAGCGTCTTTGCGCTGATCTTCATGCTGCGCATCAGTCCGTGGTTGACGCTGGTGGCGCTGGCGCCAACTCCCCTCGCCAGCATCTTCGTGCAATATGTAGGACGTAAGATTCACGAGCGTTTCGAGCGCATCCAGGCCAGCTTCTCCGACATCTCCGCGCAGGCCCAGGAGAATTACTCCGGCGCGCGTCTGATCCGCGCCTTCGCGCGCGAGGAATCGCAGACAGAACTTTTCGAGAGACTGAACCGCCAATACATTGGCCGCGCCCTGCGGCTGGTGCAGTTGATGGGCATGTTGTGGCCCACGCTGGAGTTCGTCCTTGGCATGTCGATGGTGATTACCTTGCTCGCCGGCGGACACCTGGTGCTCGCGCACCGCATCTCGGTCGGCGAGTTTGTAGCCTTCAATACCTACATGATTCTGCTCATCTGGCCGATCATTGCCGTGGGATGGGTCATCAACATCTTCCAGCGTGGGACGGCTTCGGTGAAGCGCATCAACGAACTGCTCAAATCCGAGCCGACGATCCGCTCCGAAGTTCTGGTTTCTGGACCGGGAGCGGAACCGGCGATCAGAGGCGAGATCGAATTCCGGAACCTGACGTTCAGCTATGCTGATGGCTCCGATGCGGCGTCCATGCTCCACCCCGCGGACAAAGGCCCATCCCTCCACCCCAGCGAGCAACGAACGCTCGCCGGGGATCCCGGGTCCAAGGGGGCCCCGGTGCTTCGCGATGTCTCGCTGCACATTCCTGCCGGGTCGAGTCTGGCGATCGTGGGTCCGACTGGATGCGGCAAGTCGACGCTTGTGAGCCTGATTCCCCGGCTCTACAATGCGCCCGAGGGCACGCTGCTCATTGACGGGCGGTCGGTACGCGAATATCCGCTCGATATTTTGCGCCGCCACATCGGGATGGTGCCGCAGGAGACGTTTCTCTTCAGCGAAACGATCCGCGAAAATCTGGCCTTTGGCGCGCCTCACGTCGATGCCGAGGAACTTCTTGATGCGGCGGAGGCGGCGCATATTCGCAAGGAATTCGACGAGTTTCCCCAAGGCTTTGAAACCATGGTGGGCGAGCGCGGCGTGACGCTCTCCGGGGGGCAGAAACAACGCTCCGCGATTGCGCGCGCTCTCTTGCGGCGACCGTCGATCCTGATCCTCGATGACGCGCTGGCGAGCGTGGATACCTACACGGAGGAGCGCATCCTCAGCGGTCTGCGCAAGTACACCGCGAACACAACCACCATTCTCATCTCGCACCGCGTTTCGACGGTGCGCAACGCCGACCGCATCGCCGTGCTCGACAGGGGAAGGATCGTCGAGTTGGGACGCCACGAGGAGTTGCTTGCTCTCAATGGCTACTACGCCAGCCTCTACCAGAAGCAACAGCTCGAAGAAGAGTTGACAGTGGCGGGATAGCAATCAGCAAGCCGGCGGATCAGTGGATTTGCATGACTCAACCTCACAGCGTACGACCCGGATCGGAAGGATCGGGTCGCTGTCGACTGACAGACCTTACGCCGTCCAACTGGAGCGGCCGGCAGCCTTGGCGGGCTCGATGGCGGCGAAGCGCGTCGGCAGGGAGAGTTCCTGCGGCAAAGCCGCGTGAGCCTTTGGGTCGCGCGCAACCTCGCGCCAGGCGTCGCGCACGTTGCGGACACAGTCGATGGCATGTTGAAATTTCGCTGTCGAGGCTGCCTGCGAGGCCTGCAGAATCTGCGCGAAGATGGCGGCGTAGAACTCACTGAGCGCCTGCGCCGGCTGACCACCTACATCCATGCGCAGACGCGCCTGCAGGTGAATGATGATGTCGAGCGCGCGTTTTACGGCGGCGCGGCGGGCGTCAGCATCGCCGTGCTCCACGGCCGCAATCGCCGAATAGAGAAAGCGGATGATGCCGTCGTAGAGCGCGACAACGAGATCGACAGCTTCCGCGCCGTCCAGCATGTGTTCCCGGTAACTTGCCATGGTGATGGGGTTCCTTATCCGTTCGTGGTTTGGTTGTAGCCCGTGATGGCTGAGTAGAGTTCGTTCATACCCTGCAACTGTGTAGGCAATTGCTGCAGAATCTGGTTGGCCTGGTTCAGCTCCGCGGTCAGGCTCGACTGCTGGGCCGAGATATAGCTCTGCTCCTTGGAGATATCGGCATTCAGCGTGGATTCAATGTTGCTGTTGGCGCTCGAAGCCAGAGCCAACATGCCGGTCGACGAGCTGGAGCCGGCATTGTTCAGCACCGTGGAGAAGTTCTGGCCCCAACTGTCAGCACTCTGAAAGAAGCCGACCACACTCGAATAGTCGGCGTTGATCAGGGAATCGAGCGAACTGGCGTCGAAGGTAAGCGTGCCATCGTTGTTCATGCTGATACCGAGCGAGGCCAGGTTGTTTATATCGGACGCATTCGTGTAACTCAGCGCGGAGGTTGTCGCGTTTGTCGTGTCGTAGAGATTCGAGGTCACGGTGAGGGCGCCGGCCGCGCCCACAGTGTTTGATGTAAGCACGATTCCGGTCTGTGCGCTGTTCAGCGACGCGG
>JABEBX010017488.1_pt1 | contig 10442 bp, 9 predicted proteins | sample 7245971 | NCBI WGS metagenome assembly JABEBX01 (sample SAMN14506365, study PRJNA622280) | hot springs metagenome | biome: hot spring [ENVO:00000051]|acidic hot spring [ENVO:00002120]; feature: spring [ENVO:00000027]|sediment [ENVO:00002007]; material: sediment environment [ENVO:01001048]...
CCGATGCGCAGGTGGTGGCTGCACTTCGGACAGACGTTCTGGTTGAGCTCCAGATCCGATTTGTAGAGCACCGTTTCGCACGACGGGCACTTGATCCACAGGCCTTCGGGCACTTGGCGCCGATCCTGCGGGCTGGTCTGTTGAATTTTGGGAGGGAGGAGCTTTTCCAGCCAACTCATAGGGTCTCCTTAAGCGTCGAGCGCCTGGCGAATATCTTGGATGAAGCCGCGCGCAACCTCTGCCGCCTGTTCTGCGGGCTGCGCCTCCATCAATTCGATCAGTCGCGAACCAATGACCACGGCATCGGCCAGCTGGCCGATCGCGCGCGCAGTCTGCGCATCGCGAATGCCGAATCCTACTCCCACGGGCACCTGCACATGGGCGCGGATGCGGGGCAGCATGGCCGCCACGGCTGAAGTGTCGAGATGGCCCGCGCCGGTCACGCCCTTGAGCGAGACGTAATACACATAGCCGCTGGCGATACGGCCCACGTCGGCCATACGCGCGTCCGTGCTGGTGGGGGCGAGCAGAAAGATCGGGGCGATGTCTGCGGCCTTGAGCGCCGCGGCAAACGTCTCGCTTTCCGCGGGCGGGTAATCGACGATGAGCACGCCATCCACGCCCGCAGCCTTGGCCGCAGCCACAAAGGCCTCTACGCCGTAGCGCTCCACCGGGTTGGCGTAGCCCATCAGCACCACGGGGGTGACGGCATCGGTCTGGCGGAAATCGCGCACGAAATCGAGCACCTGGGGCAGCCCGATGCCTTTTGCAATGGCCCGCTCGGTGGCGCGCTGTATCACCGGGCCGTCGGCCATGGGATCGGAAAACGGCACGCCGAGTTCGATCACATCGGCCCCGCCCTGCACCAGGGCGTGCATCACCTCGACGGTCACCGAAGGCGCAGGGTCGCCTGCGGCGATGTAGGGAATGAGCGCCTTGCGATTCTGGGCGCGAAGCTGGGCGAAGCGTTGGTCGATGCGGTTCATGTCGGTTCCGCGCGGCCGCCCCGAAGGAACCGACACCCCCTCGGGGGGAGATGAGCGCAGCGAGTCAGGGGGCTGTTTCATTTTGTGGCTCCGGGCTGGCGGGCGAACAGGGTGTCGAAGTTCACGCCTTCACGCTCGGCCACGGTGTTGATGTCTTTGTCGCCGCGCCCCGAGAGATTGACCAGGATGGTCTGATCAGGACGCATTTGCGGCGCCAACTTGATGGCATGCGCCAGAGCGTGGCTGGATTCCAGCGCCGGGATGATGCCTTCGATGCGGCACAACTCATGGAAGGCTGCCAGAGCCTCGTCGTCGGTAATGCCGACATACTCGGCCCGCCCGAGATCTTTGAGCCAGGCATGCTCGGGGCCGACACCGGGATAGTCGAGCCCGGCGGACACGGAATGCGTTTCGATGATCTGACCGTTGGCGTCCTGCAGCAAATAGGTGCGGTTGCCGTGCAGCACACCCGGTGTGCCAGCGGACAGCGAGGCCGCGTGCTTGCCCGTGCCCAGCCCCAGACCGGCGGCTTCGACCCCGATAAGCCGCACCGATTCATGGGGAATGTAGGGATAGAAAATGCCCATGGCGTTGCTGCCCCCACCCACGGCGGCGATCACCGCATCGGGCTGGCGGCCGGTCATCTCGGGCATCTGCTCCAGGCATTCGTCGCCGATGACCCGCTGGAAATCGCGCACCATCTGCGGGTAGGGATGCGGCCCCGCGACGGTGCCGATGATGTAGAAGGTGTCTTCGACATGCGTGACCCAGTCGCGCAGCGCTTCGTTAAGCGCATCCTTGAGTGTCTTGCTGCCCGATTCGACCGGCACCACGCGCGCGCCCAGCAGATTCATGCGATAGACATTGGGCGATTGGCGCTTGACGTCCTCGCTGCCCATATACACCACGCATTCCATGCCGTACCGCGCGGCAATAGTGGCCGTAGCCACGCCGTGCTGTCCCGCGCCGGTTTCGGCGATGACGCGCGGTTTGCCCATGCGGCGGGCCAGCATGGCCTGGCCGATGGTGTTGTTGATTTTGTGCGCGCCGGTGTGATTGAGGTCTTCGCGCTTGAGGTAGATGCGCGCGCCGCCGAGCTTGTCGCTCAGGCGGGCTGCGTGATAAACCGGGCTGGGACGGCCGACGAAATGCTTGAGTTCGTAGCGGTATTCAGCCAAGAACTGCGGGTCGTTTTTGTAATGGTCGTAAGCCGCCTGGAGTTCTTCCAGCGCGTGGCTCAGGGTTTCGGCAATGAAGCTGCCGCCGTAGGGGCCGAAATGGCCGCTGGCGTCGGGATAGGCATAGTCAAACATGGTGGGGTCTCGTCTGGCGCCGGGCGGAAGCTGTGCCCGGGCGCGATCTACAGGTCTGCAGCGCGAACCGCGGCGATGAACTCGGCGATGCGCTGCGCGCTCTTGATGCCCTTGGACGCTTCGACGCCGGAACTGACGTCAACCGCCCACGGGCGCACCTGCCGGATGGCATGCGTCACATTTGCAGCATGCAACCCACCAGACAAAACGAGGGGAAGCGCGACGTTTGCGGGAATGCGTGACCAATCGAAAACCTCGCCGCCCCCGCCGTATCCAGGCTGATCCGTGTCCAGAACGAGAGCTTGAGAAGTGGAAAAACGAGAAGCGAAGTCTAACAAATCCAGCCCTTCGCGCATGCGCGCCGCGCGAATGTAGGGGTGGCGATAGCGGGCACAGTCTTGCGGGGTTTCATCGCCGTGGAACTGCAACAGCGCGGGACGAATTTGGTCGATCACCTCTTCGACAAGGTCTGGCGCGGCATTCACAAACAGGGCAACGACCGAGACAAAAGGCGGAAGGCTGAGCGCGATGTCACGCGCCTGCGCGACGCTCACGTTGCGCGGGCTGGGCGGATAAAACACCAGACCGATGGCATCCGCGCCGCTGTGAGCCGCCGCCTGCGCGTCTTCCACCCGGGTAATGCCGCAGATTTTGATGCGGGTTCGGTGGCGCGAGGCGGGCGAGAGCGGCAGGGGCGGCGTTTCGGACATCGGAGATCAGATCGTCAAGCCGATCTGGGTAGGTGGCGAGGGAAGATTGAATTCTGCCGGGTAATCCGGGCCGAGGAAATAAAGCCCGTCGGGCATGAAGGTCGGCGCCGCCAGGCGGCGGTCGCGGCTGGCCAGAACTTCGGCGAGCCAACTCACCGGCTTGGAGCCATTGCCCACGGCCAGCAGGCTACCCACGATATTGCGCACCATGTGGTGCAGGAAGGCGTTGGCACGCAGGTCGAGCACCAGGGTGTGACCATAACGCGCAATCTCAATCGCATGCAGCGTCTTGACAGGGCTCAGCGCCTGGCATTCGCTGGAGCGAAATGCGCTGAAATCATGCTCACCGAGCAGGCACTGCGCAGCGGCGCGCAAAAGGTCGAGATCGAGTGGGCGATGCGTCCAGCCCACCCTCGCGAAATCGAGCGCCGGGCGCACGGGATGGTTGCGCAGCACATAGCGATATCGGCGTTGGTAGGCACTGCGGCGGGCGTCAAAAGTCTGTGGCAGATCGGTTCGTGCCCATTGCACTGCCATGTCGCGTGGCAGAAAGGCATTGACCCCGCGCACCCAGGAGGACGGCTCACGCTGCAAAGGCGTATCGAGGTGCACCACCTGGCCGAGGGCATGCACCCCGGCGTCGGTGCGTCCGGCGCAGACGGTGCGAGTCGGAACGCCCAGAAACTGCGCGAGCGCCCGCTCCAGAAAATCCTGCACACCGCAGCCGCCCGGCTGACTCTGCCAGCCGCAGTACGAGGTACCTCCGTAACTCAGGCCCAACGCGACTCGGAGCAGAGGACGCCCGACTTGCGGGCCGGAGGAGGCGGAGGACGAATCAGCGGCCAATCTTGTCCAGCATATCCTGCGCGCGTTTTTTGAGTAGCGGGTCGCCTTCGGCAATCACCTCACCCAGCAGGTTGCGCGCCGACTCGTTATCGCCGATGGCCATGCTTTCTGCCGCGAGTTCCAGACGGAGATCGAGCGAGGGCCTGGACTCGCTGAACTGCGGCTCCAGCTTGGGCGGTTCGGTGTGCGATTCCTCGAGCGATTTGACTTCGTTGTCCTGCAGGGAAATGCTGCTCAGATCGAACTCAAGCGCGTTGTCATGTGCGGCAGCCTTAGTGGTCTCAGCGGCAGTCTCAGCGGCACCGAGCGTCGAGGCGGGCGCGCCAAAATCGGACGGCATATTGAAGTCCAGGCCGCCCGGCAATAGGAAATCAGCATCCGCAGCTTTACCGGGCTCTTTTTCGGGGGTCGGCGGCGCGCTGGAGAATGCCGAGGGCACCTCGATTTCGGGCAGAGAAGGAACGGCGGGTGACGCAGTTGCCGCTGCTGGAGCCGGTTCGCCCATCGGCAAGTTCAGATCCAGGTCCAGATGCTCGGGCATCGGCGTCTTGGCCGCGGCCGTTTCCACGCCCGAAAGCATTTCGGTGCTGGGCAAGGTTTGCGGAGTCAGCGCAGCCAAAGCGGTGGGGGTGGCCACCGGGAACTCTGTCTGCGGCATGGTCGACGGCGCGCCCAGCGTGCTAGGGAGCACGGTGTTGTGATACAGCGGGTTGACCGGGTCGAGACTGCGACCGAGATCTTGAGCGCGTTTCCAGTCTTCGCCCACACCCTGCGTCAACGCAAAGAGTTCTGCGGCGCCCACTTCGAAGGAGCGGGAATCCTTGCGTTTGGCATAGATTTCCAGCAGTTTGAGCCGCGCTGCCAGACGGTCGGGGTTGGTCTTGACGGCCTCCTTGAGGATTTCTTCGGCTTGCAGATCGCGGCCGTAGGCCAGATACACATCAGCCTCAGCCACCGGATCGACATCATTGGTGTCGAGCTGGCTGGAGGAGAAGGTGGAACTCATATTGCCATTGCGCGTATCGACGCGCTCGCCACCCGTGCCGCCAAAAAAGCTGTCGGCCACACTCATGCGACTATCGAAGACCGACACATCGCGCTGCGACTTTGCTGCCTTCTTGCGCTGCGCCAGCCAGGCGAGCAACAGCAGCAGAATCACCAAAGCGCCGCCCACGGGCAACAGCAAGGGGTTGGAAAGCAGACTGCTGAAAAAACTCTCCTGCTCGACAGGGGCGGGCTTGACGACCTTCGGGGGCACAGGCTTCGCCGCCGGCGCGGGCGCAGGCGCGGATGCGGGAGCCGAAGCGGCCACAGGCGCCGACGCCGACTTGGCAGCCGATGCGGCGTGCGCCGCCGAAGCGGTTGCGACGGCAGCGGCTGCGCTGGGTGCCTCGGCCGGTTTCGCAGATGCCGAGGCAGCAACCACTGGCGCGGGCACGGGGCTCTTCACCGGTACGGTCAGCGCCGCGGCAGCCTTACTTGCCACGGGGGCCACGGTTGCCGCGGGTGCGGCGGCTTGCGGTTTGGCCGCTGCGACGGTCTGCGCCTGCTTGGACAGCGCGCTGAGTTCGTCGACATTTTTCTGCAACTGCTTGATCTTCTGTTCGTCGAGCGCTTCCTGCTTCTTGTCGGCGATCTGCTGGGCCTTCTGAGTGCCAGCCACCTCGGCCTTGCTCAATTTGAGCTTGCTTTCAGCCTGCGCGCCTGTGGCAGCAGGCTCCTGAACCTGGGCCTGGACTTTGCCCGTCACCTCGCGTTGCGACTGCGGCTTGGCCTGCCCGCCCATTTCCGCCAGACGACGGCGGTAGGCGTTGAAACTCTCGCTCTGAGCCAGAACGAAACGGCGCGCTTCGGGCTGCGAAACGGCCTGCGCCTGTTCAGCGGTGGGCATTTGCAGCACGCTGCCCGTCTTCACCAGATTGATGTTTCCGTCGATGAAGGCCGACTGGTTGGCGCGGTAAATGGCCGTGAGCATCTGGTCGAGCGAGACGGACTGCACACCCGACGCATTGGCGATTTTGCTCAGGGTGTCGCCCTGCTTGACCACATACTGGCCGGAAGCCGCAGCAGACTTGGTGGGCGATTTTTTCGCATTCACCGAAGGCGGCGGCGTTTGCAGCGCAGGCGCAACCGGCATCGCCGGGGTCGGGGTGTTGGCCGCATTAGCGGCATTCGACACCGAGGGCGCCACCGGCATGGCGGGCGCGGGCGACGGTGCGGCAGTCTGAACCGGCACCTGAGTGGGTGTGGGAGTACTCTGGAAATTGGGCGGATCGAGCAGCAGGGTGTAGTCGCGGCTCAACTGGCCATTGGCCCACTGCGCACGGATGAGCAGATCGAGAAAGGGTTCGTTGATCGGGCTGTTGGACGTGACGCGTAGATAGGCGCGGCCTTCCGGGCTGCGCTCAAGCTTGATCCGCACGCCCGACAGCGCACTGCTGTAATGCAGCTTGGCCGCCTGAAACGCATCGGGCGGCGCAACACCCACCTGCAGTGAAGACGCCTCATCAGCGCTGATCTGGGTAATGTCGATTTCCGCCCTCAGGGGCTGGCCCAAGGCGGACTGCACCTTGATGCCCCCGAGGCCGAATGCATAAGCCTGACCAGCAGTTGCGCCCAAGGCGATTGCCAGGGCCAGACGTCGAGTGTTCTGTCGCAGCATGTCGGCTGCCCCCCAATTTTTGATCATGTCGAATGCGCGAATTTCTCTGCGGCTGCAGAACTAAATTGCGTCAAATTTCACCATATCATCAACAAATTAGGCTGACAAGTTGATGCGCCAAGACAGGCCGGTGCAAACCCGGCGACTGTGGCATTCCGGCGATTTCGGCTGACTTGCCGTGCAAACCCGGCAGTCAACGACGCTCAAGCAGAATGCGCAGCATGCGACGCAGCGGTTCGGCCGCGCCCCACAACAATTGATCGCCCACGGTGAACGCGCCCAGATAGTCTGGCCCCATGGCCAGCTTGCGTAGCCGCCCCACCGGGATCTGCATCGTGCCGGTCACCGCAACGGGCGTGAGTTGCTGCATGGTCGCTTCGCGCTCGTTGGGGACGACCTGAACCCAGTCGTTATCGGCCGCGATCATGTCTTCAATCTCGTCGAGCGGAACGTCTTTCTTGAGCTTGAAGGTCAGCGCCTGACTGTGGCAGCGCATGGCGCCGACGCGCACGCAAAAACCATCGACCGGCACTGCAGGCGAGCCGAACCCCGCGCCCTGCCCGAGGATCTTGTTGGTCTCCGCCCCGCCCTTCCACTCTTCGCGCGACACGCCATTGCCCAGGTCTTTGTCGATCCAGGGAATCAGGCTGCCGGCCAAAGGCACGCCGAAGTGCTGGGTCTGCGCGGCGTCGAGCGCCTTTTGCTGGGCCAGCACATCGCGGTCGATGGCCAGAATGGCCGAAGCCGGGTCGTCCAGCAGCGCCCGCACCGACGCGTTGAGCGTGCCGAACTGCGTGAGCAATTCGCGCATGTGCTGCGCGCCGCCGCCCGAGGCTGCCTGATAGGTCATGCTGGTCATCCACTCCACCAGTCCGGCCTTGTAAAGCGCGCCCACGCCCATGAGCATGCAGCTCACGGTGCAGTTGCCGCCAATCCAGTTGTTGCCGCCCTTGCTCATCGCCGCATCGATGACGGGGCGGTTGACCGGGTCGAGAATGATGACGCAGTCGTCGCGCATGCGCAGGGTGGAGGCGGCGTCGATCCAGTGCCCCCTCCAGCCGGAGGCGCGCAGCTTGTCGAACACCGCCGAGGTGTAGTCGCCGCCCTGCGCGGTGAGGATGATGTCGCAGCGGCGCAGTTGCTCCAAGTCATGCGCGTCCTGCAGGGTGGTTTCGTTTTTCGCTTCCGCCGGAGCCTTGCCGCCCGCGTTGCTGGTGCTGAAAAACAGCGGTTCGATCAGGTCGAAATCGCCCTCTTCGCGCATGCGTTGCATCAGCACGGAACCCACCATGCCGCGCCATCCCACCAAACCCACCAAAGTCGTTGCCATCATCCGTTCCGTTATGTGTTGTCTTGCCAATGCTGCGCTCAACCCAGCGCGGTGACCACCGCATCGCCCATTTGCGCGGTGCTGACTTTTTGCGTGCCCGGCGCGTGAATGTCGGGTGTGCGCAAGCCCTGTGCGAGCGCCTCCTGCACGGCGGCCTCGATGCGGTCGGCCTGCTCCGGCAATCCGAGCGAATGCCGCAGCATCATGGCCGCACTGAGAATGGTCGCCAGCGGATTGGCGATGCCCTGCCCAGCGATGTCGGGTGCGCTGCCGTGGCTTGGCTCATACAAGCCCTGTCCCTTTTCGTTCAGCGACGCCGACGGCAGCATGCCGATGGAGCCGGTGAGCATCGACGCCTCGTCGCTGAGAATGTCGCCGAACATATTGCCGGTGACGATGACGTCGAATTTTTTCGGCGCCTTGACGAGCTGCATCGCGGCGTTGTCCACATACATATGGTCGAGCTGCACGTCCGGGTACTGCTGACCGACTTCGGTGACGATGTCTTTCCAGAACTGGAAGGTCTCCAGCACATTGGCCTTGTCCACGCTGGTCAGTCGCTTGTTGCGGCCCTGCGCCGCCTTGAACGCCACATGCGCAATGCGCTCGATTTCCGGGCGGCTGTAGCGCATGGTGTCGAAGGCTTCGGGCTGGCCTGCGAAGGCGCCGTCGGGCGCGGTGCGGCGCCCGCGCGGCTGGCCGAAGTAGATGTCGCCGGTCAGTTCGCGCACGATGAGAATGTCCAGGCCCGACACCACTTCGGGCTTCAGGCTGGAGGCATCGGCCAGCTCGGCGTAGAGGATGGCTGGCCGCAGATTGGCGAACAGGCCGAGGTTTTTGCGCAAACCCAAAATGGCCTGTTCAGGGCGAAGATGTCGCTCCAGAGTGTCGTACTTCCAGTCGCCCACCGCGCCGAACAGCACCGCGTCGGCCGACTTGGCCAGGCTCAGGGTGGCCTCGGGCAACGGATGGCCGCTGGCGGCATAGGCCGCGCCACCGACCGGCGCGAATTCGAAGGTGAAGTCGAATCCGTCTTGCGCAATGCGCTGGAGCACCTTGACGGCTTCGGCAATGATTTCGGGCCCGATTCCGTCTCCGGGCAATACGGCAATTTTCATGTGTGGGAGTTGCGTGGGGGTTGCGTTACAGGATGCGGTTGTCGAGCCAGGGCATGCGCGCCAGGCGCTCGGCCTCATAGGCGCGGATCTCTTGCGCATGGCCGAGGGTGAGGCCGATGTCGTCGAGCCCGTTGATCAGGCAGTGCTTGCGGAAGTCACCCACCTCGAAAGCCAGCTCGCTGCCATCGGGCTTGACCACCACTTGCCGCGGCAGATCGATGGTGAGCGTGTAGCCGACGAAACCATAGAGTTCGTCGAACAGCCGGGCCACCTGCGCTTTCGACAACACAATCGGCAGCACGCCGTTCTTGAAGCAGTTGTTGTAGAAAATATCGGCGTAGCTGCTGGCGATCAGGGCGCGAAAGCCGTATTGCTGCAATGCCCAGGGCGCATGTTCGCGGGACGAACCGCAACCGAAGTTGTCGCGCGTGAGCAGAATGCTCGCCCCCGCATAGCGCGGCTGGTTGAGCGCGAAGTCGGGGTTGGGTTTGCGCGTGGCAGGGTCTTGCCCCGGTTCGCCGTGATCGAGATAACGCCACTCGTCAAACAGATTCGGGCCGAAGCCGCTGCGACGGATCGACTTCAGGAACTGCTTGGGAATGATGGCGTCGGTATCGACGTTGTCGCGATCCATTGGCGCGACCAGTCCCTTGTGGACGACGAATTTTTCCATGGTGTCTTTCCGCGTTGCCGCGGCGTTCGGGTGTTATTTCGACTTATCAGCCGCGTTGGTGATGGCCTGACCACCTGCCTTGAGGTCCTGGCCCACGCCAGCCACGGTATTGCAAGCGGTCAGGGATAGCAGCGTGGCGGCAAGCAAAAGAATGGACAGCAGAGGTTTCATTTCAATCTCCTGAAAAAGTAGCGCAAATCATGACAGCTTGCGCACATCGACAAAATGACCGGCAACTGCCGCGGCCGCGGCCATCGCCGGACTGACCAGATGGGTTCGACCGCCCGCCCCCTGCCGACCTTCGAAATTGCGATTGGAGGTGGAGGCGCAGCGCTCGCCCGGCTCCAGGCGGTCGGCGTTCATCGCCAGACACATGGAGCAGCCGGGTTCGCGCCATTCGAAGCCGGCGGCCTTGAAAATCTTGTCCAGCCCTTCGGCTTCGGCCTGCGCCTTCACCAACCCCGAGCCCGGCACCACCAGCGCCTGCCGCACATTCGCGGCGATATGCCGCCCGGCCAGCACCTGCGCCGCATCGCGCAGGTCTTCGATGCGCGAATTGGTGCAGGAGCCGATGAACACCTTGTCGATGCGGATATCGGTAATCGCCTTGTTCGGCTCCAGGCCCATATAGGTCAGTGCGCGTTCCATCGCCGAGCGCTTGTTGGCATCTTTTTCTTTGTCGGGATCGGGCACGCGGGCGTCGATCGGCAGCACCATTTCGGGCGAAGTGCCCCAGGTGACTTGCGGCACGAGTTCGCGGGCGTCGAGCGTGACCACGCGGTCGAACTTCGCGTCGGCGTCGGA
>JABEBX010001843.1_pt1 | contig 10439 bp, 11 predicted proteins | sample 7245971 | NCBI WGS metagenome assembly JABEBX01 (sample SAMN14506365, study PRJNA622280) | hot springs metagenome | biome: hot spring [ENVO:00000051]|acidic hot spring [ENVO:00002120]; feature: spring [ENVO:00000027]|sediment [ENVO:00002007]; material: sediment environment [ENVO:01001048]...
CCTTCAGGGCGCACGACTTGGCATGAACCTGGTGAGGCCTTGGACGCGAATGTCATAGGGTTGAAAACACCGAGTTCAAATAATGCTGCCAAAACAACTGCGATTATAAGTATTGCCCAGCCGTAGGTCATGAGGTATTCCATCGCGGATTGCGACCTGAATGTTCTGCTGTGCTTCCCACTCAATGCTTTCATGCACTCAGCATTAATAACCAAAAAAAGCATAAATATGTAACATATCTGGATGGACCGCTTCAGAACATATTCAGTCAGGTATTTCTAATTTTGTTTTGATATACACAGTGGTCGTATGGATGACCGCTGGCGGTTCTTATGAAATATTACCTTAAATGCCTGGAGTGCGGCGCGACTTATGAGAGCGATTATCGGAGCCAAGTGTGCAGGAAATGCTTAGGCATACTTGAGGTCATATACCCGAAAAAGCCTTCTGCCAGCTCGAAGAGGCTGGAATCTTTCTGGGACCTTGAGGGCATATTGCCCGATGGGAAGTACAACAGGTATGAGGTGGGCCTTACAAGGCTGGTGCGTGACAGGGAGATGAGCAATGCGTACCTGAAGCTCGAAACTGAGAACCCATCGCACTCATTCAAGGACCGCGGGTCAGTAATAGAGGTTGGCAAAGCCTATGAGTACGGCTTTGGGAGCATCGTCTGCGCTTCCACAGGCAACATGGCGTATTCCGTTGCCTACTACGCAAAGCTGTACGGCATCAAAGCGAAGATATTCATAAGCGACAACGCCAGCATCGACAAGGTGCGCGACATACGCGATACGCATGATGCTGACATAACCAGGGTGAACGGCGATTTCAACAAGGCGCAGAAGCTAGCGGAGAGGTATTCCGCGAAGCACAATGCGTTCCTTGCTGGGGATTACTGCTACAGAAAGGAGGGGCAGAAGACAATAGCATACGAGATCCTCCTCTCAATGCGCAACGTCAACAGCATAATAGTGCCCGTGGGCAACGCCACGCTCCTGACAGGAATGTTCAAAGCCATAGAAGAGCTCAAGGCTGACAGGCGCATAAGCGAAGCACCGCGCATAATCGGGGTAGAGGCGGAGAAGTGCAGCCCTCTGCACAAGGCTTTCATAAGCAATAAGCCCGTAAGGTATGAGAAGCCCAGGACCAAAGCGGATGCGATAGCTGTGGGCTATCCCACGTATGGGGACCAAGCCCTCGAGTACATGCGCAGGCTTGGCGGATCAGTCGAAACCGTTACGGAATCGGATATGCTATCGTCGCAAAAATCGTTCATCGGGACATACGGCATGAACGTTGAGCTCGCTGGAGTGGCTGCGCAGGCGTACATGCACAGATTACGCGGCATCCACAAAGGCATCAATGCGGCAGTAGTGACAGGAGCGAATGTCTGATTGGTAATAGGATCATTTCTTTGCGCTCTTCACAGGCTCGATGGCCTTCGCCTTCTCCATGAGGCGCGCTTCGAACTGCTCCTGCGTGATCTGCGTGTTGAGCTCTCCCGGCCTGTATATCCGGTCCTGCAGCAGCATGTTGAAGCTCATGCCGAGATATGAATCGAGGGCTATGTGCCTGGTCTGGTTGCCGAATAGGTCTACCTCCATGACCGGCACCTTGTATTTCCCCAGCGCTTTGAATAGGGGCGTCAGGATGCCGTAATCCTGCTTGTCCTGCAGCCCTATGAGCCGAGCCTCGAACTTCTTGTACTTGTTGCGCCCTATCTCTGAGAGGTACTTCTCCAGGGGCTTGAAGGTTTCAGCATCGTACTTGAATATGCGCATGGCAAACATGTCGTTCGTATCGACATCGTATACGCTTACGAGAAGGTCATATGTTACATCGGCTGCGCATATGTATCTGGCTGACGTGCTGCTGTACCTGAGCCTGGAGCTGCCTCCTGTGTCTATGTACATGGAGCTGTTCGCCGCATCGGCCATGGATTTCGATATGTGCGGCCTCTCCTTGAAGAAGAGGTGGCAATTTGCAGTGCCGAAGCCGGGTTTCCTCATCTCAGTATCAAGCGATTTCTCGAAGCTCATATGAACAACCATAGTCTGAATTTAATGCTGCCGCACTGGATTGCGGGATATTATTGGCTTAATCGCAAATCTGCCCGTGGCAATGCCGCATATATCTGCTCTGCATTCCGCTACCTAAGCCGCTCACCACAATCTATAAATAAACTATTGTGCATAAGCTATTTAAGCTATTTATTTTATATGTTGACTTTAACACTAACAGCGAGTTTAGGCATATGGCGCTAAAGCCTATGCTTACGAGGAGTGACCTGATGAAGATAAAGATTCTCGAAGACGATGAAAAAGCCCTGCAGTTCGAGGCTGACGATACAGACAACTATTACGTCAACGCTTTCAGGCGCACCGTAATGGGCAATGTCAAGTGCTTTGCCATAGACAAGGCCACGTTCTATGAGAACACGAGCGCCATGTTCGATGAATACATCGCGCACCGCATAGGCCTCGTACCGATATACACGCCGCTGAAAGGCTATACTGACAGCGACGAGATACTGTTCACGCTCGAGGCGGCTGGCCCTGGCACTGTATACTCTAAGGAGCTGAAGAGCGCCGACAAGGATATCAAAGTAGCGAACGATAATATACCGATAATAAAACTCGCAGAGGGGCAGAAGCTTCGCGTCGAGTGCAAAGCTGTGCTCGGCACAGGCTCGGCGCACTCCAAGTTCCAGCCTGGCCTGGCGTCATTCGAACCGGTGAGCGACACATCTTTCAAGGTTTACGTGGAGACTTTCGGCCAGATGCCACCCAAAGACATAGTATCGAAGGCCGTAGAGAGCATCAAGGAGGATGCGAAAGAGCTAAAAAAGGAATTGAAGAAGATAAGCTGATTGGTATGCACGCTTACACGCGAGGGTGGCAGAGCATGGTCAAATGCGCAAGACTGAGGATGGAAATCAGAACTCTTGTGCCTTTAGTGGCTGCGTGAGTTCAAATCTCACCCCTCGCATGATTATGGTGAAAAGTTATGAAACTTAATATAGAAAGAGCCCCAACCAAGGAATGGATGGACGTTGCCCAGAAAGGCATGAAGGAGGGCAAGCACAAGTGCTTCTGGAAGAGCGTATACAAGAAAGTCGCGGTTCCGGCAAGGCGCAGCGCGAGCGTCGACATATATAAGATAGGCAAATATTCGAAGGATAATGATATTGTCGTGGTTCCGGGAAAGGTGCTCGGCTCAGGTAAGCTCGATCACAAGGTCAGGATAGCCGCAATAGATTATTCGGCGAGCGCGGAGAAGGCTCTGCGTGGCTCGGGCAGCAGCATCATGAGCATCAATGAGCTTTATGACCTGACGAACAAGGAGAAGTCCAAAATAAACATAATAGTATGATTGCATGAGAGATATCAAACCCAGCGATTATGTGGTTATAGATGCCAACAGGAGGATAGTCGGAAGGTTGGCTAGCGCAGCTGCGAAGAGGCTGCTCAAGGGCGAAAAGGTAGCGATAGTGAACGCCGAGAAGGCGGTTATAAGCGGCAACAGGAACGACATATTCAAGAGGTACAAGACCAGGGTAGACCTGAAGGAGAAGGCCAATCCCGAACATTCCCCATATTGGTCCAGGAGGCCGGACATGCTCGTCAAGAGGATAGTCAGGGGCATGCTTCCGTACAGGAAGGCGCACGGCAAGGATGCGTACAGGCGCCTGATGGTGTTCTCCGGCATGCCGAAGGCGTTCGAGGGCGCCAAGATGGAGGGATCGGACATGAAGGATACTAAAGGGATGTTCGTGAACACTATGACCGTAAAGGAGCTCTCCGAGCTGCTGGGCAACAGGAGCAAGGACTTCCCGGAGCGCGCTCCGGGCCATACGCAATGATCAATATTCTACAATAATATTTCACTAGTTGATTGCATGGCTGAAAAAGAGATAATGATTGAGAAGGATCCGTCTCAGGATATTCACGCGGAGGAAGCACTGCCGGAAGGGCAGCCAGAACAGAAAGCTGCACCGGCAAAGAAGAGAGCCGCAAGCAAAAAGAAGGCAGCGGCAAGCCAGAAGGAGGCCAAGGTAGTCAGCAGCCACAGGAAGAGATCGATAGCCAGGGCGAGGATAGTTTCTGGTTCAGGCTCCGTGAGCGTCAATGGCATACCAATATCTATCATAGAGCCGAAAGAGCTCAGGATGCTCATGCTCGAACCTGTTTTCATATCACAGCTCACAAGGGAAGCGATGCGCAAAGCGGATATAAGCGTTACTGTAACTGGAGGCGGCAAGGTGGGTCAGGCGCAGGCGGTGCGCAACTCCATCGCGAAAGCGCTTGTAGAATTCTCCGACAGCGATGTCATAAGGAAGGAGTTCCTCAGATATGACAGGATGATACTCGTAGATGACAAGAGGAGAGTGGAGCCAAAGAAGTACTTGGGCCCGAAGGCGAGGGCGAGGTTCCAGACCTCATACAGATGATTGGTGATAAGAATGATGATGCCGGTAAGGTGTTTCAGCTGCGGTGCAGTAGTCGCCGACAAATGGGAGGAATACGACAGGAGGGTCAACAAGGAGCATGAGGACCCAGGGAAGGTGCTCGACAGCCTAGGCGTCAAGAGGTACTGCTGCAGGCGCATGTTCATAGGCAACATAGAGCTCATAGACGAATTCCTGTCCATGGGCAACAAGAGCTGACCGAACGCAAAAACAATGATTGCGTTATAAATATGTAAGTGTTTGAAAATAATAATCAATGGGGCCGTCTGCTAGCTTGGTAGGCTTCCAGCTTGGGGTGCTGGCGACCCGAGAACTTTCGGGAATTCAAAAAGCACTTTGAAAATCTCGGCGGCCCCAGAAGGTGCATCATATGGAGGATAAAGATAAAGACGAACTGCTCGTTAACCAGAACGAATACTTAGAGGAGGGAATACACATAGCCACTAAGGTCAAGGCTCCTGGAATGTCCAGGTTCATATACAAGATCCGTGAGGACGGCCTCTACCTGCTTGACGTGAAGACCATAGATTCGAGGATAAGGATAGCCGCGAGGATGCTCGCTAGGTACGACCCGAACAAGGTAGTTGTCACCGCCTCAAGGATATACGCCATATATGCGGCGAAGAAGTTCGCAGAGCTGATAGGCGCCAAGTTCGTCGAAGGAAGGGTCAACCCTGGCATATTCACAAATCCTGGAAGGCAGGACTTCATGGAGCCCGAGCTGCTGTTCATAAGCGATTCTAGGAACGAGAAGCAGGCGATAAAGGAGGCGAGCAAGATCAACATACCCATAGTCGCGCTGAGCGACACGGACAATTCGACCAAATACATAGACATGCTGGTACCGGTGAACAACAGGGGCAGGAGGTCATTGGCTTTCGTCTATTACCTGCTGGCGAGGGAGGTGCTCAAGGAGCGCGGAGACATAAAGTCCAATGAGGAGTTCAAGTACGCAATGGGGGACTTCGAGGCAAAGGTTGAGGGCAAGTAACCAATTAGGGGGCATCCCTATTGGAGCTTTTTCTTGAATTGCAATGACATGCACGCACACATGGCACTAATCCCGATTGCAAGCGTGCCGCACAGCGGATAAACTAATAAATATGAGGATGCAGAAATAGGATATAGCAGCGATTGATAGGTGTGAGCTTGAAAGTATTGTTCGTAAGTCCAGTTAAACCGCAGGAGGGCAGCGGCATAGGCCCGGTAGAGTACGCATACCAGCTAGAGCAGCATATTGGCCCGCTCCAGAAGCGCGAGTTCTCCATAGGCAACCTTTACCCTGAAGGTAGCATAGGCAAATACGATATCGTATCGAGGGCGCACAGCGATGCAGCTTTCAGGAAGGCGCTCAGGTCAATACCCAAGGACGAATATGACATCATACACATAACTGACCATGAGATAGGCTTCGCTGCGAGGATCGTCAAGGGCGCGGGCAGCAAGGCAAAAATAGTAACCACATTGCACACGCTGCTCAGGCTCAACAGCAGGCGCGGAATAGGCATGGAGGAGAAGGCGTATGACAGGATGGTAAGCAGGAGCACAGCGGAAGCGGTAAAGTACTCGGACATGCTCCTGTGCAACTCCTCTCTCACGTGCGAGGCGCTCAGGAAGAAGTTCGGCCCTAAGCGCAACGTGAAGACCATAGCGCACGGCATAAGCGACGATTTCCTGAAAGCGCGCATTCCGAAGTCCAGGCCGAAAAGCGTTTTCAACACAGGATATCTAGGGCCATTGTACAATTTCAAGAATGTTACATTCGTGCTCAATGCTGCCGCTAACCTCAGGGACAAGGGCTACAGGTTCTACATATATGGGAGAGGGCCTGACATGCAGTTCCTAAAGGGCTTCAAGCGCAAGAACAGGCTCGGCAACCTTGAGCTCAAGGGCTACGTGAAGGAACAGGAGAAGGTAAAGGTATACTCGGGCATGCACGCATTCGCCTTCCCAAGCCTTTATGAAGGATTGGGCATGCCAATAATAGAGGCACAGGCGATGGGGTTGCCGGTGCTCATATACAAGTACGGACAGATACCAAGGGAGGTGAGGAAGTACTGCATAGAGGTCACCACACCGGAGAACATGGCGCAGGTGCTGAGGGGATTGAGGCAACAGGGCTACAGCAAGTCTCTTGCAGAAGCGGCGGCGCACTACGCAAGGGGCTTCACATGGGAAAAGGCCGCCATGGCAACAGCAGGGGTATACGGCGAGCTCGCGCACAGGTGAAATGAGGCCGCAGCCGATAGCGATCCCAAGGCATATGAAAGGGATATATGGGCGCCTTCTTGCAAAGAGCCTTCTATCGCATGCACATGCCCATATGCTATATATCAGAAATCATTATTTTTGGCAATTATCCTGCATTGGACCAGGCGTTGTTATTGGAGTTTTGAACTTTCTGGGATAATGCTGCGATTTTGAAATACGTTTTGGGATAACCCGGCTAAAACGGAATATCGATGGCACGCGCTTTCATATTGGGCATCGGTAGATTATCCCAGGTATATGGTAGGATAGCTATGCGCCATTAGAATTTGATATTCAGATATCAAAACATTTAAATAACTTGATATTCAAATATCATAATATGGAGGTAGAAAGGCTCGCTGCGCAGAACCCATGGTGGAAGGACGGCAGCGCGATACTTGATGATGCCAAGGTAAAAAAGGTACTTGCGACAGGCGAAAAGGTCAAATTCGCACTCGGGAATGAGAATCTAGTCCTTGTTGGGCCGAGACAGCTCGGCAAGACCACGGCGCTGAAATATGATATCTATACCAAAATAACAAGGCAGGGTGTAGATCCTGCCGCGGTGCTGTACTACTCTTTCGATACGTCAAGGAACTTCGAGGAGATATCGGATGTGATAGATACCTTCATGGCCGGGGAAGGCAGGAAGTACCTGTACCTTGATGAGGTGAGCTTTGTCGAGGGCTGGCAGAGGGCGGTGAAGCGGTTCCTGGATTCCGAAAAGTCCGCGCGGGCCACGCTCTACGTTACAGGCTCGTCCTCAATAAACCTCAAAAAAGAGCTCATGCCTGGCAGGAACATAAAATTCGCTGAGTTCATGCCGCTCTCTTTCAGGGACTTCGTTATCAGCTTCGGTACTGGGAAGCTCAAGGGGTTCATAGAGCGCAACAGTGCCAAAACGCTTGATGACGCAGTCAGGATCGCAGCTGGGGCGCTGCCATATTTCGAGGAGGTAGGGCGGCTGTTCAGCACTTACATAGCTACAGGCGGCTATCCTGACGCCATCTTTGACTACATGTCCAATGGCAAGGTAAGCGATGACATATATGACATACACTGGAACGCATTCATATCAGATGTGAGCAAGAGCGGCAAAAGCATAGAGATAGCCACTGCGGTGGTATACGGCATACTGCAGAGTTATTCATCAAGGATAAGCCTTTCCAGCATAGCCAGGATGCAGGGCGTAAAATCCCACGTTACCGTAAGGGAATACATAGAGGCGTTCAGCGACCTGTTTATGGCGAAGAGCATTTTCCCGGTTTCAGGCAAGAGGTATGCATTCAGGAAGGAGAGGAAGGTATATTTCAACGACCCGTTCATATACGCCATGCTCGCGAAAAAGCTTGGCTTTGTTGACGCGAATTCTGAGCCGAAGATCGTGGAGGGGATACTGCACAGCCATCTCCACAGGTTTATCAATTCCGATAAGTCATTAGCTGAGCCGGAGACCGCAATAGGCTTTTATTCCGGGAAACGCGAAGTGGATTTTGTATTTGGTGGCTTTGGCCTTGAAATGAAATGGCAAAACGATGTTGCAGAATCCGATTTCCCCGACTATCCTTTCAAAAAGAGGATACTGCTCAGCAAAAAGACGCTGGATGCAGGCAAAAAAGGATACAATGGTGTAGACATCGTGCCACTGCCCCTTTTCCTTCTGAGCCTTCAGTGATTCAGATTGTGCTGTATGGCCCTGGAAAGGTATTTATACCAGAAAATGACCGCATCGTATAAATATCTGGCAACCGCAAGGGCTTCCTGCGGTGTTTAGATGTCTGAAAGATCCATTACTATTAGGGCGGGCCTCAGCTATGGAAAAATAGACATGGCGATGCGTAAGATAAGCGAGGGCCTTGAGCTGTACAAAGCAACGAACGGTACAGACCTGGACATGCTGGCCAGTGAGGGGCTAAACCCTGCAGCAGAGATGCTCATGGACTACATAAACGGCACGAAGAGTGCATGGAGGCTATCCAGGCTGATAAACAATGTGGTGGACAATGTCACAGAGATCGCAGAGGTGCTAGTGAATGACCATTTGGATAACCATCTGGGATCTGCCGGCACATCCGAGAGCGTCCACAGCATCAGCGAGAGCTATTCGAAGCTCTATCTATCGGCCTCAATGCGCTTCAGGGACATGGGAATAGCAGACCCTTTGGAGGAGATTGAGGCAGCTGCAGCCGGCATCACGACAAAGGCTTTCTTCACTGGCATGCTTGCTGAGCACCTGCTTATGGCGCATATACAGGATTGCGATACGCAGCAGTACTTCGACCTGAACATAAAGCCGCAGATAGAAGATCTGAAAGATGCAGCCAAGTCGTACCTGGAAGCCAAGGAGCAGCTCAAAGAGGTGCTCGAAAGAAAGACATCGAAGAGCAAGCTAAAAGCTATGAGAATCTCGCTTGAATGCTCCGTTGGGCTGCGGGCGCTGTCGCAATCCGCATTGGATATGGCAGGGAACGCGTTGGGGAAATACTCCAAGGATGATAAGGAATTCTTCAAGAATCTGCTAAAATCCAGGGAAGAGCTAGATATGCTTGAGGCCGATGGATACATGGGCTATGCAAAAGGCATCGTGGCTAAGGAGGTCAGGACAGGGTATGGGATATCCGCGTTCGCTGGGTCCATGGCAGGCCTTGCTGGCTTCCTGGCGTACGAGTCATTGGCAATCAACAGCACTGGCACGACTGCCCTGATGGCTTCAATGGGCGCTGCGGAAACCGCAATCCTTGCCTTCAGCATTATGAGGACGAGGTGGTTTAAGAAGCTGCTCAGGCGCAAAGATCCCACAATGGCCGAAGAGCCAGATCAGCACATAGAATTATGACATTGATACGTGTAAACCTTCAAGTATTTCTGATAGGATGCGATGCACCCTTAAAATGATATTAATGTATCAAAAGATTAGAGTAACCAAGGCAAAAACAAGGCCCGCATGCAAAAAATAGCTGGGAATAGGAAACGGAGCGGGCGCATTGCATACGCATAATCAAAGGCAGCGGCCAAATCGCACTTTCCCGCCTGTTGCGGGAAGGCGATCAGATCGCGTAGTAATCGAGGCCTAGCCTCTTGACCGTCTCGGGCTTCGGATATCCCTTATCGTCCCATCCCCTCTCCTTGTAGTAGTCCTTTATGAGATAGTCGAAGGGCACTGTGTTGCCTTTGTTGGGCCCCTTGCCCAGTGCGGTCTTCACGAACCTGTCAGGCAGCTTATCATCTGAGGGCTTTATCCCTGCCTTGAGGTTGAAGATCCTTTCCAGGTTCCATACCCTTTCCGCCGCAACCATAATCTCGTCCTTAGTGTAGTCGAAGCCTGTCACATCGTTTATCAGCGCAAGGTAATCGTCGAGATTTAAGGCGAATGACGGGAACTGGCACAGGCCTGAGCAGTCCATCACCTCAGTGAAATCCTGCACATATTTCACTATTGCTGCCTTTCCCTCCTTCTTAGTGGGTTCCGAAACAGGCTGTACGCCTAGTATCTCATTGGATATCGTATAGGCCCTCATATGCGATCCGCCTATGTTGCTTGTCGCGTACGCCAATCCTATGCCATATGCACCTCTCGGATCGTAGGCAGCTATTTCCTGCCCTTTGACGCTCATTGAAGCCGATTCATCGCCGTACTTCCTGGCGAGTCTCAATGACCCCTCGGCGAGCTCATTTCCGAATCCCTTCCTGTAGGCGAGTGTATTAGTGGCTTCGAGCAGGA
>JABEBX010023265.1_pt1 | contig 10437 bp, 6 predicted proteins | sample 7245971 | NCBI WGS metagenome assembly JABEBX01 (sample SAMN14506365, study PRJNA622280) | hot springs metagenome | biome: hot spring [ENVO:00000051]|acidic hot spring [ENVO:00002120]; feature: spring [ENVO:00000027]|sediment [ENVO:00002007]; material: sediment environment [ENVO:01001048]...
CATTGATTTTGCAACACTTACGGCACGACTGAAGTCGTGCCCTTTCACCGAACCACTTTTACCACAGGCTGATAGACGGACAAGACCGCTAACCTCCCCGGCAGGCCCGTATTTTTGCCCTGGTGCGGAAACACGAAAGGCTCGAAACGCTCATGATCCAACGCATACCTCTTTCCGCGCCCGACATTACCGAGGCGGAGATTGAAGCGGTAACCGCCGTACTGCGCACGACGCGGCTCAGCCTGGGCCCCGAACTTGAAGCTTTTGAATCCGCGCTGGCGGAGTACCACTCCGTGGACTACGCCGTGGCAGTCAGTTCAGGTACGGCCGGGCTGCACCTTGCCCTGCTGGTGCTGGGGGTGGGCGAAGGCGACGAGGTCATCGTACCCTCGTTCGCCTTTGTGGCCGTTGCCAACGCGGTGCTTCAGGTGCGGGCAACGCCCGTCTTCGCAGAGATCGATCCCGTTACTTTGAACCTCGATCCCGCTGGCGTGGAACGCGCCATTACGCCGCGCACGCGCGCCATCCTGGCGGTTCACACCTTCGGCGTGCCGGCGGAGATGGATGCGCTTGGGATCATCGCTCGCCGGCATGGCCTGGCCATCATTGAGGACGCCTGCGAAGCCGTCGGCGCCCGCTTCGGCGATCCGCCTGCGGCCCGCCGCGCCGGCAGCTTCGGCGATCTCTCCGTGCTGGCCTTTTATCCCAACAAGCAACTTACGACCGGTGAAGGCGGCGCCGTGCTTTGCCGCGAGACGGCTTACGCGAGGCGGCTGCGCAGCCTGAGAAACCAGGGGCGAAGTTCTGATCGAGATCCATCCGCAGGGGAAGGCGGTTTGCAATTATCGGGCTGGCTCGACCACGCTGAATTGGGTTACAACTATCGTCTCTCAGAGATGGCCTGCGCTCTCGGGCGGGTGCAGTTGAGCCGCCTCGACGAGATGCTCGCGCTCCGCGAGGCCGCTGCGAAGCGTTACGACCGATTGCTCGCGGAGATTCCCGGCCTCGAGCGGCCGCCGCTGGAGCTCCCTCGCCGCGTAATCAGTTGGTTCGTCTACGCGGTCCGGCTTCCGATGGATATAGACCGCGACCAGGTGCAATCGGTACTCGCGCATCGCGGCATCGGCGCAGGGCGCTATTTCCCGCCCATTCATCTCCAGCCGGCGTGGCGTGCGCACCCGAGCGCCGCGGTTTCGCTGCCGGTTACCGAGGCAATCGCCGCCCGCATGCTGGCCTTGCCCTTTTTCAACAGGATTCATGCGAGCCAGCAGCAGGAAGTGGCTGAGGTTCTGGGCGAAGCGATTCTCTGCCAGCGGTGATCCAGCGCGAATCGTCTGTGTACCCTCTCAAAGTAAAGCGGTTCCAGAGGTGCTATCTCCACCTGTCGCGGTTTTCCGCTCTGGCAACAGAAATAGTCGCAAGGATGAGCGCAGGGCCTTGGATATGGCAATGGTGGAGCCGCTACAAAGAAAAACCGCAGCAGCGCAAAACTCGCCTGGACACTTCTGCGTGCAGCAAAACTTATCGCGCCGCCTTGCCCAGCTTGTAAGGAATCCCAAAGCGTCCAATCTGAATCAGCCCCAGGCTCTGCGGCGTCCAGATATGGATGCTCTCCACTCGGCCTGGTCCATGGATTCTGTTAGCCTTCACGATTCCCAACAGCTTTCCGGTGGCGGCCGCGTTGAAATGAACCGTAAGCGCATCTTCTCTTCCTGCGCGCGTCCAGCCGAGAAGGTAATCCCCCGGCGGCAGGGTGAACCTGGCGATCCGGATAGGCGCCTGCACCAACAGATAATGCGAATACTTGCCGTCCGCCGAGTATCCGGCCGTAATCAGCACCACACCGGCAATAAACTGCCCGCGGCTGTTCACGATTCCCGATGCGGTGCGCATCTCGGTTTCGATTTGCTCGTTCACCACCTGCGCCCGCGCGGGCAGCACCGACGCCAGTTCCGAGGCGGTGGCCTGCCGCCACACCGGCTTTTGCGCCTGCGCTTGAACAAAGAGAAATGGCGCCAAAAATCCGCACAAAACCGCTTTCTTCATGGTCCTCCCCGTCATGACTTCTTCTTGATAGATTCTAGTGGAACGATGCCCCTGCGGATGGCTGCCGTGGCTGCCTGCGTGCGGTCCGCCACGCCCAGTTTGCCCAGCAGACTGTTGATGTGGGTCTTCACTGTGGCTTCTGAAATCTCCAGTTCGGTTGCGATCTCCTTGTTGCTCTTGCCTTCGACGACCTGCTCCAGGACATCGAATTCGCGCGGGGTCAGTTCTTCAGTCCCCATGCGCTCGGCGAGCCTTTCGGCGATGGCCGGCGGAATATGCGATTTGCCGGCATGGACCGCCCGAATGACCGCAATCAATTCATCCGACGTCATTCCCTTGAGCAGATATGCCTTGGCGCCCGCTTTGAGGGCGCGATAAATATCTTCGTCGCCGTCGTAAGTTGTCAGCACGATGAACCGCGCCTGCGGCGCCTCCAGGCGGATGCGCGAGATCGCGTCCACTCCGCCGAGCCGGGGCAATCGCAGGTCGATGAGGGTTATGTCCGGCTGGTGCTCGCGGAATTGGGCGATTGCCTCCACGCCATCGGCGGCCTCGCCCACAACCTCCAGACCGTCTGCCACGTTGAGCAGCGCCACCAGTCCCTGGCGGACTACATTGTGGTCCTCTACGACCAGCACGCGAATGGTTTCGTGACTCATGTCGGTTCTCCCGCGTGTTCCTTCAGCTCGGCCGATGCCGGCGCGCATAAGCGAATCCTGGTCCCGGCGCCGGGCGCGCTCTCGACCTCAAGCTTTCCCCCGATGGCTTCGGCGCGCTCCTGCATCCCGGTAATTCCATAATGTCCCGGCGCGAAACCGGGTTTGTGCGGCACGGCTCCCCCGCGGCCATCGTCTTCGACTTCGAGCACAATCGTCTCCGGCCCGTACTCCAACTGAACGGACAGCTGCCGTGCCGCGGCGTGCTTCTTCACGTTGCTGATCGCCTCCTGAGCGATGCGCAGCAATTCGCGCTCCGTGGCAGCCGGCAGCGCACGATAGGCGCCGAAGACATTGAATCGTGACGCAAGGCCTCCGCTTCCGGCTTGCTCAACCGCGCGCTGCAGCTTCACCGGCAGGGTCTCTTCTCCGGAGTTCTGTGTGCGCAAGGCCCAGATCGATTGCCTCGCGTCGGCAAGCCCCTCGCGCACATACTTGCGCGTCGTGTCCAGGTGCCGCGCCGCTTCGTCGAGCTTCTTGTGGCGCAATAACTCCGCTAACAACTCCAATTGGACGGAGACCCCCGCATAACCTTGCGCCAGCGTATCATGAATCTCGCGCGCAATGCGGCTTCGCTCGCGCAGCACGGCGCGAAACTCGCTCTCGGCAACGCGCAGGCGCAGGCGCAGCAGCAGGAAGACGCTTCCAATCACAGCCGCCAGCAACAGCGAGTAAAACCACAGCGTCTGATAGTAGTGGCGCTGTAAGTCGAAGGTGAGCGATGCCCCGGCCGTATTCCAGAGCCCATCGTTGTTTGCCGCCTCGACACGGAAGGTATAGTTTCCCGGTGGAATGTTGGTGTAATAAGCCGAGCGCCGGGCGCCCGCATTCGTCCATCCGCGGTCGAAGCCCTGCAGCATATACCGGTAGCGCACCTTCTGCGGGGCCACGAAGCTGAGCCCGGCGTAGTCGAACTCGAAATCTACGTGTCCCGCGGCCACACTCAACCTGGAGCCTGCGCCGTGCAAGGGTTGGTCCACACCGTCCACCGCGAACCGCTCCAGCACCACCGGAGGCGGCAGCGTGTTCAGCCGGAAGTGCGCCGGGTCCACTTCCACGAGACCTTTGGGTGTGGCAAACCACAGGAGTCCGCCGCTCGACCGCCAGGCCGAAGGGTGGCTGTCGGTGGCCATCTGCTGGGTGCGCAGGCCGTCGGCCGTCCCAAACTCGATCCAGTGCGAGCATCCTTCTGCGGAGCCTCCCGCGGCCGTCTCCTTCAAGTTGCAGCGCGCGATACCGTTGCCGGTTGCAAACCAAAGATGCCCTATCCCGTCGTTCAAAATGGCGTGGATGGTCGTGTGCTCGAGGGGGTTCTCGACCACGGCGGAAAATCTCCGTCCGTCCCACCGATCCAGTCCGTGGTTTTCCGTGCCGATCAGCAGGGTTCCGCCTGGACGCGGCAGAAGCGACGTGACCACGTTGCTGGAGAGTCCGTTCGCAACAGTGAAATTCACGATTTTGCCGCCGCGCAGGCGCGAAAGACCCGCCAGCGTCGCCACCCACAAATCGCCGCGCGTGTCGCGCGCCATGGCGCCCACCAGGTCGCTCCCTAATCCATTGGCCTGCGTATAAATCTCCATTCGCGACTTGGCGCCGGCCTCGTCCGTCCAGTGTACAAGCCCATGCCGGGTACCGATCCAGAGCGATCCATCGCGATCCACAAGCAGTGAGCGGATGAGGTCGTCGGGCAACCCATTGGCGGAAGTAAATGTATCGATCCTGCTCCCGTGAATGCGATTGAGTCCGTCCGGCGTGCCCACCCAGAGGTCTCCATTGGGAGCGGCCGCGAGCGACAGGATCACATTGCTGGCCAGGCCATCCTGCACGGTATAGGTTCGGATCGCTCCACGAGCCGGAAACACCTCGGCGCCGGCGCCGTCCTTACGCAAGGGAATCGCACTCAAGCCCCCTCCCATAGTCCCCACCCAAAGTGTTCCCGCGCCATCTTCCACCACCGTAGTCGTGGCATCGGAAGCCAGGCCTTCGCGCGCATCGAAGGTGAAGAACCGCCGGTTACGCAGGATGTGCAATCCCTCCGTCTCGGTGCCTATCCATAGATCGCCTTCGCGGTCTTCCAATAGCGTCAGCACAGAAGCCGTGCCCAGCGGATCGGTCATGGGGAACAATTGCAGTTGGCCCGCAGCCAGCCGCGCCAGCCCGCCATTGGTGCCGATCCACAAACTCCCTTCGCGGTCGGCCAGCAGCGCCTGAATGCGCGTGCCCGGAAGCTGCTTGCCGACCGTCAGGCGCCTCAAGACCCGTCCGCCGCGCGTCAGCACCAGGCTGCGGTTGCCGGCCAGAACCAGCACGCCGCCTGGCAGCCGCTGCGCCAGGGTGATGCCGCCCTGCGGCCATGAACTCTGCCACTTGATCGTCTTCCAATAGCCATCTTTGTAGGTAGCCAGTCCGTGCATCTTTGCTACCCAAAGCCCGCCTTGTCCATCGGCAAACACCCCCGCCGTTTCGCCCGCCGGCAGTCCATTGCGCGGCGCCGCTTCGAACCGGTTGCCGCTCAGCCGCGCCAGTCCTCCATCCGTCCACGCCCAAACCGTTCCATCGCTTGTCTCCACCAACGCGCGGATTTGGTTGCCCGGCAGCCCGTTCCGCTGGGAAAAAGCAGTCATCGTTCCGTTCTTCCACCGCGCCAGCCCTTCGGCGGTCCCGATCCACAGAGCGCCGTCACGCGCCGCCAGCAAACAGCGGATGTCGCTGCTCGTCAGTTGCGGCGCCGTACTACTGTCGAAGATCCGGAAGCTGCTCCCGTCGAAGCGCGCCAATCCAGCTTCGGTTCCTACCCACACATACCCCTGGCTGGATTGAGCCAGCGCCTGCACTGTGTTTTGCGGCAGACCGTTCTCCAGGACCCAGGCCTGGCTGCTCAAGTCAGCCAGCGGCGTGGAGGGGTCGAGCGCCCGTACGGGCGCGTTGCCGCAAAGCAGCGCGGCGGCCAGGCATAACCCCTCCATCGCGCGCGCCAAAAACTTCTTGTCCGCCGCGTGTTCGGGCTGCCCGCCGGCACGCAAAGCGGCCCGCGGCGCCGGCGCGCACAATGCGCCTCTTCTTTTTTTATCCATCGGGCTCTCACCCCTCCGCGCCAAAAGCGGACGCGGCGGGAACCCCCCGGGTTTGACGCGAAGGCGAACCACCGGAGCGTTTGAAATATCGGTCCGGCTCAATCCGGCGGGTGCGGCAAAATCCCGCGCCTTCGCCGCCATCGGACCAACTCGATCCATCGCTACAGCCGAGCCGCATCGCTGCGTCATCGCGCCGGGACCGGCATCCGCGTGTCTCGGCTGCCACTGCACAAGCAACCTCGAGCGCAGAGACCCTCAGTCTAGCGCAATGGCATGGCCGGAGGCCATAGTTTGGCGTTTGCAGCCGGCCCCACTGTACTCTATATCGAGGGGTAAAAACATTGCGATTTCACCGGATCCGGATTTACGAGCTGCGCTTGGGTATGCTGTGCAGTCAGCTCGGCAAGCGCCTTGGCAGTGTTTGGTTCCCGTCCATTCTTGCTTTTGCGGTCATCCCCCTCCTGTTTGCCTTCGGCATTCTCGGGTTGTGCCCGGCCCAGGAGCCGGTCAGCGCGGCGGCAGGCCAAAAAGTGTTGCAAGGCCAGGCCGGCGGAATGGCCAACGCCGGCCCGCAGGCAGCGGTTTTTGACGCGCAGCACCGCCCCATCACCGCCGGCGGCTTTGTGAAGACCGGCCCCATCGTCTTCGAAAACATTGCCAAACAGGCGGGACTCACCACCTGGCATTCCAGAGTGGGCACTCCCGCAAAACGCCTGATTCTCGAAACCAAGGGGCTGGGTGTATGCCTTCTGGACTACGACCACGACGGCTGGCTCGACATCTACCTGGTAAACGGCTCGACTTACAACGCCCTGGACGGCAAAACCAAGCCGCCCCAAGCCGCGCTCTTTCATAACAACCACGACGGCACCTTCACCAACGTCGCCAAATACGCCGGCGTTACCAACGACCGATGGGGCATGGGCTGCGCGGTGGGCGACTACGACAACGACGGCTGGCCCGACCTCTACGTGACCAACTACGGCAAGAACCGTCTCTATCACAACAATCATGACGGCACTTTCACCGACGTCGCCAAACAAGCGGGTGTGTCCCTGAGCACAGGGTCAGGCACGCCGCATTGGTCCACCGGCGCCACCTTCGGCGACTACGACGGCAGCGGAAATCTGAGTCTCTTTGTGAACGGCTATATTCACCTTAACCTCAAAAATCCTCCGCTCTCCGGCTCCAAGGCCGTTAACTACGCCTTCTGTGAGTACCGGGGCGTTAAGGTGATGTGCGGTCCGAGCGGCCTCGAGGGCGCGCACAGTCATCTCTTTCACAACAACGGAGACGGGACCTTCACCGACGTAAGCAAACAACTGGGTGTGAACAATCCCAACCGATATTACGGCCTCGGCGCTCTGTTCGCCGACGTGAACAACGACGGCAAGCCCGATCTGCTGGTGGCCGACGACTCCACGCCCAACTATCTCTACATCAATAAGGGCAATGGGACCTTCGAGGACGACAGCTATATGAGCGGCTACGCGCTCAACGGCGAGGGGCGCGAGGTGTCGAACATGGGCATCGCCGCCGGAGATTACCTGAACAACGGCTGTCTCGATATCTTCAACACCGACTTTTCAGACGACTATAAGGTTCTGTTCCAGAACGACTGTCACGGGAATTTCACGGATGTGAGCTACCAGGCTGGGATCGCCGTGTCTTCCATTCCCTTCGTCAGCTTTGGCGATGGTTTCCTGGATTACAACAACGACGGCTGGAAAGACCTGTTCATCGTCAATGGGCACGTGTATTTCCAAGTCGACCAGCATCCGGATTGGGGAGAAAGCTACGCGCAGCGTCCGCTGCTCTACCGCAACCTGAAAAATGGGAAATTCGCTTTGGTCCCTGCCGTGGAAGGGACAGGACTCGCCGAGGTGGGCGTGGGCCGCGGCGCCGCCTTCGGCGACCTGTTCAACAACGGCAAAATCGATGTGGTCATCAACAACATGGACGGTGTCCCCGCGCTGTTGCGCAATGTAAATCCGGATCACCACCATTGGGTCGAGATGAAGCTCATTGGCGGGCCTAAAAGCCCGCGCGACGCCGTGGGCGCCACGGTCTACCTCACCGCCGACGGCCTGCGCCAGCGTGAAGACGTGCTCAGCGGCGGCAGCTATCTTTCGTCAAACGATTTCCGGCCCCACTTCGGCCTCGGCAACGCCACCAATCCCGGCACGGCGGAGATTCACTGGCCTGACGGCACGGTGGAGAAGATCAAGCTTCCCGCAGTGGACCGCATCTACACCATCACCGAAGGGAAGGGGATTACCGGCGCCCTGTGCGGCGGCAATCCTTGCGACGGCAACGCCCCGGCCGCCAGATAGACAACTGATTCTGCGCTCAAGCCGGCGGAACCTCGCAGGCGAATGGCCTCTTTCGCTCGTTTCCGCCGCCGGTTGTAGTGCCAAATGGCGCTCGTACCTGAACGCCCATCCAGCGAGCTCCGAGGCTTACGCTCAGCTCGGCCTTTTGGAAGCGCGCCAAGGACGCTACACGGAAGCCATTCCGCTTTATCGCAAGGCGCTGGCGCTGCACTCTGCGATCCCGGGTCTGCGCCTGGATCTCGGTCTCGCATATTTCAAAGCCGGCAAGTTGAAGGACGCGCTCGATCAATTCAGTCCGCTACTGAAAAGCATGCCCCAGTCCTCGCCCTACCGGCAGCAGTTGGTTATCCTCGTTGGAATGTGCCATTACGGCCTCGAGCAATACGCGCAGGCGGCTATCTATCTTCAAGAGGCGGTAAACCGCGACCCGCATAACCTGGAACTGCTGCTGGCCCTGGCGCACAGTTACCTGTGGTCCAAGCAATATCGGAAGGTGATGGACACCTATCGCGCGATTCTCCAGATCAACGCGAATTCGGCCGAGGCCGATATGCTGGCCGGAGAAGCGCTCGACGCGATGAAGAACGCTTACGGCGCCGTTCAGCAGTTCCGCGCCGCCGTCAAGGCCGACCCCAACCTGCCCGACGTTCACTTTGGCCTTGGCTACCTCCTATGGACCCAACAGCAGTACCCACAGGCTGTGCCCGCATTCCAGGCCGAACTGCACAACAACCCCGGCGATGCCCAATCATTGACGTATCTGGGGGACTGCGATATGCAGTTGAACCATTCGCAACTTGCCGTTCCGCTGCTTCAAAAGGCCATTCGCATCGACCCTAAAATAGAGTTGGCATATCTCGATCTGGGCGTCATTTATGAGGCTGCGGGCCACCGGAAGGAAGCCCTGCAAGATTTGCTGGCCGCAGCCAAGCTCGATCCCAACGATGTGAATGTCCACTGGCGGCTGGGACGGCTTTACAGGTCGATGGGAGATCGAGCGCAGGCGATGGCTGAGTTAAACAAGGCGAAAACCCTGATTCAGTCGGCCCATGAGACACTCGTCGACCAAATGAATCCCAATCGTGGTTCGAATGCACCGCCTGTTGCGACGGGAAAATGACCGGCCTGCAAAACAGAGTGCTAACATGCCTGGCTGGATGAGGGTAGATTTTGGCGTAACTTTCTCACTGTTCCGCCGTCCCAACCACAACCCTCAGTGAGCACGCCGCTTGGGACGAGAGCGGTGCGATTCCATCATTCACTGCACGTCTCCAGTGTGTGCATTCTGCGCGTGTTGGCCGACGGGCAGAGGAATGCGGCGCAAGTGCATCCCCAGGGGACCAAGATGAAAGCCCGCGTCCATGAGGAAGCGCGCCATGAAATGCGCGGCCGCGGGCCGGCCGTTGATGGTGGTGATCAATACGCCCTCATGGCTGCTCTGGCGCATCCGCGCCTGGCCCCGCGCGCAAAGGAAGTGCGCCAATCCCGCCGCTACTTGCGAGCGCTCCGGCTCTTCGGCGGGAAGAAAGACGAGCAGGTTGGGATTGCCGCGGCGCAGCCACGCCACTAACCGGCCGTTGCGCAGGATCACCTCAGCGTAGGCGGCGCGGTTGAGAATGCGCGGCGCGCTCTCCGAGTCTTCTTCGGCAACGGGAAGCTCGGGCCAACGCAAAACCGATCCGTAGGGATTGGCGGGGTCGGTCGCGGCCAATTGCACAAACTCCGGCTTCTCGGCCGGCGGCTCACTGCGCAGTTGGCGCAGCAGATCCACGGCCGCCGGCAGCGCGAACTGCGTGGCCCCCAGCCCGGCCACAAAGTAGCCGCGGCGAATCCGTCCGCTTTCTTCGAGAGCTTTGAGCACGTCGTAAACGGCGCTGAAGCCGCCCGGCACGTTCTCCGCCGCAACCTCTTCGCGCAGCAGCACGCCATAGCGGTTGAGCAGTTCGAGCGCCAGCGCGTGGCTGCGCTCCGTGGCCGTGGAGCCGCTTGTAGCGCCGGACTCTCGTCCGGCTGTTGTGCGGGCCTCCCGGCTCGCACTCGCCACCGGCAACACCGACCATCTGCCCTGCGCCGTGGGCGGCGTGGTGCGCCGAGACCGGAACACCGCGCCCGTCTGGTAGCGCCGCGGCGTGCGCGCGCTCTCCGGCCGCGCGATGTAGGCGCGCAGCGCGTGCAGTGAGTCGTTGGTGATGAGCCCCCGCCACACCAGGCTCCACAACGCGTCGATGGTCTCGCCGGGATAGCCGCCGCCCGCGGCTTGATGCAGCG
>JABEBX010023266.1_pt1 | contig 10436 bp, 5 predicted proteins | sample 7245971 | NCBI WGS metagenome assembly JABEBX01 (sample SAMN14506365, study PRJNA622280) | hot springs metagenome | biome: hot spring [ENVO:00000051]|acidic hot spring [ENVO:00002120]; feature: spring [ENVO:00000027]|sediment [ENVO:00002007]; material: sediment environment [ENVO:01001048]...
CCCGGCAACGGCTCATACGCGTTGGAGTCGCGCGTGACCATCTGGTGGACGCCGTAAGAGTGCAGATAGGTGAAGGTCAGCGTGGCGAATTTGGTCACCTGCTGCTCCAGGCTGAGGCCGAGCATTTCATTATAGGGTGACCGGTATCGGGGCAGAATGGTGTCGATTTGGGGCGCAACCGCGCTCCCCGTTCCGCACGAGGATACGCCTCCGGGAATGTCGCTGAGACTCGTCGAGTTGAAGCAGGCGGGATTGTCGATCACGGTCTGCTTCTGCGTATTGGCTCCGCCGTTGTGCTGCTCCAGATTCATCAGGTTGCCGATCGCGAAGCGGTCGTAAAAGAAGCCGTAGCCGCCGCGCAGCACGGTCTTTTCCCGCGTCCCGGCTTTATGGCCGTTGAAGGCGTAGGCGAAGGCCACGCGCGGCGCCCAGTCGGCGTGGTCGGCGACGTGGTTCTGCGTCTCAAAACGCAGGCCGCCGGAAAGGGTTAGATACGATTTGACCTTCCAGTCGTCCTGATAGTAGAGAGAGCCGGTAAAGACGTTGCCGCGAAAGTTCTCCGGGCCGGTGGTGTAGGTGAGATTGATGGGCGTACACGTCTCGCCTGGGGGGCAGGAGGCGGCCGTGGCCGTCTTGCCCAGGGCCATGTTGTTGACAGTATCCAGGTAGTTATCGATTGACGAGAAGCTGAAGTTCCCGTTGAAGCCGCCGTTGGTGGCGATGGCCTCTCTGTCGTCGGTGTCCCAGGTGCCGAAGGTGATGGTTTGCGGGCCCCAGGTCCAGGTGGAGATGTTTTGCAGCTCGTAGTGATCGGTGTGCTCGGACGAGAACTGGCCGGCATTGCCGCCGCCGGTGAAGTAAGCAGGAACGCCGAAAGAGGGCGCCGTGGTTTCCGGCGTCACGGTGGTGGCGCCGCGCCGGTATTCCATGCGGGTTTCATTCACAAAGTTGCTGTTGACGATCTGCGTGTCGTCGAACTGAAACGCGTTCTCAATGCTGCTGTTGGAGCTGGCCTGCGAGGGCAAACTGGTGGTCCCGGCCAGACTGTCGGTCGTATTGTTGCGGTAGAACTGGTAGCGGAGCGTGAGAGTGTTGTTCTTCCCCAGCTGCATGTCGATGCTCGGCGAAATGTTGGTGTACGTTCCCGGGCTGAAAAGTCCGCCCGTGGTTGGAATCGGATTGCCGCTCGAGTTAGTGGGAACCGAATAGAGGCCCGTGCTCGGATTAAGCGTGGGAACGATCGCCGTATAAATGTTGTCGTTCTGGTTGTTGCGCTGCTGAACCGAGAAAAAGTATGACGCCCATTTGGAGATGGGGCCGCTGACCGTCCCGTTGATCATATAGCTGTGGTACGAGGGAATGGCGCCCGTAAACGGGTTGAGCGTATTGAACGCGCTGTCGTTGCCCATGCCGAAGACGCGCCCGTAAAAATAGTTAGTGCCGGGCTTGGTGAAGATCTCGATGCGCCCGTATCCGAGTTTGCTATACTGCGCGGAAAACGGGTTGGCGTTGATGCGAATCTCGCGGATGGCGGATTTGGGAGGGAGCTGGCCGCCGGTAAACCCGTTAATATAAATTTGGCCGCCGTTGGGTCCGGCGGAAGGACCGGCCAAGGCTTCTAATTCGTTCTGGAGCTCATCGGGATCGTCGGAAAGCGCATTTAAGGCCGCGCCTTTGATGATGATGGCGTTGGTGTTCTCGCCGGGCTCCGTGCTCACCGTAAGTCCAGACTCGCTGGAAACGTGCACCTGCTGCTTTGCCACCTGGAGCGCCATGGAGATGTTCACGCGCTTTTGTTCGCCGGCGGCCAGCGCGAACGTGGGCGAGGTGTACAGCGCGAACCCCTTCATCTCGGCCTCGACAACGTATTTGCCGGGCGCCAGGCCCGTTACGATGTAATCGCCGGCAGCGCCGGTGGTGGCGGTCTTGACGGCCGTTCCCAGGGGGGTGGCCACGATGATTTTGGCGCCGGGAATGAGCGCGCCGGTGGGGTCGACGACCTGCCCGGACAAGGAGCTTCGTCCCGTGCGTCCAGGCGAAGACGCTGAGGCGGTCTGCGCCTGCACCGCAGCGCAGGCCAGGCCAAGCGCGATGGCCAGAAAAAGATGGATAAGGCGATGCAACCTTAGATACACACTTCCTCCCAGTGATTCTCAATGCACATGATTTTGATAGGTCTAGTTGTCTCCGCCCTCTGCCCCTGCCGGCGCACTCGTGCTCATGCTCCAACTGGCAAGCAGATCCTGGCTGGCCGGCGCCTGAAGCAGCGGCTCGACGCCCGCTACGACCGTGATGGCGGTGACTTCGGATGTGCCCGGCGTCGAAACCAGCATGACCGCTTCACCTTTCTTCAGGTCAGTGAGATGAATTGATGGCGCGCGGCTCAGCAGTTGCTCGGGGGTCATCTGACCCCGGCCGCCTTGGCCCTTGGGGCCCTCGCCGCCACGCATGTACCCTCCGCCGCCATTGGGCCGCCCTGCGTATGCGCTCCCTGCGCCGCTCCCGCTCCCGTCCCTGTTCAACCGCATGGCCAGCATCTCCGCCATACGTTCCGGCAGCCGGCGCATCTGTGCGCTGGCGGGAACATGGATCGTTACCAGCTTCTTCGTCGCCAGATCCTTCACCACCATGGTCGAATTTCCCGGATCAAGGGAGATGATGAGGCCCGAAATATTACGGAAGCTGCCTGAAACCACCTCTACCGCCGTCATCTCTGTGCCATTTGCATTCTGGGGTCCGCGCGCCATCAACTGGTCGCCGGGATGGATGGCGGTGATGGGCGCCGGCCGCGCCAATTCATAGTTCACGGACGCGCGGGCGTAGCGCTTGAGCACGGTTGCATGGGTGGTGTGAATGGTAAGCGTCCTGGTGACCAGGCCCGTTCCTGCCGCCAGCACGATGGCGCCGGTGGCGGGGTCCACGCTCTTCACCAGTCCGCCCACGCCGTGCAGCTTCCACTCCTCGCGCTCCTCTTGCTGCCTCTGCGCCAAGGCCTCGTGCTTGATGGCAATGATGAGCAGCGCCTGCGGCGTCGAGGCACTGGGGTCCAGGCTCACCAGCACGCGGTCTCCAACGGCCAGTTCGTTGAAAGACATTTTGACGGCCCCGCTCAGGTTCGTTTGTCCCGGCTCGATGCGCATCAACTGCGCCGTGGACGGCACCTCAACCGTCCGGTCGCCTTGCGCCGTCTTCACCGTGAGCGTGTTTCCGTTGATGGCGGAGATCGTGCCCAGAAAATGCGGCGAGGCCTGTGCGTGAGCCATGGCTACTGCCAGCATCATTGCCAAAAGCCCGATAGCGCCTTTCCACAGGGTGCGCGGCGGAAAGGCGCGCTTCGCTAAGAGCCGATGCCGTATGGCGCCGTCATGCCCCATCCCTGAAACTGCGCCTGAAACTGCGCCTAAAACTGCGTATGAGCGGTTCGAGCGCCGCCCAAACGCCATCGAAACCGGAATGCGAGTGCTTCGATTACTGTTCATCAACCGTTTCTCCACAGTCCCAATCGCGCCTGTGTCCTATTGCGAGTGCACCGCTATCTCGATAGACGAACCATTGCGCCAAAAGGTTGATGGCCACGATTTTCCCGGCGCCGCGCTGTGAACGGGTCGCAGGGCAAGGGGTTGGAAATCTCACTTTCAATGTGTTGCTGAATTTCACTGAATCTCCAGTAAATCGGAGTTCGCTTTGCGCCGCAGTGATTCAAGGCGCCAGCCTGGCCGTCTCCAAAAACGTATAACTGCCGGACTGTGAGGGAATGACGTGCGTCAATCGCCGGTTGTGCACCACGATCGTGTCCAGGTACCAGAGATTGACGGCAGGAAGATCGCGGGCCAGAATCTGCTGCGCCTCGACGTAGTCAGCGCGGCGCCGCGCCATGTTTTCGCTCTGCTCGGCGTCGTTGAGCAGGGCGTCGAGCTGCGGATTCGAATAGTGGCCGCGATTGGCGCCGTCCGGCGGAAAGCTCGCCGTTGAAAATACGTAGCTGAAGATATCCGGCTGCTCGTTGCCGCCGATCCAGCGCAGCGAATACATCTGAAACGCGCCCTGCGTTATGTCGGAGTAAAAGGTGGCGAATTCGTAGCTTCTGAGGGTCAGCGCGATTCCCACCTGCGCCAGTTCCTGCTGGAAAACGTCAGCCAGCAGGCGCGTTGCCTCATCCTGGCTGATCTTCATGGTCAGATGCAGGCGCACGCCATCGGGCCCGGGCGGGTAACCGGCCTCGTCGAGCAGCCGCTCGGCGCGCGCCGGATCGTAGTTGTAGCGCGCCACGTCGCCCGTCCACGCCCAATGGTTGGGCGGCAGCAGGCTCACCGCAAGCCGCGCGTGGCCTCCCAGCAAGGTGCGAATGATCAACGGGCGGTTGATGGCGCAGGCAATCGCCTGGCGCACGCGCACGTGCTTCAAGATCGGATCGCGCAGGTTGAAGGCCAGGTATTGGATCACCGTGCCCGGCCGGTCTTCGACCACCAGGTTGGGCTGCCTGGCCAGCACCGGCAGCTCGTCCATGGGCAGGGAATTGATGGCCACATCGGCCGAGCCCTTTTCAAGTTCGAGCGCCTCGGTGATTGCGTCGGGCACTACGGCAAAGCGCACCCGCTTGATCTTGGGCTTGACTGACCAACTATAAGGGTTGCGCTCAATCACCACGTCCTGATCGATCTGCTGACTGACGAAGCGGAACGGTCCCGTGCCCACCGGATGCCGCCAGAAACCAGGCCCGCTGCCATAGGGAACCACCCCAAACGCGCTGCTGGAGAGATTGGTGAGCAAAAAATTGTCGGGATGCTTCAAATGAAAGACCACGGTCCAGGGGCCGGGCGCGTCCACCGAAGCCACCGAGGCGTAGGCCGCGGCCTTGGGTGAGATCACCGTGCCGTTGCGCCCGGGATCGATCCCTGGATCGATCATCGACTCGATGGTCCACACCACATCGCGCGCCGTGAACGGCCGGCCATCGGAGAAGCGCACGCCCTTGCGCAGGTGGAAGACGAGCGTGAGGGGATTGGGCTGCTCCCAGCTTTCGGCCAGCGCCGGCGTGAAATGAAAGCTGGCGTCGTGCGTGACCAAACCGTCAAAGAGCAGCTCGTCAATGTGCTCTGATGCCTCGTCGGTGCCGATGCGCGGATCGAGACTCGCCGGGCTGCTCTCGATAAGAAACACCACGGTGTGCGGCGCCCTGAGGGTCCCCGGGCGCGGCGCGCGACAACCCGCCAATCCCGCCAGTCCCAGAAGCAGCGTGAGCGCGAGCAGAATGCCGGCGCCGGGGCGGAAGAGCGCGAGAGTACGCTTACCCATACGTCACCTGCCCCAGAACAACAGGCCGCTTTGCCCCAGTGGCCGCGGGCATATTCCCCGGCTGCCGGCGCCAGGTCATCCAGGCCAGCAGCGCGAAGGCCGCGGCCTCCTTGGCCTCCGCCGGCAATCCGAACTCCTCGCTCGCCGCCAGTTCGCATCCCAGCGGCTCCAGCCGCGCGGCCAGCATCGCCATCAGCGTGCGGTTGCGCGCTCCGCCTCCGGAAACGATAAAATCCACCGCTCGCCTCTTCATTTTTGGCCGAGCAAGTCGCGCGTAGCTGCGGGCAATTGTCTCCGCGGTGAGCGCCGTTGCCGTGGCCAATGCGTCTTTGGGATTCCGGCTTTGACGCCGGCAGGCGGCGAGAAACTTTGCTGCGTACTCGCGCCCAAACTGCTCGCGTCCCGCGGTGCGCGGCGGTTTGAGCCGGAAGTACGGATTGCGCAACGCTGCTTCCAGCACGCGCGGAAGCACTTCGCCCTTCGCGGCCAACGCGCCATTTCTATCAAAAGCCTTCCCGAACAACTCCATCGCCAGCCAATCGATCACCATGTTTCCCGGCCCGGTGTCGAAGGCGATCACCGCATCGGGTCCCGCGCCGGCGGGAATCGCGGTGAGGTTGGCAATGCCGCCGATGTTTTGCAAGATGCGCCCGCGGGTGGAGTGAGCATAGAGTACGTAGTCGAGCAACGGAACCAGCGGCGCGCCCTGTCCGCCGGCCAGCAGGTCCGCGGGGCGGAAGTTCGACACCACCGGAACTTCGAGCGCCGCGGCGATGACTTGCGCCTCACCCGCCTGCCAGGTGCAGGTGAACCGCCGCCCCGCATAACCCGAAGGGCGCGGCTGGTGGTAGAGCGTCTGTCCGTGGCAGCCGATGAGGTCGAGCTTGAGCTTGTGCCGCGCAGCGGCCGCGCTCACGGCTTCCGCGTAGGCCATGCCCAGCCGCCAGTTGAGCCGCGCCAACTCCGCCGTCGAGGTAGATTTTGCATTCATGGCTGCCAGCACCGCGCGCCGCAGCGCCGCGGGAAATTTGAATCCCTCGTGCGCCAGCAGCGTAAGGTGGGGCTGGGGATTGGACGGCGCGATGCGCACCACGGCTACGTCGATTCCGTCGGCGGAGGTGCCACTCATGATGCCCGCTACCGTCATTGCCTTGGCGCTCATGCCGGCGACGTCTCCCGGATGGCCGGGTGCTCCACCCTCGCGGCGTCTTTGTTTTTGCCGCCAGGGCGGGTTGCAGGCGCAATCCGCTCGCCGTAGCGCAGAATCCGGCTGCGCAGCGCCTCGAACTGGCGCGCGCTCAGCGCCGGCGCCGATGAGGCCGCGAACAGCTTTGCCCGTTTCCGCGCCGTCTCCCGCGCCCGTTCCGTCAGCAGCTTTGCGAATGCCGCCGACCGCTCGCTTTCAGTGATGAGCGCCTCGTAAGCGCGCAGGATCAGCTCTGCGCTGTGGCATATCTCCAGGAGATCGATCCCCGCGCGCACCGCCTCAATCGCGGCCTCCTCAATGGACATGAATTTCAAGATTCCGCCCATCTCCAGATCGTCGGAGAGAATCATCCCCCGGTAGCCGAGGCGTTGGCGCAGCACCGCCGTCACCCAGAATTTCGAAACGCTTGCCGGCCGCTCTCCGCCCTTGGTGGCGGGATAAACGGCGTGATTCACCATCACCATGGGCAGTTGGCCGCCGAGCGCGCGATACGGCGCCAAATCCTCGCGCCACAGATCCCTCCACGCGCGCCCGATCGCCGGCGTCTCCAGGTGCGAGTCGCGCGCCCCTGCGCCCAGCCCCGGAAAATGCTTTCCGCAACCGGCCACGCCCTGGGCCGCCAGCCCGGCCAGAAACGCGCGCGCATACTCGACCACCCCCGCCGCCGTCCGGGCCGCGCAGCGCGTCCCCATCACCTCAGCCGACTGCGGCAGCGCCAGGTCGAGCACCGGCGCCAGCGTGGCGTTGAACCCGAAGGCCTTCACCGCCCGCGCGATCAGCTCGCCGTGTTCCCGCGCCATGGACTCTTGGGCGTCCCGTCCTGCGTGTGCCCCATCCTTGCGACGGTTCTTTGTCGCAAGGGCGGGAAACAAAGCCGCGTGCCCCAGGTCTCGATTTTGGGACCTGGGAAAGCACGAATCCTTATCCTCGCGTTCATCCATCGCCGCCTGCGCCACCGCCCGCGCCGAAGGCATTGGCGCCAGCGCGTCGCGCAGCCGGTCCACCGTTCCGCCCTCCACGTCCACGCAGCGCAGGGCATGATCCGCGCAGAACCCCGCAGCCTCACTGAACAGCGCCCGCGCCTGCCTGGCGTCGGCAATGTTCCGCCGGAACAAAATAATTCCCGCCGGCTGCACCAGCTTGAGCCACGCGCGCTCCACGCCGGTCAGCTCCGTCCCGCCCAGCCCCACCACGAGCAGACTGCCCGCTGCGCGGCGCACACTCGCACTCATCCCTTCTCCTTCAACTCCTGCTGCAACTCTTCGAGCAGGTTCAGCGCCTGCAGCGGCGTCAATGCGTTCACGTCCACCGCCTCGATCCGATCCACAATCCGCTGCGAGAGCGGCGTAAAGATCGTCAACTGCACCGGATCGGCGGCGGCGCCGTCCTGCACGTCTGCCGCGGCGGTGCGCTCCTGCTTTTCGTGCTGGCGCAAAACGTGCTTAGCGCGCTCGATCACCGCCGCCGGCAGCCCCGCCAGCCGCGCCACCTCGATTCCATAGCTTTTGCTGGCCGCGCCCGGCTCGATGTTGTGCAGAAACACGATTCCGCCCGCCGCCTCTTTCACGCCCACGCGCAGGTTGCGCACTTTCTTGAGCTTCTCCTCCAGCATGGTCAGCTCGTGGTAGTGGGTGGCGAAGAGCGTGCGCGCGCCCGTCTCGGCGTGCAGATACTCGACCGTGGCCCAGGCCAGGCTCAAGCCGTCGAAGGTCGCCGTTCCGCGGCCCATCTCGTCGAGCAGGATCAGCGACCGCGCGGTCGCCGTGTTCAGAATTGTGGCCGTCTCCGTCATCTCCACCATGAACGTCGAACGCCCGCGCGCCACGTTGTCGCTGGCCCCGATGCGCGTATAAATCCGGTCCACCAGGCCCAGCCGCAGGCTCTCCGCCGGCACAAAGCTGCCCATCTGCGCCATCAGTACCAGCATCGCCGCCTGGCGCAAATAGGTGCTTTTGCCGCCCATGTTCGGCCCTGTCACCAGCAGCAGACTCGGCCCGGCAAGATTCGAATCGTCGTGGCCTGCGTTCAGATAAATGTCGTTGGGGATGAACCGCCCCTCGCGCGTCTCTTCCATCCACTGCTCAATCACCGGATGCCGCGCCGCCACGGCTTCGAGCACCGGCTCTTCGGCCAGCGTGGGCCGCGCGTAGCGCCGTCCCGCAGCCAGGTGCGCGAAGCAGGCCAGCAAATCCGTCTCCGCCACGGCCGCCGAGCTGCGCCGAATCCGGCTCGCGGCCTCCAGCACAAATCCGCGCAACTCCGAAAAAATCCGCTTCTCAATCTCAATCGAGCGGTCGTGCGCGGAGAGAATTTTGCGTTCGTACTCCTTCAGCTCCGGCGTGGTGAACCGCTCCGCGTTCACCAGCGTCTGTTTGCGCTCATAATCGGCCGGCGCCAGCGCCAGGTTGGCCTTCGTAATCTCGATGTAATAGCCGAAGACGGAGTTGTAGCGCACCTTCAGCGAGCCGATCCCGGTTCTTTGCCGCTCCCTGTCTTCGATAGCCGCAATGGCCTGCCGGCCGCTGGTCGAGATGGAGCGCAGCTCGTCGAGTTCCGCGTCCACGCCCGCCGCGATCACCCCTCCATCGGCAAGCGTCAGCGGCGGTTCGGCCACCAGCGTGCGCGCGATCCGCGCCGTCACCTCGTCCAGCGTGTCCAGCCGCGCGGCAATCTCCCGCCACAACGGCGCCGTCATCGCCTCGAGCGTGGTCTTCAACCCCGGCAGCCGCGCCAAACTCGCGGCCAGCGCGCGCAGGTCGCGCGGCCCCGCCGAATCCAGCGAGATGCGCGCCAGCAGCCGCTCCAAATCCAAAATTCCGCTGAACGACCGACGAAGCTCTTCACGCTTGAGCAAATCGCCGTGCGCCTCGGCCACCGCTTCGTAGCGCGCCTCGATCTGCGGCGCGCTGTTGAGCGGGCGCAGAATCGTTGCTCGCAGCAGCCGCTTGCCCATGGGCGTTACGCACGCATCCAGGGTGCGGAAGAGCGTTACGCGGTCGTCCTGGCCTTGAAACAACGGCTCGACCAGCTCCAAATTCCGCACCGTTACCTGGTCCAGCTCCAGCGCCGTCGAGTGCTCCTCAAACTTCAGGCTATCGATGTGCAGCGCTTCGTTCTTCTGCGTCGCGCGCACGTAGTGCAGCACCGCTCCGGCCGCAATGGCTGCGGCTTCATGGCCCGCCAGCCCGAACCCTTCGAGCGAGCGCACGTTCAATTGCCGCTCGACAAGCGGCACGGCAAACTCTCGCGTCCAGACCCAATCCTCGACGCGCGTGCGCGCCGGAATCTTTTCGATCTGCGCCTCGAACTCCGCGGGCCATTCCGCGCCTGAGGCCAGCAGCACCTCGCTGGGCGCCGCCATCAGCAGTGCTTCCACCGCCTGCGCGCGTGCGTTTTGGCCGCGAAACTCCGCCGTCCTGAATTCGCCCGTGGAAACGTCCAGCAGCGCCACGGCGCACAGCGGCTCCTTTGCCGTCTTGGCCTCAAACAGCGCCGCCAGAAAATTGTTCTCGTCCAGCCCCAGCCCCGCGTCCAGCGCTGTTCCCGGCGTCAGAACCCGCGTCACCTCCCGCCGCACCAGCTTCTTGGTGAGCTTGGGGTCCTCCATCTGGTCGCACAGGGCGATCCGGTATCCGCGCCGCAGCAGCCGCGTCAGGTACTGCTCCACGGCGTGGTAGGGAACCCCGCACATGGGAATGTTGCGTTCCTTGTCGCGCGCCGTCAGGGTCAGTTGCAGCTCCCGGCTGGCCACGGCCGCGTCGTCATAAAACAGCTCGTAGAAATCTCCCATCCTGAAGAACACGAGCGCATCCGGATTCTCGCGCTTCGCCGCCGCCCACTGGCGCATAAACGGAGTCCCGGCAGATTCGGGGCCGGCGACCGCCGGGGGGACAAGCGACCTTTGCTTGCCAGGGTGAGCAGAAGGGTCTTTGTC
>JABEBX010022091.1_pt1 | contig 10427 bp, 18 predicted proteins | sample 7245971 | NCBI WGS metagenome assembly JABEBX01 (sample SAMN14506365, study PRJNA622280) | hot springs metagenome | biome: hot spring [ENVO:00000051]|acidic hot spring [ENVO:00002120]; feature: spring [ENVO:00000027]|sediment [ENVO:00002007]; material: sediment environment [ENVO:01001048]...
GCAAAAGCCTATTCATAGAATAGCCAGATGAAAGATCACCAAATATCTCCTTAATCACATATTTCTGGTCATCCGTTAGAGTAAACGGCAAGTTTCTATCGAGTGCGGATATATAATCATTTTTTCCTGGATGTGCGTCCTTAGATGGTACAGAAAAAACTATACCATCTTTCCTCAGGTTTGAATGTTTTTTAATAGCGAGTGATATTTCAAAAAAGAAAAACTCATCAAACTTGATCCTTTTGTGAAATATTGATGATTTATCATTAAGAGCTTCCAACGGAACATCATCACAGGGAAAATGTAGGTTATAAATGGATTCTTTTAAATCGGGCAGTAAACATCTTTGTTTGATCTGAGAGGGAAGATAATCATCAATCGTGTTTATGTAATCATCAAGCACATTTTTCATAATCCTGCGGAGCAGCCTTTGAGTAATACCTTCTATAGCAGAGTAAACAGGAACAATTCTACCGAAGTTAAGGGTGTCGTCACTTTCTTTATCAAATTCCTCAATATCCGGATGTATCATCTGTGGATGGCCTGAATACGACTTTATGTCTCCATAAGCCAGTATCCTCAAGCCTGATTTAAACCTCTTGCTCATGTATGCATATTCGAAATTAAACCAGACAAGCGACAGGTATCCTGTGTTGTCTTTTATAATAACCTCGAATATACGCCTGCCTTTGACGTTCTTCAGGGATACCTTGAATACCTCTCCTACAACAACTTCCTTTACACCAAATCTTAGGAATCCTATTTTACTGATCTGCCTGCGATCTTCATAACGGATGGGGAAAAATTGTAAAAGCGATAACACATCTGTAATACCCTTTTTTTCAAACACTCTTGATCGTTGTGGACCTACGCCTTTGATGTATTGGATTGATGCGGTCGACATCTAAGTTAGTAGGGAAAAGCGATAGATCAATATCCCGAAAAGTAGATTTACATTTTTTATATGCTCAATATGTAATTTAATCACTTTGAGGAACGTTATTTCTCTTCTCTCAGGTTATGCTTTTTTCTCTTCTTTAGTTTCAGCCTTCTTATCTTTCTTCTTTTTCTCTTTTATCGCTCTATCTATGAGTTCTATAAAAGCAAGATCAGCTCCATCACCCATTCTCTTTCTGAACTTTATAATTCTTGTATACCCTCCATTGCGTGTCTTATAACGATCCGAGAATGTTGAAAACAACTTTGCAACCGAAGGTTCATGCCTTAGTAATGCAAATGCACGCCTGCGTGATGCAATATCACCTCTTTTGCCAAGTGTGATCATGCGTTCAACTACCCTCCTTAACTCCTTGGCCTTTGCAACAGTAGTCTCTATACGTTCGTTTATGATTAAAGATATTGCAAGGTTCTTTAATAATGCCTTTCTGTGGGATGCTGTCCTTCTAAATTTTCTACCATCAACATTGTGTCGCATAAGATGTTTTACTCCTTTCCTTCATTTTCTCCATTCGTTTCAGCGCCTATAGGCTTCATACCAAGACGCAGCCCCATACCGGTAAGAACCTCTTTTATCTCACTCAGCGATTTCCTGCCGAAATTCTTCATCTGCAATATTTCTTGTTCCGTTTTTAAAACAAGTTCTCCTATAGTCCTTATATTGGCATTCTTCAAGCAGTTCGTTGCCCTAACTGAAAATTCAAGTTCATCGATGCTTTTATTCATCAATTCTGCAATTTTATCGTCTTCCTGTGCAATGTCGCTATGTACAATCTCAAGATTACTCTTCTCCACGATTTCTTCAGAAAACAATGATAACTGATCCGTTAAGATCTTTGCAGCATTGATCAGTGCCTTTCTTGGCTCGATACTTCCATCCGTCCATATTTCGATGATAAGTTTGTCATAATCTATAATCCTGCCTACCCTGGAATTACGTACCTGAAAGTTCACTCTTATAACAGGAGAAAATATAGAATCTATAGATATAACACCTATAGGCATATTCTCATCTTTATTTTCCTCCGAAGGTATATAACCTCTTCCAGTCTTAACTATCATATCCGCATTGAATACTGCATCTTTGCCCAACTTTGCTATTTTAGCGTCGGGATTCAATATAACCACTTTGTCATCGATTATGATATCTTTTGCGTTAAGCTCCATCTCTCCTTTGGCTCTTATCTTTATCTCTCTTTCGTTAACATCGAGTAGTTTCAACCTTATCGATTTTAGATTAAGTATTATCTCCATAACATCTTCGTATACACCAGGAATAGTCGAAAATTCATTCGTTACACCCTCGATTTTTACCGATGTTATAGCTGCACCTTCTATGGATGATAGTAGTATTCTCCTCATTGCGTTGCCGATAGTTGTACCATACCCTCTTTCCAGAGGCTCTATAGTAAACTTCCCATAAGTTCCTGTAAGTGTATTGCTATCTATTACCACTCTCTTTGGTTTAACAATTGGTTGTAAATTCCTATGAATCATTTATCCCTCCAAATTTAAAAGCTGTTATTTAGAATATAATTCTACCACAAGCTGCTCTTGTACAGGTACACTTATATCAGCCTTCTCAGGCAGTGCTTTCACCGTAGCTCTCATTGTTTCAGGTTCAAGTTCAAGCCATTTTGGTATACCTGTTTTTTCACGAGTACTGAATGAAGACTGCACATGAACATTATTTTTTTTGTTGCCTTTGAGTTCTATAACATTGCCCACCTTTACAAGAAACGACGAAACATCGACCTTCTTCCCATTAACGAGAACTAATCCGTGGTTTACAAGCTGTCTGGCACTCGCCCTTGATGAAGCAAAGCCAAGATTATATACAACATTATCAAGCCTTCTTTCGAGAGTAGACAACAATGTATCACCCGTTTTGCCGATGTGTCTTGTCGCATCATTGAATATCCTTTCGAATTGACGCTCTGTAATACCATATATCCTTCTTAGTTTCTGTTTTTCCCTCAACTGTACACCATATTCGGTCAATTTGTTCTTATTGTGTCCATGTGAACCAGGCGGATAATTTCTACGTTCTATCGCACACTTTTCTCCATAACATCTGCTACCTTTTAAAAAAAGTTTGATGCCTTCTCTTCTACACAGTTTACAAGCTGATTCAGTATAACGTGACAACTTTTCCTCCTTTAATTAAACTCTTCTCTTTTTCGGCGGTCTGCAGCCATTATGTGGGATAGGTGTAACATCTTTTATAGCAAGGATTTTTATCCCTGTTCCTTGTATGGCTCTTATTGCCGATTCTCTACCTGCGCCAGGCCCCTTCACATATACGATAATACTCTTCATTCCAAGATCCATGGCCTTTTTTGTTGCATCCTCTGCAGCAAGTTGTGCAGCAAAAGGCGTACCCTTTTTTGATCCCTTAAACCCTTTTATTCCTGCACTCGACCATATTATGACATTACCTTCATTGTCGGTGATCGTCACTATCGTATTGTTAAACGTAGATTGTATGTGTACAATACCTGTACTTACTGTCCTTTTTATTTTCTTCTTTGTTTTTCTCGGTGTAACCAAACTTACCTCCTATTTCTTCAATTCTTTCTTTTTAAGACCACCCACGGTTTGTCTTCTCGGTCCTTTTCTTGTTCGTGCATTCGTATGAGTTCTCTGCCCTCTAACGGGTAAACCTTTTTTGTGTCTTAACCCTCTATAACTGTTTGTATCTATGAGACGTTTTATATTGGTTTTTTCGTCTTTTTTTAAGTCTCCACCGACTTTGTACTTACTCTCTATTATTTTTCTTATAATTGCTAATTCATCTTCTTTCAATTCTTCTACTTTTCTGTTGTATTCTATGCCAGCCTCTTTAAGAATAGACGAAGACAAAGATTTGCCTATACCATATATGTAGGTAAGAGCAATCCATATATTCTTGTTTTTAGGCAGATCTAAACCTGCTATACGTGCCATAACTACCTCCTATCCTTGCCTTTGTTTGTGTTTTGGATTTTCACAGATTACCCTTACAACACCTTTTCTTCTTATTATTTTACATTTTACACATCTTTTTTTCACAGATGCATGAACCTTCATATTTCCTCCTCAGAAACTATTATATCAACTTCTGTAAACTATCCTTCCCTTTGTAAGATCGTAAGGAGACAATTCAACCGTAACTTTGTCGCCAGCCAATATCTTTATATAATGCATACGCATCTTGCCAGAAATGTGTGCAAGTACCTTATGTCCGTTTGCAAGCTCTACTCTAAACATAGCATTGGGGAGGGTTTCTAAAACAGTTCCTTCTACAAGAATCGCATCTTCTTTGGGCATATCAATTCACCTTTGATAACACGACACCGTGATCGTAATCAACCACTATTGTGTGTTCAAAATGCGCTGATAAAGAGCCATCGAAAGTTCTTGCAGTCCAACCATCCGGGTCTATTTTGATCCTGTAATCACCTTCATTTACCATAGGTTCTATAGCAAAAACCATGCCCTTTTCCAATTTTATACCCTTTCCCTTCTGACCATAATTTGGTATTTGAGGATCTTCATGGAGTGCTCTACCAACACCATGACCTACAAAATCTCTTACAATTGAGAATCCATTCCTCTCGGCGTGCCCCTGTATGGCACTCGAAATATCATACAATCTATTTCCTACTTTTGCCTCTTTTATTCCAAGATATAATGATTCTTCGGTAGTTTTCAATAGATGTTCTGCCGTTTCACTTACCTTACCTATGGGAACAGTAACCGCAGCATCTCCAAAAAATCCGTTAATCTGCACACCAAAATCAAGACTGACAATATCACCTTCTTTAATAATTCTATCAGGAGAAGGTATACCATGCACAATCTCATCATTTATAGATACACATATACTCGCAGGATAACCTCTGTATCCTTTAAATGCAGGCTTTGCGCCGTACTTCTTTAACATATCTTCAGCCATTGTATTTATATCTTGGGTACTCATTCCTGACTTTATACTTGAGGAAAGTTTTTGCAGTACAATAGCAACTATTTTTGCCGCTTCTCCAATTTTTTTTATTTCCTCAGCAGTCCTTACATTAACCATCAAATGCCTTTATCAATAATTGCAACTATGCTCCGGTTTATTGCCTCAATACTGCCGTCAGCGGTTACTGTCTTGAGCATGCCTTTCTTGGCATAGTAATCTATAAGAGGGGCTGTTTTGCTGTTATAAACCTTAAAACGTTCTCTGATTGTAGCTTCCTTGTCATCATCCCTTTGGTAAAGGCTCCCGTTACAATCATCGCACACTCCATCTTTTTTAGGAGGCTCTGTTATCAAATTGAAGATCTTGCCGCAGCTATTACAAACACGTCTTGCCGATAACCTTTTAATGATGCTTTCCTCATTCACTTTGAGTTCTATAACAATAAATTTATCAATTTTTAATTCTTTAAATTTGTTGTCAAGTGCATCAGCCTGAGCAACTGTTCTTGGAAAACCATCCAGAATAAATCCGTTACTTGCATCCTTTTCTTTAAGCCTCTTTTCCAGCATACTTATAACAAGCGAATCCGGAACCAATCCACCTTTATCCATATATGATTTTGCTTTGATTCCCAGATCTGTTGCGCTCTTTACTTCCTGTCGTAACATATCACCTGTAGATATCTGTGGTATGCTATACTTTTTGCTTATTATAGTTGCCTGTGTGCCTTTCCCCGCTCCCGGGGGACCAATCAATAATAATCTTATCATATCAAATTACCACCTTCTCCCTTTCATTTTTACATTTTTCATTAATCCCTCATAATTCCTCATTATGAGTTGAGATTCTATTTGTGATATTGTATCAAGTGCTACACCTATGACGATTAAAAGTGATGTACCTCCGAAATAAAATGGTACATTAAACCTGCTTATAAGTATGGTCGGTAACACGCATACCGCGGCAAGGTATATCGCCCCGCCGACAGTAATCCTCGTTAATATCTTATCTATATAATCCGATGTACTTTTACCCGGTCTTATACCAGGTACATAACCACCATATTTCTTTAGATTATCGGCAACGTCAACAGGATTAAAAGTAACAGCCGTATAAAAGAATGTGAAAAAGATTATAAGAACAGCATAAAATATATCATACATATAGTTACCAGGAGTCAGATATGTCTTCATGTAACTAAGCCATGATACACTTGCCATGTTCGTAATCGTAGCTGGAACCATCAACAAAGATGAAGCAAAGATAGGCGGGATAACACCTGATGTGTTAACCTTTAGGGGCAGGAAAGTCTCCTGTCCACCATACATCCTTCTCCCTACAACACGCTGGGCATATTGAACCGGTATTTTTCTTTGACCAAGTTCAACGAATATTATGAAAGCAACAACAACAAGCATTAAAATCGCAATAAATAATAATACCACCACATTCATCTCACCGCTTTTAACAAGCCTGAACGTGTTGAATATTGCCGATGGCATCCTTGCAACAATACCCGCATATATGATGAGCGAAATGCCATTGCCTATCCCTCTTTCTGTGATTTCCTCACCAAGCCACATAAGAAGCACGGTACCAGTTGTAAGTGTAATGGTACTCAGTAACCTAAAGGAAAAACCGGGATTGATAACAATTGAAATACCACCCGGCGCATGCATGCTTTCGAGTCCGTAACTTATTACAAATCCCTGAACAAGGCTTATAAGAACAGTTCCATATCTGGTATACTGGACAATCTTCTTTCTACCTAATTCTCCTTCTTTTTTTAGTTTATCGAGGTAAGGAAATACCGCTGTTAACAGATCAATTATGATAGCAGCAGAGATATACGGCATTATACCGAGAGTAACTATAGAGAAATGTTCGAACGCACCACCTGTAAACAGATTAAACAAACCAAACAATGTTCCCGTATTCTGGCTGAAGAATGCAGCAAGCGCATGTGCGTTAACACCAGGCGTTGGTATCGCCACACCCAACCTGTAAATAGTAAGTATCAGAAGGGTTATGAGCAGCCGCTTGCGGAGTTCGGGTATCTTAGGTATGTTTACTACATTATCTAACAACTGGAACTACCTCTGCTCTACCGCCTGCAGCTTCTATCTTATGTTTTGCCTCTTTAGAAAAACGATGTGCATATATTGTGAGTTTCTTGTGAATATCACCATTCGCCAAAACAACTACAGGTTTATTTCCCTTTATCATGCCTTTTTCTATCATTTTTTCTACGGATATCTCTTCATTGTCGGAAAATATATTTAATGCCTGCATGCCAATAACTTGATATTCAATACGATTGTTATTTACGAATCCGTATTTCGGCATACGGCGTTTTAAAGGCATCTGTCCACCTTCGAAATCAGGTTTCACCCCTCCTCCGGATCTTGCATTATGCCCCTTATGTCCCTTACCAGCAGTTTTACCAAGACCTGAACCTGTTCCTCTCCCAATCCTCTTTCTGCTTGTTATCATACCTTCTGGTTTTTTTAATGTAGATAGATTCATAATCTCCTCATAAAATTACTATTCGCTGACAACTTTGCCATCATTCAATGTATTTATTGAGTCATCCAGTGGAGCAACATCTTTTAACTCCGGTAAATTAATAAGTGCATCCATAGTTGCCTTTAAAACATTGTGTGGATTATGCGAGCCGAATATCTTTGCAACAACATCCTTATAACCTGCAAGTTCAAGAACTGCCCTTACAGCACCGCCAGCTATGATACCAGCACCAGTCGGAGCAGGCTTTAAATAGACCATACCAGCACCAAATTTACCCACAACATGATAAGGCAGGGTACCTTTCTTTATAGGTACATTGATCATATTTTTTTTTGCTTTCTCTATTCCCTTTCTTATAGAGTCTGGGACTTCATTTGCCTTTCCAAGTCCATAACCTACAAGTCCCTTATGATTCCCAACCACAACAAGAGTGCTAAAGCTGAATCTTTTACCGCCCTTTACAACCTTAGCTACCCTGTTGATCTTTATTATGTTTTCTTTAAACTCTACATTGTCGTTTGAATCTACCAAGCTCACACCTCCTTAGAATATAAGACCCTTGCTACGTGCTGTATCCGCAAAGATTTTTATTTTACCATGATATTTATAACCATTTCTATCAAAAACAACATTTTTGATCCCCTTTTCAAGAGATTTCTCAGCTATTATTTCTCCGATTTTCTTTGCGGCATCTTTATTTTTTTTGCTTTTTAACGTACCGAAATATTCCTTACTCAAAGTAGACAAGGAGAAGATAGTATTATGTTTCTCATCATCGATTAATTGTACATATATATTTTTAAGGCTTTTGAATACTACAAGCCTCGGTTTCGTTTCAGTCCCACGAACTTTCAACTTAAATCTTTGTTTTCTTAGAATTCTGCTCTCATTTTTGCTTATTATCTTTTTCATAAAATCCCTTTTAGTTATTTACTTTCCGCCAGCAGCAGGACCTCCTGTTGCACCAGCAGCAGATTTACCAGGCTTCAGTTTTAATATCTCTCCTACAAATTTGATACCTTTACCTTTATATGCATCCGGCGGCTTTATTTCCTTTATTTTTGCAGCGTAAAGTCCAACTTTATCCTTATCTATCCCTGTCAATACAACCCTTGTCTGTTTTTCCTCTACTTTTACACTTATATCGGCTGGTAGTAACATCGTTACAGGCTTTGTAAAACCAACATTTAATACAAGAGATTTATCTTTAACATCCGCCTTGTATCCAACTCCAACCAGTTCCAATTCTTTTTTGAACCCATCGGTTACGCCTTTAATCATATTTATAATAAGTGAAGCATACATTCCATGAAGCATTTTAACGTTTTTTTCGTCGCTTTTTCTTTTTACCGTTATACTATCAGGCGCAACATCGATCAAAACACCCTCAGGTATAGTTTTTTCAAGCGAACCCTTTGGTCCCTGTATCTTTAGTTTATTAGACTCTAATTTGACAGTTACGCTTGGTGGAAACTTTAAAGGTTTTCTTGCTAACTTAGACATTCTGCCTCCTCACCATATTACACACAACATCTCACCACCAATCTTTGCATTCCTTGCATCCTTATTGGACATAACACCCTTAGGGGTTGACAATATTGTAATTCCGTAATCATTTTTTTCTTTTGTTATTTTTCTATATCCGCTGTATCTTCTCAAGCTTGGCTTGCTGATTCTCTTTATATCGTGAATATACGGCTTGCCATCATTTCTATAAAGCAAGGAAATTGATATTCTTGTCTTACCGTCTTCTGTAATTTGATCATAATCAGCAATAAACCTTTCCTGTTTCATTACTCTCAAGATATCGCTGTTCATATTTGAAAACGGTACAATAACTTCCTTCTTTTTTCTCATTTGCGCATTTTTAATAGCAACCAATAAATCTGAAATTGAATCTGTTGTCTTCATATTTTTCCTACCAGCTTGCCTTTATGACACCGGGAATATCTCCCCTTAATGCCAACTTCCTAAAACATATCCTGCACATATTGAATTTACCAATATATCCTCTTGATCTACCACATATTGGACATCTGTTATATTCTCTGACCTTAAATTTTTTAGGTTTATTGGTTTTTACAATTAAGGATTTCTTTGCCACTTGTTTCCCTCCAATCACTTATTAAACGGCAATCCAAGCCACTCTAACATCTTTTTGGCTTCTTTGTCTGTTTTAGCTGTAGTAACAAAAGTTATATTCATTCCCTTTATCTTATCAATCTTATCATAGCTTATTTCCGGAAATACTATCTGTTCGGTCAAACCCATCGTATAGTTACCTCTTCCATCAAATCCTGTGGATGATATGCCTTTAAAATCTCTCACCCTTGGAAGAGCGATGTTAACAAGCCTATCCACAAATTCATACATTATGTTGTTTCTTAATGTTACCATTACGCCTATCGGAACTCCCTCTCTCAATTTGAATGTAGAAATGGATTTTTTAGCCTTTTTTATGACTGGTTTTTGACCTGTTATCTGTCCAAGTTCTACAACGGCAGTATCTATAAGTTTGGGGTTTTCTTTAGCCGCTCCAAGACCCATATTAATAACAACCTTTATAAGTGCAGGAACCTGATATTTGTTCTTGTATCCGAATTCCTCCATCAATTTATTCACTATGGTTTTTTTGTAAAGTTCTTTTAATCTTGCCATTGTCTCACCATTATTCTATAACCTCATTACATTTTCTGCAGTATCTAACCTTGGTCCCATCTTCCATAAATCTGAAACCGACCCTTACAGCCTTATTGCAATTTTTACAAAACAAAAGCACATTTGAGATAGAAACGGGAAGCGTCTTTTCTATCACACCACCTGTAGGGTTTGTATTCGAAGGTTTGGTATGTTTTTTAACAACATGCACCTTTTCGATCATTACCTTGCCTTCGTGAGTATCAACTTCTATAACCTTTCCAGTTTTACCCCTATCATTACCTGCAATTACCTTTACTGTATCACCTTTTTTTATATATAATTTCATATTGAACCTCAT
>JABEBX010018429.1_pt1 | contig 10423 bp, 13 predicted proteins | sample 7245971 | NCBI WGS metagenome assembly JABEBX01 (sample SAMN14506365, study PRJNA622280) | hot springs metagenome | biome: hot spring [ENVO:00000051]|acidic hot spring [ENVO:00002120]; feature: spring [ENVO:00000027]|sediment [ENVO:00002007]; material: sediment environment [ENVO:01001048]...
TCACCGAATATGGCCATATTTCCCTGCATTAGATATATATCTGCGAAGTAAAAGCCTATAGCAGATATAATGACAGTTACTATCAAACCTTTGTAAAGCGCTGTCATTATTCTTTGTTTTTCACCTTTCTTAACAAAGAATGATCCTATAATTGTAGCCCATATTGCAATAGCCCCTATTACGAGAGGGAAAATTATAGCACTTTGCCAGAAGGATGTCTGAAAATTTGCATTGCTAGCGTATATCAGAGAAGCGAGTAACATTGATGATAACGCAGTCACAACATATGTCTCGAACAGATCTGCTCCCATTCCTGCACAGTCACCAACGTTATCACCCACATTATCTGCTATTACTGCAGGATTTCTCGGATCATCTTCTGGTATACCAACTTCTACCTTTCCTACAAGATCAGCTCCTACATCTGCTCCCTTTGTATATATGCCCCCGCCTACCCTTGCAAAAAGACTAACAAGCGAGGCTCCGAATATATATCCAACCATCGCAGATGGGTTATGGAACCACATGTAGAAAACTATTAAACCTAACAATGCGAGTGAAGCAACACTCATCCCAGTTACAGTTCCGCCTCTAAATGCAAGCTTGAGAGCCGGATTAAGTCCCTTCTTTGCTATTATCGCTGTTCTCACGTTTGCCCTCACAGATATATTCATACCGATTAAGCCTGCAACTGCAGAGCCAACAGCGCCAACCAAGAAGCCTGTTGTCAATTTCCAAGCCATTGAAATTCCTGATGAAAAGTAGAAAGCTATGAATATTATTATTGCAAGTATAACGGCAAATATGAATATTGATGTATATTGCCTCTTCATAAACGCATTTGAGCCTTCTCTAATTGACTTAGAAATTTCTTCAGGCCTTGATTCGGTCACCGGAATTCTTAATAAAAGATAGCTCTGAATTGCTGCAAATAAAATACCAACTATGGCTGTCAGTAAAACGAATATCTCCCAATTCATTAAGTTCAAAGCCATATTTAGGGAATTTGATGACCCTTATAATTTTTATCCTGATTTTATGAATAATCAATAATCAAAAAGTTCTAAAAAAATTAAAATTTTTAAATGATTGATATAAGATTATGATTCTATCCTAATCTTATTTCTATCAATCTTCATACCTCTAGGGGTGACTATTATATATTTATTACCTAGAAGGACAACGTCACCGCCATTATCATTAGCAGCCCTCTTGAGTTCACTAACTATTCTTTTAAGCATTAGCTCGTCTGATTGGACTGCACCATAATCAAGAATCAGGACATCCCCGTTGTAAACTACCTCACTGAATTGGGGCACATCTTCAAATTTTACAATTTCCCCTATTTTAATAGCAGTTCCAGGTCCAGGTTCATCTGAAAATTGATATTCATTAAGGTCTATGTATTTTCTTGAGTCCTTCGGAGGCTTATCAGGCCTTATAACTGTCTTCTTCCTGAATGGCATAGGCATTTTGGTCACCTTATAATCAAATATATAACACCCTTATTAATATTTTTATCTGTTTGGCATCTCTAGAATTTTGAAATTTTTATTCTTTAAACCTTTAAGAGAAATAATTATTCAAAAATCTATTTTTGAATTTAACCTCTATAATTTTAAACCTTAATTTTAGGTATTTATTAACTTTTGCATCCAAATTATCAGTACAAAAAAATTTATTCGAATAGTTCATTGCTATGCAATGACCTACAATTATGATGAAAATTGTATTTTTTGTAAAATTGCTAGAGGAGAAGAAAGAGCAAGTATTGTATATGAAGATAGCGATGTTCTGGCATTTTTGGATATCAATCCTTTAACATATGGCCACACTCTTATCATACCTAAATCACATTTTATTGATATAACAGATATTCCAATAGAATTGTTGAATAAAATATCAACAGTTTCTAAAAAAATAGCTAAAAAAATGATTGAGGAAAAAGGTTACGATGGCATCAACATAGTTCATTCAACTGGAAGGTCAGCCGGGCAGACAATATTCCATTTTCATATCCATCTGTTACCAAGAATAACTGGTCAGAGCATAGGCTTCCAGGAATGGTGGTTTTCCAGAGCGCACCATACGACTAGGAAAGACCTTGACGATATTGCTGAGCGAATGAAAATATGATATAGTTGATTTACATAAAATAACTCTTTTCAGGCCTGATAAGGCATAACATACATATTAAAATTATTTATATGTAGATTAACTCGTGAATTATGGTCAGAAAAGAAAAGGATTCCCTAGGTGAAGTTGAAATTCCAGATGATAGATATTATGGACCAGAGACTGCCCGTGCACTTGCTAATTTCCCTTATGACAGGTATATGGACAGAAGAATAATTGAACACCTGATTGTAATCAAAAGGTCTTACGTAAAAGCGTTTATGGATGCAGGAAAGCTGGACAAAAAGATAGGAGAACCTATTATTAAGGCAGCAGATCTCTTATTACAAAAAAGAGATGAAAATGATTTCCCGTTGAAATACATACAAGCAGGTGCAGGAACCTCTATGAACATGAACACTAATGAGGTCATAGCAAACAAAGCGTTAGAAATTTTGGGAAAACCGAAAGGTGCCTACGATATCATCAGTCCTCATTCACACGTTAACGTTGGCCAGTCAAGTAATGATGTTTTTCCTGCCGCTATGAGATTGACATTTTATTTTGAGGTTAAAAAATTTGTAAAGGTACTGGAAAGTGTTATAAATCAGCTCAATCAGCTTGCTGTTACCTACAAAGATGCCTTAAAGACGGGAAGGACACATCTTCAAGATGCATCGGCGGTGACCTTCGGAGATGAGTTTAAGGCATATGCAGATGAACTGAAGTTCTTCTTGGAAGAATCTGAGCATATTCTTTCTAGACTCAGAAGATTGAACTTGGGTGGAACTGCCGTAGGAACAGGGGCAAATTGCCCGCCAGACATAAGAAGCAAGGCATATAATAATTTAAATGAATACTATAAAGAAAATTTTTATCCTGCAGAAAATTTGATGTCTGTTGAACAGTTCACTTCTGATTTTAACAGGCTGGCATTCTGGATCGGAAACCTTGCATCTTCTTTAATAAAGATATCAAGAGATATGCGACTTATGAACTCAGGACCAGTCGCTGGATTTAATGAAATGGTATTACCTGCTGTACAGCCTGGATCGTCCATAATGCCAGGGAAGGTTAACCCCAGTATACTCGAAGCAGTTACAATGGCCAGTTTTCTTGCTAGAGGTTATGCATTTACTGTAAACGAGGCATCTGCCAACGGAGAGATGGAAATTAATGTTTTTACTCCGATCATATATACAAGTACAATGGGTGCATTCGATATATTGACTGTTTCACTCAATATATTCAGAGATAAAGCTTTAAATGGTCTGAAATTGAATACGGAATATGCCAAAGATGTCCTCATAAACTCCCCCGGAACAGCACTTCTTCTGAATCCAATAATTGGGTATGAAAAGGCAGCAGAACTAGTTAAGGAAGCAAAAGAAAAGCACGTGCCTTTCTTGAAACTGATAAGAGAGAAGAAGATTTTAACAGAGGAGCAAATAGAAAAGATATTCAGTCCTGAAAATATGCTAAATAAATAAAACTTAGAGAAAAAATAATTAATACCTATAAAATAGGGGAGACATCACGTGAGATAAATGTACTTCATAGTAGAGACAGAAGAGACTGTAAGGGTTCCGCCAGAGAAACTTGGCAAGGAATACGAGGATACAGCTAGACATATTGCTATTGAGAAAGTGGAGGGGAAGGTAGGAGTCCTTGATAGACAGCTCGTAAGAGATCCAAATGATAGGAAATACATAAATCTGATAGTTCTAGATTTCAAGCTGAATGGCGAGGGCTACGTAGTGCACGGAGATGGGGGGGTATACCAGTCTGTAATTATGAAAATATTAGCATATCAACCCACGATTCAGGAGATAGTTGAAGGTGAAATTATAGATGTTAAGAAATTTGGTGCATTCGTTAAAATTGGACCCATTGAAGGTCTATTGCACGTAAGCCAAGTAATGGATGATAGAATTGAAGTGGATGAAGAAAATAGAAAAATGATTGGAAAGGAGACAAAGAGAGACTTAAAAATAGGAGATCATATAAGAGCAAGAATAGTAGCATTATCACTATCAGATTCAAACCTTTCTGAAAGCAAAATTGGACTCACAATGAGACAGAATTTCCTCGGTAAATTACAGTGGTTAAAAGGTGAAGTGAAATGATTAAACTCAGGGCTTGCAGAGTTTGCAAAAGAGTCACAGAAGAGATGAAATGTCCTGTATGCGGTGGTGAGACAGTCCTAGAGTGGAAAGGTTTTCTATTCATTTTGCAACCAGAAAAATCTCTCGTAGCCAAAAAAGCAGGAATAAAAGAAGCAGGTGAATATGCGATTAAGGTTAGATGAAGATTTAGAAATACCAGAAAAATATAGGCAAGCGTTGGCAAAACCCCCAGAAGTTTTAGTTACTAAAGAGTCCCAAATAGAATTTTTCCAAGAGAAGATCCTGATTACAGTTGGAGATGTTGTAACAAGAACAGCTCTGAAATTCAATATAATTCCAAAGATATCAGTAATAGACATGAAGACAAAGAGGGACGAGGCAATGGAGGATATCCCTGAAAAGTGGGATAGAACACTTAATGTTAGGAATCCACCAGGCAAGATTACAGTTGAAATGTGGAATGCAATCGAGGATTCCTTAAAATTTAAGGGGAAGACACTAATTAAGGTAGATGGAGAGGAGGATCTTGCTTCTCTACCATGTATATATTTGTCACCCAATGGCGCTATAGTTATATATGGTGTTCCCGATAAGGGAATTGCTGTGTATGAAGTAGGCGAACCGTTAAAAAATATGGTAGAAAACACGATAATGGAGATTAAAGGTGGTAAACAATGAGAATAGAAATAACAAAGAAGGTTGAAAATAAACTGTTGAATAGAACTGAAGTAAATTACGTGGTAACACACGTGAAGGAAAAAGCACCAACAAGGGAGGATATGAAGGCACAACTTTCGGCCAATTTACAGGTTCCAAAAGAACTGATTGTAATAGATCACGCATACACAAAATTTGGGAAATCTGTGACCGAAGGTTATGCAAAGGTTTACAAGACAAAAGAAGCAGCAATAAAACTAGAACCTGATTATCTACTATACAGAAATGGATTAAAGGAAAAGAAGGAGTGATTTAAGTGCAAAAGAGAGAAATCTATTCAGTTGAAAATGGAAAATTAGTCAGAAAGAGAAGATTCTGTCCAAAATGTGGGCCAGGAGTTTTTCTTGCTGAACATGAAGATAGACTAACTTGTGGAAGATGCGGATATTCTGAAACAAGGAAAAGTTAAGGTTAATAGCAAAAAAAAGGTTAGTTATTCTGTCCTTATGGTTGTAGCTAATGCTTTATTCTTTCTACTCTCAGCATATTTTCCCTCCGGAATTTCATTCTAATGATGGAAAAACTTAAAAGCGCGAAATTTTTAGGTTTTTGATAAAAATGTTACAGCTAAAGGTTGACGCTAAAACTATCAGAGAATTCTCAAACATAATAATCATTCTGGTCCCTGAGGCTAGGATTGATTTCAAGCAGGATGGTTTGTTCTCCAAAGTGATGGATCCTGCCCACGTGGCCATGATTTCTTTAGAAATTAGTAAAGAAGCATTCCAGGAATATTTAGTTGAATCTGATGAAAGTTTAGGAATGGACATAGACAAAATAAGAAACATACTCAAACTTTCCGGACCTAATGATATAATTGATGTAAAATTTGATGGGAAGAAGATATCATTTAGACTTGGAAATTTGAATGTCAGCACACCACTCATAGATCCTTCAACATTAACAACTCCAAAAATTCCAACTATTGAACTTCCGAACAAAATTGTTACGGACATATCATACCTTTCGACAGGAATTAAGGCAGCAGAAGGAATTGCAGAAGTAGTAACCTTTAGTTTTAAGGCAGACGAGTTGAAAATTTATTCAAAGGGAGAGACCGATTCCGAAACAACTGAACTGACCATAAGTAAAACTATGGCAAAAGATTTTATATATACATCCGACGCTAAAAGTTCCTTTGCTCTCGATTATCTATCAAAATTCATTCGTTCCCTCGAATCATCTCAGGAAATATCTATTTCTGTAGGAAACGATTTCCCGTTAAGAATGGAAGCTAATATAATGAATGGAAAGGGCAAGGTCACTTTTCTACTCGCACCGAGGATAGAGAGCATCTAAAGTGTGCTGTTCTAATTTTTCCATTTATTCTTAATTTTAATAGATAAAGGAGATTTGTTATACCATCCTTCCACGGTTTTAACTTCTTTTCACCCCATCTGGACGCATATGCTATTGATACCTCAGTATAACAAAACTTGCAGGCAGCCCTTATCTTAATCTCTTCTGAAAATTCCATTCCATTTCCATTGGGCATTATTTCGCTTAAAATTTTTCTCCTGAAGACCCACATACCGGATTGACTGTCCTTAATGTCCACGAAAAATAGAATTTTCGTAAATAAATTCAAAATTGTATTGCCCGTCCTGTGCATTGAATTCATGGCTTCGCTCGATGCTTTCTTTAATCTTTCTCCTGTTACAAAATCATATCCTTTTTCAAGATAAGAGAGTAGATTTGGTACTTCTTCTGGAGGATAGGTGCCGTCAGCATCCAGTGTAACTATAACATCACCTTTTGCAACTGAAAAACCTTTCTTGTACGCCCTCCCATACCCTCTCTCACTTTCATTTACAACTATAGCACCGAGTGATTTTGCTATTTCTGCAGTTTTATCAGTAGAATCAGAATCAACTACTATTATTTCCCCGTCTCTATCAATTTTCCTAATTCTCTCAATTACACTCCCTATGCTTTCCTCTTCGTTTAAAGCTGGAATTATATACGATATCATTTAGAAACCTCCGAAAATATAACCTATCATTCCAAACAACAACCTACTTGATTCAATCACAGGATGTCTTTTTAAATTATTTATGTTTAGCTTGCTTCCAACTCCATATTTCCTCTTAAGTATCTTTCTCCCTATACCATCATAATAGCTTTGCTTGATAAGAGATATATAATCTTCTCTGGGATAATGGAAAATTACCACATCATCAGCTTCTTTAATTAAGAAACCGGACCTGACTGCTCTAATATTTAGGTCCACATCTTCCGCGGTATGGAATTTCGTATCGAACATTCCAATTTTATCTATCACTTTTCTATTGTAAATCAGGTTATTGCTAGGATAAGTAACATCTTTGTTATCAATGTAAATTGGTACCCTTCCCAGATCTGCCCATCTCTTTTGACTTTTCTGAACTATTTTTCCTGCGACAATATCCTCATTGCTGTGTTTCAACAAATTTTCTAGCCAATCAGGAGTAACCTCACTATCAGAATCTATAAATGCAAGCATTTTCCCTGTTGAAATCTCAATTGTTCTATTCCTCCCTGTTGCACGGTTTCCCTTCAATCTATCGAGTTTCAAGTTAAAATTATCCTTTTCCTTTAAAATTAATTCATAAGTTCCATCTGTCGAATACGCATCGACTATTACAAGCTCATAATTACCTCTCACATTTTTCAGACTATTCAATAGTCTCCTCATATTTTCTACATCGTTTTTCACAGTGACAAGGATGGAAACTTCCACTAAGGGGTAACGAGGATTTAAAATTAAATTTTGCGAGTATTTTTCAAAATAAAAAAACGTAACACTCATTACTTATTAAACAATACTTATATATGGTAAGTGTACTCGATGATGAATACGTTCTTGAGATGGATGAAGTACCTCCTTTCAGCTGGCTATCCAAATCTCATGAAAGGGTAATGCACTGTAATCCTGAAAATTACTATGAACTTGGCGAAAAAATATCTAAATTATCCCCTTCTTCCCTGACTGAAGAAAATTTGGCAAAAACAGTTGCGCTAGAATTAAAAGATAAGATACCGGTAATAGTTTACGATTATAGTTCTTACGCAATTGCGAGAAAGTTGCAGGAAGACCTGCTCCAAAATTCAAATCTATTTTCAATTTTGATCAGTTATAATCAAATAAAAATGACAAACAATATAGGGGATAACTATAAAGTGATAGAGATAGCAGAACACAGGATGAAAGTATTTGATAGCTCTATATTCTTGGAGTTCAAGGGTGGACTTGATAGCATAATCTTTTTCTCAACTCTTACATCTTATATATCATTATATTCAGCACTGTTGAAAAGATATGATTTTTATTTGTTTGATATTTTGAAAGAATAAAAAAATTCTATGTCTATACAAATTTTTATATTTATGAATCTTATTCCTTAATAGTAATGAGAGAGGAGGTACTTAGCACATTAATTAACGACTTTTTAAGAAAACCTTACGTAGAAACAGCTATGCTTGTCACAAGGGTCGGTATACCAATGGCTGGAAAACCTCCAACCAATGTACCAGCTGAGGTATTCACTACGATGACCGGAGTGACATACGGAGGTGCAGAAGAAATGATAGGCCCTCCAAAAGAAAGGCTTAGAGATATTAAAATCAATCTTGATGGAAAAAGGGCAGTAATATTAAAAGGCATTTTAAATCTTTATATTTTGGTTGTTATGGTAAGCGACTACAATGATGAAATCGAGAAAGATATTTTGAATCTCTCAGAAACATTATCAAAATCAATTTAAAATTAAATTCTCTTAAACCCTCTCTTCGAATAATCGGTAGCGAATTTCCAATAAAGTTTTAAATGCCCATAAAAAGAAAGATCTGTTCCCGTTAATTTTGTTTGCCCTGATATTATTGCCTTTCTTATCTCCTCTAAATTTTGCGCCTCTAATTCCATCTGTACCTTTCCAACTTCGTAATAGAAATGAGCATCACTTCCAGCAGTCTGAGGCTTGTTCAGACTTATTGCAAGTTCTTCTGTTTTCTTATTGCACCTGTAGCTGCATCTCCCGCTTTTCGTTTCTATAGCGTCATATATATTTTTGAATTTCTCTCTTAATCCATTCACATATCTTAGAGGATGAGCTGCTATGGCAATTCCTCCAGCATCGTGAATTAAATCAACCGTTTCCTCTTGACTCAACCCTTTAGGAATTTCCTTATCTATGAATATGGCCAAAATATGACCATCCTTAGATGAGACTTCCTCAGCAGGAATGGTTAAAATATCAAGTTTGTGATATCTGAATGAATTGTGATCTGAAATTGCTATGAAATCTAGACCTTTACTTTTTGCATAGTTTGCTATAACTTCTGGTTCAGATCGACAATCTGGAGAATATTTGCTGTGTATATGAATGTCTCCTCTCATTTTATCCTTATACCCTCTTTTACTTTTCCATCTAGTTTAAGATATTTTCCATTAACAGTAAGAGGCACAAAGTTATTCTTGTCCTTTAAAGCAGGGATTATCTCACCATTCTTTAGATAAGTCAATATTTCGTGTTTTTTAAATTCCTCTATTGATATTTCATTGTCGAGAATGCTGTAGTCATCTATTTTTATCTCAGTTCCAGGTAAAGAGTCATCAGGTGCAATGACAAGATGCACTACGTTGTCCTCTTCGGCTGCAAGTAGCATTCCATTTGATTTTTCACCCCTTATAGTGGCAGGCTTTAGATTGCTAACAATAACAATTTTCTTATTTAGAAGCTGATCTTTCGTATAGCTATCTTTTATCCCTGAGATTATCCTTCTCTTTTCTTTACCTAGGTCTAGATCAAGAAGATAAAGTTTTTCAGCGTTAGGGTGGTCTGCAACATTCTCTACTCTAGCTACCTTAAGCGAGATATTAATGCTTTTGCTTGAAATCTTTTCAAATAATTTTTCAGGCTTCTGAGCAACATAAGCAACTGGGTAATCCAAATCCTCCTTTATTGGAACGGGCTCCTTGTATCCCAACCAGCTCAGAACTTTTTCTGAAGTTCTAGGCAAGAAAATCTGTCCGGTGACAGCGAGGGTAAAAACAATCTTCATTGAAGTATATATAGAAGAAAGGCAGTTTGCATCATCTTTTTTGCAGGCTTCCCATGGTTTCCTTTCCGTTATGAATATGTTGCTATACCTAGCCAGATCTAGCCATGTCTTAAATGCTTCCCTAATGTTCACATTTTCCATATTTTGTATTATTGTCTTTATAGAATTTCTCATGTATTTCTCTGCTTCCTGATCCAGAGTATTTTGAGCTATCTGGTCCCTGCTAATTTTTCCCTTCTTAAATGATAATATTAACGCTCTGTTAACAAAATTACCAAATTTATCAATGAGCTCACTGTTGACCTTGTTTTGAAATTCCTCCAGTGAAAAATCTGAGTCATGTCCCTCAGGTAGATTGTAAAAAACTCCGAATCTAATATACTCTGGATCATAGTTTTCAAGTAATGTGGGCATTGATATGCCTA
>JABEBX010020264.1_pt1 | contig 10419 bp, 11 predicted proteins | sample 7245971 | NCBI WGS metagenome assembly JABEBX01 (sample SAMN14506365, study PRJNA622280) | hot springs metagenome | biome: hot spring [ENVO:00000051]|acidic hot spring [ENVO:00002120]; feature: spring [ENVO:00000027]|sediment [ENVO:00002007]; material: sediment environment [ENVO:01001048]...
GGCTAAAGCCCCGCTGATTCAATGAGCCTTATCGGCACGGCTAAAGCCGTGCCCCTTCAAAACCGACTTTCACCACAAGCTGCTAACCCACAAGAACAGGCGCATCAGTTGCCAGCTCCCGCGCCGGAGAGGCTTCACGCGAGAGGCTTCACGCGCCGTGGCCGCAGCCGCTTCCCGCGTGATCGCTACGACCGTCATATCGTCCTGCTGGCCGAACTGCCTCGCTGCTTCAACAATCCTCGCGGCGGCTCGGTTGAAAGTTCGCGCCCACGCTCGAATCCAAACAACTCGCCCTGCTGATTTCGCGCCTCAACAATCCCGTCGGAAGAGAACGTCAACCGGCTGCCGCGCGCGAGATAAAGCTGCGTCGTCTCATAGCGCGTTCCACTTTCGATTTCCAGCGGAAGCGCGCCGGGTAACTCGGCTTCCCTGCCGTCGAGATATGGCGGCAAACGGCGCCACCCGGCCCACCTGCATGAGGCTCTGGCCGTTGACGTAGACCGTGAATGCTCTGCTGAGCTTGTGCTCGGCGAGCGCCGGCCCGGTCTTGTCCCGCGGGCTTGGCAGGGACGGTTTCGCGTATGCTCTTAGCCAGGAGAATCTACGTGAAACGAGCTTTGAGCCACGCGCAGCGCAACGTGCAGAACAACGTTCTGGCGGGGGTTTTGACCATCGGGCCGCTGTTTGTGACGTGGTTGATCTTCAGCTTTCTGCTGGGGGAGATGGCCAAGGCGGGACGGCCCGCGATCGTGCTTTTGGCGGCGTTTTTTCCGCGGGCGTGGCTCAACCAGCCGTGGCTGCAATCAGCGCTGGCGGTGGCGCTCACGCTGGTGGTGCTCTACGTGGTGGGGCGCTTGACCTCGCTGGTGATCGGGCGGCAGGCGTTCAACCTGTTCGAGGCGGCGCTGGAGCGGCTGCCGTTCGTGGCCAAGGTGTACACCTCAGTGCGGCAACTGCTGGACACCATGATGGCCAAGAAGCAGACCAGCCAGCGGGTGGTGCTGGTGGACTTTCCTATCGCGGGGCAGAAGAGCATTGGATTTTTGACGCGCACCATGACCGACGCAGCCACGGGCGAGCCGCTGGCCGCGGTGCTGCTGCCCAACGCCATCAATCCCACATCGGCGTTCTTGCAGGTGCTGCCCATAGCGCGGGTGACGGAAACCAAGCTGACCATGGAACAGGCGATGAGCATGTTACTGACGGGCGGAGCGGTGGGACCGGCGACGATTCAGTACTCGGGCGCGGCGGTTCCGGCCGAGGAGACGGTCAAGCTGCCCGCACAGCCGGCTTGATGCGGGCCAGGGATTTGTCTTTCGCTGCCAGCCAGAGATCGTATTTATTTTGGAGGTTCAGCCGGAACTGAGCAGAATTGCCAAAGTAGAGGCTGAGCCGCATGGCGGTGTCGGCCGTGAGCGAGCGCTTGCCGCGCACCAGATCGTTCACTCGCGGCGCGGAAACGCGCAGTTCCTTGGCCAGCCGATAGCTCGACAACCCCAGCGGCTCCATGAACTCCGTCTTGAGAATGTCGCCGGGATGGATCGAATATCCGAATGGAATCTTTTTCATGGCGCCTCCTAGTGGTACCCGGCCGGCGCCAAGTCTTGTCCGGCGTGCTCGCTTTCGAGGGCGACCTTGCGCAGGCTGAGGTGCTCGAAATGCGCCCAGACGAGGCCAACGGGGGCGATGCTGAGGAAGGTGACCAGCAAGAGCATGGCGGCGCAGGCGGTAGCGGCCTCGGGCGTGGCGGAGAAGAGCGTGGCGATGGCGGCGGCCACGAAGGCGATTTGAGAGAACCAGCCGAGGATGGGGAGTTGGAGGACGCTGACGCCGCCGCTGACAGCCAAGAGGAGGATGCAGCCGGAGAGGTCCATGTGGGCCAGGACGGGACTGGCGGTGAAGGAGCGCATGGTTTCAAGGTAGGCGAGGGTAATGAGGGCCCACATGCTGAGCGAGAGGGCCGCGGCGACGCCGAAGTCAGAGAAGGAGCGGATGGTGTCAAGGCCGGTGTGGAAGGAGCGGATCTTTTGGCCTGCGGCTTCGCCGAGCTTCTTGGAGGCCAGCCCGAAGGCGCGTTCGAAAAAGGAGGCGACGGCTCCGCCGGCCAAGCGCACGGCAAGGAGAAAGAGACTGGCGAGAACGGTGATGGCGAGCCCGCCGTAGCCGGCCTTGCGGACGATCTGAGGGTCGGGAAGCGAGCCGTGCGGAGCGAACACGATGGCGGAAGAGATGATGAGCGCCAGGGAGCCGAAGTCGCAGAGGCGCTCGACGATGTAGACGGCAAATTGGGTGCTGAGCGGCAGAGCGGTTTTTTTCGCGACCAGGTAGGGCCGCACGAGGTCGGCAACGCGGCCGATGAGGGCTACGGCGGTGAAGCCGATGACCTGACAGCTAAGGAGCGAGAAGAGCGGCACTTTCTTGTTGTGGCGCATCAAGCGGGCCCAGCGCGCGGCGCGGAAGACGTAGCCGGCGTAGATGCAGCCTGTGGCGAGGGCGATGGTACGCCAGTCAACCAGGGCCACTTGGGCGCGGAAAACGGCGAAGTTGAAGTGGACGCGGTGACTTCCCCAGACGATAAGGGCGGCGAGCGCAGCCAGCACGATCAAGCCCAGTAGCAGTTGATGTTTCTTCAAGCGTTCTCCGTTTCGCGGCCCTGGTTTGAGTCTATGCTATGCGCGGGTGCGCGCGGGAGACGAGGGCGGCGAGGGCGGGAGGGGTTTATTGCGTCCTGCGAAGGGCGCGGCGGGCAAGGGCCTCGCGGGCCAGGATGCGGCGGTTGAACGCGTGGATCACCCGCGCCACATAGGCGCGCGTTTCCGGATAGGGAGGAATGCCGTTGTAACGGGCCACGGCCTCGGGTCCGGCGTTGTAGGCGGCGAGGGCCAGGGCCAGATTGTTGTGATAGCGGGTGAGCAGCGCGTCCAGATAGGCCGAACCGCCCTGCACGTTCTGCTGCGGCGCAAAGCTGTTTTCGACGCCCAGGCTGGCGGCGGTTTGGGGCATGAGCTGCATGAGGCCGCGGGCGCCGGCGGGGCTGACGGCGCGGGGATTGCCGCCGCTCTCGGCCTTGACGACGCTGGCCAGCAGATCGACGTCAAGATCGTGCTTGCGGCCGGCGGCGGCGAGAATCTCGGCGAGATCGCCGGGGTTGAGGCTGGACGCGGAGCGGAGCGATTGCGGGACGGCCTGCGCAGAAGGCGGGTCTGAAGACGGATTGGGGGACGGATCGGGAACCTGCTCGACGGAGGCAATGTCACCGGGCGCGAGTTCGATGTAGTTGTCCTCGCCGGCGCTCAGATAAAGGCGCACTCCGCCCTGGACGCGGGCAAAATGGTCACATCGGATCGTGAAGCCGTTGCGCAGGGTGACGCGCTGGGCGGCGCGCGCGGAGGGCGCGAGCGGCGCAAGGACCGCGAGAACCCCGGCGACGATGAGAATCTTCGCGCGCATTTTCAATCGCACTGGCCGGGCTTCTCCTTTACTCGAACTTTTGTGCTCATCACTCTTGCGCTCGGACCTTTGCGGGCGTCCTCTTCGCCAGCATGGCTTCCACGACAGCGGCCACGCCGTCTTCGTTGTTGCGGGGGGCCTGCTTCCAGCCGCGCGTCTTGGCCAGGGCGCGCAACTCCGGGGCGGCATTGGCCATGATGAAGCTGCGGCCGGCCCACTCCAGCATTTCGAGGTCGTTCCAATTGTCGCCGATGGCCATGCTTTCCGCGCGCTCCACGCCCAGGCGCGCGGCCAGGCTCTCCAGCGCCGACCGCTTGGAGACGCCGCGCGGCATGAGGTCCAGGATGGCAAGATCGCGCGCCGGGTACTCGGTGCGGGCATAGTCGCAACGATCGCTCCACTGGCTGGCTTTCAAGGCTTCCTCAGCCTGTTTCATGTTGCTCACTCCCCCGGCGACCATGCCCTGGACGGGATCGGCGCCGTCCACGAGCGCCAGCTCGAGCGGCTTGACCACCTCGATGGCGTTGCGGTTGGCCTTGAGCCAGAGCGCAAGTCTTCCCTGCGAGCGATCCCCATTTTCTAGCCGGTTTTCGAGGACCAGGTCTTCGAGGACCAGCTCGGCGCGGTCCGGACGGTCAAAGGTGAAGACCACAGTTCCGAAGGGCCGGAGCAGGCCGCACAGGCCGCGCGCCACGCGCGCCTCCAGATGGGAGCAGGCGATCAGCTCGCCGCCCAGGGTCCGGAGCACTGCACCATTGGACGCAATGAGGGGCGCCTGCGCTCGCAGGCCGAGGCCGTCGAGCAGGGGCAGGGCGTAGGCGGCGCGGCGGCCGGTGGCGATGGCGACCACGATGCCGGCCTGCTCTGCGGCCTGGAGAGCGCAAACGTTGCGCCGGCTCACGGCCTGGGTAAAGCTGGGCAGGAGCGTGCCGTCCAGGTCGATGGCCAGGAGGCGAACAGGAGGGTGCATAGCTTCAGTGTAGCGGCCACCTGCGGTAAGGCAGACTCCTGGTGGAGTATCGTTCGATTATGGAGCGTATTTGCAGCCAATGCCATGCCGTGCCGGCGCCGGAGACGAAGGCCGACTGGTGCCCGGCGTGCGGCGGGGCGTTGATCGAGCGGGACGGCGGGACGGCGCTCGGCCACGCCAGCGGACCGGCAGCTGAGGTGGATCATCGCGGCATCGTGCTGCCGCGGCGGCACGCCAAGGGCGGGATCATTACGCCGCAGTGAGCGCGCCCGGTATGGCGGCATTGGAGGCTGGCGGCAGGGGCCGGGGTTCACCTGTGGATCGAGGAGCAGGTTCCGGGCGACAATGCGCTCGGAGCAAAAAGCTTCCTCAGGTCGCGGTCGGTGAGTGACATTGAAGGCGCCCCGGAGTCGATTGACAGGGACTATCGACGCTATAGGAACAATCACTCAGGTCAATCGCCTCCCGGCCCCTATACTGGAGGGGTGGGAAAGTTGCAAGCGAAGTTGCAAACCAGGATAGGAGGTTTTATGGCTACTGATTTGAAGTGCCCGTATACGGGCGGAATGCTGGAGCACACCAAGGCCGGAGCAAAGGGCGTGAGGAACTGGTGGCCCGAGCAACTGAACGTGGGAATCCTGCACCAGAACTCCCCGCTGTCGAATCCCCTGGGCGAGGAGTTCAACTACGCCGAGGAGTTCAAGAAGCTGGACCTGAACGCCGTCGTCAAGGATCTCCGTGCGCTGATGACGGATTCGCAGGAGTGGTGGCCGGCGGATTTCGGCCATTATGGGCCATTGTTGATCCGCATGGCCTGGCACGCCGCAGGGACGTACCGCATCCACGATGGGCGCGGCGGCGCGGGCAGGGGCGCGCAGCGGTTCGCGCCGCTCAACAGTTGGCCCGACAACGTCCTTCTGGACAAGGCGCGGCGGCTGCTGTGGCCTATCAAGCAGAAGTACGGCCGCAAAATCTCCTGGGGCGACCTGATGGTCCTGTCCGGCACCGTGGCGCTGGAGTCGATGGGCTTGAAGACCTTCGGGTTCGGCGGCGGGCGCGTGGACACCTGGGAGCCGGAGGACATCGATTGGGGCCCGGAGAGCACATGGCTGGGGGACGAGCGCTATAGCGGCGACCGTGAATTGGCCAACCCTCTGGCCGCCGTGCAGATGGGGCTGATCTACGTGAACCCGGAGGGACCGAACGGCAACCCGGACCCGGTGGCGGCGGCGAAAGACATCCGCGAGACCTTCGCTCGCATGGCCATGAACGACGAGGAGACGGTGGCGCTGATCGCCGGCGGCCACACCTTCGGCAAGACACACGGCGCTGCCGATCCGAAAAAGTATGTCGGCCCCGAGCCCGAGGCCGCGCCCATTGAGGAGCAGGGGCTGGGCTGGAAGAGCAGCTTCGGCGCCGGCAAGGGTGACGACACCATCGGCGGCGGCCCCGAGGTCATCTGGAGCCAGACTCCAACCCAGTGGAGCAGCAACTTCTTCCATAACCTCTTCGATTACGAGTGGGAACTGACGAAAAGCCCGGCAGGCGCCTACCAGTGGAAGCCCAAGGGCGACGCCGGCGCGGACAGCGCGCCCGATCCCCACGACCCGTCGAAGCGGCGCACGCCCATGATGCTGACCACCGATCTTTCGCTGCGCATGGATCCGGCTTACGAAAAGATTTCGCGGCGCTTCATGAACCACCCTGACGAGTTCGCGGATGCGTTCGCGCGGGCGTGGTTCAAGCTGACGCACCGCGACATGGGTCCGTGCTCCCGTTACCTGGGCCCGCTCGTGCCCAAGGAAACGCTGATCTGGCAAGATCCAATACCGGCTGTCAACCACAAGCTGATCGACGCCAAGGACATTGAGACGCTGAAGGCCAAGGTGCTGGCGTCGGGGCTGTCGATTTCCGAGCTCGTGACGACAGCGTGGGCGTCCGCGGTGACCTTCCGCGGCAGCGACAAGCGCGGCGGCGCCAACGGCGCGCGCATCCGGCTGGCGCCGCAGAAGGACTGGGAGGTGAACCAGCCGGCCAAACTGGCCAAGGTGCTCAAGAAGCTGGAAGCCATCCAGAAGGAGTTTAACGGTGCGCCGGGCAACGGCAGTAAGACCTCGTCCCCCGGCAAGAAGGTTTCGCTGGCCGACCTGATCGTGCTGGCGGGATGCGCGGCCGTGGAGGCTGCCGCGAAGAAAGCCGGCCACAACGTGAAGGTTCCTTTCTCGCCCGGCCGCATGGACGCCCTCGAGGAACAGACCGACGTGGCGTCGTTCGCGGTGCTGGAGCCGCAGGCGGACGGCTTCCGCAACTACGTGCGCGCAGGACTGGAGGGATGCGCCGCCAACATGCTGCTGGACAAGGCGCAACTGCTGACCCTGACGGCTCCGGAGATGACGGTGCTCATTGGCGGCATGAGGGCGCTGGGCGCGAACTTCGGGCCGTCGAAACACGGCGTCTTCACCAGCCGGCCTGGCACGCTGACGAACGATTTCTTCGTAAACCTGCTGGACATGGGCACGAAGTGGGAAAAGTCGGCGGACTCGGCGTACATCCTGGAGGGACGCGACCGGAAGACGGGCAAGCTCAAGTGGACGGGGACCGTGGTTGACCTCATCTTCGGCTCCAACTCCCAGCTCCGCGCCGTTGCGGAGGTGTACGCGAGCAGCGACGGCCAGCAAGCCTTGGTGCGCGACTTTGTAGCGGCCTGGGCCAAGGTGATGAACCTGGATCGCTTCGACCTGGCGTAACGGCCCGTGATGTAAGTCGTGTTTTGAAAGGGCACGACCGGGGGATCCTCTGGGTCGCGTGCCGTAAGGGCTTGAGAACCAACGCGGCTTTAGCCGCTGAGGGAAGGTTTTGCGGCCATTTCGGCTTTCGCCGCAGGCTGCTACGGCGTCTGCTTTCCCTTCTGCTCGGCCATCAGCCGAGCGGAAGGCTGGATTTCCGCGCAGCCCGTCGAAGCTGCTGCCGTTGCCGATCTGGCTCAGCCTTCGGATGGGCTGAAACGCTTTTTCAGAAGCCCATGATGTTGTAGCCGCAATCGACGTAGAGGGTTTCGCCGGTGACGGCGCTGGACAAGTCGCTGGCCAGGAACAGGGCCGCGCCGCCGACTTCGAGCTGGTCCACGTTGCGCTGCAAAGGGGCGCGCTCGGCAGCGGCTTTCAGCATATCGCCCATGGAGCCGATGCCGCGGGCGGCGAGGGTCCTGATAGGGCCGGCGGAGATGGCGTTGACGCGGATGTTCTTGGGGCCGAGGTTCCAGGCCAGATAGCGCACGGCGGATTCGAGCGAAGCCTTGGCCAGCGCCATCACGTTGTAATTAGGGACGACTTTATCGGCGGCGTAGTAGGTGAGAGTCATGATGCTGCCGCCTTCGGTCATGAGCGGCGCGGCGGCGCGGGTAACGGCAATGAGCGAGTAGACGCTGACGTCGTGGGCGATGCGGAAGCCCTCGCGGCTGGTATTGATGAACTCGCCGCGCAGGTCCTCGGCGGGCGCGTAGGCGATGGCGTGGACCAAGATGTCAAGCTTGCCGTACCTTTCTTTGAGCGCGGCGAAGAGGGCATCGATTTCGCTGTCGTTCGACACATCGCACTGGAAGCCGCCGGCGCCGGGCAGTTCCTTGATGAGGTCTTCGGCTTCGAGCTTCATGCGCTCGTTCTGATAGCAGATGGCCAGGATAGCGCCGGCGGCGTGGAGTTTTTGGGCGATGCCCCAGGCGATGGAACGCTTGTTGGCCAGCCCGAAGACTACGGCCGTCTTACCCGCCAGATCGATCATGCTTTTTGTGTTCCTCCGGAATTGTTGTTTGCCCAGCTTGGTGCGGGGAGAGATGGAGCCGCCGTTTTTCAGAATAGCAGAGGGATTTTCGGCGGTATGGAATCGAGACTTGGGCTTAGGTCGCCGGCGGCCAAGAATGACTCCGCTAACCGCCCAGATCGATCAACTCCACAGGTCCTACAGGCCGGCCGAGGAAGCGCGAGCCGAGGCGCTCGAACTTCTCCACTGAATCCGTGGCAAAACAGCGGACTTCTGTTTCCGGAGCCATCCCTTCATCGCTCGTCGCAACGCGCCCATTGAAAAGCTCGACGGCGGCCTGCGCGGCGGATTCGGCCGAATCGATGACTTTAACGTCCGGCGGCACGGCAAGTTCGATCAGCCGGCGTAGCAGCGGATAGTGGGTACAGCCCAGTACCAGCACATCGGGCCTCATGCCCTGCGCGGCGGCCTCGGCGTTTAGCTCGTTCAGGTAGATGCGTATCACCTGCTCGGTGACCGGATGCGAGTCCCAGCCCTCCTCGACCAGCGGCACGAGCAGGGGACAGGCCTTTTCAAGGGCGCGCAGGCCGAGGGCGCGGCAGGCGGCGGCGTAGGCGTGGCTCTGCACGGTAGCGTCAGTGGCGATGACCAGCACATCGCGGGTTTGGCTGGCGGCGCCGGCGGCCGAGGCGCCGGGCTCAATGACACCCAGCACGGGAACCGCGGGCACGGCGTCCTGAATGGCGTCGAGCGCCAGGGCGCTGGCCGTGTTGCAGGCGATGACGAGGAATTCGGCGCTCTGCTCGTGGACCAAGAAGCGCGCGCTTTGGGCGGCGTAGCGGGCGATGGTGCGGCGGGACTTGGAGCCGTAGGGCAGGCGGGCGGTGTCGCCGAGAAAGGCGTAACGGGCGCGCGGCAGCCGCTCGATGAGAGCGCGCAGGACGGTGAGGCCGCCGAAACCGGAATCGAAGACGCCGATGGTGGGGGTCATGAGTGCGCTCCGGGATCCCTGAGCGCGGCGAGGTTCGAACAGAACAAGCACAGCTCACGGAAGACGGCCGATGCGTAGACGCTGCCTGCGCCTGCTTTCGGAAGTAAGTGACGCTTAAGACCTGATTCCACAAAACGGTGGGTGCGGATCATTTCGGGCGCGGAAGGCGCGTCCTTACGCCAGAAAGCATTTAGCAGCTCACGGTAAACGCCTTCCAGCGAGCCGCCGTGGATATATGCGTCCGTGCCATTCAGGTCGCTCGCAGACCTCTGAAGACGGTACGGCTCCGATTCAAACACGAACCAGGTGTGCAGGTCAGGATTGAGATCGGCCCAAGTGATGGTCATACCCAATTCGAGCGGCATGTTAAAGCGCGGAGTGGAACCCGCCTTTGCGCTCACTTCGACGCGCGAAAGATCGTGAATCGAGTAGCGGCAACTCTTGATGAGGGCGAGTATCCTATCGAGCCGGCGAGCGCCGCCCGGAATTTCCGACGCAATATGAGGGACGAGGCCAAGATAATATAGCCCAACAACGTACGCAACGTAGAGGCTGCTGAATTCCTCGTCGTAAGGGATGTTTAAGAAAACGGCCTTACGATCAAGCGGCTGCGGCGGCATTCTTGCGCTTCTTTCCCTGGTCGAATGCTTTGCCGGTGGGAGCTGCTGCTGCTTCCTCTTGCATTTGCCTAAAGTATTCCTCTGCTATAGCGTTAAGTTCTTTCTGACGGCGTTTGGAGATGCGGAGGCGCTTCGCCTCTTCCTCAGGCGTAGACCGTGGAGTCGTGATGTGGGCAACCGGGCGTGCCATGGCAGACTCTCCGCTTACATCATACATCGGATTTGCCTTGATTTGCGGTGGTGGCTCAGTTTGAAGGGTACGGGCTTCAGCTTGAAGGGTACGGGCTTCAGCCGACTGTTTCAATCCACGCGCCCCGCACGGGGCGCAACAGTGTCAAGCCGTAACAGAGCATGAATATATTGGCCGCGCTCAATCTCGAAGTGCAACAAATCCATTTGGGATGATGTTGCATGGGCAGGTTGTACGAGCAGTTGAGTTTGTCTGAGCGAGTTTATCTCCAGGCACAGTTGGAGTTGGGCTTCAGGGCGGCGGCAATTGCCGCCGTCCTGAAGCGGAGCGCGTCGACCATCAGCCGCGAATTTGCGCGCAATGGCTATAGGCGGCCGCAGCGAAGCCCCGCAAAGGCGCAGCGCAGGCCGCCTGCTCCCTGCGGCTATCAGGCAGACCG
>JABEBX010017753.1_pt1 | contig 10416 bp, 10 predicted proteins | sample 7245971 | NCBI WGS metagenome assembly JABEBX01 (sample SAMN14506365, study PRJNA622280) | hot springs metagenome | biome: hot spring [ENVO:00000051]|acidic hot spring [ENVO:00002120]; feature: spring [ENVO:00000027]|sediment [ENVO:00002007]; material: sediment environment [ENVO:01001048]...
TCGAGGCCAATAAGTATAAGACCATAATAAGATATGTGAGCCAGCTTTCCAAGGACCTAAGCAACCTTACCAGCGTAGATAAAAAGGAGATAGAAGAAAGGCTTTCGTCATTGGTCGCGGAACACTATCCGAAGATAAATGATAAGAATTCTCCCAACGATGATGCCGGCGAGAGCGATTCGATGGTAATAATTGAGAGCTCCGGCACGTCGGATGACAGCGGCGCGGAGAGCGCAGAGGATACAGAGGATGAGAACGAAGACGCGTAATCCTTATTTATCCAAGCAGGTTTTCTGGATTCTCCATTGAAACGAGCTTGACATATCCAGATGATATATACAGCTTGAGCTGCTCCGCGCCCGCGCCAGATGTCGAGTAGAGCTTGTCCTTGAAATCCTCCAGTGCGTCGTCATTCAGGAATGCTATGTATGTTTTTGAATTTGCGTATACCGGGATGTTTTTGAACTTGCTGGAAGGCGCGTATATGACTATGTTATTCTTTATGCCGTGCACTACTACTGCCATGTCCGAGCTCGGGCTCGCGTCAAGGTCCGTGAACACGTATGCGTTAGTTACCATGTATAACCTGAGAAGCTTGAATACCGCCAGGTATTCTATGTCATGGCCGCCCTGCTGGATCCACTCCTTCGGGGCGTAAAGGTCCCCGATCGTTACCAGATCGCCGTGGCTTACCAGCTGGTCCAGCAGTACTTCTATATTTGACATGGTGAGGTTTACAGGTATTCCGTTGGACCTTACGTTGCTTGCTATAGCAAGCTTTACTTCGGCCTTCGAGAGAGGCATGTATTTCCAATGGTAATACATGTTGAGCTTGCTGAAAGTGGCAAGCACTTCCAGCGGTTTTAACGTTATTTCCGTTTTCTTTTGGCTTGGCAGGTGCTGCACGTCTATATAGAATTCGTCCCTGTTCGGGGCGCGGATCATGGTCACCATCACTAGAACTATTATTATTACGATTGCGAGCGCTATTTCTTTTCCAGTTATGCGTATTACCGGAGCGGGATTTGAAGCTACGTAGCTGAATTTTGTCGATAGCATGCTGAAAGTGTAGTTGAGCGTGCCGAACTGTTCAGGTGTGCCTTTCGGAAGCGCGTAAAACACAGTGCCGTTTGTCAGGGTTCCGTTGACAGTGTATTTTCCATTAAGCGAGATGGAATAGTTTACTCCGCTAACCGGAAGGCCTGCGGAGGCTACACGGAATGTATATGCATCTGCGGTATAATTCAGGTATGGAGCGGTTATGTTTATGCCAGGCACATTAAATAGCGCAGATGCGTAAAGATTATCAGAAAAACTCTTTAACGATATTATGTAGTCGCCGGGAGCCAGAACAGGCTTCAGGTATTTGACGAATGTATAATTGCCAACAGCAGACAGCAGAGGAAGGGATATTGTATTTACCCTTGACATGTTTGAATTGTATATCGATAGATGCGGCTGTATGCTTATAGGCACAGAGGAGTCCGTGAATACCTCCATTGTGATGTATGCCGGAGTTCCAGGAGTTATTGAATTCTGGAGCGATATTGTGCCATTGTACATATATGACGGTTTGGATTCGACATAGTAATACTTTTCCCCAACACCTGTATCATATGTCCTGTTCGTATATACAACGGTCCTCAATATTCCCGACATCATATTGTGTATGTTGGAACTGCTGTAATTTATTTTGGGATCGTTCAGGAAAATGCCTTCGCTTGCAATGTTCCTTACCGAAGAATTCATGGATACGTTCTCTGTGCCGTATGCATATCTTGGCAGCCAGAACCCGATGGATATTGATTTGGCGATGTCATGCGCGATATCCGATGTATTTTTCCATATGTCAGGGTAGTTTGAAAAAGCTACAACGCTCCCGTTAAGATAGTTTACGTAGGATGCGCTCGCGAAGTTATTTCCGAATGAGAAGCCGAACGTCGGAGCGTTGAAGTAGAAAACATTTCCCGTGTAGATTGGGGCGGGCCCTTCAAGAAGATACCCAGGTATGCGGCTATTCGGAATTATTACGCCGTCTGGAAGAACCACCTGCGAGAACGATTGGCCTATGTATATGATGCTTGTCCCCTGTCCAAGCAGGTAATGCATTAATGTGCTGTTTCCTTTATATGTTTGGAAAAAAACGCTTGGCATAAGCCCGTTTGGCACTATCAGTATTGAGTTTCTGCTTACGTTAGGTATTGCGGAATTGTTTATTTCAGTTATGTTAGGGAATAATGAATTTAGGCCGTATGCTGCAAGATACGAATGAAGGTACGGGACCAGATCCGACATGTTGCCGCAGTTAACGCAGTCCTGCGTTGAATTTAGTACATATATTCTTGATGGAAAAGGTTCAGAAAGAAGCGTTGCGTTGAAACGCAACGAAGAGATGTTTGCGGCATCGTATGATATAAGGGCATATGGCATTATATCCAGCGCGTTATTGTAATCCAGGACGTCCTGATAGCTTACGTAGGCGCTTAAGCTCGTGCTAAGGTGCACAGGAGGCACAGGCGGGGTTATCTTTACGTGCGAGAACTGGATTGAGACGTAGAATGCCATGCCGAGCATTGCAATTATGAATGCCAGAACAATTATTATTACGACAATTTTAAGCTTTGCCAAACCAAATGCACCGTTTGAACTATTCTTCCTTTTTGCGGCTCAGGGCCTTGACGAACAACCTTGTAAGGAAGTTCTCCTTCGGGCCTATGCGCTTGGCTATCTCGTATATGCGTATGTACCTCACGCGCTTCTTTATGTTGGCTTCGTATCTCATGCCCTAGCCCTTAAGCTCTATGTAGCCCGTGGAAACCATTTTGTTCAGTATCTGCTCGGCCCTTGGGATAGGTATCTTGTACGTTTTTGAAAACTCCATCAAATCTATAGTATTGTTATGCGCATCTATCCAGTCCTCGACCATGACCATCAGTGATTCATCGGAATAGGTTTCTAGGGAAGACAGGCGGCCCTTGAGCTCGCGGTTTTCAGCAGTGAGCTGCGCGGCCTGAACCGTAAGGTTCTTGTTCGATGCGGTAAGCTCTATGTTAAGCCTCTTGAGCTCCCTGTACTCGTTGAACAACGAATCATAATTATTGAAAAGGGCGCTGTAGTTCTGCGAAAGCGAATTTATCATGTCGTCTATGGTTGAATCCACATATTGGTACAGGCCTGCAGGGTCAGCATAATACAGGTCAGTAATCAGCGAGAGTATGCCCAAAAGGTTCTTCACCACGTAGAGCCTCCTCATCTTTTCGCTCGTATCCAAGGCTATTGAATATTGGATGGATGTGCTGTCAGGCCTTAGCGTTATTATGAAAAACAGGTAGGGGTTCTTCTGTATGTCCCTGCTTTCTATGTTGAGCAGCACCAAGCTGTTGTCCGGATTTATCTTTATCGAGAACATCTGGAGAGCTGAAAACCTTTTAGCTATGTCCTGGAAGGACCCGGTAAGCGTTGCTTTCAAAGAGAATTCAGCAATCTTCGGCTCTATCAGACCTGTTTCATCTGCCATCTAAACAAACCTTGTCAATATTTATTACGCGCTATAATATTTGTACATTCTACTTTATATTGTTTTTTGATTTATCGCAGCGCGCTTCCTGCCTGAAGCCTTTTTTTCGGAATCCACCTTGAGCCCCGGCATGTAGCTAAGCAATGATAGCGCGTACATCAGAAGTATTATTACAACTCCGGCCAGCACTGCGCCCAGGCTTCTGCCTGTGGCTATAAGCAGAGCCGCAAAGAGCACGCCTATTATTAGGTACGATATAGTCTTTGTATTGTAGGAATCCCTGGATTTCTTATATTTCGGGTAGCATTCCTTGCATACCACTAGCCTGAAGTTTTTTTCGTTGTGCGTTACGTTCTTCTTGAACCATCTTATTGTACGTATGACGCGGTCCTCTTTCACTTCCAGGCCGTCAACGTCCTTTCCGCATATTATGCATCTGGTTTCCTTTTTCATCTTATCAGCTAAAGTTTATAATCGCGTTGAATATGCGGCCGGATTCCGCCAGCAGCTTCTGCTCGTCCATGCCGTTTATGGCTTCGCTTATGGTCACATCGTCCATCCCAAACCTGCGGAATACATTCATCACCGCGTCGCGCTTCAACCCCGTTTTTTCTAGCATGCCCGCAAAGGCTATCGCATTTATATGCCTGTGCGATTTCTCCATGTCGGCGAAAAGCTTCGCTATGCTGTTCTCATCCACCTTGTATATGGTAAGTATGCGCCTGAGCTCCTGCCTGCTTATCGTATATGTATCCTTAGGCATTTGAAACACCGCCATTAGACATTATCCTGGTTATCAGAAGATCCTCTATGCTTAAGCTCTTGAGGAATGTTACGATGTCAGAAGAATTGACCCCGTTCGCTATTAGGAGCCTTACGAAATCAAGCATTTTTGCGGACCTGCTCTGCTGGTCGAGCGTGGAGAAGATGCTGCTTATCGCGTCGCTGCTCATGTTGTATTCTATGAACTTGTTTTTGAGCTCTTCCTCCTCGAACTGGTAGTCGCGCTGCAGCACGCCCGCGGAAAGCTCGCTCTGCGTGAGCACGTCGGATATGTCCAGCGTGTATACATAAAGCGGCTCCTCGCCCTTCACCCTGTCAAGGACGAACATTTCCGGAAACCTCAGCGCAGTCTGGAAAGCCATGTTGACAGCCGCTTGGCCTACGCCGAACTTGCTTATTTCAGACCTTATGAAATCCGAGAAGTTTATGGAGCCCTGCAGGTAATTGAGGAATTTTTCAAACCTTATCCTAAGTATGAATGTGGTGCCCACGTTGGAGAATATTGCTTCGTTTATGTCAGTGGGGTTCTGCGAAGCGACGATGAGCCCGAACTGGTATTTCCTGCCCTCCCTGACTATCATTACGGCATCGCTTTTTTCATCCCCGGCTATTTTCCACGCCTCGTCCAAAACGACCAGCGCTTTCAGGCCTTTGGTTTCGCTCCAGCCTTCGAAGCGCATGCGCTCCTTGAGCGTTTGCAGTATGAACAATGCGGCGAGGGCCCTGAATTTTTCATCCGGAAGCGACGATAAGTCTATGTCCACAAGGCCGGAATGCGCCAGCTTCTCCAGGTCAACAGTGCTTTTCCTTGCGAAATAATCTTCCCCTTCCCTTGCGAACTGCCTTAGCCTGTATATCGCATTCTCCATTTCTGCAGGGTATTCGTACGTGCCTTCCTGCAGCTGCTCTTCGAGTATCGATATGGCGTCCTTGAGCGTTGGGGCTTCCTTTCCTTCAGGCGCAGGCTCAGATAGCACGAAGCCCTTGTTGACATATGACTGCTCTATGGCTTCTTCCGTAAGCCTTCTCTGCTCAGGGTATGATTCTATATCAGTAAGTATTTCGAATGACGTAATTATCTGCTTGACCCTGTCCAAGGGCTTCATCCCCGACAGGTCCATTATGTTCAGGAAATCGCCCTTGCCAAGCGATACTATTATGCCGCCGCTCTGCTTGACCCATGCCTTGTATTCTGAGGCCCAGTCTATTATCACCGCATTGGTGTTCCATATATAGCTTGCGCGTATCAGAAAGGTTTTGACGAAGTAGCTTTTTCCGGCGCCGGTTATTCCTACCACTGCTATGTGCGGGTTTGTCAGGTTTGCGAACGACCAGCTGAATGGAACTTTGAAAAGCTTCGTGCTGCCTATGAATATAGCTTGGAAAGGGTCGTTTATCAGCACGTTTGCGGGAGGCTCCGGCGGCCTCGACATGAAGGCGCGCTTGCCCACCTCGTTGCTCATTATATGCTGCAGTTTCAATATGCTCATTGTATCACGTCAACTCTGCCCGTCAAACATAGAGGCGAGCTCTTTGTATGATGTAGGCAGCGTAAAATTGAAATTGAAAAGCGAATACAGCTCGCGCCCTATTATGCGGACCGTTTCAACATCCATGGCGCTGAATGACAGCTTGAGCTGGTTTATCTGGCCTTCGAGGGCGTCGAGCGCCGCTTTCTCGCTCACGCCTATTGCTGTGGTCTCCACATACATGAGGGTAGCTATCGGCTTTTCGCCTTGCGAAATCCTGTCTATCTTCGCCTGTATGATGCTCATCGTGCGCTGCAGGTCTGTTATCGTAACCTCGTTGGCATTGTTCTGCATGGCCCTGGATAGCTGAAATTCCTGGTACGAGCGCTTTCCTTCAAGCTCGTCCCTTATCTGCTGCACATCGAGCCCTGAAGCAAGGACATGAAATTTGAACGGGAAATTCAGGTTCATTACCATGCGCTCCCACATATCAGGCGCATTTATCATCTTGTCCTCGTCGTCTTCAGGGGCGTTCTCTTCCCTGAACGTATAGCTGAAAAGGTTTGCGGTCATGAATCCGGTGGCATAGAATATGCCGTTGACGTTCTTTATCACAGTGTTCTGCTGCTTGTTTATCGTATAATCCTTGGACGGCTGGAACGTTATGCCGAATATTGACGTTATAGTGGAGAATATCCTTGCATCGGCCCAATTCATGGAGAGTATGAATATGGCGGCGAGTATCAGTAGTATTAACCCTATGGTATGCAATATGCCCTTGCCCAGTGCAGACAATGCGAAGAACCCTAACAGCAGTATTATTAGGCAGAATAGCAGGTATATGACTTTAGTTTCGTCCATCAGATCACTTGCTCCTGTATGTTCTTGTTCATCTGTTCCGTTACAGTCGAGAAGGGTATAAGGTATTCAGGCTCGACGAACTTTAGAAGGTCTGTTCCGGTTATTATGCTAGGAGGTATGCCGAATATTGAACCGACCCCTGACATGAGCTCCCTGGCCCTTTGCTGGGCCGTGCTGGTAGCCTCGTATTCCTTTGAACCCCTCGCAGAGACTGTTATATAGGACAAAAGCTCAAATGAAAGGTTCTTGCTGATGCTGTCCAGCATATTTCTCCACATGGCGAGCTTTCCGCGGGCCCTTTCCATTTCATTTTTCTTTGCGTCGTTGTCCTGGAGGCTGGCTGCCTCATTCTCCGCGGCGCTTATCGTTTCCCTAAGCTTCTGAATGTATGAATCCTTATTCATAACGTAAAGTTCCGTCGTATACCTTACCGGATCCTTGGAAAGGCCTATCAGCCTGCTTATCTGGTTTGCGAAATCCAGTTTTTCTTCGTCCGTCATCTCGGTTGCGGACCTGTAGACAGGTATCGATATATACACAGTAGCAATGAATTCTTCTCCGGATTTCCTTAGTATGGTGTCATTTGATTGGGCCATCCAGTACGCGTTCTCATTGCTCAGGACAATGTGCTTGCTGTGCTGCTTTAGCATCGGGCTTATCAGATATGCGTAATACCTTGATGAGAATGCCACTGCGTCTGCAACCATGGCGAGAAGGAATAATATTATTTTAATGTATGCAGGTATGAATACAGAAGGCGCAAGCATTACGATGCCCAAGAGTATTCCGGAGGTTATTAGAAGACTTATAAACAATCCATTGCTGTTTGCCATCAAATCATTTTATGCTTGTTTGAATTTATTAATCCATTTCGGAACGAATTTTATTAAGCTTTATTGCTGTTTCCTGTATTTCGTTTGGCATCGCCCAAGTCTTAAAAGGCATAGGGCTTTACACAATATCATATAAAGCCCGCGCGTATCCTTCCGCTCATGCGGGCGGAGCCTCCTATAAAGTTGGCAAGCTGAACTATGAATGCATATGTTACTGAACTGATCAGCGCAGGGTAAAACAGTATCAGCAACCAGAAGCTGCTTATTGTCGATTCTATGCTGCTCAGGTTTGAGACCAACGGGCTGTTTACAGTCAGTGCATTATTTAAGGCGCCCTGGCCCACGCTGAACCTGCTCAGCAATGCAGATTCTGCATTAAGCTGGGTTATCAGGTGCGGAGCTGTAAAGTAGAAAGCAACAGCAAATAGGAGCGGCATGACGAAGTAGAAGCCGACTGCGGTCGCTATCAGTATCCCGCCAAGCGACCTGGTTGGCAATATGGCACGGAGTATTATTCCTGGAATCAAAAATACAGGTATGGCTGCTACCGCGAAAAATATTATTAGATAGTATTCAGCGTAAAGGGCAAGCAGCCCATCTGCGATAAAGCTTGATATTACAGCAGTGGGCTCTATAAAAAGTATATCCAATGGAAGCAGGGCGATAGGGAGCACTGCCGATGTTATATTCAGGTTTGGTGATACCGGGCTGCCGACAGTTACCGACAGCGAGCTTATATACATATCATAGAAATAAGTGCTAAAGAGGCCAGTGTAGACATTTTTTGCAGAGGTTATGGTTGTTGTTATCAGATGCGTAGCAGTCACGTACGGGTTTATCGCCCCGACGAACAGACCAGGGACCATGCCAAATATGACTGCGCTTATATACAGGAAAAGCGCCACTATTATCGCACTTGCCAATGCTTCGTAGAGCTCACCGATCCCGAAATTCCTGATCTTGTTGTTCTTTATTCCGGCGCCGACCATGAATATTCCTCCGGCTATAAGGAACGCTATAAGGACAACGATTATAGCTATAGGAACATCGCCCTTCCAGGTGAGGTAAAGCGATTGGTTTATCGGGCAGTACCACGGCTCTGTGCTGCTTATTGTGTGTGCCAGGCTCGGCGGCAGGAAACCACATTGTATTGGCGGGGGCGTGGACGACGGTTGGCATGAAGAATATCCGGATGGGCACCCATTGCCAGGTATTGAATATGAGCAGCTCGGCGGGCATGAGAAGCCGGATTGAGACAGTACACACTCGTCGCAGGAATAGTATGCAGTCGATGTAGTAGAAGTAGAAGTTGTAGTTGAAGTAGTTGTTAGTGTAGTTGAAGTAGTTGTTAGTGTAGTTGAAGTTGTCGTAGATGTTGTTGTAGAAGTCGTTGTAATGGTTGTGGATGTTGAGGTCGTGGAAGTAGAGGTTGTTGTTTTGCACATTATAGCCCTATTTGTAGTGCCAGGGCAATCAAAATGCTCAACTTGACAATAACCAGAACAGGATACTTCTGTTCCGCACTCGTCGCACTCTGTTTCTGCCATTACCTGGTCCGAGATGTTTATTATTGTATTATTGCTAATTTCGGTCGTTTGCGCGCCGGCATACAAAGCTTTAAATTCTGCATTATTGTTGTTTTGCGCAGTAGCATTATGCACTGGCGCAAATTGGACAATGAATAAAAGGGCTATCGCTATTATTGTGATGTATATAGGCAAAACTTTGAATTTTTTTGTTTCTTGCAAGATTGCACCTATATGAAATTTGATAGCAGGGCCATAAAGCTTACCTTTTCGCCTATGGCTTTTGAAAAATCAATTATGAATGCATCTAGTATCAGAAAATTAATAAACGGTATGAATGTGAGGCCTGAAATCATGAAACCCAAGGCCTTTATCAAACTGTTTGGTATTGAGAGAAGGCTGCCGTTGGCTACAAAGCTTAGGAAATCCACAGCAAAAGATGGAGTAAGGCTTATTATGCCGGAAGCCGAAAGCATGTTGACGTCTATGTACCCGTAGGTTAAGCTTATCAGCAGCGGGTATATTATACCTAAGCCCAATCCGAAAGCTATCATGGCTCCGCCAAAAGTCCTGGTAAAGCCGAATATTCTTGCTATAAGGCCCAGAGTAAGGAAAAAGGTAAGGAAAAGAATAGACCCTGATATTAGCAATAGCTGCAGGTTATTAAGCACCAACAGGAATATTATGGCGGAAAGGCCGGTGCTCAGCATGCTCTCCAGGCCGCTGGGGAAAATGCTATCTAGGTCTCCAGTGACTCCCAGGCCTATAGAAGGTTCAAGGCCTGTCGAAAATCCAGGGGAGGAGCCTGCCGCAAATGCTATATACGTGAGCGCGTTGAAGTACGCAAACGCGTTCTGGTTGAAAGTGCCCAGATCGCAGGCGGATAGCGAAAAGAGCGTGTTTACGCTTACGCTGTCATTGCACTGCGATGGGGTTAGGCCTACGCTGTTGTATGCAGGCACAGGGTTTATCAGGAATACGTAAAACAGCCCAAGGAATATCAAGAGAAGTATCATAGATATAAGCGCCTGGTATACCTGCAATTTGGCCCAGTTCTTGGCGTTCTGGCTGCTTATCGCGCTTGAAAGCATATAAACGAAAGCCGCTATGGAAATTATCAGCAGCACTGCTACTATTGCAACGCTCATCCCTCCTGCAGGCGGGAAAATTCCTTTATAGGGCATTGATGTTGTTATTATGCTTTGCGGTATGAGCGAAAAAGTTATAGGTAATGGCGTAGGATTTTGCGAGGATACAGCATTGCCTTGGTTGGGCGAAGATGTATATCCATTTACATTCCCTACGGTATAAGCATATGTGCCCGGACCACTTACAGTAAAAAGTATTGATGAGGATGTGGAGCTCTTCGTAGCCCCGTCAAATGTCACTGACCATGATGTTCCTGATGGAAGCCCTGATTCTGTAAA
>JABEBX010020265.1_pt1 | contig 10414 bp, 6 predicted proteins | sample 7245971 | NCBI WGS metagenome assembly JABEBX01 (sample SAMN14506365, study PRJNA622280) | hot springs metagenome | biome: hot spring [ENVO:00000051]|acidic hot spring [ENVO:00002120]; feature: spring [ENVO:00000027]|sediment [ENVO:00002007]; material: sediment environment [ENVO:01001048]...
GATCTCGTCATGCCTCGGAAAACTCATGCTTCCTGTTGCGGCGAAGCCGCCTCCATACTTGTTTCTGGAGCCTCTGCTACCCACAGATTCTGCTATAGACCCGGTTTTCTGAATTTTGCAAGTAGCTCTATAGTTTCCAGATTCACGAGGCTCTGCGCATCGCTGGTTCCGTTTCTGTGTACCGTGTAGCGCCTGGCGCAGGCACGTGCAGGCCGGCTGTTCCACGTGACCGCCGGGAATGACAGACTGAAAGCTGTGAGCCAACCTCCGCCTGGCCAACAGGCGCTGCTGGTCAGGCGGAGAAGGTTGAACGCTTCAGTTGGAACAGCCACGCCTGAAAACCTGGCAGAAAGAAGCGGAGGCTTGCGCTTTCGCGCAAACCTCCGCAAATTGTGACCTCTCCGTTCAGCGCTGACGCTGCACGGAGAAATCATATACGCCAGATCCGGTCTCATAGACGAAGCTGCCATCCCGGTTTCTCTTGAGCTTTATTCCTGCCTGCCTGTCCAGTGGCCTGGAACCTTCAAGAATCATAGATGCATTGCCAACTGGAAAAATTAGCCTGGCGATCGTGTTGGGAGGAATGACGACGTGCCAGTCAATCGTTTTTGCATTCATCTTCCAGGATGAGGTGATTGGGCCGTAAGCAGAATCATATGTTGCGCTGGCCTCGCCCAGGCTCGGATCGAACTGCGGATGCAAAACGATTTGATGGAAACCGGGGTCCGCTACATCTTCATCGATTCCAGCCGCGTAGCGGTAGAGCCATTCGCCCACCGAGCCATACGCGTAATGGTTGAATGAATTCATCCCTGGATCATTCAGCATCTGGTTGCCATTCCACCGCTCCCACATGGTAGTCGCGCCGTGGTCGATCATATATCCCCAGGAAGGGAAGCTGGTGTTCATGAGCAGCCGATAAGCAACATCGCTGTGCCCGCTGCGGCTTAGCTCGATCATGATATACGGCGTACCAAGAAATCCAGTCGTCAGGTGCCAGTCATGCGCTCGTATGTCCGCTGTCAGCTTCGAAGCGGCGATGCTTCGCATTGCATCCGGAAGCAGATTCATGTGCAGAGCCAGAACATAGCTCGTCTGACTGCCGCTGCCGACAGTACCATCCGTTTTCACATATGCCTGATCGAATGCCTCGCGGATCTGCTCGAATAGCTGCCGGTATTTTCTGGCATCCTCAGGTTTGTTCACGGCCTGCGCCATTTGTTCCATCAGCGAAGCGTCGTAGGCCCAATATGCGGTTGCGATCAGATCTTTCGGCGTCCTGCTGCCGATGGCCAGCCAGTCGCCAAAGTCATTGCCGCGTTCATGAAGCCAGAGATGGTTTGGATTTGCGGAGGCCAGATGATCCATCCATCGCACCATTGCGGACCAGTTCTCCTCTATGATGCTGGCGTCACGATACTGCGCGTAGGCCGTCCAGGGAATAATGACGCCCGCATCGGCCCAGCCTGGAGCGCTGCCACCCGTAATGCCGACGCGCGGAGAAACATCTGAAAACGCCCCGTTGGGAAACTGCGCTTCGCGGATGTCGCGGGTGAACTTGTGCGAGAAAGCATCCAGATTCATGTTGTACCCAGCGGTGCGCCAGAACACTTCAGCATCGGCCATCCAACCGAGCCGCTCGTCTCGCTGCGGACAGTCCGTTGGGACACTCTCAAAATTTCCGCGCTGGCCCCACAGAATATTGCTCCACAACTTATTGATCATTGCGCTGCCGGTATGAAATTTAATAGAGAACGGCGCATCGGTGAAAAAAACATCTCCCTGGATAGAATTTTTGTCTGGGGTTCCAGGATACCCAGTCACTTCCACGTAGCGGAAGCCGTGGTAGGTGAAGTGCGGATGGAAAGTTTCATTGCCTGAGCCGCTTAGCGTGTAGGTATCGGTCTCCTTTGCTGTGCGCATATTCAGGTTATAGAAGTTACCGTGAGCATCCAAAACTTCGCCAAACCGCATTTGAACGCGGGTACCGCGCGGCCCATGGACATGCAGGGTCTCCCAGCCGACCATGTTCTGCCCCATATCAAACACGTACACACCCGGCTTAGGATTCGTCATGCTGACTGGATGGAGAGTCTGTTGCACGCGAATGGGCTGAAAATTCTGTGCGGTCAATTCCGCCTTCGGCGCTGGTTCGACGACCGCCGGCGCCCAATTCGAATCAGAGTAGGACGGCAGATCCCAGCCTGTTTTCCGCTGGCGCGCATCGTAGATTTCACCATCGTAAATGCTGGAACTAAGGACTGCGGAGGAGGAAGTTTTCCAATCAGCTCCCGTGGCAATGGTATCGCGGGTGCCATCGGAGTACGTGATCTCAAGCTGCGCAATCAGGCTCACCGGAGGCAGTCCAAAGTTATATCGCTGATGAAAAAATACCAGGCCGGTTGCATACCATCCATCGCCCAGCAATGCCCCCACCGCGTTCTTACCCTGGTGCAGCATGGCTGTTACGTCATAGGTTTGATAGACCACCTGTTGGCGATAGTCTGTCCAGCCTGGCGCTAAAATCTGGCGGCCCACGCGCCGGCCATTGAGGTGCATTTCATAGCTGCCGAGCGCAGTGACATACATTCGCGCGCTGCGAATGGGCCTGGAGACTAAGAATGTGCGCCGCAGCAGACTGGCCGGTTTCGCTGGCCATGGAGTGCCCAGCGGCATCTCACCAATCTGCGCCACAACGATTGAATTTGTCCAGGCGCTGTCGTCAAAGCTGGTATCCGTCCAGTTAGCAGGCGCATTTGTGGCCGACTTCCAGCCGCTGTTACTGACCAGGCGCCTGATGGTGCCGTCCGGCATCTTCAGGCGCAGCATGGCGATGAGTCCGGCTGAGCTATTCTGTCCTACATGGGCGACGAAGGCCTGCGCCGCCAATACGTTCTTTCCGGGCCGCAGCAAACTGCCCACATTGATCTCTTTGAATGGCCCCCAGGTGTAGAGCGGTCCCCATGGCGGAAGCTTCTCGGCATCGAGAACCGGTTTGCCATTCACCCAGACAGCAACCGTATCCTTGCCCGTGATAAGCAAGGTGGCGTCCTTTGGAACCTGAGAGAGATCGAAGTCAAAGCGGAACTGATGGTTGCCCCCCCTGGGGCGAGTCAGCGCCTGCTCTCCCGGCATCCAGATCCATTCCGGGTTGGATTTACGGTCGTCCTGGTCGGTTCGCGGATCGTTGGCAATCCATTGCGCCTGCCAGTCCTGCGCGGAAAGCAATCCCATCTCCCACCATGCGGGCGTGCTATATGCCGAGGGGCCGCTGTTGCGGTTCCATACGCGCACCCGCCAGTAGTACCGCTGCCGGGATTTCAATTCAGGGCCGTCATACGGCACATTCACGGAGGCGCTGGACGCGACACGTCCGCTGTCCCATATATTCCCGCTGCCGCTCAGCCCTGCCTGCGAGGATACTAGAATCTCGTAGGCAACCTGCTGAACGTTTCTTTCCGAAGTGACCTGCTGCCAGGAAAGACGCGGGTGCGCTCCGTCAATGCCAATTGGGTTGGGCATCGCATCGCAGGAAAGATTAGAAGGAGCAGCAGGCATACTGGCTAACCCAGTACGCACAGCAACAAATGCCAGCAGCATGAAGGCAAGAAAAGACATTGCCAGGCTACAGCGCCGGAAAGACTTTGCCGTTCCCTGGCGTGGCAGATGGTCAACCGCGGCTGCAGAAGCGGAAGGCATCCGCATCTCCGGTTGTGGGGCTGCTGTGGAACGTTGCTTGTGACTCTCAGAAGTGAAATTCAACATGGATATTATTATCCCTTCATAAAATGGATCTTGACGGTAATATGGATGAGAGCGCATTTCGCGCGCGTTTCTGAAAGGCGACGGGTTTGGTTCTTACAGCCATCACCCGCCCGTAAGTTTGGGTTTCCATGCTTCCGGATCAGCGGTTACTCCCTGGCGGAAGAGTTGCTGCTAACGGATTGGGGCTCCCTCGATCGTACTGCGTGCCATGCTGCATGCATCGCGCGCATGAAATCAGATAAATACAGAACACCTTAAATCGATGATGGTGCAATGGACCAAAGACTTCGCGCCAGGCTGCGCATCTCCGGCATCGCCGGTGGTTTTTGGCCATGGAATCAAAGCTGTAGCCCGCGCCTCAGCGGCTGAGGCGAAGGGCTTCCCGAAGTGTTGACGCCATGCGCGGTTCCGTTCGATCCGGTTACAGTGAAGGTGCCCCGCAGCGGGAGATTCGCAAGGGACGACGAGTCACCTACGAAGACCCTAAAGCCCCCGGAAGGAAGCACCCAGTTGTTCACCGCGTCCTTCCAATAGGACAAGTCATGCGCGGTGAGAGAGAAGTGCACAGTGGCGGACTGGCCGGGCTCAAGAAAGACCTTGTCAAAGCCCTTTAGCTGGCGAGGCGGTTCCCCGGCCACAGCCGGATCAACGATGTAGAGCTGAACTGCATCCGCGCCTGCTCTTCTGCCGGTATTGGTGACTGTGGCCAGCACTTCAACCATCCCTGTGGCTGCGGCCGTGCTACCCGGGCGCGTGAGACTCACGTTCAGATGGCTATAAGAGAACGTGGTGTAGGACAAGCCATAGCCGAATGGAAATAAAGGAGCGAGGCGGTGGGCGTCATAATAGCGATAGCCGACGAGAATCCCATTGGAGAACTGTTGGGTTGGACCGACTCCTGGCCAGAGGGCCGGGTTGGCTGTTGGCATCTGCCGCTCGCCGTCCGGCCATGTCTGGACGGTGTGGCCGGACGGATTGACGTCCCCGAAGAGTACAGCGGCAATCGCCGTACCATCCTCCTGACCGGGGTACCACGCCTCGAGGAGCGCAGAGATTTTTTTCAGCCATGGCGCCGCCACCGGCGCCCCCGTGTTGAGCACCACTACCGTGTGCGGATTGGCCGCCGCCACCGCTGAGATAAGTTGGTTCTGGTCGCCGCTGAGGGCGATATTGGGCCGGTCATCGAAAGAATTCGCGGGCGGGGCCGCGGGCCCATAGGCCTTGCCTCCACCCTCGCACTCAAGGTCGTCGGCAAAGACGATGGCTACGCTGGCCTTCTTCGCGGCAGCGACGGCCTGAGCGATCAACGGTGAAGATGCAAGTGGATGCGGATCCTCGGACGGATTGCTCCCCTGCGCATAGGTCACGATTACGTCCGGACCAACCCGCGTCTTGATTCCCTGGAGAGGAGTTACCACGTACGGCGGGTTAACCTGTCCACTTCCGCAGCCAACGGCTTTGGGATACGCCGATCCCGCCGCTCCGATCACGGCTATCGAACCTGCCCTCCGCGGCGCAAGGGGCAACTGATTCTCTATGTTCCTGAGCAGTACCGTGCCTTGCTCGGCAACGCTGGTGGCAATGGCAGTGTGGGAAGGGCTGGTGGCTACCGCGTGCAGGGATCCGGTGTCCGGGTGGTTGAACAAGCCAAAGCGAAACTCCTGACCGAGTTGCCTCGACACCATGCCGTTCAGGCGCGACATCGGCACCTGGCCGCTGCGCACGGCCTGAAGCAGCGGGGCGCCGAAGTTCCCCGGTTTCGGCATAGAGAGGTCGAGCCCGGCATTGGCTGATCCCGCCGCGCTGCGAGCACCGTCATAGTCGCTCATCACGAAACCTTTGAATTCCCAGCGCTGCTTCAGGATGTCCTTTATCAGGTAGGCGTTCCCGTTGGCCGGAGCCTTGTTGACAAACCCTCCTGTCGTCATCACCGCGCCGGCGCCGCCGGCAGTGATGGACCGGTGAAACGCCGGAAAGTAAATCTCGTGCAGGGCACGGACTCCAACGATTGAGTCACCCCGTCCTTTCTGATCCTGGTCGTAAGCGGCAACGTGTTTCACGGTCGCGATCACTTTCTGCGACTGGATGCCATCGACTACCGCGGTACCGATTCTGCCGTTAAGGTAAGGATCCTCTCCATAAGTCTCCCAGGAACGCCCCCACCGCGGATCGCGCACGATGTTGACCATTGGCCCAAGGAGAACGTTGATCCCCTTGTCTCTGGCTTCCACTCCTATCACCTTGCCGTATTGGTACATCAGTTTTGTGTCCCAGGTGGCGGCGCCTGCAATCGGCGCCGGCAGCGCCGTCACACCGGTCGCGCCATCCGCCACACCGGCAGGGCCATCCTGGAATTTGAGCGCAGGGATACATTCAGATGGGATTCCTGGCACATAGCCGCCATAGCCACCGCTAGGCCATACCCCATGAACCAGTGAGATTTTGGAGGAAAGGGTCAGCGCCGGCAACAGCATCTGAACTCGCTGAGAAACGCTGAGGGACAGTTTGAGCCACGGACAGGCTGTGGACGGTGACTGGGTGCGGGAGCGATGAGGCACCTGCGCTCCAGCGTTTTTCACAGTAGCAGGAGGCGCAACAAGCAGCAGAAGCAGACAGGGAAAAAGAACGAACCACCAGAATCGAAACTGCTCCATCACAGTACCCTCAGCCCGGTGAGGCATCCGGAACGTACGAACATACCCTGCCACGATTCTCATAGCGATTGCGGAGACCGCGTATTCTGCCCTCCTCGGCATTGCCTTCGATTCCGCAGTCCTCGATGTAAGGCAGTATGGCTGCTCTACTTTAGAGTGAAATATAGTCCGTATTGAAATACAAACCTGTGCAAACCATACATGCCATGCAAACGGGATGTCAATCTCGGGAGCACGGCATCCAGGCTGAGTTTGTTTTCATGCCCGGCTGCGCCGGTCAACTCCAGCACGGTGCCGACGAAGGCAATCAACATCAGGCGACAGATGATGGAGCGTACGCGTTTGGGGAACCCCATGGTTGACGTGTAACTGCAGGCGTGCGAAGCTACTTAGTCAAATGGGTGGCATAGGCCGTAGGGGTGAGGGCTGCTAACCGCTGGATGGAGCGGTCGGCGAGGCCGGGCAGCACGTCGGCCAGGTACTGGCGGATGGGGATGTCCAGCTTGCGGCAGCTCCCGACGATGGAGAAGGTGGCCGCGATCTTCGGTCCGGCTTCTTTGCTTCCCAGGCGCCCCCAATTTTTCTTCGACTCATCCAACAAGCTGCGGCGTAGCCGCCTCCCGCTGGTCGGTCCCAAGCCAAAAAGGCGCGACTTTGACACCGCGCCCTTCCCATCGTTCGCGATGAGTCTCGGGTCGGCTATATCCCTGGCGGGTTGCTCTCCAGCAGAGCCTGCCTCCGCTTCACCGGCAGGAGTCAATGGTGTACCTACCGGCCGAAACCGTCAACCACCACTTAATTAAAGAGGGCCGGGGAATCGTCGACCTTTGGATTTCCACAGTCTCGCTTTGGCAACGGCATTGTGGAATGATTCTTACTTGACTATCGGCAAGGGAAAACAGCCACGCGATCCGAATCAGCTTGCGAAATGGGTAGTGGAGCATTCGACCAATGATGCTCCTGCCAAACCCCCATCCAGTCCCATCTCAAACATCTCATCGTACATGGCCGCAATGGGGCGCAAGGGCGGCCAGATCGGCGGGAAGGCGCGATTGATAACCATGACGCCGGAGCAACGCCGCGCGGCGGCTGTAATGCCGCTGATGCACGGTGGGCTAAAGCGAAGAAAGGCATTTAGATGGTGCGATTTGTGATATCAATAATCGCGACGAGTTTGTCGGCCAACCCGCCTTCAGATGCGGGAACGATCTAGTATGCCGTTCAGAATCAACAGCCCCGTATCAAAAAACGCTGTCTTGGACAAGAGTGGCTTGTACTGAGGCTAGTTTCTGTCGTAGTGCACGCCGGGAATCAGTTTGGCCTCCCACTCCCGCAGCATCTGGCGATGTTCTTTCACCACGGATGCGCAGGCAGGATCGTCGGCCAGGTTATTGAGTTCCCAAGGATCATTTTCCAGATCAAACAGCAGTTCGTTCGGATATTCGGCGAAGTCCTCGCCATGGCCGGGGACGAATTGCGTGTATGATCCGTCTGACTTTCTTACGAATGGTTTTTCAAAGTCGCCGGAGTACTGGTAACGCATGGCCCACTTGTAACGCTTGGTGCGTATATTGCGGCCTGTGATTTGCCAGTTCGAGTACACATTGTCGCGCCATGTCTGCACGCCCGCTCCGTCGATATCAACAATGGGGCGCAGATTCAGGCCGCGCTGCAGCGGCGGAGGTTCTATGCCCGCATAGCCGCAAAGCGTGGGCATGATGTCGACGTTGGAGATCAGATGTTCCGTATCGAGAACTCCGGGCTTCACGCGGTTCGGGCTCCAGACGATGAACGGAACTTTGACCGAGGACTGGTAGGGGTGCCATTTTTCGATGCGCTGGTGGCGGCCAAGTCCTTCACCGTGATCGGAGGTGAAGATGACGATGGTATCGCCGTTGCGCTCACGGATGGCGCTCATGATCCGTCCCACATGCTCATCGATATCTTCCACCATGCGGTAGTAGTCGTAGGTGTAGTTGCGCCACTGCGTGTCACCGTGGAAGCCGAGGTAGGGCCCTTCGCCTTGTGGCTCCTTGTAGTGATAGTGGAAGTTGGGAGGCAGGATGGGCAGCTTACCTCCGATTTTGTAGATGTCATCCTCGGGAGTGACGCGTTTGCCGTCGAGGTTCGTGGCCCAGTAGCAGATATCATGCGGGTTCATGAGGCTCGCTACCAGCAGATAGGGCGTATCGCCGTGATCGTTGGCGATGAAAGCAGAGGGACTGTTCGATACCTGAGGGTCTGTGTATATGCCCATTCCGGAGCCCCCAACAGGGAGGGTTTCAAAGCCCGGAATTTTGCGCGGCCCGCTCACTCTGGGGTAGTTCCAGTGCCCGCCTATATGCCACTTGCCGCAGTAGACGCGCCGGTAGTCCGTGTGCTGCTCGAACCACTGCCCCATGTTGGGAATATTTTTATCAAGGCCGATGTTGTTTTTGACCACGCCGGTTTCGATCGCCATGCGACCGGTAAACATGCAGGAGCGTGATGGAGAGCATACGGGGTCTGGCGTGTGGGACTCGATAAAGGAGTAGCCTTCTTGCGCGAGCCGGTCGAGGTGCGGCGTTTTGACCCAGTGACCGCCATAAGCCGGGTGCCGGTAGTGGCCCTTATAGTGAGCGATCGCATCGATGTTCAGTTGGTCCGAGATGATAATGACGATATTTGGCTTTTTGCCGGTGGAGGTTCCGGCTTTTGTCAGCGCCGCAGCCACAGAAGGATGATGCAACATGGAGAGGCTGCCAACGGCCGCACCCGCCTTGATGAAATTGCGGCGCGACACATCCGTCTCGGATTGCCCGGAAGAAGAAGCATTTTGATGCTGCAAAGGCTTATCGTTGGGTATCATCGGAGATCCTTAGAGGGCAGGTGCACTGGACGAGCTATAGTGAGGTGGGCAGTAGCCGGTTTGTCCGTTGGCCGCGCTCAGGGCGTAAACCTGCAGGCCGGTGCAGACAAAGACCAGACGATTATGCTCATCGACCCAGTAGGTTGTGGGAATCACGGCTCTGCCCAGGTCGCAGTAGCTGTGCAACCTGAGAGGGCCTTCTTTCAAAGAAATCGTCACCTCATCACGGTATGCGAGCGTGTGGGAGGGCTGCGGCGTGTCGTACTCGTCGATGAGCGTGTAGTGTATGGCTGGTGTTTTTTCCCGTAGCAGCCTTTGCACCGCCTCCAGCATGGTCCATTCATTGCCCCAGGCTCCTTCCAGAGGAGTGCGCGCCGTGCGGAAGTTGTCGCCAATCATCAGAACGCCGTCGCGTACGGCGCCAGTGCGCCTGCGACCGCTTTGCAGATACGGCGGGTCACTGGCCTTCTGCGCCAGTTTGGTGTCAAACAGCCACGCAACAGGCGAACCCAGCGCATCGTTTTTGCACTGCAGCTCCGCGCGCTGAAACTGCGAGAAGCCGGAAACCGAAAACCGGCGCGTATGCACGCCCAGCGTAAAACCGCTCGAACCTTTGGCCTGACGCACAAGCGTAAACTCGCCCACCCTTCTGGCTCCGTGTGGGACCAGCACATACATGGCGTAAGCCTGATTCCAGGAACCGTCCGGAGTGAACTTGCCCAGTGGTGGCGGGATGTATTCGTCAGTGAGACCCTTCAGGCCACTCAAGCTGAAGTCGCTCACTTCGGTTGAAAACCGATCAACGCCCGCTGTCATGATGTTCTCCTTAGAGAGATCGCTTTGTGCCTGGACATGGTAGCTGATGTTCCTGAACTTTCAGCCCGTGGTCACGAGCGCAGCCGCGTATTTTCCCAGCCAGGTTAAAGGGAATATGGTCGCTGAATTCTCTGGAAGGAGCACTCGATCTTGCGTGGCGGAAAGGGACACGCGTCATGTGTTCATGACGTAGCACAGTCTCCATACGATCGACAAGGAATGGATACTCTTTGCCCAGGGTGAAATTGTTCTCACACCTAACTGGTAGAAGGGTAAAGCGGTTGTATTTTGTTCTGAACAATGCTGACCCCGCTGATGTATTTTCCTGAGT
>JABEBX010020678.1_pt1 | contig 10412 bp, 8 predicted proteins | sample 7245971 | NCBI WGS metagenome assembly JABEBX01 (sample SAMN14506365, study PRJNA622280) | hot springs metagenome | biome: hot spring [ENVO:00000051]|acidic hot spring [ENVO:00002120]; feature: spring [ENVO:00000027]|sediment [ENVO:00002007]; material: sediment environment [ENVO:01001048]...
CGATACTTGACCAAAGTGGCCGAGGAACTCAATAATCGACCCAGGAAATGTCTGGGATTTCGGACACCCGCCGAGGTCATGGCACAGCAAATCAAAGAGTTACATGCTGGTGTTGCACTTCAAACTTGAAACCGCCTTTTTATACCTGTGGCCATAACCATGACATCCAGTGCTGACGAGGGGGAGATCCTTACTCCTAAGCAGGTCGCGAACTTCCTGAAGGTCACGGAGCGGACGTTCTATCGATCGGCGGCTGCCAAGAAGATCCCCGCGTTCAAGGTCGGCGGAACATGGCGATTCTCCAGGTCGGAGCTTGATCAATGGATACAAAGGCAGCAAAAAGACGAACAAACCGGCAAGGTGTAACTCAAGGGAGGGCTTGATGACCAAGCAGACCGAAGGTAAAGAAAAGATGGAGCAATCGCTGATCGACATCGCCGTCGAGAGTTGGCGCTTCTCGCGTCTGTTTGGCAAGATGGTCAGTAAGCTCGACGCGGGCGAGTCAGTCCGCTACATCAACCAGCTTCGTTACTTTCAGAAGAAGGTCGAGGAGAACCTCGACTCGAATAGCCTCAAGCTGGTCAACGTCGAAGGACAACCCTACGACCCAGGGATGGCGGCATCCGCCTTGAACTTGGGCGACTTCGGCCCGGACGACGTGCTGCTCGTCGATCAGATGCTTGAGCCGATCATCATGGGGCCGACAGGGCTACGTAAACAAGGCACGGTAATGCTCAGGAAGGTGGAAGCATGAAATACGTCGGCATCGACCTCGGCACGACCAACAGTGCCATCTGCTCGTTCGACGGGGAGAAGATTCACCTCTACAAGAGTCCGGAGCAGCACGACGTCACCCCGTCCGCCATCTTCATCGACCGGCGCGGAAACAAGTACGTCGGCTCGCGCGCCTACAACAGCGCTGCGAAGAACCCCGACAACGCTGCGGTGCTGTTCAAGCGCTTTATGGGCACGAGCACGCCCGTGAAATTGCCCGCCGTCAATCTCACTATGACGCCGGAGGAGTGCTCCGCCGAGGTGCTGCGCTCGCTCTTTGGCTACCTGCCAGAGGAGATTCGCGGTGACGGCGATACAGGCACCGTCATCACGGTTCCGGCCGCGTTCAACCAAATGCAGAAGGACTCGACGATGGCCGCTGCTGACGCTGCTGGCCTGGGACGTGTCGCGTTGATGCAAGAACCGGTGGCTGCCGTGATGAGCGTCATGCGCCAGCGCAAAAACGACGGCGTGTTTGTCGTCTATGACCTTGGCGGCGGCACGCTCGACATCGCCATCGCCGAAAGCATCGCGGGCCGGGTGAACCTGCTTGCGCACGGCGGCATTGCCATGTGCGGCGGGCGTGACTTCGACCGCATCCTGTTCGACAACATCGTCAAGCCGTGGCTGCTGGAGAACTTTGATCTGCCAGAGGACTTGGCCGCGAATCCGCAGTTCAAGTCGCTGTTGCGGATGGCGACGTGGGCAGCGGAGAAGGCCAAAATCGAGTTGTCGCAAAAGGAGGAAACCGTCGTCAGCCTTCCGGAAACTGAGTTGGGTGTCCGCGATCAGGCCGGTGAAGAAATCTACATCGACATCACCATTGATCGCAAAAGGTATGACGCGCTGATCGCGCCCAAGTTGGAAGAGTCCATCCAGTCCGCCCGCGAGACGCTAGAAAAGGCCGGGCTGACCCCACACGATGTCGAGCGCGTCGTGTTCGTGGGCGGCCCCAGCCACTACAAGCCGCTGCGCGACAAGGTCGCCTTCGAGCTTGGCGTTGCGCCGTCTACCGACGTGAACCCAATGACAGCGGTTGCCGAGGGTGCTGCGGTGTTTGCCGAATCCATTGACTGGACCTCGCAAAGCCGTGGGCGCAAGAGTTCCCGTGGAGCGCTCGGCGCCGGTGGAGCGCTCGGCCTGTCGTTTAACTACATCGCGCGCACACCCGAGCCGAGAGCCAAGATCGTCGCCAAGTTGTCGCACGCCCCTGCTGGCATCGAGTTCCAGATCGACAGTCTCGACACGGGCTGGTCGTCTGGCCGCGTCGCGCTGAAGGACGGTGCAAGCGTTGAACTCAGCCTGACCAAGCCCGGCGACAACATCTTCAAGGTTTTCGTTTTTGACTCAAACGGCGCCCCCGTTGCTTTGCGCGAGGACAAGATCGTCATCGCACGTACCGCCGCCAGCATCGATGCGATCCCTGCGTCGCACTCTGTCGGAGTAGAGGCCCGTGACAAGGTCGGGGGGCGCTTGATCCTGGACTACCTCGTGCGAGAAGGCGACCAGCTGCCAAAGAAGGGCAAGAAATCCTTCAAGGCTGGCGAGTCGCTCAAGGCCGGAAGCGCTGGGTCGATCAAGTTCAAGCTCTGGGAAGGCGAAATCTCCGACCCCATCAACGACAACCGCTTCATCGGCACGTTCGAGATCAAGGGTACGGACTTCGACGATGGCGTCATCGCTGCAGGCGCAGAGATGATTTGCGAGTTCGAAGTGCTCGACTCCGGCAACATCATCTTGGAGGTTTCAGTTCCTTCCATCAGCGGTTCTTTCCAGAGCGGACGTAACTTCTACTCCAGCCAGGAAGGCAAACTCGACTACACCAGTCAATCGAAGAACATTCAGGAACAGTCGGAGCAGACATTGCAGCGTCTCGACGAAATGGCTTCGAAGGTCGACGACCCACGCCTGGAACAGGCCCGGGAGAAGCTTCAGCAAGCCGGCACTATCAAAACTGACGAGGCCGACCCCGAGACGGCCAAGCAGGCGATGGATCACGTCCAGGAGGCCAAGCGGCTGCTGGCGCTGACCCGCAAGGAGCATCTGAAGGCCATTCGCCAGATGGAATTGGACAAGGCTGTCGATTTCTTCGACAAGGTTGTGCGTCAGCACGCCAGGCCGACCGAAGCCTCGTCTTTCGACAACTTGGTCAAGACGGCGCAGCGTGCGATTGACAACAACAGTGGCGACTTCGAGTCGCACCTGGATGATCTGCGCAGTCGCAACTTTATTATTCTGTGGCGTCAGGACTGGTTCGTCATCGACCGCTTCAAGTGGCTGGCGCAAGACACCTACCTATTCCCCGATGCCATAGAGCACGCGCAGCTCGTAGCTGTTGGAGCCGAAGCACTTAAGGCCAACGACATCGACAAGTTGCGCGCGGTGGTTGTCAACCTTGACTCGATCCGAGTCGGCTCTGCTGGTGACGACGACATGATGGCTGGTGCCAATATCGTTCGGAGTTGATCTGATGACTCTCGATGCATGGCTTCCCATCGGATTCAATCTGCCAGACGGCGCAAAGGTTCGCGCTGCGCTATTCGAGGGCTCGGATTGGCAGATCTACGAAACGATGGGGGGCGGTCGGGCTCTCGTCGCATTGGACACGCTGGCGCAGCATTGGCTGGATGCGGGCCTGATAGAAGACGGCACGTTCAGCGCATCTCAGTTCGGCGACCGCCAGCTCCGGTCGATCTCTTGTGGGCCGAGCCAGACTCTGTGCCCAGTTGGCGAAGCGAAGTCTCCCGACAACAAGGCCGAGGCGCTTTCCTTCGCCTTGGCGTTAAAGGCAACACGCGACATCGATGCGGAGTCGCCGCTGCAAGATGCGCTATATGTCGAGAAGATCACCCGCTTGCTGCCGACCTACAGCATCAGCTCCAGAACCGGCGACGACGTCGTGCTCGGCTACTGGCTGACGGGCGGCACGAACATTCCGGCCACATCCTTTCGTCGGCTGCGTCAGTCCATGAGCTGGCTCGGTGCGAGCCATTTGAAGGATGTCGTTCAAGTGGCAGGCTTCGAAGTCGCCGAAATCATCCCGTTGGAGCGCAAGCCTGCGGCACCTGCCGAAAAAACGGAAGCCACCCCGACCGAGAAGGTGGAGCAAGTCAAACGCGCCGAACCGGAACCCAACAAGGTCTTCGAACTTGCCGGGCGCCCCGAACTGGCGGCCTTCTTCAATGAGCACATCGTCGATATCATCTTGCACCGCGACCGTTACAAGGCGCTCGGCATTGAGTTCCCGTCAGCCGTGATTCTTCACGGTCCTCCGGGTTGCGGCAAAACCTTCGCGGTTGACCGGCTAGTGGACTTCCTCGGCTGGCCGAGCTTCCAGATTGACGCCTCAAGCATCGCCAGCCCCTACATCCACGAGACCAGCAAGAAGGTTGCGCAGGTGTTCGACAAGGCCATGGAGAACGCGCCTTCCGTCCTGGTTATTGATGAGATGGAAGCATTCCTTGCTGACCGCGAGATGGGTTCGGGTCATCACCGCGTCGAGGAGGTGGCCGAGTTCCTGCGTCGCATTCCGGAAGCGGTAAAGAACGACGTGCTGATCATTGCTATGACCAACCGTATCGACCTGATCGACCCGGCCATCCAGCGCCGAGGGCGTTTCGATCACGTCATCAAGGTGGATTTCGCCAGCGAGTTTGAAGTGCAGTCGCTTCTGGACAAGTTGCTTTCTTCCTTGCCGAGGGAGTCGGACGTGGATTCCAAGCCGCTGGCGAAGGAGTTGGCTGGCAGACCCTTGTCCGACGTTTCTTTTGTTGTGCGCGAAGGCGCGAGGCTGGCGGCGAGATCCGGCAAGGAAAAACTGGATCAAGCCAGCCTGTTGTCCGCCCTGCATGCATCACCCGCGCGGGAGCGCGATGGTGGCGACACCAAACGGCGCATCGGGTTCTTTTAAAGGGAGAAAATAGTGACGGGGGGAGAAGAAGAACAGAAGAAGGGTCAAGGCAAAGGCTTCGCAGGCCTTTCCTCGCTCGTGTCAGACGTGGACTCGCCGCCGCCCCCTGCTGCGAAAACGGAACCTGCGTCCGTCGCACCGAGAGTCCTGCACCGCAGGCCCCTCAACCGCAGCCGACCCATCAAGATCAAACGTATCAAGAACCTGCGCCGCCGCCATCCTTTGGACCGTCGGGCGGCAAGTGGGTGTTGGGCATTGCCGCCCTCATCGGCGTGCTCTGGCTCATCGGGCAGTCGGATAAGAGCACAACCACTACCGCACCGGTCTACTCGCATTCCGCGCAGACCGCGACGCCAACTTGCTCGCCGTCTGCTGAACCGCAAGTGCTATTTCGACCACAGGGATCGATGCCGCCCGTTCGGCAAGACTTGGTATTTTCAACGGCTCAGATTCGCCACTGCTTGGCCGAAGACATTCGCTTGGAAGGCGCCAAGTCCGCAGTCAACAACTACATCAATTCGGATGTGGACGGATTCAACGCGATGGTGGCCGACTTCAACAGCCGTTGCGGGAGCTTCCGTTATCGCAGCGGCGCGCTGGAAAGTGCGCGACGGGACATTGAGCCCTACTGGGGCCAGTTTCAGTCTCAAGGCCGAAGCAGATTTGCTCGTCCGTCCACTGGCTCGACCTCGACGCCAGCCCAATCTAGTCAAATTACAGCCGTTTCCAGTGCTCAAGGGCGCATTGCCCCCGGCCCTTGAGTCACTTACATACGACGAGAAGGATGCCATTGAAACTGCCTGCATCCTGAAACGTAGCGAGGGAGCCGCAACCTGCAACAGGTGTGTGGTTACTCAACTTCGTGCATTAGGCAGATAGGAATAAGCATTGATATGGCAATGGCAATCTGCTTCAAATGCGGCTCTGCAAAACCCGGCGCGCTGACAGCCTGCCAGACTTGTAACGCCGTGCCGAGCACAACCAGCCAGTATGCCGTTTCTCTCGCTCTGTCCGACCATCTGTCGTCCAAAGATCAACTGGCCCAGTACAGCCAAGAACTTCGCAACGGTAACAAGCTGTCCGTGCCGCGAGAGGCGCTTTCTCAAGCGTTGGTGGCGTTGAAAGACCCGCAACTCTTGACGATGCTGGGTGCGCAACCAGCGACCTCCGCTCCAGCGCCGTCAGCTACAGCGGTAACGCGTCAGTCTCCACCAGCCCCTTCTGCAGCCCCACAGCGAACAGCTTCACCGCCACGGCCCATCAAGCCGGAACGTCGCCTCACCAAGACGGCCCTGCATCAGTCACCATTCGCCGTCTTGGGCGTGACGACACGCGACGACCGCAGACGCATCGTCGAAGTTGCCGAAGAGAAGTCGCTGGAGCTTGATCACGAGGTTTGCCAGAAAGCGCGTTCTGATCTCACCAATCCTCGCAGCCGATTGAGTTCGGAGATGGCATGGCTGCCAGGCATCTCGCCACGCAAGGCATCTCAACTGGTTGAGAGTCTGTTGCAAGACCCAATGGCGATTCGTGAAGAGTCTGGTCTACCTACGCTGGCACACCTGAACTTGCTGGCTGCGGCGTTCGAGTCTGTGGATGGTGGGCACGATGCGGATGACTTGGCGGAGTTCATCATGGAGACCGCCTACCTTGCCGAAGAGCTGATCCCTGAGGATATCCTGCGCGACATCAACGAGGATCGTGCCGTATCGGGCTTTCCAGAGGTACGCGCGCTCGACCAGATTGAAGACGAACTAACCGAGCGCAAGCGGAACTACCATGGTGCTATCAAGGATGCTCTCGACAGGATGCCGCAGATGACGCTCATCCAAGTAATGACCGAAACAGTGGATGGCGTGACCTCCGGTGGCAAGGATCATGCGCCGGGCCTGATCCATGACCTAGTGGATAGTTACGAGGTAAAGACTCTGGGCATCCTGCAAAAGACGGCCGAGAACGTCCACGAGCTCATCAAGGTGGCCAGAGAGCATACTGGCTCCGGCGAAGCAGCCGTCAAACCCTACGTGGACAAGATTGATGCGGTGGCACGTAATTGGTACAAGATCGCCAAGCCCATCCAACTGAGTTCAAAGGCGCGAGGCATCGACCACGAAGCGAGCCGTGACTTGGCCGTTGAGATTCGTATCCTCGCTATCGACTTGTTCAACAAGCATGGTATGCTGGCGCAGTCTCAGCGATTGACCGGTCTGATTCAGGAACTTTTTTCTGAAGTGCCAGAAATCGCAGATCTAGTCAAAGAAGACGCAGATGCGCTTTCGGACATCTTCCAGCAGCGGAAGCAGGCGGCAGCGCGTCAGGACGAGGGGGCGCGTGAAATCACCTACCGCGCCGAGATTGGCGTCATGTTCAAAGACACACTGAGCATTTCGCCCCAAGGTATCTCGTGGAAAGGGAAGAACTTTCCTCTCGACTCGATCACGCGTGTTCGTTGGGGTGGAGTCAGCCATTCCTTCAATGGCATTCCGACCGGGACGACCTACACGATTGCGTTTGGCAACCGAAGTTCCGAAGCAGTTGTGGAGCTGAAGAAGCAGGCCATCTACAGCACGTTCATCGACAAGCTCTGGCGTGCGGTCTGTGTGCGGTTGCTCACCGAAATGCTCGAAGCGCTGAAAGATGGTCGCGATCTGCACTTCGGTGATGCGATCCTGCACGACGACGGTATCACGCTGGTGAAGCGCAAGTTTCTCGGCTCCAAAGAAAAGGTGCGGTGTTCGTGGGGCCAAGTCCACGTATGGAGTGCGAATGGTTCTTTCTGTATCGGAGCCAAGGACGACAAGAAGGTGAACGCTGGGTTTTCCTACATACACGGTGCAAACACGCATGTTTTGGAGCAGGCCATTCGCATGGGTTTCGAGAAACCTAAACTGCGCCGTTTGAGCGAACTGCTGCAGTGATTTAATCAAGAATTAATGGTATCGCGAGGATATCCTGCGTTTTCTCTCGGATCCGGAGGTGCCATTCACCAACAACATCGCAGAACAGGCGGTGCGAATGCCCAAGGTGAAACAGAAGATCTCCGGGTGCTTCCGAACCTTCGATGGGGCCGGCGCCTTCTGCACGATCCGATCCTATCTGGAAACCCTACGCAAGCAGGGCGTCTACCTGCTGCACGCATTGGTCCAATCATTTCAGGGGGAAACCCCGCAGCCCACCATGGGGTAACCGTACCCCTGGTGAACAGTTACTTTTACTCTTGGGTCTGTCATGATTTGTAGCTCATGCATATTCCAAGGCGTTTTTAATCATAGGATCAATCTGATTTTTAAGGCTTTCTTTTATTATGCTTTTTAGATAACTGTGCGCTGCATTTATCAACACCATTTCATAGCGTTTTCTAAATTGCTTCCAAAGAACATACCAACAGACACAAGATATTATTAGTCCAAAAACTTTCCCCACTGTTAGCAAAAGAATGACTGGTACAATGATGCCCACGAGAAGAATAGAGAGAGAAATAAATGTTCGCTTAACAGAAATAGATCTTATCAACGCTGACGGCAGCATACCTAACAGCTTGTCTCCCTTGTTACGAAGGACCGTAAGTCCATAGAACTGGTTTACCTCAATCATCCATTTGTACTCCTTGGTGTTAGCGTTGTAAATGCAGAAATAATTTCCAGTCTTACGACCAATCCGTGCCCCATAAAAAAATATCAATTTATGGCCACTTCTGACGTTAATATTAAAGTCAAATACCTTTTCTTCTCCGTTTTCAAATTTAATAAAAAATTCATGCTTGGTGATATTTGTGGAAGATGTGTGAGCTTGAGTTGTTGTAGTATATCCGATTTTACCACCGACGTATGCTGTTGATGTTTGTGGGGTGTATGATGTACTAATGTGTGTTTCGCTCCATTTTCTAGCATCCATCACCTCTCCAATCAACATTTCTATCCAAGCTTTTTCGTCGGCCGGCATGTTTAATTCTTTATGCTCAAATAATGCTTTGTCTGCGTGTGTTGATGGTATGCCGGCAACTTCTGCGCCAACAGAGGCGCCGCAGTTTCCGCAGAATCTGTCCCCTTCAACGATACTTGCTCCGCATTGACCACAAAACATAAATACCCCCAGAGGCGATTTAGTTTGATGTTAGGATTGTGTGTGTTCTATATTTAGCGTCTTTGCAACTTCAGCCCACCCGGAAGGCTCGTTCCCCACTGACATGCCGCGCCATGATAAATTGCACAATTACCATTTGTGCTATTTAATAAGAATCCATTTGGTGTTTTTAGTCCATGAAATCCGCAAGCTGGCCCGCCGTTATCACTTTTCAGGCCATTTGGGGCATACAGCGAGACCTTATTACCCTGTATCGTCATGTAGCCACTCCAAGTGCCACCGCATCCTTCCCATCCATGAATAATTTTCATATTCACAGGATAATTGTCCTTCTTCGGTGCCTTCACCGTAAGAATTACGTGGCCGTACCCGCCCTCATACTCCCCTTCCACAGTCCCTGCAAATGCCACGTTGGACAACAGCACCGCAGCAATAATCCAGGCGCGTTTCATAAGCGTCAACCTCGCGTTGATTCAATATGTCCCTTGTGATATGTGCTTCCAACCACTATATTTCATTTTAACACATCAGACTATACCCGTCATTTATCGTGGAACAACCCTATTCTTTGAGGTTGAATCCGGGGAAAAGCTGCGACTGACCCCCAGGATTGCCTGCATCGCCGCTAGGTCACTGGTCGATCCAGCACTGCGTCCCCTCGTGCTCATGCAGCACGCCTTCCAGCCGCGTGCACACGCCATTTCCGGCGTCCGCATGGGTCGTGCCCGTCCCGCTTGGGCACCACCGTCCAGTGCGATCCGCCATTGGACGGTGTGGGTCAGAAAGGCCCATTGCGATTTCCGGGCTCCGCGGCGTATTTGTTCTGGCCAAAGAGCGTGGCACTGGCGTTGGCTTGTATTGCGGCGACATTGGCGGCAATGCTCCGCCAGCACGCCGCCGACCAACTGCGAATTCGCGACCGCCCCCCAGTCACCACAAGGCCCACGTCGGGTGCACTCTGGTAAATCGTCCCGGCGTTGCCGAGGGGTGCCTTACTGCGCCCCGTATGTGGTCCCTTATTAAAGAATATAAGAGAAACATGTCAACAAGACAATGGGCTTTGCGGCACTTCCAAGAATGAGCATCCCTGCCGAAAGGGCCAGACCGCGCCAGCCGGCCCACCACGTTCCGGGTGCCGCCCCTTGCCGTGCGCTAAATCAGCCCACCAATCGCCTCACGGTTGTTGTCCCGGTCCCCTGTGTCATGGTCCTCATCCCCTTGTGGTGCTTCACCCGAACCTTCCGCAAGGGCGTCCAACTCGCTGATACCGTTACCCAGGGCCGCCTGTTCTTCGGGGGACATGGGTTGTTCCGGTGGGGCGGTGTCAGCACTCGGCTCTTCTGGACGCTCGATAATGGGCGCTTCCAGCACGCCGCCGGACGGTCCCAGAATCTCGGTGTAATCCTTTGGCAGACTGATCCTATCGCTAAAGTCAGGCGGCGGTATGCTTGCCCGCTCCAGCCATTCCTTGTTCTTGAAATAGAGTAGCTGTTGCCCATAAATCGGATGGAAACCAGCGGCCAGTACCAAAAGATCGCCTGGAGTGGCAATATCCTTTCCCTGTTTAACCGGCCCACGCAATGTCAGCACCTCATCCGCCGTAAGCAAGGGGCGGGACTGATAGTTGATACTGGTGGAATAGCCC
>JABEBX010024802.1_pt1 | contig 10403 bp, 9 predicted proteins | sample 7245971 | NCBI WGS metagenome assembly JABEBX01 (sample SAMN14506365, study PRJNA622280) | hot springs metagenome | biome: hot spring [ENVO:00000051]|acidic hot spring [ENVO:00002120]; feature: spring [ENVO:00000027]|sediment [ENVO:00002007]; material: sediment environment [ENVO:01001048]...
CTCTATGGATACTGTAAAATACAAAATATGCTAAGAAAGGGAGGGTTATTAAACAAGGTGTCTCCAATAGATATTCTTGAGGAATTTTCCACTGTATATATTATAGAAGGCGAAGACAAAAGTATAATCACTGAAATACCAAACAAGGTGAAAATATTAAATGAGAAAATTGGTTCGGATATATTCCCTACAAATCAGAGTTAAGGTTTAAACAGATGCCTGAAGAAATCATAAAGGGATTTCATTTTTCTCTTTCGAGATTTGATATCATTTCCTGAATTTTCTCTCTCTCGTCGTCATCAATTGATAGTTTTTCGTAAATATTTTGGGCGCGTCTGAGAATTGTTAGCGCCTCTGTGTATTTTTTTTGTTTAAGATATGATAAGCCAATATTACCAAGCCTAATTGCTACATCTCGATGATACTCGCCAAAAAATTTTAAGTCTATATCAAGAGCTTCTTTGAATAGTTTATCAGATTCTTCATATTTTTCCATACTTAGATATACAGAACCGAGATTGTTCAGATCAGTCGATACATCTGGGTTTTCTTCACCTAGTGTTTTTTTGTGAATTTCTAATGCTTTCTTGATTAATTGTTCGGCCCTAGAATATTGTCCTTTTGCTGAATACGCGGATCCCAAATTATTAAGATAAATTGCGGTAGTGGGGTCCATTTCACTTAAGGTTTTTTTTGCTATTTCCAATGCACTTTCAAGCAGGGAGATGGCCTTTTCATATTGTTTTATGTCAAAATAAAACATACCTAAATTATTAAATGCTATTGCCACGTGTGGGTGCTCTCTCCCCATCTTTTTAATTTCTATTTCAAGCGCTTTTTTGAACATATATTCTGCCTTATCGTACTTTTTTAATTTCTTATAGTAAAAGGCACGTTCACTATATCTAATTGCTCGCCTAGGTGAATTTTCTTTCAAGATAAGACCTAAAATAATATGCATTAATAAAATATATGGTAAGTACATTTTACACCTTATCATATCTTTCTTATAACCTGTACATTATATGAGAAGCGAATTTCATTCAGCAGACAAGATATCTCCTCTGTACACCATAAGGAAGTACGTAGAAATATGAAAGATATCGATAAAATGATGATATCAATATCTGAAAGCATATATCATTTTTATATTATTCTAAAATTTTTTTTCTTAATGCGACAAAGGAACAAACAATTTTCTAGCTGTCAGATTCTACCAATTCATGGATAATCTGTTTTTTTTAACCGTAAATATTTCCTACTTCTAGATTGAAATCGAGGATGAATAATTTATGGTTCATTAGGAAGCATGATAAGTTAAGACTTTTAGAAAAGAATTTAAGGTATTATTGAGAATGGAACAAGTTTTCATTCCTTAGAAGGGATTCCTATATTAGTGAAATGTATATTATTTATAAAAATCCGAATTGAAGCCCATATGCCTAAAAAAACTAACAAGTTCCTTTTTATTGTAAGTTAAAAGAGATGGAGATGAACAATTCTTCTAACATAAGACTCTCATAAGGTGTCAAGCAGATATCACAATAATATAAGGCCATTAAAACCCCTAAATTAAAGTTAATGGTTAAATTTCAACCAACTTCAGAATTAATCTTGATTATTCAGACTATTCATTTAATGGATTTGTCTTTTCCATTTACTATTTATTCTCAATTTAACCATGTTGCTGTACATTTTTGTTATGACAAAATCGCTTTTGATAAAATCCTTATGATTATAAGCACGTATCAAAGGCAAATTAGATGCAACCAAGGGGTGTTATTTTAATTTTTATATTATAAAATTTAATCTAGTTATTGTACGCTCAGCAGTTATTGGCTCAGTCATAAAACATTAAGCTGGAACTTTAGAGTAGGTGTTTGATATCATATAAAAGATCAAACATCTCTATCTATTACATTAAAAGGAAAGATAGAAGAGTTTGACCAAAGTACAACTCATCGCTCGTAAATATGATTTAAGTGCTTATTTATACATAGTTCCTGGACTCATAGGATGGGTTACTAGAGAGGGACAACAAAGGAAATGAGTTATCCATTCCAATATCCTCATTAATTCCTTTTTTTTCTAAGATAATATCTATTTGGAACATTCTATTCAGGAAGCTAGATAGTTTTGTCAGGAAACTGTCAAAACTGACGGGCAAGTTAAAACCTTTGAGCTATGCTGCAATATTCAACAGGATAATAAACACCCCTATAGCAAGGATGTTGGAGGGGATCAATAGGAAGGCAGTGGATGATATGACTGTCATAATAGATTCTTCTGGTCTCAAAATAACAGATAGAGATGATTGACAACAAAATGGAAGGGGAGGAGGAGTTGGATCAAAATACATATTGCAATAGATTCAGAAGCAATGAACGTAGTCTCCTTAACAATAAAGGATGAACACACATTCAGATACCAGGGAATTCATGAAAGTTCTTGATCCAATAATAGGGAGAACCAAGGAGATGCAGGGGAACAAGGGGTACGATAGCAGAAGCAATTTCAATTATCTGAACAGCAGGGGTGTGAAAGCAACAATACTCCCGAGGGATAATGCGAGAACTCTATCCAGAGTCTTATAGCAATGGCTAAAATTGTAAGGAAGATAAGGAGTATGGATCTTGAATTATGGAAGGGGGAGGAGCAGTATGGCAAGAGATGGATAGTAGAAATATTCTTCTCCGCTTTGAGAAGAGTGATTGATAAGGTAATTAATGCAAAGAGGCTGAGGTACCAGGTACAGGAGGCTGTAATGAAGATATACAGCTATTTACTGTTGAGAAAGAATACTGTGGTGAACTGATTTAGTCATATCTTAGAACCGATTAACACGTTATATATTTAAACATAACTTAAACTTATTAGAACCTTTTATTAAATATCACCTAAATATATAATTCATTATGAGCACAGTTGCAAGTAATGATACTGGAGAGAAAAATAGCGTAGGTGGAGTAGGGCATATAAGATGGACAATAGTGCTGACAGTATTCGGGCTGATTACATTTGATTACATTGACAGAGGTCTAATTACATCGGCACTTCCTGTCCTGACTACCTTGTTTAAACTTAACGGGGTTGAACAGGCAGTCATAGGAGACGGGTTTACTTACGGATATCTAATAATGAATCCGGTCATAGGATACCTTATTGATAGATACGGACTAAGAAAATCTATAAGTGCCTCTGGATTTGCATGGGGTGCAGTCCAGTTTATATCAGCAGGTGCATTCAGCTTTGTTTATCTTGCCTTCGCGAGAGTGTTTCTAGGAATAGCCGAAGCAGTGGGTTTCCCAGGTGCTACTAAAATTACATCTATATGGCTAACGAAAAGTGAAAAGGCAAGGGGGGGCACCATTAGTGATTCAGGCGTAAACGTAGGGATAATCTTAGGCTCACTAGTTTTACTAGGTTTTAACGCGATTGCACCAAGTGTCATAGCGTGGAGATATGCACTTATGTTTAGTGGGGCTATCACCATTATAATGGTATATGTTCTTGTTCATTTTCTTTTTAACTCACCAGAGCAACACCCGAGAATATCCAAAGCCGAATTGGACTATATAAGACAAAATCAGGATTCTGTAGTAGATCAAAGTAAAGTTAAAGTAAGTCAATGGTTCAAAACTAGGGATTATTGGGGATTTCAGCAAGGATTAGCAGCTCAAGCTGGGATCTTCTTTGGTCTCCTAACTTTTCTACCACTCTATCTTTCATTTTCGAGACATTTCTCAATAAGTTTCACGCTGGGATATACTGCGTTAATCTGGGGTATGGGATTCATCGGTGAAATTACAGGCGGATTTGTAGTAGATTATCTAATTAAGAGATTCAGTCCAAACGTTGGAATGAAAGTTGGATTCAGCGTAAGCTCACTTGGTGTTACGTTCGGTCTATTGGCAGCTACATTTGCGTCTTCTGGTATAGAAGCCGTAGAAATTCTAATGATAACGTTCTTTGCTCTAAGATGGTCAGGAATACAATGGTCAGCAGCATCATTCATAGTTCCGCAAAAATATTCTGGTCAGTGGGGTGGTCATATAGGTTTCTGGGAAACATTATGGGGCATAGTAATTCCTTTGGTATTTGGTTATACCTTAATGAGAACTTCCGCTTACACAACAGGTATGATAATAATGGTCTTAGTTGGGGTTATTTACTTTGTTGGTGCAGTTTTAGTCACTCGGTATAAACCATTAAAATTAGGAAATGCGCAATCAGCTTAATACTTTATTTTATTTTTATTTAATTAATTTTTTTAGAATATTTTCAACTTATTTGTGACTTTATATAGGGTTCTCTTATGATGCTTAATTATAGCCAATTACAATGGAATAAATTGATACCATAGATGCACTGCTAAAACAACTTATTGTAGCTAGGTGAATAGATATATTCAGTTTTATTTTCCCTCTTTATGTCAAGTCTCTGCACCAAATTTGTATATTGTTATTAGCCAGTAGTAATAGTTCTACTGGCCAGGGATACGCGAGCACCAAACTGAGGTTCAATCTTCAGAAAAGAGTGTGCATCCCCATTCTGTTTCCATACTCCGATAGAATGTAGCAGAAAATTTGTGGATAACTAACGAGTCTGAGGTGAATGCGGGATATTGGGAGGTTGACTTGACTGGTGATGAAATGAATTTATATGTTGGAATAGATATTGCAAAGGATAAATTCGATTACTGTGCATTGGACAGGGACAGTAACATAATACGCAAGGGAAGCAACCGTAAAAACACCACGGATGAGTTCAAGAAGTTTAATGAAACAATGAATGCTCTAAAGAATATGGGAACGGTGCTCAACATTGGAATGCAATCAACAGGCATTTATCGTGTGCCCCTTCATCAGCACTTCAATGATGGCGTAATTCATGTAAGAATACTCAACCGCCTTGAGGTAAAGAGGAATGAAGAATTAAAGGTTAGGAGAACATAATGTCTTTGTTTAGTAAAAAGATGGATTTCCTCATAAGTGTTCATGCAAACGTATCCATTTATCTTGTATAGAATCATCTAAGGATATAGAGGATCCTGAAAGATCGGTTAGATACGGAAGTAAGATAATGTTCATTTCCAGTGAAAGAAATGAATTTGCCGGGTATGAAGTATTCATATACACTGTTCTAGATCCAGAAAGAAGGGGAAGAGAATTGATAATATACATTCTCAACCATCAGAGGGACTACGATCATTTCTCTGTCAATAGAAAAAGATTCATGATTCTCATGAGCTCCTCTAAGATAAATATGGACGATCTGATACCTATGTATTACACAAGGCAGTTCATAAAAAAGGCATTCTCATATTCCTATCGTTTATTGTATATATGGATCTACAGAAGAGGATCGGACCTGTTGAGATTTCTCTTAATATATTGAGGAACCTTAAGTGCAAGGTATTTGATCATGAGGTAGTGGTGCAGGAGCTAACAAAGGATTAGAAAGCTCTTTTTGAAAAGATTGAAATCGTAGTGCCTAATGTTATGGGAATTTAGGAATTTATTCCCGTTAAATCTAAAGTAACATTATTATAATTTGCACTAACTTTAGCTAGTGTCGGTTAGCATTGTACTAATTATGCTAAAAAAATTAAAATAATAAAATAAAAATTTACATTTTTACAATGATTTTTAAAATATCTTTTCTTTGCATAGTGGGAATGAGCCAAGTTTCAACATCTTTTGAGCTTCCTTCGTAGTCTATAATAGTTTTGAATTTATCCGAATGTTGTTCAATTATTTTCCCTGTTTCAATAAAATCTTCTTTTGTATAAATTATCGATCCTTCTATATTTAGCTCTTTTCTAATTAAGACATCTTGAGGAATTGTAAATTCGCTACCATCTAATCCCGTTAGGACAACTTTGGAACCTGAAACAGTAGATCGAGCAAGGTTTATCCAAAATTCAGCGCTAGCATTACTGCCAACTGTATCAAGAATATTGAAAGGACCAGAAAAGGTATTTATTTCGTTATTTAGAAACTCACTTGTTAACATGGCTGGGAATCTTTTAGATCTTAGGTGCAATACTTTCTCAGAGAAAGCCTCTACAATAACTACATCTTGGAACCCCTTTATTTTAGCTAATATATACCCAAGTGTACCAGTTACCCCTCCACCCACTATTATTAAACGACCATTATTGTTAAACTTGTTTAAGGCCCTGACCATTACGGCTAATGGTTCTGTAAGTGTTGCTATTCTGCTATCAACATTATCGCTAATTTTTAGTAGAAACTTAGATGGTACATCAAACACTTCGCTAAGTCCGCCCTCCGCATTGACTCCTATGGATACCTTATTTCTGCATGTGTTGGTATGACTTACGATACAATCAGGACAAACATCGCAATAATAATTTGGAAACACTACAACCTTATCTCCCGATTGTAGTTCAATCCCATTCATATCTTTGCCATTTCCTTCCAAGACTTTTCCGTAGATTTCGTGTCCTAATGCTATGGGTTCCAACCCCTTCCTTTTACCTTTGAAAACTATATTCTTATCGGAACCGCATATTGCTACGAATTCCGGCTTGATTCTAATATAATTATCCTTCAATTTATCAGGTACAAATTCTACGTGTTCAAATTTGTTCTCTCCATCATAGATTATTTTCCACATTTTGACCACCACTCGTCACTTATAGTAAAATAATTTAATCATTTCTTCGGCTTTTGAATAAGGTATCTGACCTGGTGCTGATGTTCCGAAAAGATCTGCAAAAATCAAATCTGATCCTAAGGCTACTGTCGCTATACGAGTTATCCTACCAAAGTTTCCCATTCCCATAATTGCCAGTGGTTTTTCCAGTTCTTTTCGTATTTCATGTGTTAAGTTCATAAGAGTAAGGACATCATTTGCATTTTTAACAAAAGTAGCAATTTTCAAAATGTCCCCCCCCATAGAAACCTCTTCCGTCGCTATATTTTTGAGTATATCTTTATCTGGGGTATTTTCGAAATTATGATAAGAAGATATTATCCCAATATTTGCCATATGAGCATCCTCTATCAACTTTTTACTTGCATTTTTTTGTTCATTAAATGTTGAAAGTTCAAGGTCTAAAACGGCTGGATTTTTATCTAAAGATTTTTCCATAATTTTTAATCTATCAAGTGCACTAATCACAACTTTACCACCTTCAAGATTAGATCTCATTGTAAATATAAAAGGGATACCCCTTTTATTCAAGAAATCCATACAATCTTCAGGTTCTAATCCATTTGAAATTAGATAGTCTGCACGAAGTTCTACTAGTTTAACCTTTCTGGACATTCTAGATATAATTTTCTTAATTTCACTACTGCAATTAATCACTGGGGCACATACAATGGGATCTTTACCAAACGTAACTCTATTGTTTTTAAATATCTTTTCCAATGTAGCCCTAAAAAGATCATCGTTGTTCATAAGCCATTCAGGTATTTCCATTAATCTTTTGGTAATTCTCCGGCAGGTGTGTAAGCCCAGAACAATATCAGTGTTTCTTTCCCTGTATTATAATGTCTATGCATTACTCCCTTAGGGATGAACATGTATTGCATTGTTGTGAATGGCTTCTTCTCACCATCGCTCTCTACCAATCCCTCGCCTTGTATTACAAAATCAATCTCTTCAGATACTGGATGATTATGTAAAGACGAAGACTCTCCTGGATCAAATAACGTTATACCACTTACGAAATATTCCGAACCACACAATTCCTTATCTATTGTACGAAATACCTTTCTTATCATCCCGTCCTTTTCGCCTAGCCATATCTGCTTTCCATCTTTAAAAGGGTCTAATATTTTTACTCTCATAATTATAAGATAATATTAAACGTATTAAATAGTCATTCTAATTTGTTTGAAGATATCTATATATAGCACAATTTAGACGATGATATTAAGTTTAGATATCAAACTAAATATTAATGGATAAATACACAGAATTATTTAACAAATTAGAATATGGCTTAATATTAATGGTTATAATTTCTAATAATATGATAACTGATGACACCTTAAGGGAAGGGCTTCAGACTCCTGGTCTAGCTTTTACAATAGATGAAAAAATGAGTCTTGCTAGACAGATATCTAAGACTGGTATCAAAAGAGCTCTTGTTTCATATCCTCCAGCCCATTGGAGTGAAGTAAAGGTTACTGAAATGATAGTGCGAGAAAACTTATTTGACGAAATATTTGGGCTAGGTAGAACTATGAAAGAAGATATTGATATAATCTACTCTACGGGTGCTAATATATCTTTACATCTCCCCTTTAAAATAGATAATTTTTCAGAAATAATAGAATCAGTAAAATATGCAACACATAAAGGGAGGTTAACTGAGGTGGCAATAGTTAATGTTTCTGCTTATTCTAACGATGAAATAATCAAAATGGCAAAAAAAATAGAAGAAGCTGGAGCTGATGTAATTCAATTACCTGATACTACTGGAACAGCTTCACCTTCTAAAATTAAGAATTTAATAGAAATGGCTAAGAGAGAATTGAAAAGCGATATTGAAGTGCATTTTCATAATGATTCCGGAGCTTCTGTCGTAAATGCGATAAGCGCGGTAGAATATGGTGCGGACTATATTGATTGTACTGTTTTCGGGATAGGAGAGAGAAATGGTATATCTGATCTTGCATCAGTCAATAGTATATTAACATTGAATGGTTTAAATACCAAAATTTCAATGGAAGAGCTCAAGAAATTGTACAAAATGGTTGCCGATCTTATTATAAGAAAATTAGGTCCAGACTTTTTATTTAGAAATTTTCCAGTTTTCGGAGAAAATAGTTCAATACATACGGCTGGAACACATGCGGTATTTTCTGATGTGTTTCAATCTGAAAAATATTCAGTAAATGTTTATACTGGTAGATCAATGATAAATAAGCTTCTTTTAGCTAATCATATAAGCGTTCAAGAAAGCTACTTAAGAGTATTAACTGATAAAGTAAAAGACCTTTCTGTGGCTGAGGGAAGGCCTATTTCCGTAGCTGAGATTGTAAAGCTTGCAACTGAAACTTCGGGGTGATTTAGAATGGTTCGTGTTTTAGAGATAGGTCATATAGTAGCAGGTCCGACCGCTGGATTAATACTTGCAGACCTAGGATTTGAGGTTATAAAAATAGAAAAACCAGGAGAAGGTGACATAGCCAGAAGGCTTACAGGAACGAGTTCAGGTGCATTTCCGTTCTATAACAGAAACAAAAAAAGCTTGTCTCTAGATATAAAGAACGAAAAAGGGAGAGAGATTTTCCTTAAACTCGCACAAAAATCTGATGTAATTATAGATAATTTGGGATATGGGTCTCTTGCTAAGGGAGGTCTCTCTTATGAGACTATAAAGGCTAACAATCCAGGTATTGTATATCTTTCAATTAAAGGGTACGGAAAAGGTCCATATGAAATGAGAAAATCTCTTGATTATCCTATAGAAGTTCATTCTGGTTTAGCATATATGACTGGCCTTAGCGGGCGTCCAATGCGTGTGGGAGCTTCAATAGTAGATATGAGCTCCGCCATGTTAGGAGTGATATGGGTTCTTAAGGCTTTAATGGATAGGGAGAAAACTGGCCAAGGAGGCTACATTGATGTAGGCATGTTTGAAACTGCTGCAATGATTGTAGGTCAACATATCGCCTCTTTTGAGATTAATAGGAAGCCCCTGCTTCCACTGAACGAAAATGGATTCGCGTGGGCGATTTATGATTTCTTTAAAACAAAAGATGATAAGGAAGTCTTTATCGCAGTAACAACTGATACTCAATGGAGAGAGTTTTGCAGGGGTTTTGAGTTAAATATCTGTGACGAAGAAAGATTTAGTAAAAACGAACTAAGATATCAACACAGAAGTGAACTTTTGCAAATAGTTCAGCAAAAAATTCTAGAATTTGAGTATAAAGATTTGGAAAATTTATTGACATCACTGAACATAGCATTTGCCACCCTTAATAAACCTTGGGATTTACTTGAAGATTTGCATATGAAAAACAAGCTAGTAAGCTCTTATTTCAAAGGCTTAGATATTAAGGTTCCACCCACACCTAATTCAAGTGTGGGCGATGGTATAGCCCCCGAACTTGGACAAAATAATGTTGAAATTCTTTCGTCTCTAGGCTATTCAAAGGAAGACATCGATTTATTGAAACAAATGAATATTATATAATATTTAATACGTTATTATATATTTTAATTAATAATTAAATTTATGGAAATTGCAAATTAACTAATTAATTTCAAATGCTTATTTTATTGTTAAAAAAGACTTTTTCAATTTTTCTATTTTGATTTCGCTCTAAAACAATCTATAGTAAGAAAATGTTAAATAATCTATTCATATATCATTTACCTATGAGCAATAACGAAAATCTAAAAGATAAATATAT
>JABEBX010001845.1_pt1 | contig 10402 bp, 10 predicted proteins | sample 7245971 | NCBI WGS metagenome assembly JABEBX01 (sample SAMN14506365, study PRJNA622280) | hot springs metagenome | biome: hot spring [ENVO:00000051]|acidic hot spring [ENVO:00002120]; feature: spring [ENVO:00000027]|sediment [ENVO:00002007]; material: sediment environment [ENVO:01001048]...
AGATTTGTGGTCCTTTTGACCAGTGATATTAGAAAAATAGAAGATATCATTAGTGCATCGGCCAATTGGTCCACGTCAAAGGATAGAGATTACGAAGAAGAGCGTGAAGCTAAACCTTTGGAGTTTGCATATCAGTCAGTGCATTACGTTGTTCGTGCATCTCGCGATTTGACAGTCAGTGCCATCACGATTCCTGAAGGAACTCCTTGTGAAATTCAACTGCGCACACTATTACAACATGCACACAGTGAACTAACACACGACTCAATATACAAGTCACAGAGAACTGCGTCACCTAAAACACAGCGAGTTATCGCCAGGAGCATGGCTCTCATCGAAACTACCGATGACTTTTTCGAACAAGTAGTGGTCGAGCTCGGTAATGCCACAGAGTCTGAACGTAATGCAACAACTGTGCTAGATAGAGTCTATAGGGAATATGTGAAACTTATTCCAGAATCTCAAAAATCTAATTTATTAATAGTCGACGCGTTCGCTGACAAATTCAATGAAGATATTGAAGGCAGTCTGAGAGATTTCCTCAAGCGTAAGCCATACGTGATCGACAGGATCGCACAGAGGGCCAAGGATCGGCACCTTTATCGCCAATCTTCAATTCTTCTCGCTTACTATATGGCGAATCTTTCGCCCACTGTAACAAAGGAGCTATGGCCGCTAACGCTAGATGAATTGCGACCGGTCTATGGAGATATTGGCTTAAGCATAGACGGCTTCTGACTTACGATATAACTATGATGAAATCCCAACAATTCCTAATCTACCAAAGCGAAGACGGCTCCACCCGCATTGACGTGATGCTGGAGGAAGAAACGCTGTGGCTCAATCAGAAGCAGTTGACCGAGCTATTCGGCAAGGCCAAGGGCACCATCAGCGAGCATATCAGGCACATCTTCGAGGATGGGGAGCTGACGCCGGCGGCAACTGTTCGGTTATTCCGAACAGTTCAAGTTGAGGGGGGGCGTGAAGTGGCCCGCGAGGTGGAACACTACAACCTCGACATGATCCTCGCCCTCGGCTTTCGCGTGCGCAGCCCGGTGGGTGTGCGCTTTCGCCAGTGGGCCAACGATAAGCTCAAGGAATATATCGTCAAGGGCTTCGTGCTGGACGACGCGCGTCTGAAGAACCCCGGTAAGGGCCGGGATTATTTCGACGAACTGACTCGTCGACTGCAAGATATCCGCACCAGTGAGCGGCGCTTTTATCAGAAAATCACCGACATTTACGCCACCAGTGTGGATTACGACGCGCGCCATCCGCTCACTCAGCAGTTTTTCGCCACGGTGCAAAACAAGGTGCACTACGCCATCCACGGCCAGACCGCCGCCGAGTTGATTACCAGCCGTGCGGATAGCCGATTGCCGAACATGGGCCTGACGACCTGGGAAGGCGCACGTATCCGTAAGTCCGATGTGGGAGTTGCCAAAAACTATCTGAGCGAGGAGGAACTGCGCGCCCTCAATAATCTAGCCGAGCAATACCTTATCTTTGCCGAAGGCCAGGCGGCGCGGCGTATCGCAATGACGATGCAGGACTGGATCACCAAGCTGGAGGGTTTCCTGACGCTGAATGACCGCGCAATTTTGCAGGGTGCGGGCCAAGTGTCTGCGGAACTCGCCAAAGCGCACGCCGAACAGGAGTTCGACAAATTCCGGGTACTGGATGACCAGCGTTTCGAGTCGGATTTCGATCGCATGGTGCGGCAATTACCCACAAAAAAGCCGAAGGGATGAAGCACTGATGGACTTCCGTATCTCCGATACCTTCACCGACAGCCTCGCCCGATTAACCGGCGAAGAGCAAAAACAGGCCAAGACCACCGCCTTCGACCTGCAAATAAACCCCGCGAATCCTGGTATGAGCTTTCACAAACTGGATAAGGCACGAGATAAACATTTCTGGTCCGTACGGGTGAGCAGCGATATTCGTCTGATCGTGCACAAGACGGCATCCAGCCTGCTGCTATGCTACGTGGATCACCACGATCCTGCCTACCGTTGGGCAGAACGACGCAAACTGGAAACGCACCCCAAAACTGGAGCGGCGCAATGGGTGGAAATCCGCGAGCGGGTGGAAGAGATGGTCATCACGCCGAAACCTTCTGCACCCGTTCAAAAACCCGTCTTGTTCGCGCACTATGCGGACGACACCTTGCTGGATTATGGCGTGCCCGCCGAGTGGCTGGCCGATGTGCGTCAGGCGGACGAGGACGCCTTGTTGGCGCTGGCGGACCATTTGCCCAGCGAAGCAGCCGAGGCCCTGTTGGAACTGGCAACGGGTGGCACACCTCGCATTTCTCCCGCCTTGGCGAAGGATTCTGATCCTTTCAGTCATCCTGATGCCCAGCGCCGCTTCCGGGTGATGGCCGATATTGAGGAGCTGGAGCGGGCGCTAGCCTCCCCCTGGGATAAATGGACAACTTTTTTACATCCAGCGCAACGGCAATGGGTGGAGCGAGATGAGCGTGGCCCAGCCCGCATAACTGGTTCAGCGGGTACGGGAAAAACAATTGTAGCACTGCATCGTGCGGTTTTTTTGGCGCGTACCAACCCACAGAATCTTGTACTGCTGACCACCTTTTCCGACACACTGGCTAATGCCCTGCGCGGAAAACTGCGAAGACTGATCGACAACCAGCCCCGCATTGCCGAGCGCTTGGAAGTGGCGGGGATGGATGCCATCGGCGAGCGTTTGTTCGCCGCAACTTTTGGCAATGGCCTGCCACAGATTGCCACGCACCTGCAAATTCAAAATCTCTTGGCGGACTGTGTGGCTGCGGCGGATAGCTTGAAGTTCAGTCTGGCTTTCGTGCGGAATGAGTGGGTTGACCTTGTGGATGCCTGGCAACTCGATAGTTGGGAGGCGTATCGCGACGTGAAACGACTCGGTCGTAAAACACGACTTAGTGAAGCGCAGCGATCAGCGTTGTGGGATGTTTTTGCGGCGATGCAGCAGCGTTTAGCGGCACAAGGCATGATTACGCCTGCGGCTATGTTTACCCAGCTGGCTGCAGCGCTGATCAAGCGCCGGGCGGCAGGTATAGCACCACCCTTTGATCACGTATTGATCGATGAAGCGCAGGACATCAGTGTAGCGCAGTTGCGCTTTCTCTCCGCTTTATCGGGCGATCGCCGCAATGGGCTATTTTTTGCGGGTGACCTGGGCCAGCGCATTTTCCAAATGCCGTTTTCCTGGAAATCCTTGGGAGTAGACGTCCGAGGTCGTTCCCGCACCCTGCATATCAACTACCGCACCTCGCATCAGATCCGCATGCAAGCCGATCGTTTGCTGGGACCAGAGGTGTCGGACGTGGATGGCAATACAGAAGACCGGCGCGGCACCATATCCGTGTTCAACGGACCCGTACCGATGATTCGCGTCTTTGCGGATACGGCGGATGAGACTGCGGCTATAGCGCAATGGCTTCAGGAACGATTAGAGGAAGGGATGCCGCCCCACGAAATCGGCCTCTTTGTGCGCTCAGACAAGGAAATAGATCGCGCCCGTGCGGCGGCTGAAGCGGCGGCGCTGCCTTTTCGTGTGCTCGACGGCCAAGTCGAGACCACGGTTGGGTACGCCTCTCTATGCACCATGCATCTGGCCAAGGGTTTAGAATTCCGCGCCGTAGCAGTGTTGGCATGCGATGATGAGGTCATCCCATTGCAGGCACGCATTGAATCTGTCGCCGACAACGCCGACCTTGAAGAAGTCTACAATACCGAGCGGCACTTGTTGTATGTTGCCTGCACGCGCGCCCGCGACGCACTGTTCGTAACTGGTGTAGAACCAGGGTCAGAGTTTCTAGATGATCTGCAATATCAAAAATAATAGTCATCCTAACCGGTTGGAGCTAGCAGCATTCCGAAATAAGTATGTTTTTGGAAGTCCATAGCAAGAGCGAACCGACACTTAAAAGTATCTGCACGAATTCCAGCGATAACCATGAACCGATCTATCTATACGATAGTAATGATTACCATTTATATTTCAACAAATTAAACAATATTCTAATGCGTTTAGCGCTTGAAAAGGTACCATAAATGATAAAGAATGAACTTTGGGCCTTAGCGTTTGAGATCAAGGGCGAGAGAGACTTTTTCTGTTTGAAATCAGCTTTTGTACCATCTGGTGATAATTGGTATTATTCATGGAGAAAATTTAATGAATAGAATCGATGTAACCTCATTGATTTTAGAAAAAAAGCGTTTACACGGTCTCAGCTGGAAAGACATAAGCGTTCATCTCGGTGGTAGCAAGGAATGGTGCACAGCCGCTCTCCTCGGGCAGATGCCGCTATCCGCTAAACAGGCTCATACGATCAAGCAATTGCTTGACCTCTCCGATGAAGCTGAACGCATTCTGCAGGAAGTTCCTTTACGCGGGTGTATGGATAGTGCTGTCCCTACAGATCCCACTATTTATCGCTTTTACGAAATATTGCAGGTATACGGAACCACCATCAAAGAACTCATCCATGAAGAGTTTGGTGATGGAATCATGAGCGCTATTGATTTCTCCATGGACATTTCTCGCGTAAAAGATGAGCAGGGGGATCGAATTAAAGTCACCTTGAACGGTAAATACCTGAAGTACAAAAAATACTAAAAACTACAGAGGGGCGACCACCTTGCCGATATTTGATCGGATCACAGAGGGCTGCATCGGTTACTACATTAAATGGCGATCGTCGTCACTCAAAGCCGAAATGACCGATTAGCCCCGACTTTGCCGCCGATTGAAATTCAACCGTCTCCCCGCAACCGTAGATTTCGGCAAACTGCAAAAATTCCGTAGTTCCTGCTCCCACTCCGGATGGCCCAGGGCATGCACCAACCTGAGCATAGAGAATAAATAATCCTTTTGGGTCTTCTCGCTCAGCTGACGCCCCAACCGATGCGCATGTACCATTTGTTCAATGGCTTGCAGGGTGATCTGATGCAGGTATTGGATGTGGGCTGCTTGACAATAAGGCAGCACTAGCGCACATACCCGCTTCACATGCACGGCCCGCTCTTTTTTGGATCCACGAAAGTACCTCGCCAGCAAAAACGCTAGTGATGAGGCCGTAATCGGTGCCCGTAGATCTTGCATCTCGCGACGCTCCATCTTTCGCTCTTTCAGCTCTTGTTGTCGTTGATATTCCGTCGGTCGACGCGCACCGATGTATGCATTGAGCACTTCTGTGCGATTGTGTCCCAGTTCCTTACTGATGACTTCCCGGGCTGCGGTATCCAGGTTCCGCGAAACCCCTCTCCCACCCGCAAAAACCGGTGCAGCAGCGAGTGTGATTGACTGATACCGCTCACATGCGTAGCTGCTCCGGAGGTCATGGTACCCTTTTATTCCATGATCTTTCAGAATGGTCCTAGCTCGGGCCACCTCGCGACGGATAAACATAATGTAATTCTGATCAGGTGGAATCAGACAATGGGAATTGGTTGCTTTGCAAAGGTCTTTAGCCTCATTGAGGATCTCTAACCCGTAGGCATCAATAATTATCTTGCGCTCTACTTTCCGGCCACCTTTAGTGCCTTCCTGCACATTGATGGTTCCCTGCCGCATCGCCTCACGGTATAGCCGAGGGATATCCGCAAGTACGGTTTCTCTGAGGCGCATTCCAAATATGCGCGCCATTAGCACAATCAGGGCACAACGCTGTAACCCTCGATTCCGCATTTCCTCCACGCAAGAGAGTACGCCTACGAGTTCCATTCCGGTGGGCGGGGCCGTGCGGGTCCAGGGTCTTTTCCCAGTGTAAGCAGATGGCGACAACCGGAATGCCCGCTGCTTGCGGACGAATCCCAGCAATCGATTGGCATCACTGATAATGTTCTGGGCATAGGCTGGGGACCAATCATTCTCTTGCATCAATTGTTGTATCTGCTGGGCAAAATGTTGGAGATCCGAAAATTTCACTTTCTCGAGATCGGCAATGCCCTCTACTTGCACAAAACGGACAAAATACTTTAGCCGAATCCGTTTAGCGCGAATCGTTCCGTATCCGCGTGCTTGCGCTTGGATAATCTTTTGCACCGCTCGTTCAACAGAAAAAGCATAGCCATAATTTTTGAATACATAGCCCATACAACGTGCCTCCAGACTACCTGATAGCCGTTCTGGGTACCCTCGGAGGAAGAAACCCAGAACGGCTAACTGCACAAAGCAGATCCGATATGTAAATAGGGGGCCTCACGGAGAACAGATCGCGTACTTCCTTTCGATAGCTTGTTCGTTCTGCTCCTTAAAAGGCCAATTGCTTTGTCTGGCAGCGGCGCGTTCCACCCCAGAATCCGCATTATTCTGCGGAATAATGTCTAATAACTTCATGATTAAAAATCCTTTATATGAAAATCCTGATCCCCTCTCTTTCTTCCTGGGGGATGCCGATGCTGACACTCGGTCAGAAGCCGGAGAAAACACAGGGCAGGAAATACCCACCTGCTTAAAAAAAAGATATAGGTGGCGTTCTGGCTGGTTACTGGCTCCATCGAGCCTGACAATAGACCGCAACGCGCATAGATTTGCCAAATTCCATGGCAGATATTCCATAACTCGTCATATGTGTCCCTACAACATGGACGATTCTTCATGTGTGCGTAACAACACGCAATCTTTGGCCAAACATCAGCCTTTTCATATCTATATTGGCATAAGCCGTTTTATGTAGGGGCGAGCCCCTGATATATAGTCCACATCTGTGGGACTTCGATTCAACTCGGGATTATGCGCCCGTTCGCAGTCCATTCAGACCAGAAATCGTTCAGTCTCTTCATTGGCATTCAGCCATTTCATAAAAGCGGGCTCGGCCCGTGATGTGTTTCACACGTTGTGTGAAGGGTAACTTCGGGATTATGCGCCCGTTCGCAGCCCATCCGGGCAGGAAACCCATTCCTTACTGCACTTCATCCTCTGCAGTTTTTCGGCGATGAAAGGACTATATCGGTTTGCTTTGAGCAAAATGGTTTCATTAAGTGGTTTTTTTCGCGTTTTTTTAAACGGTTTTTAGTATTCCTGTCTGCTTTTCAAAAAAGCACCCCTCACTGCTGTGCTCATGACCGCAGTCTTGGACTGCATCCAGTTGAGTGGCCTGAAGATAATGATCTTGGTTTTTAAACTTCCGTAAAAACGGGGTCAATATGAAGGGACAGAGAAGTTATAGATAATTTGTATCGGTTAGAATTTTTATTCTATGGGTATAAGGTGGCTGTGAGGTGGATTCTGATGAGCCTCCCCAAGTTGGGGGCTCAGCATTTAGTGCTGTGGACCATCCCACTGGCTCCATATGTTCTGTGAATGGTCCACTGGATCCATTCATTTTCATGCGTGTTTCTCCGAAAAAACTTTTTTTGATCCATTGATTCACGGAAGCGTGCAATGGACACAGAAGCTCTGTGCAAAAAAAGTTGTTGCTCTTCATCGGCCGGGATGCCGCGTTGTTTCTTGTCGGGAGATATCGTAAAAAATTTTCACATATTTGCGTGTGGTAATCTGAATAGGTGCACATACCGCACGGATATTGAGGACAATTACGATGCAACAGACGATCAAACCCTATGAATACCTTTTAAAGCAGTATGCCCAACAAACCCACCCGGACCAGTATCGGCAAAAGCACTTCCAACAGTGGTACAGCGATGCAAACGGTTGCCGTTATGCCGTATCCCAGGGTGCCTGGCCATTTTTTGGATTCATCCCCCTTCTCAATCAACAGATTATCCTTTGCATTGCCATTAGCCACCATAAGGATTTTTTCTATCTGAAGATGCCTGCAGCAGACCTTCAGAGTAAGGTGGAAGGTCAAAAAAAACTCTGGGGGATCTTCCACCAACAACCCTGGCAGGAGAGCCTCCTGGATATGGCGGTGGTCCATCCTCTGTTTTTGCAACAACTCCCTTGGAAGCTAATGCCGGGTAATCTGGAGATTTGGGATGAAAACCGCACCCTCATACTGGTGGCGCAACTGGCACGATCTTCAGGGAAACTGGGTACCGACTCGGAAATAGAATTAAGTGGGGCATTATTCGAATTTCTCGATAAAACCATTATCCGATTCATGCTGCGGGAGCTTCAGGTCGCCACCATCGGTGCGTATCGTTTCCTCTGGGAAAGCCAGGATGCAGAAGATCGTCAGATACGGATGCACTCACTTGAACAGCAACACGGACTGATCCCCCGATTTATTGTGGATGCTCTGTAAGCAGCACAGCGATTCAAAGTTGGACCGGATGGAGATAAATTTCCCCATCCGATCCAATCACTTGACCCGCCTCCATCCCCTGTCTTTTTGAATGGAACAAGGAAAAAATGCCATGCAAATTTCTGCTCAACTTGCTCAAATTGCCTATACCGACGCCCTCCAGAATCTCATTATCGGCTTTGTTCTGCTCAGTATTGTCGTGTTAGCCTTATCTGCTGCTGGTTTCACTTGGTGGAAACACCGTAGGCATCCTGGTGCGGAGGAATGGTTTGTTGCGACTGTAATAGCCCTTCTTTTCGCGACCCTTAGCTTTTGTCTATCCCTGCTTTTTCTGGCCAACCTCTGGAATTGGGTGGGCATCCAACATCCTGCTTTACTGGCCGCTAAGCAGCAAATTGCCACAGCCCATCGGCCACGGCCCTTATTCTGATGGCTTTAGCAGGCTAGAAAACTACCAGCATGATCATAACTGCCTATTTAATTTAAATAAGAGCATTGAATGCGGCGTACCAGGTCTTGGGACCCGAAAAAAGGATCTTGGGCTCAATTTGAGCCCCAGCCCTTCGCATTTAACCCCCTATCCGCCGCAGCTGAGGAGCATGTTCAGCTGACGGGAGGTCGGCAACGGCGTCGCCGAAACGCAAAACCGCCTCTACGTCCTCCCGGCGGATATAATATCTGCGACCTAACTTGATCCTCCGGCCAGAGAGCCAAATTGCCCACTTGGCCCGACTGCGACACATCGCTTCCCGAAATGCGGAAGGGGTTTTTCTGAGTTGACTCGCAGCTTCTTCGGCAGTGAGTAGTTGTGGTGTGTGATGGTCCATGGCTGTCTCCTGTTCATCCATGGAGACAGCATAACCAAAGCAAAAATCATTTTTGAACGGGAAAAGGCACTATTTTCGCGTTTTTTCTGTTGGTAACCGGTTGTTCTGTGTCTGGGGCAGGTCTCAGAACTTCAAAGCGGGTGGGTATTCCGCGTGCCTGGTCGAGGTCTGCCACCAAATCTTCTGCGCGTAGGTGCGCGTAACGAGCGAGCATCTGTGGGGATTTATGCCCAGTGATTTGCCGCACTTTGCTGTCCGATAAGCCAATCTCGACAAAGCGACTGGTCGCCTCATGGCGTAGGTCATGGAAATGCAGGCCTACTATACTCGCGCGACCCAGGGCAGATTTCCAAACCTTGTGTATCCGGTAGGGGCGACGCACCCCGTCGCGACCGGGATTACCTGGGAAAATAAGGGGAGAATCCCCACGCGGATAGTGGGCAATCGCTTCCTGAAAAATTTCTGCGGCTCGCATCGTTAATGGGACACCTCGCGTGTCCTTGTTTTTAGTGTCCCGGAGAATCATTATCCGTCGCTCCAGGTGCACATCGCGCATCTCAAGGGAGAGAATCTCCTCCACGCGGGCAGCCGTTTCTAGTGCCAATTCAGTGACCCATGCAAGCATAGGATTACTGTGTTTACGCACACTTTCCAGCAATCGTGGGCTTTCCTCTCTCTGGAGACGTCGGTCACGTACATTGCCTTTGGGTTTGCTGACCTGTAAAACAGGATTGGCTGGTAGACCAACTTCCCATTCACGGATTGCCACGGTGAACAGGTGGGAAAGTAAAGCGAGTTCGAGACGCACCGTATTACCTGCACGCCCCTCAGCCAGCCGGGCATCACGATATTGTCCAATAATTTTTTGGTTAAGTGCGGACAGTGCGTATTTGCCAAGCCGTTCCCGTAGCACCTTGGCACTTGTATGGTCACGCCGTTGGGAATCACCCGCCTTCTTGGTGGGGGTTATTTCCCGCAGGTAGCGGTCAAGCGCCTGATCCAGAATGAACTTTTTGGAGTCGCTCCGTTGAATATACACGCCACGAACCATTGCATCTTCGGTCTGCCTCGCCCAATCCTCGGCATCACGTTTGGTCCGGAACGTTTTCGCGGCCGTTGGCCAACCCTGCTTGCGAATCACCGCCTTCCAAGTTCCCGCCGGGTTTTTGACTATCGTAGCCATAAAGCAAATCTCCTCAATCCAAATTTGGTACTGTACCGAATCTGTACCTGAGGAGTAGAGGATTGTCAACGACCAATTTATAACTGCTTGTTTTATTTGGTGGGCCCGCACGGACTCGAACCGTGGACCAAGGGATTATGAGTCCCCTGCTCTAACCAACTGAGCTACAGGCCCTGA
>JABEBX010022558.1_pt1 | contig 10400 bp, 10 predicted proteins | sample 7245971 | NCBI WGS metagenome assembly JABEBX01 (sample SAMN14506365, study PRJNA622280) | hot springs metagenome | biome: hot spring [ENVO:00000051]|acidic hot spring [ENVO:00002120]; feature: spring [ENVO:00000027]|sediment [ENVO:00002007]; material: sediment environment [ENVO:01001048]...
GTGGGCCGCTAGCTCAGCTGGTAGAGCAACGGACTCTTAATCCGTCGGTCGAAGGTTCGATCCCTTCGCGGCTCACCATGTGTGGTGGGTATAGCTCAGTTTGGTTAGAGCACCAGGTTGTGGCCCTGGGGGCCGTGGGTTCAAGTCCCACTACTCACCCCATTAATTATATGGAAACACTTGTTTGTAAAAGTTACGATGCAAAAAAGCACATTGTGCGTATAAAAAACGGTATAGCGATTTATCCAGCAGATACTATATATGGTATTGGGGCTTATATTTATAACACTATTGCAAATAAAAGGATTTTTGAGATAAAAAAGCGAGATATTTCAAATCCGCTTATTGTGTTGTGTGATATCGATTTTGTTATTGGAAACGCTTATATCGACAAAACTGCAAGGCAATTGCTAGAGATTGGTGCTACAGTTATCTTAAAAAACAAACCAACAATGCCATTTTATGTCTCAAAGAATGGAAAAACTGCATATCGTTTAGCTAAAGATGATTATATTAATCGCATAGTAAAAAAATTACCACTTACATCAACAAGCGTAAATGTATCAACAAAGCCACCACTAAATTCTATAAAAGAAATAATAAAGCATTATATTGGTTTTGTGGATGTTATAATATCGGGCAGAATAAACAATATCGCATCAACTATTGTAGATTTTGAAAATAAAATTATATTAAGAGAAGGCTACAATTTAGAAATTATTAAAAATTTTTTGGAGGTATCATGAAATTTTTGAGATGTTTAAGCGAAGGTAAGGATTATTATGGGATATTAGAAAGCGATAGCGTAAAATGTTTATCAAATAATTTTTTAATTGGTAATTATAATGTCATAAAAGAGGTCAATATAAATGATGTAAAGATTTTGCCTCCAGTTTTGCCATCAAAAATTATCGGTATTGGTTTGAATTATAATGACCACATACAAGAAATGAAAGATGAAAAGCCCAGTGTGCCAAAAATGTTTATTAAACCTTCAAGTACTATTATTGGACCACTTGATCCAATCATTTATCCAAAATATATGTCTAAACGTGTTGATTATGAAGGCGAGCTATGCGTAGTAATTGGAAAAACATGTAAAAATATCGAACCAAAACAAGCAAAAGACTACATATTTGGCTATACAATAATTAATGATGTCACGGCAAGGGATTTGCAGTCAATTGATGGCCAGTGGACTAGAGCAAAAGGTTTTGATACATTTGCGCCTATTGGACCTTATATTGAAACGCAAATAGAGCCAACAAATCTTAGGATTACAACAAAACTTAATGATGAAATTAAGCAAGATTCTACAACGGCCCACATGATATTTGATGTTTTTGAGCTTGTTGCTTTTATATCTCAAATTATGACACTCTATCCCGGTGATTTAATCGCATCTGGCACACCAAGCGGTGTAGGTCCTGTATCAGTTGGAGATGTTGTTGAAATAGAGATTGAAAGTATTGGAAAATTAATCAATCCGGTAAAGGAGTAAAATGATGTTTAAGTTGTCTAAAAGGATTGAACAATTGCCACCATACCTTTTTTCGGAAATTGATAAGTTAAAACAACAGGTAAAGCAAAAGGGTATTGAGGTTATCGATTTAGGCATAGGTGACCCAGATATTCCAACACCTAAAGAAATTGTAGAAGTAGCGCAAAAAGCGCTAGAAAATCCTGCAAACCACCAATACCCATCATACGAGGGAAGCCTTGAGTTTAGGCAGGCAGTTTCATCATGGTACAAAGATAGATTTAATGTGGATGTGGACCCAGAGAGTGAGTGTCTTGCATTAATTGGCTCAAAAGAAGGCATTGCACATCTGCCATTTGCTTTTATTGATAGCGGAGATTATTCGCTTGTACCAGATCCAGGATACCCAGTTTATGCAACTGCAACGATGTTTGCAGGCGGTATGGTTTACAAAATGCCTCTATTGAAAGAAAACGCCTTTTTGCCAGATTTAGATTTGCTTGATAAAAGTGTATTAAATAGAACAAAATTGATGTTTATCAATTACCCAAATAACCCCACAAGCGCGATTGCGACAAAAGAGTTTTACAATAATGTTGTAGAACTAGCGTTGAAATATGGGTTTTTGGTTGTATCTGACAATGCATATTCAGAAATATACTACGACAACTATAAACCTATGAGTTTTTTGGAAGTTGATGGGGCAAAAGAGGTTGGTATTGAAATGCACTCTTTCTCCAAAACGTTTAATATGACAGGATGGAGAATAGGTTTTGCTGTGGGTAACAAAAAAGGTATATATGGCCTAGCTAAAATTAAGACAAATGTAGATTCTGGTGTGTTTGGAGCATTGCAGCAAGCAGGCATTTTTGCACTAAACAATTATAAGACACTAAATGAACCCATACGAAAGGTATTCCAAGCACGCAAAGATCAAATGGCTCAAGCTCTTAGAAAAGCAAATTTTGAGTTTGAAGAGCCACTTGCTACATTTTACTTTTGGGTAAAGGTTAAAGAAGGCTATACATCAAAAGACTTTACAAAAAAGCTATTAGAAGAAAAAGGCATTGTTGTAACACCAGGTGTAGGTTTTGGTGAGTATGGTGAAGGTTATTTTAGAATTAGCATTACAAACCCAAACATACAAAAAGCAGTTGATGCTATAAAATCCCTATGAGGTACACGGGTGTTTTTTTAGGTTTGGGCTCAAATGTAGGAGATAGAAAAAGAAATATACAAACGGCCATTGATTTTATAAGAACAAATAGCAAAATAAACATATTAAAACTCTCAAGTATTTATGAGAGTCCGCCATGGGGTTATAAGAATCAGGAAAATTTTTATAATCAAGTCATTGAGATAGAAACTCAACTTGAACCTTACGAGTTATTGGTATTTATTAAATCTATTGAAAAACAAATGGGTAGGCAAACAACTATCAAATGGGGTCCACGAAATATCGATATTGACATTTTAATTTTTGATGATATCATGATAAAGAGCGATTTTTTGAATATACCGCATAGGTATTTACTTAAAAGATGTTTTTGGCTTGTTGGATTGTGGGAAGTTAATAAGCATTTAAGCATCTTAGGTGAGAATGTACATGTATTGCTTGAGCGCGAAATAGATCGCGACTTGGTAAAAATTATTTGTTAAGAGGATTTGTTTGTTAAATAGCACAAAGACTCCGAAAAGGAGCTTTAAGCGTGTATAAAAAAAATTCAAACCCCAAATGCTTTTTCTAATGGATGCATTTGGGGTTTTTTATTTTAGGGAGGCAGTATATGAAAGTTACAGTGCCAAAGCTTGTTAGTATGAAATCTAAAGAAAAGATAACGATGATTACAGCCTATGATTACACTCAAGCAAAAATTGCTGATGAAGCTGGCATAGACTCAATTTTAGTTGGGGATTCGCTAAGTATGGTAATGCAGGGGAATAATTCTACAATACCTGTTAGTTTAGAAGAGATGATTTATCATGGGAAAATTGTAAGAAAAGGCGTTAAAAATGCATTGTTGATTGTTGATATGCCATTTGGTAGCTATCAAGTTTCAGTTGAACAAGCATTGGTAAACTCAAGTAAAATCATGAAAGAAACACTTTGTGATGCAGTAAAGTTGGAAGGCGGAGAAGAGTTTGCTCAAGTCGTACACAAATTGGTTTTATCTGGCATACCAGTGGTTGGGCATTTGGGTCTTACGCCTCAGTCTATAAATCTTTTTGGTTCTTACAGCGTTCGTGCAAAGACAGAAGAACAGGCAAAAAAACTATTAAGCGATGCAATAGCACTACAGCAAGCAGGCGCATTCGCAATTGTTTTAGAAGCTATCCCACTATCGCTTGCAAAACAAATTACACATGAACTTAGTATTCCAACAATTGGTATTGGTGCGGGCGTTTATTGCGACGGGCAAGTGCTTGTGTTTCATGATATGCTTGGTCTTTTTGATGATTTTAAACCTAAATTTGTTAAAAGGTACGCTCATTTGAAAGAGGAGGCGATAAAAGGTATTAAAGATTATATTAAAGAAGTAAAAAATGAGGAATTTCCTACAACGGAGTTTTCATATGATTAAAGTGGTTACATCGATAAATGAAATGAAAAAGTTTTCTAAAAAAGCTCTTTTTGCAAAAAAAAGTATAGGTTTGGTCCCTACAATGGGTTATTTGCATGATGGACACTTGTCCTTAATAAAAAGAGCCAGACAAGAAAACGATATTGTTGTGGTAAGTATTTTTGTAAATCCTTTGCAATTTGCACCAAATGAAGATTTTAATACGTATCCTAGAGATTTTGAGAAAGACAGAAATTTATGCGAACAAAATGGAGTTGATGTAATATTTTATCCAAGTTATGAGCACATGTATGCCCAAAACTATCAGACATTTGTAGAAGTAGCTTATTTGGCTAAACCACTTGAAGGAACATCTAGGCCTACACACTTTAAGGGCGTAACAACGGTAGTTTTAAAGTTGTTTAATATTGTAAAGCCTAATAAAGCATATTTTGGAAAAAAAGATGCGCAACAGCTTATTATAATAAAGAAAATGGTTGAGGATTTAAATCTTGATGTAGAAATTGTGCCGTGTGAAATTCAAAGAGATATTGATGGTTTGGCTCTAAGCTCAAGGAATGTCTATTTAAATAAGTTTGAACGCACTCAGGCAGTTTGCCTTAAAAAAGCGTTAGATAAAGCTAAAGAATTGATAGATGCAAAAATTTATGATTCAAAAACAATTATTCAAAGCATGAAGGATGTGATAAATGCTTATGACTTAGCTCGTATTGATTATATTAGCATAAACTCAACAGATTGTCTTAGTGAGTTAAATGAAGTGGTTTTAGGTAAAACATTAATCTCATTGGCAGTATTTTTTGGAAAAACAAGACTAATAGATAATATATGGGTTTAAAAGGAGGTTTGCGATGCTTAGGAATATGCTAATTGGAAAAATACATCGAGCTACTGTAACACAAGCAGATTTGCACTATATCGGAAGCATTACGATTGACGAGGATTTAATGGAAGCTGCAAATATGAAAGAGTATGAGTATGTTCATATATGGAATATAGATAACGGCGAGCGATTTCAAACATATACAATTAAGGGCAAAAGAGGCTCTGGCGTTATTTGCCTAAACGGTGCAGCAGCAAGAAAAGTTGCAGTAGGTGATAAGATTATTATTGCAGCATTTGGGTTAGTAGATGATAAAGAAGCAGAAAATGTTGTGCCAAAAGTTGTAATCGTAGATAAAGATAATAAAATTGCAGAAAAATACGAAGGCGTTTAGTATGCTTAGTAGAAAAAATTATAAAAATCAATTGTAAAATTAAAGTAGTAAATATAGCTTAGTATTTTCTTGACATTGTTTTTATTTTTAATTAACATAAAGCTAAAATAAAATTTTTGCACGCAAGTGAAGAATGTGCTGAAGGGTTGAATTTTGATACAATTTAAAAGTATTTTTTGGCTAGCGTTTGAGCAGTTATTGACAAAAAAGTTTATAAAAATATCTTCAAAGAGGTGATTTATGGCACTTATGAATTTAAGCAGATTTATACTTGAGGAGCAAAGGCGATTTAGTGAAGCAACTGGAGATTTTACGATGATTTTGGAACAAATTGCATTTGCTTCGAAAATTATAGCACGAGAAGTTAATAAAGCTGGTTTAGTTAACATATTAGGTAGTCTTGATACACAGAATGTTTTTGGCGAAACCCAACAAAAACTCGATGTATTTGCCAATCAAAAAATGATAGAAGCACTTGACCACATAGGTAAAGTATGTGTTATGGCTTCTGAAGAGATTGAAACACCCATTGAAATCCCAGATAAGTACCAAAAAGGCAAATACGTGGTTGTATTTGACCCTTTGGATGGTTCTTCAAATATAGATGTAAATGTTAGCATTGGTACGATTTTTGGTATATTTAAAAAGAAGGAAGATGAGTGTTCGCTTGAAGATAACCTACAGCAAAAGGGTAGAGATTTGATTGCAGCAGGCTATGTAGTTTACGGCTCATCCACGATGTTTGTATATTGTGCGGGTGGAACTGTAAATGGTTTTACGCTTGATCCAAGTGTTGGAGAGTTTTTATTGTCACATTCCAATATTAAAATTCCACCAAAAGGCAATATTTATAGTGTGAATGAGGCAAATTTCAACAAATGGGATGAAAATATCCGAAACTATATAGGTGCTTTAAAAAATGAAGGCTATACATCACGCTATATTGGTTCATTGGTGTCAGATTTTCACAGAAATCTATTAAAAGGTGGTATATTTCTATATCCATCTGATGAAAAAAATAAAAAGGGAAAACTTAGGTTATTGTATGAAGCCTTCCCACTTTCTTTTATTGTAGAGCATGCTGGGGGTGCATCTATTGATGGTAATATAGATATACTTGATAAAGTCCCACAGACTTTGCATGATAGAACACCACTTATTATTGGCTCGAAATATGAAGTAGAATTATTTAAAAAATTGGTGGCTAAATAGTACCATTTATAAATTGCTCAAATAACTGCAAGTCTTCTTGCGTATCTATACCAATAAAACGTTTTGATGTTGTGAGTACGCCAATTTTTATTGAGTGTTCCAAAGCTCTAAGTTGCTCTAATTTTTCTGCTTGTTCTAATTGTGTGGGTTTTTGGCTATGCAAAAATAATAATGTTTCTTTGGTGTAAATGTATATACCAATATGCTTTAAGTAATTATAGTATGGATTTGCATCGAAAGGTATTTTTGAGCGAGAAAAGTACATTGCAAAATTATTTTTATCGATTATAACTTTAACATCGTTTATATTATTGGCACAATCATTGCAAGGTGTAGCTAGTGTTGCCATTTGAAGCTTTTTTGATATAAAAAAATCTATTAGATCATCTATGGTATTTTCATCTATGAGAGGTTCATCGCCTTGCACATTAACAATGACATCGTAATGTTGATTTTTAACAAAATGCGCAATCCTATCTGTGCCACTATTAAAATCTCCTTCTACAAGGTACGCTTTACCACCAATTTTTTCTATAGCCTGCTTTATTTCTAGGCAGTCACAAAGTACTGCGCACATGTGAGCTTTTTTTGATTGTCTAGCACCCATATATGTCCACTCGATAATTGTTTTTCCTTGTACCTTTGTAAGGAGTTTTTTTGGGAAACGAGTGGAATTTAGCCTTGCCGGTATTAATATGGCAATATTCATAGATAATCCTTTAATTCGTCGAGTTTCACGCTTGATGTACCGCGTTTGCCAACGACAATAGAGGCTGCTATACTTGCTAATTTGACTGCTTTTGTTGGCTCAAAACCCAAAGCAAAACACATAGTAGATACAGCAATCACTGTGTCACCAGCGCCAGTTACATCATAGACTTCTTTTGCTAAAGCTTGTTCATGATAAATAATCCCATCATTTGAAAATAATGTCATACCATTTTCACCTTGAGTTACAAGCAAATATTTGCATTTAGTTTTTTTCATAATAACACTAGCTGCTTTTTTTAAATCATTTTCATTTAGTATCGCAATTTTGCTCATATCTTGAGTTTCTTTCACATTTGGCGTTATTAAGTCAACATTTTTGTACATTTTTGTATGATTTACTTTCGGATCAACACTTATAAATTTACTAAATTTATCGCTTAGTTCTTGAATTAAATTAGCTGAAATCATACCTTTGCCATAATCTGAGATAATAATTGCATCGGTATTTTCAAAATCTATTGATTTTAATATCTCACTTTTAGTCTTTGAATCTACCGCCTGTTTGTGCTCTCTATCCACTCTAACAATTTGCTGAGAGTGCGCCACAATACGTGTTTTTTTTGTTGTTATGCGGTTTGTTTCAATGAGCTTTGAGTTGATATTTGCATTTTCACAGAGTTTTTTAAAAATATTTGCAGATTCATCTTTGCCTATGCAGCCAACTAAGTATACATCTACACTTAAATCTTTTAAATTTTTTGCTACATTTGCTGCACCACCTAAATAAAATTTTTCATCTTTAACATTTAAAATAGGTACAGGCGCTTCGGGAGAAATTCTATCCACATTCCCAAATATATAGTGATCAAGCATAACATCGCCAATTACAGCAATTTTTAAATTATTTATTTTTTCTATCATTTTAGCCCCTTTGCATGTGTAAAAATTCAATTTGTTTTTTTAAACAGAACTTAATTAAAATATCTCTATCTTTTTGGTTTAATTCTTCAAAACGTATACCATAGTGAAAAGTAGATTTATCAATCTCTTGCCTGCGTACAATGGTAGCATTTAAGCTAAATGTTTTATTTTCTAAAACAAATTCAATACTTATAATTTTATTTAACTCAAGAAATTGGTTTAATGATATCTTTGCACCAGATGCACTTAAATTTAATATACTTGTCTGGATTGTTTGTAATTTACCGCTTTTATCATATAAATAGCATTTGGCATCTATTAATACATCTACCCTGAAATTTTCTCTAAACTCATATTTGTAAAATTCTGTCGGTTTATTTATTTTGTAAAATGTTTTGTTATTATCCTTAATAATTTGCAAAATTTTAGCATCAAAGCCAACTCGTATATTTTTTTTAGATATGCAACTTACTGATATTGTATCACCAATTTTTGCAAAACCAACACGGCCTAAACTATCCGTTGGAAGCAGTATTAAAAAACCATCTGTTGTTTCATCGTATACAAATGAATAGTAAATGCCTTTGTAATCACCATTTAGTATTTCAACATTTATGTTTTGGCCTAAATCTATAATTTCTCTTATGTTTTTAACAAAAATCTTTTCTCTTTCCATGTTTTTAGGATAAAATTTCGTAAAGTCTAGCTTTAATTAAATCAATAAATTTACTTTCATAGATTTTTTTAAAACCTGAAGATAAAACATAAAATGTATCCACAGCTATTTCACCTTTAGTGTCTATAATAATTGAACCAATAAAAATTTCTAGGTCTTTAAACACTTTTGTAATGTTATATAAAAGGCCTAATTTATCTGGTGCATGAATCCTTATTACTGTATATATATCGCTTTGATTATTATCTACTTCTACTTCAATATATTTAATAGACATTTCAAGCTTTGTTTTTTCTAATCTATTTAAAAATTTATTTGCATTTTTGCGTGCGCATTCATCTAAAAACGTCTCATCTTCTTCTGATTTTTTATAAATCTCGCTAATATGGTTTTCATCTAAATCTTTATTGTTAGTTGTAAAAGCAACGATTATATTGTTTTTATCCAAAGTGTAAGTTTTGCCTAAGATTATGCTTGCATTGGCACAAAGCATAATACCTGCAATTTTGTTTATCAGTCCTATTTTTTCTTTGGCAAAAACAAATAATCTTGCATATGAGTCTTTGTACTCGATAAAAAATTTTGTATTTTCATTTGGACCTGAGAATTTTTTAAAAAGTTGCAATATTGTTTGCTCATCCATGTCAGATATTAAATTATTTGGTATGTGACTGAGAAAATCTATCATTTCTTTTTCTTGAATTTGTTTTGCTATGTTTTTTTTCTTTTTTTGAGCATCCGCCAAGATAATATCATTTTGGTCTTTCTTTTCAAGTTTTAATATGACTTTCATATAAAATGTTTCAAGCAGTTGCTCTTTCCATTTATTCCAAACATTATCATTGACGGCATTCATATCTGCATAAGTGAGCAAGACAAGTAAATTAAACATTCGTTTATCTTTAACAATATTTAGTACATTAAATACCGTTTTAGCATCATCAATATCTTGATAAGAAATAACACGATTTATCAGCAAATGATTTTTTATTAAAAAGTAAAGATCTTGTTTTAACTGTTCTCCCAAACCAAATTTATCCGATATACTAAGAGACATCGAAGCACCTAAAATTTCATGTTGTTGTTTTTTTAATTTTCCTATATCGTGTAAAATAACCGCAAATCTAATAAGAAACAAATCCCTTTCATTAAGTGACAAAAGAATATGTTTAAGTCTCATAATAAAAGGGCTATCCGTTTTTTTTTCAAATAGATCATCTAAGAAATACAATGCTTGCAATGAATGTTCATCTACTGTGTATTTGTGATACATGCTGTATTCGCTCAAACAATATATTTTGCCAAATTCAGGTATTAATTTATTTAATAGGTTTGACTTATGCATTTGATAAATTTGTTTGTAAATAGGTTTTGGATAAGAAAATATCATTCTAAATAATTTAAGATCTATATCTTCAATTTTTTGATATGAAAAGTTTATCATATTTATGGAGTGAGTTGTTTCAAAAGATAACAATAAATTATATCTAACGCTGTAATAAAACAGTGTCAAGATGCTACTTAAATTAAAATTACCAACAAATTCTATATAATTATTTATTACTTTAGTTTTACTGTCTATTTCAAAAACTACAGGGTTT
>JABEBX010019938.1_pt1 | contig 10398 bp, 6 predicted proteins | sample 7245971 | NCBI WGS metagenome assembly JABEBX01 (sample SAMN14506365, study PRJNA622280) | hot springs metagenome | biome: hot spring [ENVO:00000051]|acidic hot spring [ENVO:00002120]; feature: spring [ENVO:00000027]|sediment [ENVO:00002007]; material: sediment environment [ENVO:01001048]...
GGATTGCCGCTACTATCAACGCCGCAATGCCGCATCTTATGCCAGCCGCCAACGTAAAACAAAACTCGCAGGATTTTTATAGCGCTGTCGTATTAGAAGGTAGAAGTTTGTGGAGTTAGAAGGCGAGCCGGTGGGTTTATCCCACCGGCCCCCGGCAGGTAAACCTGCCGGCTAACATTGCCAACCCTTTTCTCGTTCCGGCCCGGTGGGATAAACCCACCGGCTCGCTTGGACTGCGCGGTGCAAGGCACACGCGGACAACATCTTCTAAATACTAACTTCTAACTCCTCAATTCTCGACTAACTCCCAAGTCCCGCCGGCGAAGCCGGGGGCTATGTACTCCTAACTTCTCTCCTAACTTCTGCATCCGTGCGTTACCTCGTGGTGGGCAGAAGTTGTCACACACCAACGCCCCTCGGCGGGTCGTGAAACCGGCGGGGCTGGCCGGATGCGGTTGGGTGGCGTATAGTTTCCGGAGAGAATGTTTTTTGGATGGCTCAATGGCGGCGGACAAGACCAATAAAAAAGTAATCAGACACTGGTGGAGTTGGGAAGATGCCCTGCTGATTGTGCTGCTGGCGGGGGTATTGTATCTGCCGGGCCTGGCGCGTATCCCTTTGTTTGACCGTGATGAACCGCGCTTTGCGCAAGCGGCCCGGGAAATGCTGAACCGGGGGGATATGATCGTTCCGCGGTTCAACAACGTGTTGCGCCCGGAGAAACCGCCGGTGATATATTGGCTTATGGACATAAGTTACAAGATATTTGGCGTCAGCGGCATGGCGGCGCGGCTGCCCAGCGTGTTGTTTGGCACGCTGACGCTGCTGGTGGTGTATTGGATGGCGGGGCGGCGGTTTGGCCGGGCGGTGGGGCTGCTGTCGGCCTTGATGTTATCGGTGGCGGCTCTGTATTTTGCGGAAACGCGCCTGGCGACCGCGGATTCTGTGATGATATTTTTTACGACCCTGTGTATGGCCTGCGTGTGGGAAGCGTGGGATGCGCAAGGCTCGGAGGATGGGGCGCCCAAATTGCGTCCGCGGGTGGATCATCTCATGGAATCAGCGGGGGGGGCGATACTCAATGAATCTTACGTGACTGTGCCGCAACATGTATCTGTATGGGTGGCGATATTATTTTGGGTGTCCATGGCCGCGGGTATCATGACCAAGGGCGTCACACCGATTTTTGTGCTTGCCACGATGTTGGCACTATCCTTGACCACGGGGCGGGCGAGTGATTTATTACATGACTGGTGGAACAGTCCCGGATGGGGCCGCATCATTCATCTGCCGGAATTGATTTATGGGATGATCCGCAAGGGAAATTGGGGCTGGTGGCGGCGGTTGCGGCCACTGATGGGTTTTGGCATTTTGATTCTGCTGGTATTGCCATGGTTTATCCTGGCGTGGCGGGCGACGAATGGCAAGCTGATTGAAGAGATGCTCTTTCGGAACATGGTACAACGTACATCGGGCGGATTGCAGGGCCATGGCGAGCCGCCGGGGTTTTACCTGCTGGTAATATGGGGCATTTTCTGGCCATGGAGCGTTTTGCTGGTACCCGCGGCATATCATGCCATACGCCGGGTGCGCGGCAAACTGGTGATGTCCATTGATCCATCACCGTATCAGTTCATTCTGGCGTGGGTTATTCCATCGTGGCTGATTTTTGAGTGCATTGTCACCAAGATGGTGGAGTATGTGTTGCCGTTATTTATTCCCCTGGCGATCTTGTGCGCCGATACGCTGGTGCAAAGCTGGCATCGGATGACCGATGTGCTGGCGGCCAAATGGTTTGCCGGAGCCCGGTGGGTGTGGATGGCGATCTGGCTGGGCATGGGGCTGGGAGCGGCGGTGGGGGGCTGGGCGCACTTTGTGCCGCATCATCCGAATCAGTTTTATCATCTGATGCCTCTGGCGGCGGCGTTGATAGCCACCGGGGTGGCGGGGGCCTTTGCGTGGAACCGCCCGGCGTGGCCTTATGTGACGGTGTTGTGTTTCGGGTTGACGTTGATGATTGCGGACGTATCAACACTGCCGAGCATAAAAGCTTTGCAGTTAAGCCGGGAGGCCGGTCAGCAGATGCGGCGTTTGCGGGCGGAGGGGTTTCATCTTGGAGCCGTTGGATATACCGAACCGAGCCTGGTCTTTTATGCCGACGCGCATGTGCGTTTCTTCTCCGATCCGCAGGCGGTGCTGGCGGATCTGCCGTTTGCGACCTTAAAAAAAGCTGTTCCATCGGGGGCAAAAAAATATTGTATCATTGCCGACCGGCGGTCCATGGTCTATTTTAAGAAGCACCATATCCAATACTACGTGTGGGATTGGTTTACGGGGCTTAAAATGGCGAAGGGACGGATGGTTCGCCTGACGCTGTTGACCAATGTCGATCCATGGCCAAAAACCCCCGCCGCGGCAAAGCCGGCGCGGAATAAGGGAACGTGAAACATGCCTATTGGCGGGTTGGGCGGCCAAAACTCCTGCGCCATAAAATGCGAATTTATTCTTTCACGATCCCTTAGGGCTGGCGGCAATGGGGAGGCGTTGTTCACTCTGCCAAGCTGGCAGAATGCGGTTTTTGACATGGCGGGTACTGTGGTTTTCTACTAATATTGAGTTATGCGATAGGTGTTGTAAATCCAGTTAAATAAATGACTTGTGAATTAAATTTCAAATAAAATCAGCAACGGCATGGGGATTGCTTAACGCCCCTTTGGTTACGCTTGCGGCGTAGAAGACCGTTGAAGGCATCCCGGCAGGATGCCGTGTCGGGTCTTCAATTTCGCTGTGGCAAGCGGCCAGGAAAAAGGATGTTATTTTATGGGTAAAGTCATTGGTATCGATCTTGGAACGACCAACTCGGTGGTTGCCGTCATGGAAGGCAATCAGCCCAAGGTGCTGGTCAACGCACAAGGTTCGCGCCTTACGCCATCAGTCGTTGGTTTTACAGATAAAGGGGAGCGCCTGGTGGGTCTGCCGGCCAAGCACCAGCAGGTAACCAATCCCCAAAATACGGTTTTCTCCATCAAACGCTTTATGGGCCGGCGGCATGGTGAGGTATCTTCTGAGGAGAAATTGGTACCCTACAAGGTTATCGGCGGCCCGGATGAGCTGGTAAAAGTGGAAGTGCGCGGCAAAACATACACGCCGCCGGAAGTCTCCGCGATGATACTTCAGGATTTGAAGAAAACCGCGGAAGATTATCTGGGGCAAGCGGTAACCGACGCCATTATCACAGTTCCTGCATATTTTAATGATTCACAGCGTCTGGCCACCAAAGAGGCGGGTGAAATCGCCGGGCTGAACGTCAAGCGCGTGCTGCCTGAACCCACCGCGGCGGCTTTGGCTTATGGCATGGATAAAAAGAAGGGTGGAAAAATATTTGTATTTGACCTCGGCGGCGGCACGTTTGACGTGTCGGTGCTGGATGTTGGTGATGGCGTATTTGAAGTGCTGTCGATCAACGGCGATACGCACCTGGGTGGTGATGATTATGACCAGGTGCTGGTGGATCACATTGCCGAGGAATTCCGCAGGCAAAATGGCATTGATTTGCGGAAAGATCCCATGGCTCTGCAACGCCTGAAAGAATCCGCGGAGAAGGCTAAAATTGAACTTTCCAGCAACATGGAAACCACAATCAACCTGCCGTTTATCACAGCGGACGCTTCAGGCCCCAAGCACTTGCAGATGGCCATCACGCGCAGCAAGTTTGAGGCTATTGTCAGCCATCTCACCGAGCGTTGCCGTCAACCGGTGCTCAAGGCCCTGGATGATGCCAAGCTCTCCGCCAAGGACATTGACGAGGTGCTGCTGGTGGGCGGATCAACGCGTATGCCGCGGGTGCAGCAGTTGGTCAAGGAAATTTTCGGTAAGGAAGGCAATAAGAGCGTCAACCCGGATGAGGCGGTGGCGTTGGGAGCGGCGGTGCAGGGCGGCATCACCACCGGCGAAGTCAAGGACATTCTGGTTTTGGATGTTACGCCTTTGTCCCTGGGAGTGGAAACCTACGGCGGCGTGATGACCGTGTTGATTCCGCGCAACACCACCATTCCCACAAGCAAGGGTGAAACATTCAGCACGGCCGCGGACAATCAAACCAGTGTGGAAATTCATGTTCTGCAGGGCGAACGCGAGTTTGCCAAGGATAATCGCACGCTGGGTAAATTTACGCTCGGTGGAATTCCGCCGGCCCCGCGCGGCGTGCCGCAAATTGAAGTGGCATTTGATATTGATGTCAATGGCATTCTCAACGTGAAGGCCAAGGACAAGGCCACCGGCAAGGAATCCAAGGTTGAAATCAAGGGCCACAGCGGCCTGTCCAAGGATGAAATTGAACGCATGAAGAAAGAGGCGGAAGCCCATTCTTCGGAGGACAAGGCGCGGCGCGAGGTTGTTGATCTGAAGAACCGGGCCGAAGCTGTGACGCTGCAGGTGGAGCACGAATTGCAGGAGCATGGCAACAAGATTACACAGCAGGAACGCGGCGATCTTGAATCCGCGGTCAATCAGGTAAAAGAAGTCACGAAACAGGATGACAAGGCCGCCATTGAAAAGGCCCTGGAAAATCTGAATCGCGCCAGAATGAAACTTGGTGAAGCGGCATACAAAGCCGCTTCAGAAACCGCCGGTGCTCCAGGTGAAGGTACGGCAGGCCCGGAGGCCGCGGCGGCATCCGGCGCCGCTCCCGGTGCTTCAGCGGAGCCGGGCAAAAAGAGCGATGATGTCATTGATGCCGAGTATGAGGTGAAATAAAAGCGCGTGCCGATACCGGGTAATCACTCTTTTTTGTCAATTATCAAATAATGAAAAAACAACGGGCTGGAGAAATTTCTCCGGCCCGTTTTTTATATTATGGGATTGACGGCGGAAGCTGTACCAGTGATTGACCGCCAAGTTTCATATTAACCGCCCACCGCCATGTTTGGGATGCCGGCACGCATAATCCTTGTGCGCCGTCGGTGCAATAAGCGTAATATACTTTGATACGCCAAGCCGGTTGGCCGTGTCCCAGCGCGTCGGCCATAGCCAGCGTGGCGGGAGTGAGAATGAAATGTATGGGTGTCTTGCCATGCGCACTGACTGATTCTTCAGCAATGACGTGCGCGCCGGATGTGATGCGCAGGCTGGTGGGAATATCGGGTGTCAGATGTGTCAATGGCGGGAGTTTGGGGTATACGCGAATCGTTAACGCCTTACCGGGATCCAATTGAACCGCTATGGCTTGTCTGGGGCGCGCGGCAGGGACAGGCAATTTTGTCTTGATGGACGTTTTAGGCGGCGTAAGACCGGTGATGACCAGTTGATGCCACGCTTGGGTGGCCGCGTTGATTTCCACAATGCGTTGATTGTTGGTATCGGCAACAAAAATATCCTGTCCAGAAATATTCAAACCGCCGGGTTCATTAAGTTCCAATGCTCCGCCGGGTATCCCTGTGCCCGGTTTGCCGTTGCCGGCATAAGTTGAAACCTGCCGCGTTGTTGGGTTGATGAGCCGCAATTTATCATTATATGTGTCGGCGACAAGAATATTTTTCCCCAGCATCGCCACGCCAAGGTCGTGCTGTAACAGTGCGGTATGCGGTCCGCCGTCTCTATCCCCGAAATCAAAGAGGCCATGGCCTATCACGGTAAAAACCGTCATGGTCCGCAAATTCAGCCCGCGCACCGCGCTATTTTCACTGTCGGCAAAATAAAGCGTATTTCCATCCAAGGCTAATGCTGATGGCTGCGCCAGCATCGCCTGATCTGCCGGGCCATTTTGCAGGCCTTCGCCTCCGGTGCCGGCCAAGGCTTCGGCCTTGCCGGTAAGCAGGTTCATGGTCCAAAGTTGATGCTCGCCGGCCATGGCGATGTAAAGCGTATGTCCGCGCGCTGCGAGGTCCCAAGGCGAATTAATTCCCTGTTGCGTCCCGGTTCCACCGCCGGTTGTGTCATAAACTTCCTTCCCATTTCCCAGCACCGTGGAAACAGTATGCGTTTTGAGATTAATCTTCCGGATGTATTCGCCCATGGTTTCGGCGGCAAAAAGATCGTGACCGCTGACAGCAAGGCCCTGCGGGGCGTCAAATTCCGCCTGACTTGCGGTGCCATCAACATGCCCGCTATTACCGTTGCCAAATACCGCCACCAGTTTGCAGTGCCCCAGGGCGTCGGGCCAGGTGGTTTCCACAATTCGGTTATGGCCGGTATCGGCAATGAAAAGCCGTTGTATTTTGCGGTCCGCAATTATTTTTCCGGGAAACAGCAAGCCGGTGGCCGATACGAGGGTATGCTGCCGGGGAAGATTTAAGCCATGCGCGGCAAGGGTGCCATTTTTACGGTCGGTGGCGATGGTTTTGGCAATCACACTTTCCAATGAATGATACCCAGCCTCACCGGCGACTGAGCCGATAATATGCCCTGACGCATCCACCAGCACCAGGGTTGGCCAGGCATTGACGCCGTACATAGTCCATATAGTCATGTTCTTATCGACAATGACCGGATTGGAAATGCCATAGCGCAGCACCGCATCACGGACATGCGAGGCCACCGCTTCATTGGTGAATTTGGCGCTTTCCACACCAATAATTTCAAAAGGTTCTTTGGCAAAGTGATGCAGCAGCCGATCTTCAGTGGGGATCAGATGAATGCAGTTAATGCAGCCATAAGTCCAAAAATCCAGCAGCACCACCTGCCCTTTGAGTTGATGTTGAAAGCTCAAGGGTTCCGGCGTATTAATCCAGGTGTAATCCGCGGGAAAGTCCGGAGCCATCATGCCCGAACCGCTGTCCGCAAGAACTGGATTCTCATTGGTGGTGAAGTGGTTGTAAAAAAGAATGGCCGCCACCAGCAAACCGGCCCTCATCAGTGCTGTGAAAACGCGATGCAGCATATTTTCCATCCTGCCCTGTGGGCAATCCAAGCTGGCGGAAATGCCATCCCGCCAAAAGCAACACCACCCGCTGACGCTGTTATTGTACGCCGGCAATATCTGCTTCGGATGGATTGGTCGCAATACGCCATGACTTCTTACATTAATCACAATTGGCTTTGTTGTCTGCGGGCTTTTTCCTGCTTGCTGATTTCCAGCAATTTGGGCAGGTGTTTCTGCATTTCCCGCGCTGTGGTGGAATCGGGGTAGGCGTCAAGCACACGCTGGGCAATGGCTACCGCCTCTTCAATGCGTTGCCGCTTGATGAGATCCGCATATTGCGTTTCCAACTCATGCCGGGTCTGGATTTCGGCATTCTGCCGCAATGTGTTCAAATCACCGCGGATTTTTTCCGCCAATTTATCTTCCGGATAGCGCTCCAGCACCTGCTGCGCCAGGCTGCATGCCCGCACCCACTGGCGGTGATCCACCGCATCTTTATAGTCACCAAACAGCATCGCCAGGCCATCACGGTGCCAGGCTTGCTGCTCATGGCGGACCTGCCGCATGAGTTCCTGCACCGATGTTTCATCGGGATACCGGGATTCCAGAGCATCGGCAATTTGTTGAACCTGGTCCCATGCGTTAATGGCCATCAGTTGCCGCAATTTATTTTGCGCATCGAGCAATTCCTTTTGGATCTGCTTCGCTCTCTGGTTGGTTAACTCCTGCGCCAATGTATCGGCCAGTGGATCGCCCGGCAGGCTCTCCCGGATTTTTTCAATTAGATTTGCCGCGGGTTTCCATTGTTGCGTATGAAGCGCGGCATGAACTTGCGCGGCCAGCGCGGCTTTCCGCTTTTCCAGAATACCGGCGGCCCATTGTTGGCGCTGGGTTTCCGTTAACAGTGCCGCATCGTGGAGTTGTGTAAGAATCTCGAGAATTTGCGTTGTGGCGTCCGATTGTGCAAGAGGGGCGGCGGGCGGCGGCGGCGCGGCACTGCTTGGCACCGATTCCGCCGGGTGCCGGGTTGCGGCATCCAGGGTGTTGGATGCAAGCTGATCCACCGCACCGCGCACATGCAGCAGTTGCCGCTCCAGATTGCCAGTTACCAGAAGATTCTGATTCATATTGCGCGCCATCGCACGGGAAATTTTCAATTGCAGCACTTGCCCGCGGATAATCACCGCCAAGCCAAAATAGATCAGGGCGATAGCCATAGCTCCGCCAAGAACACTCAATGGTAACTCCAGCGCCAACGCTGGTGGCTTACCTTTGTGCAGTGCCTGGGCAAAAATTACCAGCGCTGCAATGGTCGCCCCACCAAGAATAATCCACGCCACCACCAGCAGCAGAGATCGCGTAACGGCCATGCCGGAGGTTGACTCGGGCGCAACATGCGGTGGCTGTGCTGAGTCAAGAGGCGTGGGCGTTGAAGGCATTGAATCGGTCATATTGGTACTCCGGTACTGAAACCGGATTGTAGTTGGATTTACCGTGTTTGCCAATAATTGATCTTGACAATCGGGGCCGGCGGTTCTACTATTTCCATTGACAATTGAATAAGGCTCTTATCAAGAGTGCCTGAGGGACGGGCCCGTTGACGGCACAGCAACCCATCTTCACGCCTTTTATGGTGTAAGAAGCGGGTGCTAATTCCCTCCCGCTCGTTGGATTTACCGGCGAACTTGGGGATAGATAAGCGGATCAGCGTCTCTTTGATATATCGCGCGGCCTCTTATCAGGAATCAGCACCCTTAACCGGTGCATCCTGATAAGAGGCCGCTTTATTTTCCGGCCGGATGATCCGGGTGGTGATCCGGCGAATCGGAGGTTGTAAATGTCCTATGTGCTTGGGCTTAAGTGCCGCGAATGCGGGGAAAAATATCCGCAAAAAGGCGTGCATGTGTGCGAAATCTGTTTTGGACCATTGGAGGTTCAATATGATTACGCCGCCATGCGCGGCAAAGTAACGCGGGAATCCATCGAAAGTAAACCGCGCAATCTGTGGCGGTATCGCGATCTATTGCCTATTGACGGCGAGCCGAAAGCGGGATTGAATTCCGGCTGGACGCCGCTACGCCGGGCGCGCAATCTGGAAAAAGTTCTGGGCGTTAAAGAATTGTACATCAAGGATGATTCCGCCAATTATCCCACCTGGAGTTATAAAGAGCGTGTGGTTTCCGTGGCCATTACCAAAGCCATTGAACTGGGCTATGACACCGTAGGCTGCGCCAGCACCGGCAATCTTGCCAACAGTGTAGCGGCGCATGCGGCGGTAACGGGGCTGAAGGCGTTTGTCATGATTCCGCACGATCTTGAACAAGGCAAGGTGTCAATGTGAATTTGCGGCCATTTTATACCGAAGGGGCCAAGACATTTGGTTTTGAAGTGGCTGAGCAATTGGGCTGGAGGTTGCCGCAGCATACGGTATGTCCGACGGCGGGTGGAACGATATTGCCCAAGATTTACAAGGCGTATCAGGAATTTATTGATTTGGGACTGGTGGCGGACAATAAGCCGAAAATTTATTCGGCCCAGGCCGCCGGCTGCAACCCGGTGGTGGAAGCAATTCGCGCCGGCACGGATCTCATTAAGCCGCAAAAGCCCAAAACCATCGCCAAGAGCATTGCCATCGGCAATCCCGCGGATGGTTTTTACGTGGTGCAGGCGGTCAAACAATCCGGCGGCTGGGGAGAAGACGCCACCGATGCGGAAATTGTGGATGCCATTAAATTGCTGGCGCGCACGGAAGGCACATGGACGGAACCCGCGGGCGGCACCACGCTGGCGGCGGCGATTAAATTGATTAACAGCGGCCGGATTCCGCGCGATGAAAGTATCTGCGTGTGCATTACCGGCAATGGATTGAAGACGGTGGAGGTGGTGGTGGATCAGTTGGACACGCCCGCCTCCATTCCACCGAAGATTGATGCGTTTGACGCGCTGATGGCGAAATATCAGGCCGGGCAGGCCGCGGCGCCGGCGAAACATTTGTCAGGCGTATAATTGCCGGCGCAAACTGTCGGCTGTATGCCGGTGGTAAAAATAATTGAAGGAATGGTTACACGCGCATCAACGCGCGTTGATATGGAGAAAAACTCATGGCAACAAAAATCAGGATTCCCACCCCCTTGCGATCCGTGACCAATGGCGCGGAAATGGTGGAGGTGCAGGCGGCCAGCGTTGATGAGGCGCTGAAAAATTTATGCAGCCAGTTTACCGGTATGGAAAAGCGACTCTATAAGCAACCGGGGGAATTGAATCGTTTCGTGAACATCTATGTAAACGATGAGGACATCCGTTTTTTGAATAATCTGCAAACCCCCATTAAGGATGGCGATGATGTCAGCATCGTGCCCGCCATTGCGGGAGGCTAAGACCATGGTTAGGGACCGTGAAACAATAACTTCGCACTTTCTGGCTGGTACTTTTGACCGTCAGCTTCGTTGCTCGCTCCTTACAGACCCTCTGGCGAGGTATGCTCGTCGCTCGCGCCTCGCCGTCGGCCAAAACTCCTGCGCCATAAAATGCGAATTTAT
>JABEBX010021975.1_pt1 | contig 10398 bp, 11 predicted proteins | sample 7245971 | NCBI WGS metagenome assembly JABEBX01 (sample SAMN14506365, study PRJNA622280) | hot springs metagenome | biome: hot spring [ENVO:00000051]|acidic hot spring [ENVO:00002120]; feature: spring [ENVO:00000027]|sediment [ENVO:00002007]; material: sediment environment [ENVO:01001048]...
GATTTTGATCCCGAAAAATATTCTTGAAGAAAAGAAAAAAACATTGCAGGTATATTTATATGGGCTGGGAGTAAAGATAGTTGAATATCCATATGAGCCTGCAACCGGTAAAGTAGACTTAAAAGCGCTTTCAGCACTGGTTAATGAAAATACATCTGCAATATATGCCGAAACTCCAAATATGTTCGGCATAATTGATGAAAACGTCATGAAAATCCGGGATATATCCAGTGACTTTGTGTTCATAGTTGGTATTAATCCGATAAGTCTTGGGCTCATAAAGCCGCCGGGAGAATATGGTGCAGATATAGTCATAGGAGAGGGGCAAATTCTTGGAAGCTACATGAACTTTGGGGGGCCATTGCTAGGAATATTTGCTACTAAAAAAGAGTATGTAAGAAAGATGCCTGGAAGGCTGATAGGAATGTCTAAGGATCTGTCTGGGAAGAGAGCATTTGTAATGACACTTCAGACGAGGGAACAGCATATAAGAAGAGCAAAAGCTACAAGTAATATCTGTTCTAACGAAGCATTATGCGCGGTTACTACCACAATATACCTGTCTCTGCTTGGAGGAAGTGGACTGAGAGAAGTTGCAGAGCTGAACTTTAATAAAGCAAATAGTGTTTTTGAGAAGATAGCAAAGATCAAAGGATACAAAAAAGCATTTTCAGGGTCGGTACATTTCAATGAGTGTGTGATAAAGCTGCCATACACTGAGAAAAAAGTAAACGATGAGCTTTTGAAGAGAGGAGTGCATGGCGGATATATGTTAAACACTTCAACATCCAGTAAATATAAAGATCTGGGAGAGAGCATGATATTCAATGTAACAGAGATGCATAGTGATTCAGATATCAATTTGTTGTTAAGTGCTTTAAAGGAGGTGCAGTAAATGTACAGACAGGCAATTTACGATGAAAAACTGATTTTTGAGCAATCACTCTGAGATAGATGTGATCAGGCATTATACCAGGCTTTCTCAAATGAATTACGCGGTAGATTTAGGCATATATCCACTTGGTTCATGCACCATGAAATACAATCCAAAATATGCAGAACAGATTGCAAGCTCTGATAAAGTGAAATACATGCACCCGTTTCAGGACTATAGAACAGCGCAGGGATCGCTGCAGATAATGTACGAGCTTCAAGAATATTTAAAAGTGCTGGGCGGCATGGAAGCGGTAACATTGCAGCCTACTGCTGGAGCTCATGGAGAGTTTACGGGATTGTCGATAGTGAGAGCATACCATGAGTTTAACAATGAAATAGAGCAGAGAAGGGAGATCATAGTTCCTGACAGTGCACATGGAACGAATCCAGCCAGTGCTACCATGGCAGGGTTTGAAGTGGTTGAGCTGAAATCTAATGAGGATGGGATGGTGGATATCGAAGCTTTAAAAAGTGTGGCATCTAACAGGACTGCAGGATTGATGATCACTAATCCCAGCACTCTGGGAATATTCGATGATAATATTTTAGAGATCGCAAAGATCTTGCACGATGTAGGAGCACTTTTATATTATGATGGAGCCAATTTAAATGCAATAATGGGAAAAACCACGCCAGGCAAGATGGGCTTTGATATAGTGCACTTTAATCTGCACAAGACTTTTGCAACACCACATGGCGGTGGAGGCCCGGGAGCAGGTCCTGTTGGAGTCAAGAAGAATCTTGCAAGATTCTTGCCGGTGCCGGTCATAGGATTTGACGGAAAACAATATTACTTTGACTACAATATCGAAAACAGCATTGGCAAGGTTGCGGGTTATTACGGAAATTTTGCGGTACTGGTCAGAGCCTGGGCATACATAAAATACATGGGTGGAAACGGGTTAAAAGCAGCGGCAGAAAGAGCGGTTTTGAACTCTAATTATCTCAAACAGAGGTTATTGCCATACTTTGACATGCCTTATAAAACTCTGAGAAAGCACGAGTTTGTGTTGAGTGCCTCAAATTTTAAAAAGTATGATATAAGGGCACTTGATATTGCCAAGCGTATGTTAGATTACGGTATACATGCGCCCACAATATATTTCCCATTGATTGTAGAAGAGGCATTGATGGTCGAGCCCACAGAAACAGAAAGCAAGGAAGAGCTGGATAACTATGCTGATATAGTTATAAAGATAGCAGAAGAAGCCAAAACGGATCCAAAGCTCTTAAAAGATGCCCCTCACAACACGGCAGTAGAGAGAATAGATGAGGTGACAGCCACTAAAAATCCGATATTGACCTGGAACATGTACAAACAATAACTCTTTTTATTTTTTTAAATTCAAAAAAATAAAATAGAGCAATATCTTTTTCTAATATAAGAAAGAGTAAGATAGATCACGCAATAATAAAAAAGAGGATTATTAAGATGACTGAGGAAAGTTATGATACTGTTTACACTCCAGATGATAAGATCTTAGAAACCACTAACATTTACCAGCTGCTGAAAAAGACAGGGCTGAAAAATTTAACTGAATTATATGAAAGGGCAGATAAAGATCAAGAATGGTTCTGGAGCGAGGTGGTCAGAGATTGTAATATCTTTTTTTTCAAGAAATTTAGCAAAATTGTAGATTATAGTGCTGGAGAACCTTATACAAAGTGGTTTTTAGATGGAAAGATCAACATTGTTTACAATACAGTTGAGAGATTTAAAGAGAGCAATAAAATTGCAATTAAATATGAGAGTGAAAATGGAGAAAGAGAATATATCAGCTTTAAAGATCTGGATCTCATGACCGGAAAGCTTGCCGGAGCACTGCTAAACATGGGCGCTAAAAAAGGAGACCGGATCGGGATATATATGCCAATGATCCCTGAAGCAGTGATTGCTATGTATGCCATTATGAGGTTTGGTGGCATTGCAGTGCCTATATTTTCAGGTTATGGCCCGGAAGCAATAAGGACCAGAGTGGAAGATGCAGGCATTAATATTTTATTTGTGGCTGAAAGCTATCAGAGAAGAGGAAAAACTGTTAAGATGATAGATAACGTTAAAGCTTTGAAAGATGTTTATTTCATAGTATCTTCCAAAACTACAATGAGCTTCAAAGAGCTCATAGATCAAGGAAATTATGTATCAAGCGTGCAGACAGATAGTGATGATCCTGCTTTGATACTTTATACGTCCGGCACCACTGGAAAGCCTAAAGGCACGATACATACACATGGTGGCTCGTTTATAAATATAGTTAAAGAAGTAAAATATTATATGGACTTTAAAGATACTGATACACTGATGTGGGTCACGGATCTTGGCTGGATGATGGGGCCATGGTCAGTATTTGGTGCTAACAGCCTTGGTGGATCTGTTTTTTTATATGATGGCGCAATAGATTATCCAGAGCAAGATCGACTCTGGCAAATAATCAAAAACAATAATATCACTATTCTGGGAATATCACCCACGTTAGTAAGGACTATGAAAGCCAAAAACATGAAAAATAAGATGGATGGGGTCAGAGTATTTGGCTCTACGGGAGAGCCATGGGATGATGAAAGCTGGTTATGGCTCTTTGAGCATTGGGGAGATAGAAAAGTGCCCGTTGCAAATATATCAGGTGGTACAGACATAATAGGCTGTTTTTTAGCATCGACACCGGCAATGTCGCTCAAGCCCAGGTGTCTGTATCGAGGGTTGGGAATGAATGTTGCTGTTTTTGACGAATCAGGAATTGAGGTCTATGATCAGGTTGGATACCTGGTCGCAAAAAAGCCAGTGCCTTCGATGACGCACGGATTATGGAACCAGCAAGAAAAATATATAGAAATAAAATAAAAAGCAGCATTGAAAAAGAGCTGGGCAAACCGTTTTCTCCCAGCCTGGTAGTTTTTGTGCCCGAGCTTCCAAAGACAAAAAATGGAAAGATAATGAGAAGAATTGCAAAAAATGCATTTTTGGGTATTGATGTGGGAGATATATCCAATATTGACAAAATAGAAGTTATTGACGAAATAAAAAAAATAGGAAAAAGATCTTAAAATTCTATATTCAGATCCAGTTTCTCAGTTAATTCTTTGTACCTGTTTCTTATAGTTACCTCTGTAACTCCTGACACGTCAGCAACCTCTCTCTGCGTTCTGCGATCTTTAGCCATGACTGCAGCTATGTATATTGTTGCAGCAGCTACACCTGTAGGTCCTCTGCCAGAAGTAAGCTCTTTCTCTTCTGCTTTTTTTAGAATCTCGTATGCATACTTTTTAACGTCTCCCTTCAAATTTAATTTCAGGCAAAAACGCTCTATATAATCTTCAGGTTTCGAAGGAAATATGTTTAACTGAAGAATTCTGCCCATAATTCTGTAAGTTCTTCCAATATCTTTCTTTTTGATCTTTGTCACATTTGCAATCTCTTCAAGAGTTCTGGGCACGTTCAGCATCCTGCACGCACCGTAAATCGATGCCGCTACCACTCCCTCTATGCTTCTGCCACGGATCATATTCTCATTCACAGCCTTTCTGTAGATCAATGCTGCAGTTTCACGCACATCTTTCGGTATTCCAAGGTTAGAGCACATCCGCTCCATATCCTGCAACGCCTGCGACAGGTTTCGCTCTGCAGCATTAGAAACCTTAATTCTCCTGTGCCATTTTCTCAACCTATATAGCTGAGCACGGTTTCTGGTAGGTATCGCTTTTCCATAAAAATCCTTGTTTTTCCATGAAATTTCAGTGGCGAGACCCTTGTCATGAATTGTATAGGTTATAGGTGCGCCAGTACGGGCACGCTCTTCTTTCTGCTCACTGTCAAAAGCGCGCCATTCAGGACCCTGATCTATATAACTGTCATCAATAACAAGACCGCAATGCTGACATACTAACTCTCCACGCTCATAATCTCTAACAAGATGCGTTGAACCGCATTCCGGGCATTTTTCAATTTCGTCTATCCACGCACGTTTATCTTTTTTCTTTTCCTCCATTTTTATCACCAACATACAGTTTATCTTTAATTTTCGTGCTAGTCAGGGATACATTGATATATGGATTTGAAACCGGGCCATAGATTTTTGTAATTTTTCCAACCACTTCACCAGATTCATTATATACCAGTTCATGCTCGTTGGGAACCAGTGAAGCCTTCACTACCACTCTATCGTTAGTTCTGTTAATTAGATACCCTAACAATGTTAATGTTTTATGCATAAATATAATAATATGTTTTACTATTTAAACTTTACGCAAAATAAAAAAGTAATATTAAAAATAGAAAGATCACTCTATCTTATATTTTTCCACTCTTTTATATAGTTGTTTCCATAGTAATCTGTTGAAAGAAAGCACTGTAATAATCATAAAGAATAGATATATCAGATTCAACATGATGTTTGTGTTGTGATATGTGGCAATATCTATAAGCGAACCAAGGCCAACTACACTGTATACCACTCCGTTAATTGCAATGTATTCAGATATTATTAAAGCGTTCCAGCCTCCGCCCCAGCCAGTAATGCTGCCGGTTATGATGGAGGGATATATGCCGGGTAAAAATACTTTTTTGAGATAGAGCCACCTTTTAAATTTAAAGCTTTTAGAAACCTCAGTTAAATCAGCAGGGAAATTGCTCATACCTCCAAGCACATTAAAAAGTATGTACCACTGCATGCCCGTCATGATTAAAAAAATAGAGATCAGGTTCAACCCTCCTGGAAATTTCAAGAATATAACTACAATAAACGGGAAAAGAGCCGTTGCAGGAATAGATGCTAAAACTTCAAATATGGGTGTCAAGACCTGGTTTGCTTTTTTGTGCGAGATCATATAATATGATACTGGAATAATCCATGCTATAGATATAGCATATGCTGCTGCCATTCTCATCGATGAAAGTACTATTGCCAGCGGTATAACAGTCATCTGGTCTATCTTTATCTTTGCCAGATCTGCTAAAAACTGGTTGAAATTGGCTATAAACCCAAAAATAATCGCTGCGATTATAAACAGGAAAAGAAAGATCCAGGCCCATTTCATGTACCTGAACTTCAAGCCGATCTTTCTTATTCTAAATCTTAATATTTTATTAAATGCATTTTTAATATAATCTGTGATGATTTTTACTCTTGGCAGATAGGACAGAAATTTCAGAAAATAAAATTTTTGATAGGTCTGAGTATCTTCTACTTCCTCATATTTATACTTTGTAGAACTTATTGTGAGCGGTCTCCATATAAATATGTCCATAGAGATTATAATAATAACAAGTGTTCCAAGTGCCAGCAATCCAAGATCTATGTGGTTTGAAGAAACTTCTTTCCACATAAAGCTGCCCAATCCAGGCAGGGTATAGCTAACATTTCCGAGCGATATGATCTCAGCAGCAAACAAGAAATACCAGCCACCAGCCCATGACATGATGCTGTTATAAACAAGTTTAGGAATCATTGCGGGAAAATATAAGGTTCTGAACAATTGCCCTTTTCTGAGATTAAATGATTTTGCAGCATCTGATATCGGCTGCGGTATTGTTATAATTGATTCATACACTCCAAAGGCCATGTTCCATGCCTGACTCGTAAATATAAGAAATATAGAAGCTAACTCTACACCAATGGCAGTGGGAAGAAAAGCGATCAATGCAAACATTACAACAGGAAAAAATCCCAATATAGGAATTGATTGAAGAATGTCCAGAATAGGGATCATTATTCTCTCATTTCTCTTGCTTCTGGCAGCATAAAAACCATATACTACAGAGAATGCAAATGACAGAATATATGCTGCCAGCATCCTTCCAAATGAATAAAGTGCGTAAAGCAGCACTGTCGTATCATCGTTTATAGAAAATAGAGAAAAGAAAAAAGCCAGCAGGATCACGAAAATCACAAAGAACAAGATCCTTTTATTCATACATATCACTAAGTGGCTTTAAAATGTGATGTGATAATCCATTATTAATTTTTTGTAATTTTTTTCAAAATTTTTTAGTGAGATAATTTATGGCAGATAAAAAAATGGGCCTGCCATAATCCTTGCCATTTCCCCTCTTCCATTCCGGGTGCTGATATTCAAAAAACGCACGTTCAGGATGAGGCATCAAGCCCATAATAGTTCCAGAGTCGTTGCATATTCCAGCTATGTTGTAAATAGAACCATTCGGGTTCCATGGATAGCCGGTGTAATTGCCTGACGGATCTACATACCTGAAAGCAATCTGTTCGTTTTCAATAAGTGTTTCCAGTAACTTGCTGTCAGATAGCAAGAATTTACCTTCTGCATGAGCAATTGGAAGTGATATGATCTGGTCATCATAGTTTTTGTTGAATATGCATTTTCTGCTCTCTTTTCTCAAGTATATCCATCTGCACTCAAACATGTTAGAGTCATTAGTGGTCAGCACAGCCTGTGGAGTCTTGCTGATCTTTGTGTTAATGGCTGGCAATATGCCTAGCTCCAGCAGTATCTGGAAGCCGTTGCATATACCAAGTATTGGTTTGCCCTCATCTATAAACTTAACAAGATCTTTTTCTATCAGCCCTTTGATTCTTGCTGCAAAAATAGCACCTGCACGAACGTAATCTCCGGCAGAGAAACCGCCGGGTATGTACAGCATCTGGTAATCTTCAAGATCTTTTCTTTTCAATTTCAGTTCATTGAGATGAACGTAATCTGGAGAAACAGTACATTCAATGTGTATGAACCAAGCAGCGGAGTGCTATATCCAATATTGAAGTCTCTGATAAATGACGGGCTTATAGAAGTATCTGAGAAAGAGAACAGGAAGTATTACAGGATCACAGAAAAAGGAAAGAAATCGGTTATTGAGAAAATGGATCGTCTCAAAGAGATCATGGAATCAGAAAAAGAAAAATACAAGTTTTATGGAAAAATAGGAATGGAACTTGAAATGCTGCACAAGATAATATTTACTATGGATGAGGCAAAGATCACTGAAAACAATGAAAAAATATTGAAGATATTGAGAGATGCTGAAGATAAGCTAAAGGAGCTGTGGTAAAATGATAGACTTTGAAAACGTATACGAAGAAAAAGTTGAGGTATCGAACAAAATTAAATTGAGCATTGTTAAAGCTAGAAAACCTGGGTTTCAATACCAAGGAAAAATGAGAAGGTGAATTAAAATGAAAACTATGATTAAGACAAATGATCTTACAAAAATTTATAACGGAAAAATAAAAGCGGTAGATAAGTTGAACATAGAAATATATGAGGGTGAAATTTACGGGCTACTGGGCCCGAACGGCGCGGGTAAGACAACAACAATCAATATGCTTACAACCAGAATCTCTGCTACGTCTGGCAGTGCTACGGTGGCAGGCATGGATATTACCAGAGATTCGCTTGCAGTCAGGAAGATCATAGGCGTTGTTCCGCAGGATCTCACTACTGACGAAGATTTGACAGGAAGGGAAAATATGGCATTGGTTGCACAATTTTATGATATTCCAAAATCAGTGTATAAGGATAGAATTGAGAATCTGCTCAGGCTGGTAGAGATGGAAGAGCCTGCTGACAGACTGGTACGTACATACTCTGGGGGAATGAGAAAGAGACTGGAACTGATAGTGGGATTGGTAAACGAACCAAAGATACTGTTTCTTGACGAACCGACCCTCGGTCTTGACGTTCAGACACGAACGCAAATGTGGAACTATGTGAGAGATATACAGAAGAAACTTGATGTTACTATTATTTTGACCTCTCACTATCTGGAAGAAATAGATGCTCTTGCCGATCGAGTCTCTATAATTGACAATGGCAAGGTGAAAGTCTCAGGAACACCTCAAGAGCTCAAAGAATCACTTAAGGGGGATATAGTGACAGTAACATTTAAAACTCAGAAGGATGCGGAAGAAATGAAAAATATAAAAAATGTAATAGCAGTTGAAAATTCTGGACCAAATAGCGTAAGAATCAAAGTTGAGAATGCAGACAATACTTTGCCAGATATTATAAATTTTATATCTGAAAAAAAGCTTGCTACAACAAAGCTTATAGTGCAGAAACCATCGCTTGATGAGGTATTTCTTGAATATACTGGCAGAGACATAAGAGAGGGAGAAGCAGGAGATGGTAGAAAGATGATGATGAATTTGAAGAGGGTGAGAAGATGAGCGGACTATGGCCTCTTACTGTAAGAGAATTAAAAAAGTGGTACAGAAATCCAGTGTTCTTTATCACCGGTCTGATACAACCATTCTTCTGGATCGCACTTTTTGGAAGTGCATTTGATATTACCAAATTTTTTCCAGGAGCCAGCTCTTTTGTGCTGGGTGGTGCACCTGACTATATTACCTATATTGTAGGCGGAGTACTAAGTGTAACCGCGCTATTTACCGCAATGTTTGCGGGCACACAGATAATATTTGATAGAAGGCTTGGACCGATGGGCAGATTTCTTTCATCTCCTATAAGAAGAAGCTCTATAGTGTTTTCCAAAATATTTTCTGCAACAATAAGAGTGCTACCACAAGCATTGATACTGGTAATAGCCGCTATATTAATTCCAAACGGGCTTAAATTTGTGAATGGATTTAGCATAGTTGATGCTCTTGTAGCAGTGACAGCAATAATACTCGTATCTTTGATCTTTGCATCAATTTTCAGCGTGATCGCCATTAGAATGACAAACATGAACTCTATATTTGGTATTGTGAACCTGGTAAATTTGCCACTTCTTTTTGTAAGCTATGCGATGTTCTCTCCTTCAATGATGGCAAGCTGGCTATCTAATGTAGCACAGTATAATCCAATATCATGGTCTGCAGAGGCAATCAGAATGGTAATTATTAATGGAACCCTTACTACTTCATCACAGTGGATGCAGACCTATGACAGTTACAAAAGTGCCACCTTTCTTCTTGAACAGGTTTACAAGCCTGACAAAATCTTTCTGCTTGAGCTCTTTTGTGTCAAGGTATAAGTTGCCGGGAATATCCAGCCCGATCTTCAGCATCTTGTCCAGTACCCTGTATGACGGAAAAAATATTACACTGTTTCTCTTTGATGCCGATAATATCTCTTTAATATATTTCTTAATCTTCTTTAATTCTGTGTTATCTTTTTCAATAACATCATATTTGGTAGTGATATCTTCTATATATTTTATTTTCAGATTTTCTGAAGAAAAAGGAGAAGGATATACTTTTTTGACAGGAACAAGCTCTGTAAATACGTTTGCAATATATTCATCGAGGGGCTTTAAAGTTCCAGACATGTGAATAGAAACATATGTGTTTTCGACAGCACTTGTAATGGGAGTAGGGTCTAGGGAATAAATCTCTAACTTTAAATCATCAGTACCTGAGATTAACTTGATCATATCATCGCTATTCTCATCAAACCAATCTAAGAGAAAAGAGGCAGTGCTGTATATGTAAGATCTGGGCAACTTGTCAGAATCTAATTTTTTCAATCTTATCTTTTCTCCGAATTTTTTCA
>JABEBX010019926.1_pt1 | contig 10397 bp, 8 predicted proteins | sample 7245971 | NCBI WGS metagenome assembly JABEBX01 (sample SAMN14506365, study PRJNA622280) | hot springs metagenome | biome: hot spring [ENVO:00000051]|acidic hot spring [ENVO:00002120]; feature: spring [ENVO:00000027]|sediment [ENVO:00002007]; material: sediment environment [ENVO:01001048]...
TGGAAGCGCTTTACCAAAGCAACCTCTGGGATGCCTGGTGGAAAAGGAAACACCTGAAAATCGCGGCCTGACGCCATCCCGATAAAAACGGGCACACCCCATCGCTTCAATTAGCAATGGTGAAACCCGTTTTATGATTTCCGGCGCAATGCCATACATGACGAGACCAGAAGCATCAGAGATGATTGAAGTTATTCTTTCACGGTCCCTAACCTTGGTGAAGTTATGCTATATCATTCGCAAACCATCTCAGGCGGTACTCCTTTGGAATTTCCGCCTTTGCCAACGTCGGCGTCCACTTGCAAAGCCCGGGTGTGCATCGCCACGCCGGAATTGATGGGACTAAACCGCAACGGAGGAATCGGCGTTTCCTGCGCTGGCCTGGCGATTGTACTGGCGCAAGCCGGCCACAACGTGACCGTGCTCTATGCACGGGGCAGGTACAGTGACCAACACACCTTTGAGCATTGGATTGAGTTTTACCGCAGCCGAAATATCCGCCTCATTCCTATGCCCCAGCCGGTGGAGAGCCAATTGAAAGGACATGCATCCGCCCGACTTAGCTATTCTGTATTTCAATGGCTTGCCGCCCATGATGGCGATTTTGATGTCATCCGTTTTCCGGAGTGGCAGGGCATCGGATACTATTCCATTTTGGCACGTGCCCAGGGGCTGGCATTGCAATCCAGTACCATTGTCGTTGGCGCGCATAGCTCAACGATGTGGTGCCTTGAGGGGGACTTGCATTTGCCTGTTAACTCTGATCAACTGACACTTGATTTCATGGAGAGAGAATCGGTCCGGCTGGCGGATGTAGTGGTATGCCCAAGTCAGTACCTGTTGCGATGGTGCTTGTCACGCGGATGGATATTGCCGGAACGAACTTATGTACAGCTCAATGTATCACCGGAAAACTCGTGCATTACACCTCCGCCGCCAAATCGTGTACAAAACGATGTTGTTGAAATAGTTTTTTTTGGCAGGCTGCAGACGCGGAAGGGTTTAATTTTATTCTGTGATGCGCTAGACCGTTCAGAAAAGTTCCGTCAACCGGGAAGGCGCGTAACATTCCTGGGCCGGCCCGCCGATATCAACGGTGTGCCCTCTAAGCGATACATCCAACAGCGTGCGAAACGTTGGTCTGCCAAGGTCGATATTATTACCGATTTGGGACGAGATGAGGCGGTCAGATACCTGCGCGAGCCGGGAAAATTAGCAGTCATTGCTTCTCTGGCCGATAGCACACCGCACACGGTGCGAGAATGCTTATCACACGGTGTTCTATTTATTGCCGCGCGAACCGGCGGAATTCCGGAGATGGTAGTTGCGGAAGATCAGCAAAAAGTATTTTTTGATCCTACTCCGCAATCGCTTTCCGTGCGTCTTGACGAGGTGCTGACAAACGGAGTGATAGTCGCGAGGCCAACGTTTGATTTCATAGCCAATGAAAAAGCTTGGGTTCAATGGCATTCCCAACTTACCGAGCAGACCGTTGCGCGCCCGATTAAGCAAATATCCACCGGCGGCAAACCAATGGTGAGTGTCTGTATGGCCACTTTTAATCGTCCAGAATATCTGGCGCAAGCGCTTGAATCATTACGTCGTCAGGATTATGCACATTTTGAGGTCATTGTCGTTGATGACGGCAGCACGGATCCCCAAGCACTATCATTTCTCAATATGCTGCGCCAGGATTTTGCCGAACGTAGTTGGCGCGTGGATCGGCAAGATAACCAGGGGCCTGCCGTGGCACGCAATCATGCGGCAAAGATGGCCCGTGGCGAGTATTTGCTGTTCATGGATGATGACAACTATGCGGTTCCGGAAATGATATCGACGTTCGTTTCAGTGGCCTGCCACACCCATGCCGATATTGTAACCTGCAATATGAATCTCTTTGAAGGTGATGCCAGTCCGAAAATGAACGAATCGCCGGAGGCTATCCGGCTGTTTCTAGGCCCGGCAGTTACGGCCGGTCTGTATGCCAATGTATTCGGTGATACCACCGCACTGGTACGAAAAACAGCATTTGAATCCCTGGGTGGTTTTTCGCAGAATGATATCCGTCCCAGCGTGCAGGACTGGGAACTGTTTGCAAAAGCCGTGCTATCGGGTTGTCAACTCCAATGTATCCCTACGCCGCTGTGCTGGTATCGCGTGCGTAAGGTCACACCCGATTGGTCGCGAAGGCAGGACACACTGAGCACGATTGCGATGGCTTATCAGCCGTTCATCGATCCAAGGCTTTTTTATACGCTGCTGTTCGGCCAGGCTTGCAAGCTCATGGCGGAATCATCTAACCCGCAGCGTTTTGACGGAGATCTTATGCCGCACGGCTTATGGAGCCAGTTCCGTCTAATGTTGAAGAGATTCCGCCGCATCAGTCGCCCTGTCAGATATGCAATTATGCGCAAACCGCTTCCCGCGTGATTTGCACGCGGTTAGACTTCATCATTAAGCTTTGTCAGCCGCGGGCTGGTTTGCAGCATCAGTTGGACGCGTTCAAAATGGGTAAGCCATTCGGCCACATTGGCGCGCAGCAGATCGGCGGGCGGGCCAAACAGGCCGGTGGAACATGCGGCCCCTTGCATGGCGGCTACTTTGGTGCGATAGGTTGCCAAGGTACGTTCGCCGAAGCGTTCACATTCAAACCAATCCTGGGAGAGAAATACCAGCACCGGCACCCGCGGGCCTCCGCAGATGGACAGTTCGTTGGCAAGTTTGGTTCCGGCATCGGCGGCGGAAGAATCAAATTTCTGTGCACGGTTTACAAAGCGAAGATCAATTTTATCCGTGGCCTCCGCGATGCGTTGAAATATGGGGCAGGCATTGACGCAATCGCCGCACCATACACCTGCTAGGCACAGCACATACATCTTTCTACGAAAGCCTTGCAGCAGCGATATATGTGCGGGCGTCAAAGCGGCGGACTCGTACACGTTTTGCCAGCGTTGCCGTTGTTCTCCATTGGCATAAGAATCCAAGTAGAGCCGCGTATAACAAGGCCTTATCTAAAAGAGTTTGAAATCATAGGGCATAAATCAATCTCCGAAACAACTATTGGAAACAAACTTATCGCTACTATAAAACCTTTTCAAGATGACGATGCGGCCTGCAAATGGGAGAGTATGCCACTTTGATCGGGATCCTCGTGGAATTCAGTTATCTCCAGCGGCAGTTTGCGGGTGACGGCCATGGGTTTCCGTCGCATAACTGAAAATAATCGCAGCCCATCCGCGCAGCGGCGTAGTAGTTTGAGAGCGCCCCGACAGACTGAATTACATGACGCACTGATTTTCGCCCCGCCCGGTTCTATGGCCACGCCAAGAATAGCAGCCAAAAATTTCCCATAAATAATTCCATAATGGTTTGACAGGGCATTGCTGAAAAAAATTGCTGTAACTTCTGATACCCGTAACCTATGTGCTATAATCCTATCCGCGGTAGCTATGCAAATTAATTCGCCGCGAAAAGCGCTTCGACAAATTCATCGGGGTTAAATGGGGCGATGTCATCGGGCTTTTCACCCAAGCCTATGAATTTCACAGGTAAATTCAATTGCCGGCGAATTGCCACGACAATACCGCCTTTGGCCGTGCCATCAAGCTTGGCGAGGAATATGCCGGTGAGTTCCACGGCTTTGGTAAATTCTTCGGCCTGCCGGATGGCATTCTGCCCGATGGTGGCATCCAGTACCAGAAGAGATTCATGGGGCGCTGCGGGAATAATTTTTTGTATAACCCTGCGTATTTTCTCCAGTTCCCGCATGAGATGGTCCTGCGTATGCAGGCGTCCCGCGGTATCAATAATCAACACATCTATATTTCTGGCTATGGCAGCTTTGCAGGCGTCAAAGGCCACCGCCGCGGGATCACTGCCCATCTGGTGTTTTACAATTTCCACACCGATGCGCCCGGCCCAAATGCTCAACTGGTCCACCGCGGCGGCGCGGAACGTATCACAGGCCGCCACCATGACGGTTTTGTTTTGATTTTTCAGATATTGCCCCAGTTTGGCAATGCTGGTGGTTTTACCCGCCCCGTTGACGCCGGTGACCAAGATGACCGTGGGGCCGGATGGCGCAAATTTCAACGCCCGCGACTCCGTGGGCCAATAGGTGCGCATGTCATCTTTCAGAAAGGCCAACACTTCATCACCGGATTGGATTCGTCCTTGTTTCCAGGCGGCATGGAGATCGGCAATGATGTGATCCGTCGCGGCAACGCCGAGATCGGCGGTAATGAGCCTTTGCCGCAACTCATCAAGGAGTTGCTGATCGAGCTTGCGCCCCGTTAATAAGCTGCGCAGTGAACCTACCAGGGCATCGCGCGTGCGGGTCAGGCCGGTGCGCAGTTTTTCCACGCTTTGCCCCAGCGCCTTTTTTATAAATCCAAATGCCATAACTCAAATACCAACATCTAACATAATTCCAAGTGTCTTTTTAACGATTATCCGCGCAAACCGCCAGTGCCGGCCGTTTAATTGCCCGCCTATTTGCCCGCTTGGAATTAGCGCAGTATCACACTGCATCCGCAATGAGTATTTATCCGCTCCGGAGGAGTTAAGCCAAAGCCGACTGAAACTTTCACTACGCCCCCTTGCGATGCGCCGGTCCAGAATATCATTTCCCAGTGATAATCAAATTGTTTCCTGACGGAAAAAAGGTAAAGGAATATTGGACAAAAAGACAACTCCCCGTGGAATAGCTGGCTGGCGGGATATTCATGGCTGCAAACTTCGGGTACATTGTCACAATTGCCAGGCAGTGAATATAAGTGCGTATATCTTTCCCGGTTCGTCCGGTATCACTTAATTTTTTTGCCGGGCATCAATGTTCTGGTATGCGGAAGTGTGCGAGGAGTTTCCATCCATGTGTTATTCCATCATTAAGCGGTCTTCGTCACTATGTGTGCTTTTTTCTTTAACGGCAATGCTGCTGAGCATGGGAAGAACCCTCCAGGCGGCCACTACGGACATGACGGTGCAGATTAATCATCCGGGGATTAAGGTTGCGCCCAATCTCTGGGGCATCTTTTTTGAAGAAGTCAACTATGCCGGCCAAGGCGGACTGTATTCACAATTGGTAAAAAATGGCACCTTCAAATGGATTGATACGCAGAATCACCCCGCGGGATGGACACTGGCAGTCGCCCGTGGCGGAAGCGCCAGCCTGTGGGTGGATTCCAACCATGCCCTGAATCTGATTAATCCCCTGGCCGCCCGGGTAACCGTGCGTTACGGCAGCGCAGCCGGCGCGGTGCAACTGGTTAACAGCGGCTACTGGGGAATGAATTTTCAAAAAGGTCGGCGATATAATTTGAGTTTTTATGCTCGGAAAAGCGCCAGCCTTGGTGGCCGCGTAAAGGTACAATTGCTGGGAGCTGATGGTACAGTTCTGGGATCAAAAACCATTGACGGGATTTCCGGCAAATGGACCAACTTTCATGCCACATTAAGCAGCGATGGCAATGATCCAGGCGGCAGGCTGGCCTTTGTGCCCACGGGGCATGGATCGCTGTATCTGAATATTGTCAATTTGTTTCCCGCAAAACAATGGCATGGCTTGCCGCTGCGTCCGCAACTGGCCAATATGCTGGCGGCACTGCATCCATCGTTTGTCCGATTTCCGGGCGGCAACTACATTGAAGGAAATTCTCTGGCGGAAGGATTTCTCTGGCAGAAAACCATCGGCCCATTGGCGGATCGCCCCGGACATTGGAATCCGTGGGGGTACTGGGTCACCGACGGCTTGGGGGATATTGAATTTCTGGAAATGTGCCAGGAATTACATGCCCAACCCCTGTTCGGATTTAATTGCGGCATATCTCTTGGCGCCAATGATGTGGTCCCCATGGACCAGATGGAGCCATGGGTAAAAAGCGCCGTCGATTCGATAAAATTTGCCGATGCGCCGGCGGATACCAAATGGGGCGCTCTGCGTGCCAAGTATGGCCACCCAGCTCCCTTCGACCTCAATAGAATTGAAATTGGCAATGAAGACTGGTGGAGTCTCACCAATTATTACCCCCCGCGTTACTCGGTTATTTACAACGGCCTGAAGGCGGCGTTTCCGCATATTAAAACCATTTACACCGGCCGCTCGCACCTGAGTAAAACGCATATTCAGATGGTTGATGACCATTACTACAACACACCAAGCTGGTTCTGGGCCAACCGGCATTTATACGATCATCGCAGCCGCACCGGCCCCAAGGTGTTTGTGGGGGAATATGCCGTGACGCACAATTGCGGTACCGGCAATCTGCGGGCGGCATTGGCGGAAGCGGCATTTATGGGCGGCCTGGAGCGCAATTCGGATCTGGTCCGCATGGCTTCGTATGCCCCGCTGTTTGTCAATGTGCAGGGCAGCCAATGGCACCCGGATATGATTCGCTTTAATAGCTCCCGCGCGTGCGGCACCGTATCCTACTATGTGCAGCAGATGTATTCCGATAACCGTCCCACGCGCATGTTGCCGCTGGATATTGCCCATCGGCCCACCAACAGCATCAAGCCCGCGGCATCCGGCGCGGAAATTGGTCTGGGGGCGTGGAATACGCAATCGGAATTCCGGAATATCTCTGTGACTTCCGGTGGCAAGACGCTGTACACATCTGATTTTTCCAATGGCACTGCCGACTGGAAGCCACTTGCCGGGCAATGGGCTGTGCGCAATGGCACGTATCAGCAGACCGGGGGCGGGGACAACCTCATGACGGTCCTGCAATCCCATCATTTCCCAGCCAATTACACATTGAATCTTGAGGCTCGGAAACTCGGTGGAGCCGAAGGCTTTTTAATTCTGTTCAATGTCCATGGTCCGCATCATTACGTATGGTGGAACATCGGCGGCTGGGGCGATACGAGCACCGGCTTTGAACGCACGCACGGAACTAACCGCTCCGGCATGGGCTGGCACAGCGGATTCAAGGTGCAGGCTGGCCGCTGGTATCACATCCGCCTGGTGGTGAAGGGGGATAATTTTACCGGCTATATCAATGGTCGGCAGATTCAGCATGAAAGCATGGCACACGCGGGCGTGCGATTCAGCGCAATCGCCGGAATCAATGTTCCGGAAAAGACGGTCATTGTGAAAGTCATCAACGGAACGCCTCAGGCTGTCCATGCGGCAATCGACCTTAGCGGCGCACCGGCGCTGGCCACCGCGGGTTCGGCCATTACCCTCACCGCCGCCAGCGGTGATGCGGTAAATTCGCTGACCGATCCGGATCATGTTGTGCCACACAAAACGGTTTTGACCCTTAAAGGTTCAACGCTGATGTACACCTTCCCGGCCCGGTCCTTTGTGATCCTGCGGATACCGGAGCAATAATTTCATTTAGGTACAACCTGAATAGGCCGGACCTTAAATATTAGATTCTGGCTGAAAAATTCAGCCGGGTTGTTGTGGAAGACCTTCAAGAGCGTGGACCGTGTATGCCCCCGGCGCTGCGCTTCGAGCATGGTGCGGTGGGTGTTTAACGGATCGCTAAACCCCCAGTCCGCAGCGGCATTGACGCATAACTTTTCCGCGCCGTGGGTTTCAATCATGTCCACCGCCCGTGCGGGCGTGGCTTTGCTGATGGGGTAGATGGTCATGCCGGCCCAGTACCCGGCGTCTTTCACCAGGCCGATGGTATGTTCCTCAACGTGATCAATCAGCACGCGCCCGGGATCAATGGCTGAGCCAAAGCCGCGGCAAGCTCAATGAGCCGCGCCCGGGCCTCCAGAAAATACATATCCAATACCTGTGCCGCATCCAATGTGCCGGTTGTCGCTGCTGGGTGTGTCATGCCGCATACTCCTTGATCCCGGCGGCGATCACCACCGCGCGGGACTGTCCGAACTTTATTGTAGCGTATTACCGCTGCGGATAGCCAAGTGATTGACTGTTTCCGCACTCATGCCGAGATGGTGAAATGAACGCAATTGAATTTCCAGACGCGCAATGGCCTGCCGTACTTGTGGATCGCACAGGGTTTGCACTTCCAGCAGGCGCTGATCGCGATAATTGGAATCTAGTTGTGTATCCAGACCGGGGTGACAACTTAGTTCGGTGATGCCGGGCTGAAGTTCTGTCAGCAGCCGCAGCAGATTGGGCACGGAAATATATTGTGGCATGGGCCGCAAGTGCTCATCCTGACCATAAAAAGCGCCCCAGAACCGCACTTCATTGCTGTCTCCCCGCAGAACAATGCCCATTTGAGCGGCCAATTCCCGCATCAGAGTTTTCACCGTCGCCCGCTGATGGACGTGCTGGTGCGAGTCCAAATGCGTCGGATTTCCGCCGGTCCATTGCCTGAATAGATCAAGCTGACGAAAAATCTCATCGCGAACCGCCCCCGGATCATCCAGCGGCACAACACACTGCGTCTGCCGCCATTGGCCATCCTGCAGTTCCCATTCCCCCAGTTCAACGTGCAGGCCCAGGCTTAAGCCCGGATCAGTGGCCGCATAACGCACCGCATCAGCCGCCGCAACAGCGCTCACCATCAGGCTGGCGCTGGTCAGTACGCCATGCTGCCGACATTGGATAATGCCGCGATTAACGTCCTTGCTGATGCCAAAATCGTCGGCATTGATGATCAGTTGCCGTTGCGGTGTAACAGGAGATAAATTCAACATCCAAGCTGGTCCATGATATCCCCTAACACCTTTTCCGCCGCAAAATATTGTTCCGCGATCTCCCGCGCCGCCCGGCAATGGCCCGCGTAATCAGACTCAATTGCATCAATGGCAGAGAGAATATCATCCATGGTCTGAAATGAAAACAACCCTCGGCCCGTCGGGAGATGATGACTGAATCCCGTTTCCTGATTGATCACAGGCCGCCCCGCCGCCAGATAGCAGGCGCTGCGGTCGCTGAACCAGCCGCTCCTGAGGCGGATATTCTGATCCTTGGCCACGGTAAATTCCCCGCGTGATTCCCGGATGTAATGGTTGTATCGCGCCATATCACGCGATACATGTACCGGATCGGCCAATCGCCATTTATTGGATTCCAGCAGTGCCCGTGTGGCCGCATCCACGCCGACCGCCAACTCGAATGGAAAGTCCCGCCGCTTCGGCAATTCAATAAATTTTACAAATTCCCGATCCTTGGACCAGTAATAGGTTTCCCCCTGATACACAATATCCCGCCCCATATTTTTCCATGTCGCAATCGTGTTATACGTGGCGTTCGGCAACGGCGGCAACGGCGGCCATAAATCCAGCAGCACCGGTTGGCGTGTGGGCCGCCAGTTATATCGCCCGACCGGTAAAAGGCAGTCCGGGCAGCCCAGATTTTCGCCGTAGGTAAAATGATGTGTGAACGCATCCAGTGCCGCGAGAGTATCTTTATTGCCCTGGGCGATCTGAATTTGCGAAACCACCGGATCGGTTTCCAGATACACCCGTACCGGGCAGCGCAAATGTTCTTCCCGCAATTCCTGGGCACCGGTTACATTGATCATCACATCCGCAGTTTTATATAATTCCGCGATCTGATTTTCCGTCATGCCGTAACATTTTCCACCTTCATAGTGCCCGCGAAATGCCCAGCGCTCCGCCAGACCGTGCGCTTTGAGAATCGGAGCCACCGCGCTAATATTCGATTCGGCATCCGGTGAACTGTCACGTAAGTTCGGATCATAAATCCACCGCGCAGAATCCTCCACGTAATACGGGTCATACCCCAGCTTGCGCAGGCCCAGCATGAAATGCAGAAACTGATACGTCACCCCGGCCAATGGAAACCAGAACATAATTCCAAAGACGATAATTTTCGGTTTTAATTTTTCAGGCAACGCCATTCTCCTTGTCTGGAATTTTGCGTATGAACCGCGCCGGATTACCGGCATAAATGCTGTAAGGCGCCACGTCTTGATCCACCACAGAGCGTGCGCCAACAATGCTGCCTTCACCAATATGAACACCCGGCAATATGCAGCAGTCAAAGCCGATCCATACATTATTTTCAATATGCACCGGCCGCGGTTGCACCGGGGCAAATATTTCCCGGCCGCGCGTCAGTGCATACGCCTCCAGCAATCGCCGGCGCGAAGCCGCATCCACCGGTACTCGGTAATTATCCATGATAACCACATTCCACGAAATCAGGCAATGCGCACCGATGTTGACGCTCTGATCACATATCAGCCACAGGCCTTTGAGCAGCGTATACTCCCCCACCTGACATTCCGCATCGCGGCCCATATCAAACATGCACCCGATATAAGCCGAACTATTCGCTCCCAGCGTGACGCCCTTTTCCCGTACGCTGCGATAGAGAAGAAAACTGTAGGAGGTTTCAACATGCGCGCTGTCGCCAATATGCACATTTTCAGGAATGGTTCCGGGATGCCAATCCCCGGCAATTTTGCGCCCCATCATATCGCCTCCACCACCCGCGCCGG
>JABEBX010020266.1_pt1 | contig 10394 bp, 5 predicted proteins | sample 7245971 | NCBI WGS metagenome assembly JABEBX01 (sample SAMN14506365, study PRJNA622280) | hot springs metagenome | biome: hot spring [ENVO:00000051]|acidic hot spring [ENVO:00002120]; feature: spring [ENVO:00000027]|sediment [ENVO:00002007]; material: sediment environment [ENVO:01001048]...
GTAGGTGGCCATCGCGGTCCCCGACGAGCTCTCTGCTCCCGTCGTGATCGTCGCCGTGTACTGGGTGCTATATGCCAAGCTCGCCGTTGGCGTGAAGGTCGCAACCATGCTTGAAGCGTCGTAACTGACGCTTCCGGGGACCGCTCCGCTTGGCCCCGTCAGCGTGAAGGTCGTCGTGTTGATGGTCGTCGCGTCCATCGCCTCGCTGAAGGTGGCCGTGACGGTTGTGCTCACGCTTACGCCCGTGGCCCCACTCGTGGGCGCCGTCGATGTGACCGTGGGCGGGGTGGGCGGAGGAATTGAAGTTGAACTTGAACCGCCGCCGCATCCTGACGCCGCCAGCACCGCCGCTAAAGCACACCAACCAACACGCACCCTCATGATCGGCCTCACCTTCTTTCTTTCCGTCGATTCCCGGCGGATTTGCACGTCCCTATCGAACTCCGGTGAGACGCCTGCCCCACGTCGCATCCACCGGGAACGGCGCACAACCGCTCTCGGCAGCAGTCTGCACTTGAGGGAGGCGCAACCGGCCGCTGGAGCGCAGCTTTCAGCGCCTTCTTTCCGCGGATGACCTATGCTAAATCAATTTACCTTGCTATGCAATGCCGTGCAAAGCCCCTCTGTTTTTGTGTCGCCTGGCCGCCGCAGCCGCGGGTTATTTCCGGCGGCAAATCCATCCCGATGCCGCGTCCTTACGCACTCGAGGCGAGTTTTCCGCCTCCATCCCCCTACCGAAATCCCCGCAGATGCCTTAAGATGCTTGACGACGCTTACACTCGGCCGGAGGCCGCTGCATTGCGAGTCGCATTCTTCACGCGCGAGTATCCCCCCGAGGTCTACGGCGGCGCCGGCGTCCACGTCGATTACCTCAGCCGCGAGCTGGCCAAGCAGATTGAAGTCGAAGTCCACTGCTGGGGGCCGCAGCACTCTGACGCCGCTAACCTGCGCGTTCGCGGAGCCGAGCCGTGGGCCGAAATCTCCACTGGAACCGAAGCCAAATTCAAGCTGGCTCTCGAGGCTCTCAGCCTCAACTTGACGCAGGTGAAGGCGCTCGCGGGGATCGATCTCGTCCACACGCACACCTGGTACATGTCGATGGCCGGCTATCTGGCCAAAAAGCTCTATCGCGTGCCCTTCGTCCTCACCGCGCACTCGCTGGAGCCGCTGCGGGCATGGAAGGCCGAGCAACTCGGCAGCGGCTACGCCATGAGCTCCTGGATGGAGCGTACGGCAATGCTCGACGCCGATGCTGTCATCGCCGTATCGCACCACGCCAAGGCCGACATTTTGCGCGCTTATCCAGAGGTCGAGTCCGAGCGAATCTCGGTCATCTACAACGGCATCGATCTCGACGAGTACCGCCGGACCTTTGCCACGCAGGCCCTCGCCGATTACGGAGTCGATCCCGCCGTTCCCTATGTCTTGTTCGTGGGCCGCATCACGCGCCAGAAGGGCGTTACGCATCTGGTGGACGCCATCCGCTATCTGCCGCCGGAGACGCAAGTGGTGCTCTGCGCGGGCGCGCCGGACACGCCGGAGATTGCCGCCGAGATGCGCGAAAAGGTTGAGGCCGCGCGCGCCCATCATCCGCGCATCGTGTGGATTGAAAAGATGGTCGCCAAGCACGAGGCCATCCAGCTCTACAGCCACGCCCGCGTCTTCTGTTGCCCCTCGGTCTACGAGCCCTTCGGCATCATCAATCTTGAAGCCATGGCCTGCCGCGCTCCGGTCGTCGCCAGCGCCGCCGGCGGCATCAAAGAGGTCGTGATCGACGGCGAAACAGGGCGCCTCGTGCCCTTCGATCAGGACCCTGTGACTGGCTTCCCGCGCGATCCCGAAGCCTTTGCGCGCGATCTCGCGGCGCCGCTGAATGAGTTGCTGGGCGATGAAGAAAAATGCCGGCGTTTCGGCGATGCGGGCCGCCGCCGCGCGGAAGCAACCTTTGCTTGGCCGGCCATCGCCCGCCAGACGATCTTCCTCTATGAGCGCCTGATCGAAGGGCGCAAGGCTGGCGCGCGGCCCTGATCGCCGCTGTTTACCGCGGGACGCCCGCTCCTATGCCGTGCGCCCGCGCAACCCCCAACGATGGTTTACTTCGCATGAGCGTGGTACAACGATGACAATGACACGACCCGACGGACGCAAGCGCGTAGTGATTGAAGCCGTCACCCCGCAAGTGGACGGCGGCCGCTTTCCCGCCAAGCGCACCGTGGGCGACCAGGTTTCGGTGGAAGCCGACATCATCACCGACGGCCACGACGCCATCGCCGCCTCGCTCCTGGCCCGCCGCGAGGGCTCTAGCGGCTGGACCGAGATTCCCATGCGCCCGCTGGTGAACGACCGCTGGAGGGCCGCATTTCGCGTCGCCGAGCTGGGCCGCTACCAGTTCAAGGTGCAGGGCTGGGTCGATCACTTCGAAACCTGGCGCCGCGATTTGCTCAAGCGCATCGAGGCGGAGAGTGACGACCTCGTCGACTATCTCATCGGCGCTGACCTGGTTGCCCAGGCCGCAGACCGCGCCTCGGGCGCCGATGCCGGCAGCTTGCGCGAGCGCGCCTCCGTGCTGCGCTCCGGCCAGGATCCGAAGGCCCTGCGCACGGATGCTACCGATCCCATGCTCCACACGCTCGTCCTCCGTTACCCCGATAAGCGCTTCGCTTCGGAGTCGGACCGCGAGCTGACCGTCGTCGTCGATCCCGCGCGCGCGCGCTTCAGCTCCTGGTACGAGATCTTTCCCCGCTCCACCGCGGAGGAGCCGGGCCGCCACGGCACATTTTCCGATTGCGAAAAGCGCCTGGCTTCCATTGCCGGCATGGGCTTCAACGTGGTCTATCTGCCCCCCATTCATCCCATCGGCCTCACCTTCCGCAAGGGCCGCAACAACGCGCCCGAAGCGCAGCCTGGCGACTGCGGCAGCCCTTGGGCGATCGGCTCCGCGGAGGGTGGACACAAGGAGATTCACAAGGAGCTGGGCACGGTCGAGGACTTTCGCCGCTTCGTCGCCAAAGCCGGTGAACTCGGCCTCTCGGTCGCGCTCGACATCGCCTTCCAGGCCACGCCCGACCACCCCTACGTCAGCCAGCACCCCTCCTGGTTCCACAAACGCCCCGACGGAACCATCCAGTACGCGGAAAACCCGCCCAAAAAATACCAGGACATCTATCCCTTCGATTTCGAGAGCGAAGACTGGTTCGCCCTGTGGCAGGAGTTCAAAAGCGTCTTCCTCTATTGGCTGGATCAGGGCGTCACCATCTTCCGCGTCGATAATCCTCACACCAAGCCCTTTGCGTTCTGGGAGTGGGTCATCGCCGAGATCAAGCGCGATCATCCTGAGGTCATCTTTCTTGCCGAGGCCTTCACCCGTCCCAAGGTGATGTACCGGCTCGCCAAGCTTGGCTTCAGCCAGTCCTATACTTACTTCCCGTGGCGCAACGGCAAGCAGGAAATCGAAGCCTATCTCTCCGAGATCACTCAGCCTCCGGTGCGCGAATTCTTCCGCCCCAACCAATGGACCAACACGCCCGACATTCTCACCGAATTTTTGCAGATGGGCGGCCGTCCCGCCTTTGTCATACGCCTGTTGCTGGCGGCCACGCTGGGCGCCAACTACGGCATGTACGGGCCGGCATTCGAGTTGCAGGAAAATCAGCCCATCCGCCACGGCAGCGAGGAGTATCTCAACTCGGAAAAGTACGAAATCCGCCACTGGGATCTCGAGCGCGCGGACAGCTTGCGCCCTCTGATCGCCCAGGTCAACGCCATCCGCAACGCCAACCCGGCCCTGCAAAACGACTGGTCGCTCAAATTCCATGCCACTGACAATGACCAGATCCTCTGCTACAGCAAGGAGTCGGAGGACCGCTCCAACCTGATCGTCACGGTCGTCAATCTCGATCCGCACCACACCCAGAGCGGCTACGCGACCCTCCCGCTCGACGAGCTGGAAATCCCCGCCGATCGCGCCTACGAGGCCGAAGACCTGCTCTCGGGCGAACGCTATCTTTGGCGCGAACCGCGCAATTATGTAGAGTTGAATCCCGCGCTCCGCTCCGGCCACATCCTCAAAATTCATCGCGAGATGAAGATGGAAACCGATTCCGGTTATTTTCTCTGATCGCGGCCCTCCCCGAGCTCCCGTTCCACGCCCACAGGCAGCCCGCCGATAAAATTGAATGGAGTGATAGAACGATTCCGCCGGAACGAAAGGCCGGTTTGATCGTCGAAGAAATGAACGCCCGCATGGAAAACCGGCGCGGAGACTGAACGAGTGAAAAAACCGGCAAGCGCGGCCGATCCTCTGTGGTATAAGGACGCCATCATCTACGAGCTGCACGTGCGCGCCTTCGCCGACTCCAATAACGACGGCATCGGCGACTTTCCCGGTCTGCTCGCGCGCCTCGACTATCTCCAGGATCTCGGCGTCACCTGCATCTGGCTTCTGCCTTTCTTCCCCTCGCCGCTGCGCGACGACGGCTACGACATCTCCAACTACACTGACGTCAATCCCTCCTACGGAACCCTCGCCGACTTCAAGGCCTTTCTCGACGCCGCCCACCAGCGCAACATGCAGGTCATGATCGAGCTGGTCATCAATCACACCAGCGATCAGCACCCCTGGTTCAAGGCCGCCCGGCTGGCGCCCCCCGGCTCGCCCGAGCGCGACATGTACGTCTGGTCCCAGACCGACCAGCTCTACAAGGATGCGCGCATCATCTTCACGGACACGGAAAAGTCCAACTGGACCTGGGACGAAACCGCCAAGGCCTATTACTGGCACCGTTTCTTCCATCACCAGCCCGACCTCAATTACGACAGCCCTCTGGTGATCGACGAAGTTCAAAAGGCCATGCGCTTCTGGCTGGACATGGGCGTCGACGGCCTGCGCATGGACGCCATTCCCTACCTCGTCCAGCGCGACGGCACCTCCTGCGAAAATCTGCCCGAGACGCACGCGGTCATCCGCAAGCTGCGCGCCGCCATCGACGCCGAATACGCCAACCGCATGATCCTGGCCGAGGCCAACCAGTGGCCCGCCGACGTGCGCCCCTACTTCGGCGACGGCGACGAGTGCCACATGGCCTTTCACTTTCCCTTGATGCCGCGCATCTACATGGCCTTGCGCCAGGAGGACTGCCTGCCCATCACCGACATCATGGCCCAAACGCCGCCCATCCCCGAGAGCTGCCAGTGGGGCCTCTTCCTGCGCAATCACGACGAGCTCACCCTCGAGATGGTCTCCGACGAAGAGCGCGATTACATGTACTTCGCCTACTCCGCCGATCCGCGCATGCGCGTCAACGTGGGCATTCGCCGCCGCCTCGCCCCGCTGGTCGATAACAACCGCCGCCGCATCGAGCTGCTCAACTCCCTCCTGCTCAGCTTTCCCGGCACGCCCATCCTCTATTACGGCGATGAGATCGGCATGGGCGACAACATCTATCTCGGCGACCGCAACGGCGTCCGCACTCCCATGCAGTGGACTTCGGACCGCAACGCCGGCTTCTCGCGCTGCGATCCCGCCCGCCTCTACTTCCCCGTCATCATGGACCCCGTCTACGGCTACCAGGTCGTCAATGTCGAGGCCCAGCTCAGCGATCAGTCCAGCCTGCTCCACTGGATGCGCAACATGATCGCCCTGCGCAAGCTCTTCCAGGTCTTCGGCCGCGGCTCGCTTACCTTTTTGAACTCTGCCAACCGCAAAGTCCTCGCCTATCTCCGCGACCTCGATCGCGGCGACGGCTCTCACGAAACCGTTCTCTGCGTAGCCAATCTCAGCCGCTTCGCCCAGCCCGTCTCTCTCGATCTCGCCGATCATGCGGGCATGGCGCCCGTTGAAATGCTGGGCTATGTTCCCTTTCCCGTCATCACGGAGACTCCCTATGCTCTCAGCCTTGCCCCCTACTCGTTTCTATGGCTGGAGCTGCAACCCTCCGGCCCCAAACCCGAGCCGCTCATGGAGGAGAATTTGGAACCGGAGCCGCTCGTCGAAGGGTTCGCCGAAGAAGTGGCCATCGCCCCCGAGGTTCTCAGCAAGGGCTGGCCTGGCCTGCTGGCCGCGCACTGCCTGCACAGCATTGAATCCGCGCTGCCCGCGTGGCTGCCGCGCCAGCGCTGGTTCGGAGCCAAGGCCCGCACCATCCAGTCCGCTCGCGTCCTCGACTGGGTTGAACTTCCGCCTTCCGGCGCCGTGGCTCTATCTGCCGCGGATCCCTCTTCTGCCGCCGCATTTCCCCCAGTCCTATTCTTTGTCGAAGCCGCCTACGCCGACGGCCCTCCCGACGTTTATCAGCTTCCGCTCGCCATCAGCGCCGGCGCCGAAGCGGATGAGATCCAGTCGAGTTCCCCGCTCAGTGTGCTCGCCACGCTCGCTTTTCCCACGGGGCCCGCGATCCTGCACGACGCCACCGCCTGCGAAGAGTTTCGCCAGGCTCCCCTGCACCTGATTGCGCGGAACGCCACGCTCGTGCTGCTGAGCGCCCACGCAGCCGATGGCAAAACCGGCGGCTCGCAGGCCGCCGTAGCTGCTGAGAGCGCCCAAGGCGAACCCGCCGCTGCGCCGGACGCTTCGGCCGCAAAACATCATTTGCAGCCCCGCGAATCTCCCTCCGCCGGCCAAGCCGTTCCTCCTTACGGCTCCATCAACGCTCAGGCCTCCAGTGCGTTTCCGGCCGAGCTCGCCGCCCATCCTTTGCCCTCGCACGTCAGCTCCGCCGAGCAATCCAATACTTCAATTATTTATGGGGAGCAAATGATCCTTAAGCTCTTCCGGCGCCTTCAGCCGGGAGGCAACCCCGACGTCGAGATTGGCCGCTTCCTCACTGAAGTCGCTCGTTTCCCTCACATTCCGCCCTTCCTCGGCGAGATCGCCATGATCCGGCCCGGCTGGACAAAGACCACCCTGGCCATGCTCCAAGGCCTGGTCGCCAGCCAGGGCGACGGCTGGCAGTGGTTTCTTGACCGCCTCGCGGAGTTTTTCTCTTCCGCTGCCAAGCTTCCTGCCTCGGCTCCGTCCGCAGCGCCCGGTTTCCTCGATCCCTCGGCCGCCGCGCCTGAGCTGCCCGGCCTACCCACTGCAACGCTTGAGGCCGCAGCCCTCCTCGGACGCCGCACCGCTCAAATGCATCTGGCTCTGGCCACGCCCACTGAGAATCCAGCCTTCTCGCCCGAGCCCTTTACCTCTGAAGACCTGGCCCGCGACGCCGCCCGCATTGAAGCTCAGATCGTCTCCGCTCTTCAGGTCCTCAAACTGAAGTTCCCCGCCCTCGACGACGAGGCCGCCAGCGACGCCGGCCTGCTTCTCTCGCGCCGGCGCGATCTTATTGCCCGCGCCCGCGCCGTCGCCGCCTTGGCCCCGGAAGGCCTGCGCATTCGTATTCACGGCGATTACCATCTCGGCCAAACCCTGCGCACAGCAGACTCTTCGCCCGGCAATCAAACGCCCGGAGACGCCCAAGAGCCGCTCGGAGACTTCGTTCTCCTCGACTTTGAGGGCGAGCCTGCCCGTCCTCTCGCCGAGCGCCGCCAGAAGCAGTCGCCCCTGAAGGATGTGGCCGGTATGATGCGCTCCTTCTCCTACGCGGCCCAGTCGGCCCTCGACCAATATCCAGCCTCACCGGCGGCCGCCGGCCCCGAATCCGCGCACGATTCCAGCCGCCTTACCGCCTGGGCGCAGTGCTGGCAGAACGCCGCCTCCGCCGCGTTTCTCCGCGCCTACCGCGAAACCATGGCCGCCAACCCTGCTATTCTGCCTTCGCCGCCGCAGTCTCAGTCGCTGCTCGGCGCTTATTTGCTCGAGAAGGCGCTCTACGAACTGCTCTATGAGTTGAACAACCGCCCGGCCTGGGTGCGCATCCCCTTGGCCGGTATCCTGGCTTTATAACAGGCTTACGCCTGCGAGAACGCGCCCATGGCCACAGCCAATCAGCTTCCCGGCCCCAAAGCCCCTTCCGCACCTTCAGCCGCTCCGCTCCTGGTGCTGCTTGCTCCCTTGCCTCAGGAGCAGCTCGCGGGCGTCGTCGCCAATCTGGCTGCCTGCGTCGATCCGGACAGCCTGCTCATTGCCACCTCCGGCGAATCCGCAGGCGATTCCTTCCCCGCGCTCCGCATGGTCGCCGCTCCCGAGACAATGTCTTCCTGGATCCCAACCGCCGCCGACTACGTGAACGCCTTCCAGCTTGCCCAGGAGCACAAGGCCCGCGCCGTCCTGATGCTCGGCCAAGAGGCCGGCTCGCTGGGCCTGTCCGGCCTGCGCGCCCTCGCCGGCTCCGTCGCCGGCACTGACGCCGATCTCGCCCTCCCTTGCTACGATCTGCCGCCCCACGCCGGCCTGGTCAACTCCGCAATCCTTTATCCCCTCAGCCGCGCTCTCTTTGCCTCACCTGCACGCTTTCCCTTGGCCATCGATCTCGGCCTGTCGCTGCGCATGGCTGGGCGCCTTTCCGCCGCCGCCCAGCGCCTCATCGCCCTCAATCAGTCCACCGCGCCGCTTTGGCCGGTCAACGAAGCTGCCGCTGCCGGCTTCGCAATAAACGAGTTCGGCGTCGGCGTCCGCTTCCTGCCCCAGCCCGCCGAGCCCGATCTCAACACCGTTCTTCCCCTGGTAGTGGGTTCCCTATTCTCCGATGTCGAGGTCAAGGCGGCCTTCTGGCAGCGTCCACGCCAGTTGCCCTCCGCACGCAATCATCCGCACCTCAGCCAAGTCCCCGCGCCGGATCCTGCTGCCGATATTGCTCCCATGATTCAGGCCTTTCGCATCGCCTACACCAACCTCCAGGAGATTTGGTCGCTCGTCCTGCCTCCCAACTCGCTGCTCGGCCTCAAGCGCCTCTCCCTCACCGAGGGCGCTGCGTTTCGGATGCCGGAAACCCTTTGGGCCCGCATCGTCTTCGACTTTCTTCTCGCCTACCGCCAGCGCACCATCCATCGCGGCCACCTCTTCGGCGCCCTGATTCCGCTTTATCTCGCCTGGGTCGCCAGCCACATCAACGCCACTTCCTCCGGCGCCAACCCCGAACACCACATCGAGGCCGTTGCCGCCGCCTTTGAGAACGAAAAACCTTACCTGGTCGCGCGCTGGCGATGGCCGGACCGGTTCAACCCATGAGCGCACGCACCAACTCGCAACCGCTTTCCCGGCAGGGCGCTTTTATTTGCGTCCGGAGCGTATGGGAACGGAAGGGTTCCGCGCCCGGCTTCGCTATCCTCCGCGCCACTTTCGTATTCGGGCCTCACCGTCGCATCAAGGAGTCAGTCCCATGCTAACGATCCTTGCCACCATCCTCCAGCCCATGTCTGCGCAGGCTGCGCCGCCGCTCTCCGTGGACAACGCGACCCTCTGGCGTGACATGTCCAACGCCCTCCATCAGTCCCTCGATCGCGTCCTCTCGCTGCTCATCGCCGTCCTGCCGGGCATCCTCGCCTTCTTTATCTCCGTAGGCGTCTTCGCCCTCATCGGCGTCGCTCTCTCCTGGCTGCTGCGGCGCGGTCTGGCCCTGGCCAAGTTTGACGCCCGCGTCGCCCGCTATCGCGGCAGCGCCGATTGGACGCCCATGACCGCGCCCACGGTCATCGCCGGCCGCGTCTGCTATTGGGGATGCATCCTTGTCGGTCTTATGATCGGCATCTCGGCCTTCGATACCTCTTATGCCGCGGCCGGCGTTCTCCCCGCGCCCCTGCTTCCTTACTTCTACCGCATCGTCGGCGCTGCCTTTATCCTCATCGGCGGCGCCATCGTCGCCCGCTTCCTGGCGCGCTCGGTCCTCATCGGCGCCGTCAACATGCAGCTCCAATACGCCCGCCTCCTCTCACTCGGAGTCAAGTGGCTCGTCCTCGTCCTCACCGCCGCCATGGTCCTCGCCCATCTCGAAATCGGCGGTCCCATCGTTGAAATCGCCTTCGGAATCCTCTTCGGCGGCATCGTCCTCACCCTCGCTCTCGCCGTGGGTCTCGGCTCCCGCGACCTCGTCAGCCGCTCTCTCGAAAGCCACGTCGAGCGTTACACCGGCGAAGGCGCGGAACGCACCACCCCCGCCCCCGGCGAATCCATCCGCCACTTCTGAGCGCGCCGCCGCAGGCCCCCAGTGCTCCAGCGCGGCCAGCCGCGCATCAACCAGCCATCCGGACTTCCATCTGCGCTGAGACTGTTCCAGGGATTTACGGCAGCGGCCGCATCTTTTTTTTTATTGACATTTTCCGCATGGGCTTGCCAACTCGCATTGGCGGATTCGGGGGAAAGGCGCGTTGAAGCCTGGGCTGACAGCATGTTGCCAGAGAAAAGAACCGAGCGGTTCATTTTTCACCTAGCTTATAATTTCTGATTTTATTGGATGGAATGGTGCGCCCGGAGAGATTCGAACTCCCGGCCTACTGATTCGTAGTCAGTCGCTCTATCC
>JABEBX010017498.1_pt1 | contig 10393 bp, 8 predicted proteins | sample 7245971 | NCBI WGS metagenome assembly JABEBX01 (sample SAMN14506365, study PRJNA622280) | hot springs metagenome | biome: hot spring [ENVO:00000051]|acidic hot spring [ENVO:00002120]; feature: spring [ENVO:00000027]|sediment [ENVO:00002007]; material: sediment environment [ENVO:01001048]...
GCGCGCAGGGGCGCAAGTCACCACGCAGGTACCCTCGGTGCAAACTCCTTCAGTGCAAACCCCCAATACGCCTGCCGTTGCCTCGCCTGCGGTCACCATTCCCGTGATCAATAGCCCAGCGGTCAATGTGCCTTCGGTCAACACGCCGTCGATCAACGTGCCCGCGGTGACAACGCCGCAAATCAACATCCCCGCGGTGGCTACGCCCTCGGTCAACGTGCCGGTAGTGACAACTCCGAGTGTGAATGTTCCGGTGGTGCAGACTCCCACGGTCAATGTGCCGGTAGTGAACTCCCCGGCCATCAACATCCCGAACGTGATGCGTCCGCAGATGTAAGTCGCGGCGGCAGTCAGCGAGTGACTGACTGCCGCGCTTACCCGTGCTGGGCGAGAAATTCCTGCAGTTCCGCGACGGAATGCACCAGCCCAGCGGGGGACAGCGACTCCAGACGCGCCACATCGTGCGCGCCGTAGCTCACGCCGATGGCATCGCATTCGGCGTTGAGCGCCATTTGCAGATCGTGCGTGGTGTCGCCCACCATCACGGTGCGCTGCGGCGGGCTGGCCAGTTCGGCCATGATTTCGTGCAACATCGCCGGGTGCGGCTTGGAGAAGGTTTCATCAGCGGTGCGGGTGGCGTCGAACAAGCCGCGCAGTTCGGGCCGATCCATCGCCCGCGTCAGACCGATGCGAGACTTTCCGGTCGCCACCGCAAGGTTGTAGCCGGCCGATTTGAGTTCATGCAGCAAATCCAGCACCCCGTCGAACAGCACCAGTTCGCCATCGAGCGCGAAGTAATGTTTGCGATAGGCCGCAGCCAGTTTGGGATAGTCGGCATGCGGCAACTCGGGTGCGGCGTGCCGCAGGGCATCCTCCAGCCCGAGGCCGATGACATACGACGCCGCCTCGCGACTGGGAACCGTCAGCCCCAGATCCTTGCAAGCCTGCTGGATCGCCCCGGTGATGGCCGCGGTGGAATCCATCAGCGTGCCGTCCCAGTCGAACACAATCAGGTCATAGTTCTGTCGGTGCATGGTGCGGGCAAGGGTTCAGGAAGTCAGGACTGCGCGCATTGTGCCCGCAAATGATGAAGCCACTGCGCGCAGTTTTCGGGCAAGGGCGCGCGCAGTTCCAGCCGCTCGCCGCTTGACGGGTGCGCAATCGCCAGCGACTCGGCGTGCAAAAACATGCGCCGGAAGGGCGGCACGCCCGCCTGGCCCCGCGCCAGCAGGGCGTTGAGGCTGTCATCCCCATATTTATCGTCGCCGACGATGGGATGACCGCAGTGCGCCAGATGCACCCGAATCTGATGGGTGCGCCCCGTCAGCAACCGCGCCTGCATCAGGCTCAAGCCGCCCCAAGGCCCCAGGCCCGGCAGCGCAAATTGCTCTTGGGAACGAAACTGAGTACGCGACTCTTGCCCCTGCTGCGCGTCCACCCGCACGCGCCGTTCGCCATTGGCGAGCAGGTATTTATGCAGCGGCGCCTCGATCATCACCGCCCCACGCGTCCAGAGCCCGGCAACCAGCGCGAGGTAGCGTTTGTCGGCGTGACGTTCGCGCAGCGCCGCGTGCAGCGTGGTCAACGCGCTGCGCTTCTTGGCGATGAGCAGCAGACCCGAGGTGTCGCGGTCGAGCCGGTGCACCAGTTCGAGAAACTTCGCCGTGGGCCGCGCCGCGCGCAAAGCCTCGATCACGCCGAAACTCACCCCCGATCCGCCATGCACCGCCACGCCTTCGGGTTTGTTGATCGCCAGCAAAAAATCGTCTTCAAACACGATCGGAAACTGCAGCGCCCGACCTGAAGGAGCCGAACCTGGGGAGATGGCGCGGTGTGCATATAATCGAGAGTGAAGTTGTGAAGTTGGAAGACCGAATTTTGGCAATATTTCCGCGAAGTTGCGCGCAGTTTTACATGATGCACCTGCGCGACATGCCAAAAGCGGAAAGACTGCCTCCTGACAGGTTTTCGTGCGGGTACTGCATGCGACCGGGTTGCTGATATCCCCCGATACGAGTGCATGCGAAACCGGCGAATCTGCCGTGACAGGAAAGGCATTCTAGGTTCAGCTTCACACTGCTCGTTTTGCCACACCACCGTTTCCGGTCGGGGCAGATCGGACAGACTTCACCGAAATGAGCGTTGGCCCAAAGCCCGAGTGATGCCGTCGCGCAAATGCGTTTGACGCCTGCGACGACCGCCCGGCTTTGCCATCCTGGATCTGAAACCTTGAATCGACTCTTGCCCTCGACCGCCCCTCAGCACTGATTCTGCGCTGCGTGCTTTTGTTGTTGGCGAAATCTGCTTGTGCTCACCTGCCGCGAACCCTCTGCCCCCCCGCTGTTGCGCCTGATCGCTGCAACAGCCTGCGCATCGCCACGCCTGGGCCAAACGCCCGGCATCGCGAAGACCACGCGCTCCGAGGCAGACCGATTGGTGGAGGTTTTTGCATGAGTCCTGTCTGATTCTGCCCGCCGGGCGTGCCGCACATCAGCGGCGAACCCGGCCTGGTTTTAGCTCCGGAGATCAACGCATGGGGGCGCCCTGGCGCCCGCTTTGTATCGGCCGCATGAAGCGGCCAGGAGCTTGAAATGAAACGCATGTTGTTCAACGCCACGCAGTCGGAAGAATTACGCGTGGCCATCGTCGATGGACAGAAACTTCTCGACATCGATATCGAACAGGCCGGGCGCGAGCAGCGCAAGGGCAATATCTACAAGGCCGTCGTCACCCGCGTCGAGCCCTCGCTCGAAGCCTGTTTCGTCGATTACGGCGAAGAGCGCCACGGCTTTTTGCCGTTCAAGGAAATTTCGCGCCAGTACTTCAAGGAAGGCGTGTCTGCGTCGCAGGCGCGCATTCAGGACGTGATCACCGAAGGCCAGCAACTGCTGGTGCAGGTGGAAAAAGAAGAGCGCGGCAACAAGGGCGCGGCGCTGACCACCATCATCTCGCTGGCCGGGCGCTATCTGGTACTCATGCCCAACAATCCGCGCGGCGGTGGCGTGAGCCGTCGCATCGAGGGTGAAGACCGCCAGGAACTGCGCGAGACGATGGACCAGCTCCAGCATCCCGAAGGCATGAGCCTGATCGCCCGCACCGCGGGCATCGGCCGCAGCGCGGAAGAGTTGCAATGGGACTTGAATTACCTGCTCAAACTCTGGAGCGCCGTGCGCGACGCTTCGGAGACGCAAAAGGGCGCCTTCCTGATCTATCAGGAATCTTCGCTGGTCATCCGCGCCATCCGCGACTACTTCACCAGTGACATCGGCGAAATTCTGATCGACACCGAAGACGTGTTCGAGCAGGCACGGCAGTTCATGCTGCACGTCATGCCCGACACGGTCGAGCGCGTCAAGCGCTACCGCGACGATCTGCCGCTGTTCTCGCGCTTTCAGATCGAGCAGCAGATCGAAACCGCCTATTCGCGCACGGTCAACCTGCCGGCCGGCGGCGCCATCGTCATCGACCACACCGAAGCGCTGGTCGCAGTGGACGTCAACTCCGCACGCTCTACGCGCGGCAATGCCATCGAAGACACCGCTCTGCGCACCAACCTCGAAGCCGCCGATGAAGTCGCTCGCCAGATGCGGCTGCGCGACCTTGGCGGCCTGATCGTGGTCGACTTCATCGACATGGAAGAGCCGCGCAACCAGCGCGCCGTCGAAGACCGCCTGCGCGACGCCATGCGCCAAGACCGCGCCCGCGTGCAGGTGAGCAAGATTTCCAAGTTCGGCCTGCTCGAACTCTCGCGCCAACGCCTGCGCCCCGCCCTGTCGGAAGGCGCTTACGTGACCTGCCCGCGCTGCAATGGCACGGGGCATATCCGCGACACCGAATCGAGCGCCCTGCAAATCCTGCGCATCATCCAGGAAGAGGCCATGAAGGAAGGCACGGCCGCCGTGCACGTGCAAGTGCCAGTGGAAGTCGCCTCCTTCCTGCTCAACGAAAAGCGCGCCGAGATCACCAAAATTGAGTTGCGCCAGCGTCTGTCGGTGCTGCTGATCCCCAATAAGCACCTCGACACGCCCAACTACAAGCTCGAACGCCTCAAGCACGACGATCCGCGCCTGGACAACCTGCCCACCAGCTACAAAATGGCTGACGAGGCCGAAGAGGACACCGCCATCACCCGCCGCGAAAAGGAACAGCGCCCGCGTCAGGAAGCGCTGGTGCGCGGCATCACCCCGGAAGGCCCGGCCCCGGTCATGCCCGCCCCGGCTGCCGACAAGGCTCCCGCCCCCTCACCGGCTGTCGCAACCCCCGCCGTCGCGCCTGCTGCTGCCGCAACGGCTGGCGGCGGTTTATTTGGCTGGGTCAAGCGTCTGTTCTCCGCCGAACCACAACCCTCCGCTGCCGTGCAAGAGCCGCCGGTTGCCGCGCAGCCTGCCACCTCGGCCTTGACCAAGGCGGATGGGCAAGGCGGCCGCGGCGCACGCACGGCTTCCGGCCAAAACGGCAACCGCCGTCGCGGCGGCCGTGACCGCCAGCGCGAAGGCCAGGGCGAAAACCGGCAGCGCGGCAATCCGGCCGCTGGCGCCCAACCCGCCGATGCCGCCGAAGCCGCAGCAGGAGAAACCACCAACCCCCGCAACCGGCCGCCCCGTGGTCAACAGGGCCAGGCCGAACGCAGCGAGCGCCCCAAGCGCGAGCGCAACCCGGAAGAGGCCGCGGCCCGCAAGGAGCGCGCGCAAGCCGCACCTGAGCAAACCCGCGCACCCGGCGAAGAATCGGCCACGGATACGGCCGAACGTTCATCCGGAAGCGGGCGTGGCGGCAATCGCCGCCCGCGTCGTGAGCCCGTTGAAGCAGCGCCCGAAGCCGAACTGATCGATGCTCAGGCGCTTGAAACCCAAGCCGAGGACGATACCGAGGCCACCCCAGCTCTGACCGTCGGAGCGGGCGACGAAGCGCAGACCGAGCGCAAATCGCGCAATCGCCGCGGTCGTGGCCGCCGTGGTGGACGCCGCGAAGGCGCCGCCGCTGACGAGAACGGCAATCTGAGCGCCGAAGCGAACGAAGCCGTTACCGATGCCGATGCGGACGAAACAGCGGGTCGCAGCTTCGGCTCCCTGGCCGCGCCGCTGGCTTTGGGCGCCGTCGAAGCCCCCGCCGCGCCCGCGCTGGAAGATCAGACGCCGCTGATCCTCAGGATCGACGCGCCGGCCGACCTTGCCGTGGAGGCTGCTCAGCCTGCCCCTCAACCCCTTGCCCGGCCTGCCGAAGAAGCGCCGCTCGCCACGACCGAAGCTGCGCCCGCCGCAGCAGAGTCGTCCTCCCTGATCGTCACAGCGGTTGAAAAAGCCACTGTGGCAACGACGTCCGCAGCCGAGCCCGCACCCGCTCAGGCCGCTGCCGCCTATATACTGCCGGTCGATGCTCTGCAGGCAACGGCGCAGGCCGCCGGGCTGCAATGGGTGCAGTCCAATGCTGACGCCATCCGCCGCGTGCAGGAAGAACTGGCCGCGCAACCCGCGCCCATTCATGTGCCGCGCGAACGCAAGCCCGCGCCCAAGCTCGACGATGGCCCGCTGATTCTGGTGGAAACCGCTCGCCCGCTGCCTACGCTGCAACTGCCGGAAAACAATCCGCCGGCGCATTGATCGGCGGGATCGGTCGGCGGGATCGGTCGGCGGGATCGGTCGGCGGGATCGGTCGGCGGGATTGGTCGGCGGGATTGGTCGGCTTATCGAACCTCGCCTGAACACAACCCCAGCAACACCTCGGGGTAGCGCAGGCGAGCGCCGAGTTCGGCTTTCATGCGCGTGTTGTCCAGTCTTCTCGACTCGCGCATGAAACTGAGCATCATCGGGCTCAGGCCCGATGCCAGTGCCTGGTCACGCGCTACACGCACAGGCCGAGGCAAACCATAGAGATCGGCGGCGAGATCGAAGTAGTCTCCCATGCGCAGCGTGCTGTCGTCGCAGACGTTATAGACCCGCCCCGGCGCGGCGCGCTCGAGCGCCAGCAAACACAGCCGCGCCAGATCGTCGGCGTGAATGTGGTTGGTGTAAACATCATCAGCGGGCGTCAGCACCGGCAGGTCGCGCTCCAGTCGTGCCCTGGGCGAACGCGATCCGCCGTCGTAAATGCCGGGGATGCGCAACAAGCCCACGCGCCAGCGATGCTGCACACCGGCACGGCGCCAGAGGCGCTCGGCATCGCAGCGGCGTTGCGCGCGTTCGGTTTGCGGTTGGCACGGGCGCGTCTCGGGCGCGAGTTCGCCCTGGCAATCGCCGTACACCCCCGAGGTGCTGGCATAGACCACGCGCAAGGTATTTTTCCCGGGGCCAGATAACATGCCCGACTGTTTCAGTCTGGAAATCAGGTGGCGACTGCGCTGATCGCGCGGGCCGGACGTATCGCCCGGCGGGGCCAGCATCAGCACCCGTTGGGGCGCAAGCTGGGCCAGCCGCCACAGGGTTTGCGGCTGATCGAGATTGCCGACGAGGGGCACGATGCCTGCGCAGCGCAAGCTCTCCAGCCGCTGGGGCGAGGAAGTCAGCGCCAGCAGTCGGTAGCGCCCGCGCGCCAAGGCCGCCACCCGCATGCCGATGTCGCCACAGCCCACGATGAGCAGCCGGGGTCGGCCGCGTCCAGATTGATCGTTCACAGTTCACACCTAACCATTGTTCACATGAGTCATCAAGTCACCGTTCAGCCTAGCGGCCACCAATACGCCGCCGAGGCCGAAGAAACCCTGCTCGCAGCCGCCATCCGTCAATCGGTCGGCCTGCCCTACGGCTGCCAGGACGGCGCCTGCGGCTCTTGCAAATGCAAGCTGCTCCAGGGCGAGATCGAGCTGGGCGTTCACCAGCTCAAGGCGCTGAGCGAGGCCGAACGGGCGCAGGGCTTCATTCTCGCCTGCCGCGCCAAGGCGCTCACCGATGTGGTGATCGAAAGCCATGAAGTGGTTGGCGCGGGCGAATTTGCGGTGAAAAAAATGCCGGCCCGGGTTAGCAGCATCGAGCATCTCGCCCCCGATGTAGTTCGGGTCATGTTGCAACTGCCTGCGGCCGATCCGCTGCGCTATCGCGCCGGGCAGTACATCCAGTTTCTGCTGCGTGATGGCGCACGGCGCAGCTATTCCATGGCCAGCGCACCCAGCGAATCCCCGCAGGTCGAACTGCATCTGCGCCACATGCCGGGCGGCAAGTTCACCGATCATGTGTTCACCGCGATGAAGGAGAAAGAGATCCAGCGCATCGAAGGCCCGTTCGGCAGTTTTTTCCTGCGCGACGACCCCGAAAACAAGCCCTTGATCTTCTTGGCTTCCGGCACAGGTTTCGCACCGATCAAGGCCATCCTCGAGCAGATGCGCGCCAACGCCGACCCGCGCGAGGTCACGCTGTATTGGGGCGGGCGCAAGCAGCAAGACCTCTACCTGCACGACTGGGCGGTACAGCAATGCGCCGCCATGCCGCATCTGCGCCTCATTCCTGTGCTCTCCGAGCCTGACGCCGACTGGAGCGGGCGCACGGGTTTCGTCCATCGGGCCGTGATGGACGATGTGCCCGACCTTTCCCGCTATGCGGTTTACGCCTGCGGCGCCCCCGTCATGGTCGAAGCCGCGCAGCGCGATTTCACCCAGCTGTGCCAACTCCCCGAAGACGCCTTCTTCGCCGACGCCTTCACCACCGAGGCCGACAAGGCTGGGGCGAAAGCCTGAAGCGCCAGACACCGTGAAAACAAAAAGGCCCGCATATTGCAGGCCTTTTTGATCATCGGATCGCTCACTCCCCCAGATAAGCCGCCCGCACACGCGGGTCGTGCAGCAACTCTTCGGCCGGACCGGTCATGGTGACCTGCCCCGAGTCCATGACGTAGCCGCGATCGGCCAGACCCAGCGCGCGCTTGGCGTTCTGCTCGACCAGCAGAATGGTCACGCCTTGCTTGGAGATGTCTTCGACTACCTCGAAGATTTTGTCGACCATGATGGGCGACAGTCCCATCGACGGCTCGTCGAGCAGCAGCACTTGCGGACGGCTCATCAACGCCCGCCCCATGGCCAGCATCTGCTGCTCGCCGCCCGACATGGTGCCGGCGAGCTGGTCGCGGCGTTCCTTCAGGCGCGGGAAAATGCCATAGACCTTGTCGATGTCGCTGTCGATCTCTTTGTCCTTGCGGGTGTAGGCGCCCATCTGCAGATTTTCTGCGATGGTCATGCGGGTGAACACCCCACGCCCTTCGGGCACCATGCACAACCCCTGCCGCACCAGGTCGTAGGCGCCCTGGCCATTGATGGTGCGTCCGGCGTAGTGCACTTCGCCGTCAGTGATGGGCTGCAGCCCGGTGATGGCCTTGAGCGTGGTGGTCTTGCCCGCGCCATTGGCGCCGATCAGGCTGACCAGCTCGCCCTTGCGTACCTCCAGATCGACGCCCTTGACCGCCTGAATGCCACCGTAAGAGACGCGCAGGCCCGTGATTTTGAGAACAATTTCGGACATGCTCAGTGCTCCCCTGCGCCCAGATAGGCTTCGATGACTTTCGGATTTTTCTGCACTTCGGCGGGCACCCCTTCGGCAATGATCTTGCCGTAATCGAGCACGGTCACCCGGTCGCACAGGCCCATGACCAGTTTCACATCGTGCTCGATGATGAGAATGGTGCGGCCGTCTTTCTGGATCGCGGTGAGCAGCTCGCGCAGCTGCAGTTTTTCCGTGGCGTTCATGCCGGCCGCGGGCTCGTCGAGCGCCAGCAGTTGCGGATCGGTAGCCAGAGCGCGGGCGATTTCCAGGCGGCGCTGATCGCCATACGACAGCGTGCGGGCGCGGAAGTCGGAATACCGCTCGATGCCCACATAGGCCAGCAGTTCACGCGCCCGTTCGCGGATGGCTTTTTCCTCGGTCTTGAAATGCCGGGTGCGGAACACCGCGCCAATCAGCGCGCTGTTGGTGCGCACATGCCGCCCGACCATCACGTTTTCCAGCGCCGTCATGTCCGGAAACAGGCGGATGTTCTGGAACGTGCGGGCAATGCCCTCACGCGCCACCTGATGCACCGCGGCCGGCTTGTAAGCCTTGCCGGCCAGGATGAAATCGCCCGAATCGGGCGGATACAGCCCGGTGATGACGTTGAAAAACGTGGTCTTGCCCGCCCCATTGGGGCCGATCAGGCCATAGATCTGGCCGCGGTCGATCTGGATGCCGACATCGTTCAGAGCCTGCAAGCCGCCAAATCGTTTGGATGCGCCACTCACGCGCAGAACCGTGTCGCTCATGCCTTGCCTCCTTCCTGCAGCGGAGTGGGCAGTTTGGCGAAGCTCTTGCCATGTTCGGGCGCAGGCCACAGTCCTTTGGGCCGCAGGATCATGATGATGATCATGGCAAGCGCATAAATGAGCTGACGCAGGATGCCGCTGTCCATATACACATGGCCGAAAGTGTGCTGCTGCCAGTCGGAGATGAAGCCCATATAGCGCAGCGCTTCGGGCAGCACCGACAGCAGCACCGCGCCAAGAATGACGCCGGGAATGTGGCCCATGCCGCCGATCACCACCATGGCCAACACGATGATCGACTCTAGCAGCGAGAACGACTCGGGCGAGACGAAGCCCTGGAAGGCCGAGAACATCACCCCGGCCACGCCACCGAAAGTCGCCCCCATCGAGAACGCCAGCAACTTCATGTTGCGGGTATTGATGCCCATGGCCTTGGCGGCGATTTCATCTTCGCGCATCGCCATCCAGGCGCGGCCGATGCGCGAATCCTGCAGGCGGTAGCTCAGTATCACCACAAACACCACCAGGACCAGGAACAGGTAGTAATACTGCGCCACCGAGGGTATGGTGAAACTGCCGATATTGATATTCTGGTTCAGATCCCAGCCGAACAGACGAATGCCGTGAATGCCCGAAATGCCTTGCGGGCCGTTGGTGATGTTCACCGGCGCGTTCAGGTTGTTCATGAAAATGCGGATGATCTCGCCAAAGCCCAGCGTCACGATGGCCAGATAGTCGCCGCGCAGTTTGAGCACGGGCGTGCCCAGCGCAATGCCCGCACTGGCCGCCAGCGCCGCCGCCATGGGAACGACCAGCCAGATCGACACATCGAAGCCATTGGGGAACATCGCCCCCAGCGCATCGAAATTGCTCGTGAGCTGGTTCGACGACAGCAGCGCATACAAATACGCCCCCACCGCATAGAAGGCGATATAGCCCAGATCGAGCAGCCCGGCCAGGCCGACCACAATGTTCAGCCCCAGCGCCAGCATGATGTAGAGCATGGCAAAGGCTGCTATCCGCACCCAGGCATCTCCTGCGATCTGCAGCACCATGGGCAGCGCGATTAGCGCAGCAGCGCCCGCCACAATCCAGACCCAGTTCTTTTGTTGGTTCATGTTCAGTCTCCTCAGGCGCGATCGGCCACGCGCTCACCCAGCAGGCCTTGCGGGCGCA
>JABEBX010016943.1_pt1 | contig 10392 bp, 7 predicted proteins | sample 7245971 | NCBI WGS metagenome assembly JABEBX01 (sample SAMN14506365, study PRJNA622280) | hot springs metagenome | biome: hot spring [ENVO:00000051]|acidic hot spring [ENVO:00002120]; feature: spring [ENVO:00000027]|sediment [ENVO:00002007]; material: sediment environment [ENVO:01001048]...
ATTCGGCCTGGCCGTGGGTGGTGCTGGTTCTTGGGATTGTGGGAGTTGGTTTCGTGGCCGTCAGCATGTTCATGGCCGCGACGATGAAGACCATGAACGGGAACGATGACGGCATGGGTGTGAACTATGGAGACAAGGCGATTGCGGTGGTCGATCTCTCCGGCGTGATTACGGATGCGGACACCGCCAAGCTGGACAAGCAACTGGAGGGATTTGGGAATAACGCCAGCGTCAAGGCGATTATTCTGCACATCGATTCGCCCGGCGGGGGGGCGGCGGCGTCGCAGGAGATCTATCACGAGGTGATGCGGGTACGGGAGCGGAAGCACAAGTTGGTGGTGGCATCAGTGGCGTCGGTAGGGGCATCCGGGGCGTACTACATCGCTTCGGCGTGCGACAAGATCTACGCGAATCCGGCCGCGGTGGTGGGGTCGATTGGCGTGATTATGGAGTGGACCAACTACGGCGAGCTGCTGAAGTGGGCCAAGCTGAAGCACGTGACGATCTCGCACGGCGAGTTCAAGGACGCAGGCGATCCGACCCGGGATATGACCCCCAAGGAACAGGCCTACTTCCAATCGCTGGTGGACAACATGTATGGGCAGTTTGTGCAGGATGTTGCGGATGGGCGGCATAGCACCGTGGCGAAGATTACGGCTTTGGCGACCGGGCAGGTATGGACCGGCGAGCAGGCGCAGCCCCTGGGGTTGATCGATGCCCAGGGAGGGTTCCGCGAGGCGCTGATCGATACGGCGCGCAGGGTAGGGATCAAGGGCGAACCGAGGGTGGTGCGGGCTCCCAAGGAACGGTTGGGGCTACTTAACCTGTTGTCTGGGGATGCGGACGGGCTGTTTGCCAACCCCACCCAGATGTTGGATCGCTCGCCGGGGTTTTATTTCCTCTGGAAGTAAGGAGCGGACGAAAGGGAGTAGACGGCAGGAGTGGGCTCAGCGGGGTGGGATGGGAAGCGGAAGGCTCTCGTCGCAGCGATTCGAAGGGCCGCGATGAAAGGGGTGTTCGGTACTTCTCGTTCCTGCCCTTGGGTCTCGTGAATCTTGCCTATCCACAGTATTTGTGTCGTCTATAGCATCCCCTCTCGCGCGCACGGGGATTTCGCGTTAGGATGGAACCAGTCGGGTTGCGACACGCGCTATCGTGAAGCAAATAGAGGCTTTGCGGTAGTGTGATTTCCTGTAAGTGCTTTGCGGCAGCTTGGTTCGGATGGGCGTTTCCCCCAAAGAAGACGCTACCGCACGGCCTTTCCGGGGTGCCCATCAACAGGGAAATTGCTCTAGTGCAATGCGGTTCTCCCAGCTTTGCCGCATCCTTGCGAGGACGGCACACGTCATACGTTGAGCTAGTGCCAACCACTTTACCGCAGGAGGTTTCATGACGAAAGCCGATTTGGTCGATCACGTGACTGCCCTTGGGGATCTGACTCGCCGCGATGGCGAGGTGATCGTCGAGACGCTGTTCGACTCCATCATCGAAGCTCTGAAGAACAACGACAAGGTTGAGGTTCGTGGATTTGGGAGTTTTCGTTCACGGCAACGCAAGCCTCGTACGGGGCGTAACCCGAAGACAGGTGAGTCGGTTGCGGTGCCGGCCAAGCGGGTGCCGTATTTCAAGCCGAGCAAAGAGCTTCGTGACCTGGTGAATCCGGGCGAGGTGGACGGGGCAGCCAGAGGCAGGTCCGCAGTCGAGGGACACGCAGTAGACCCGCATCATCCGCCTGCGATGTAGGTGGAAAAGCAGAGGGTAGAGGGTGCGAGGTGGCTCGCGCGGCTGTGTGTGTTTGTCTGGAAGCAACACCTCACAACGCCTATTCCGTCTCGCGAAGGCGCTCTTTGCTCTTTGCGCTCAATGTTTTGCGCTCTTTTCTCAAAACGCCAGGCCTTTCAGCATGTCCACTCCCCCTCTGGGGGAATCCGATCTTCGGTGTTGGGCATCACGTCGAGCCAGGCCTGATCCATTATAATTTTAAGAATTATGAGTGAACCGACCCTTGCAACGCCCGTAGAGACTGCCTCCGACAGCCCTGTGTATAGCCGCAACAACCCCTACCCGGCCACCGTGTTGGTGAATGAGCTTCTCACGGCCCCAACGTCTGAGAAGCAGACCATCCATGTGGAGATGGCGCTGGCCGAGGGCATGACCTACATCCCAGGCGATGCGCTTGGCGTGATCCCGACCTACCGGAAAGAGGCTGTGGACGCCGTGCTGAAGGCCTTGGGCTTTAGCGGCGACGAGAAGGTGATTGAGCCGGTGAAGGGAACGCCCGGCAATGAGATCACAGTGCGCGAGGCGCTGACCTCGAAGCTTGGTATTGGCAAGCTGGCGCGCGGCGCGATGAACCAGTACGCGAAGCTGGCGGGGGACAAAGCGCCCGCTGGTTTGCAGGCGATGCTGAAACCCGAAAACAAACAAACTGCCGAGGATTATGTGTGGGGCCGGGAGTTTGTTGACCTGGTGACGGACTTCCCAGGTATCGTGAAGGACCCGCAGGATCTGTTCAACATCTTGCAGCGGCTGATGCCTCGGTTGTACTCGATCGCGTCGAGCCAACTCGCTCATCCGGGCCAGGTTCACCTGACGGTGCGCGTGGTGACGTATGAGGGCCATGGACAGAAGCGGCAGGGCGTGTGCTCGGGCATGCTGGGGTACCGTGCGCCGGTGGGCAGCAAGCTGCCGGTCTTCCTGGACGTGAACAACGACTTCCGGATGCCAACCGACCCGAATACGCCGATGATCATGATTGGGCCGGGTACGGGCATTGCGCCGTTCCGCGCGTTTCTGGAGCATCGTCAGGCGCTGGGCGCGAAGGGCGCGAACTGGCTGGTGTTTGGCGACCAGCGCGTGGCCTCCGATTATCTGTACCGGGACCAGTTCGAGAGCATGGAGAAGAGCGGTTTCCTGACCAAACTGCAGACGGCGTTCTCGCGCGACCAGGCGACCAAGATCTATGTGCAGGACCGTTTGCGGGAGGCCAGCGCCGAGTTGTTTGACTGGCTGGAGCGCGGAGCGCACTTCTATGTCTGCGGCGATGCCAGCAAGATGGCCAAGGACGTGGAGAAGGTGCTGCTGGAGTCGATCGCCACCGGACTGCACGGAACGCCCGAGCAGGCGGCTGAGTACCTGAAGAAGATGAAGGCCGAGCACCGCTATCAGCGCGACGTGTACTAAAGGCGGGGTGTAGAGGGTAGGAAAAAGCAAAGCCCCGGCCGTCGGCTGGGGCTTTGCTTTTAAGTTTTGCGAAGGCACACTCTGCCCTCTCCGCTCTGTTTTCTCTACCCTCTGTTTTTAGATACGGTGGTTGTCGGGGCGCCAGTGGGTGATGCTTTGCTTGATCTGCTTGCGGTCCAGGTGCTCGGCGACGGCGCGCTCGGCCAGGGCGGCCACTTCGTTGTCGGAGGCGAAGCGGAGGCCGATGAATTGGTCGATGGTAAGGGCGTCGATGAGGCCGAGCTTGTCTTCGGGTAGAAGGTCGGCGAGACGGAGTTGCTCCTCGAGACGGATGATGCGGTCCTGGTTGTGCAGGGCATAGGCGCGCAGCTTGACGGCGAGCCCCAGCAGCACGATCGACATGACGCACCACCACAGGTGCGTGTGGCGGAAGGCAGGCCCTGCGTGGATGGTCGCGTAGACCGCGAAGATCAGATTGAGCAGCAGCAGCGGCCCCAGGAAGAAGTGCATCGCCGGGTCGATGCGCGTATGGTTCTCGTACGTCTGCGGTTTGGCCATAGATACAGAGTGTAGTGGATAACGTCCAGCGTGTAGAGAAAAAAGAGCATGAAGGTAGAGGGGAGAGTGTGCCTCCGCAAAACGTAGTCGGAAGGAGGAAGAAGCAGGAAGCCCGGCTGACGGCAGCCGGAGCACTTCCCTACACTCTACACTCTCTATCCTCTACACTCTGTACGTATGGCTAAGAAGCGGATTGGCGTGCATGTGGGAACGGGCGGAGGAATCTTTACGGCGGTGCAGCGCGCGGCGGATGCGGGAGCGAATACGTTCCAGATCTTCAGCGCGAGCCCGCGGCAGTGGAAGGCGTCGCCGGTGAAGCCGGAGGACGCGGCCAGGATGCGCGAGGCGCGGGCTGCGCTGGACGTCAACCCTGTGGTGATCCATGCGAGCTACCTGATCAATCTGTGCTCGCAGACCGAGAGCGTGCGGGAGAACTCGGTAGCGGCATTCCGAGGCGAGGTGGAGCGGGCGCTGGCGATGGGCGCGGAGTACCTGGTACTGCATCCGGGGAGTTGGAAGGGATTGACGCGCGAGGAGGGGCTGCGCCTGGTGGCCGAGGGAATCGAGCGGGCGATCGGCGGGCTGAACTGGCAGGATCACAACTTCAAAATCCTGATGGAGAATACGGCGGGGGCGGAGTTCTCCCTGGGCGGAAGCTTTGACCAGGTGGCGGAGCTGGTGGCCGCGCTGCGGGCGTGCGCCCCCATGGGGGTGTGCCTGGATACGTGTCACACGCATGTTGCGGGCTATGACATCGTCTCGGCTGAGGGGTACGAGGAGACGATGCGGCAGGTAGGAGAGGGGATCGGGTTCGACGCGGTGAAGGTGTGGCACTGCAACGATGCCAAGGCGGCAATGGGGTCCAGGCTCGACCGGCATGAGCACATTGGGGAAGGAACGATTGGCGCGCCGGCGTTCAAGCGGCTGCTGCACGATGCGCGGTTCGAGCACGCGGTGTTTATCGCCGAGACGCCGGTGGAGGAACCAGGGGACGAGTTGCGCAATGTGATGGCGCTCCGGGCGCTGAGCGCGGGGTGAGGGTGGAGATTCTGTCGAGTTGGTGGGAGCACGGGCAAAATACAGGGGTCTCTTCACCCCATCGGGCAAAGAACCGCCCGCCGGGGATCCCGATCTCCGCTACGCATCATGATGAAGCTATGATGCTCCGGTCGAGATGACGATTCTTTTGCGTGACGAGCTTGTGCGCGAATTGCGATCCGTCATCTCGACCGGAGGCGCGCTTTTGCGCCGTAGTGGAGAGACCCCTGTATTTTTATACGAAGCGGCAGGGTGCTCCGAGCTTGCCATTGAAAGGTTCGATCACACTTCCCCACTCCGCGCTCAGGTCGCGCCAATCTGGATTTTGCGCTACGATCAGGCGGATCTTCTTGATGCGCGACCACCGCTTCAACTGCTTCTCCCGCGCAATGGCCGTTTGCATCTCTCCAAATCTTTCGTAGTACACCAGTTGCTTGATGTTGTAGCGGTCGGTGAAGGAGCAGGGGAAGGTACCGTCCTTATGCTGTCCAATGCGCCGTTCGAGATTCGATGTTACGCCGATGTAGAGGTGCTTGAAGCCGCTTGCGAGGATGTAGACGTAGCCGAACTCAATCATGGGTTGTGATCCTTGTTCGACGGCGGGAGCAAGGGCAAAATACAGGGGTCTCTTCACCCCATCGGGCAAAGAACCGCCCGCCGTGGACCCCGACCTCCGCTACGGCGCAAAAAGCGCGCCTCCGGTCGAGATGACGGATCTGTGGCATAACGGTCTGTGGCATAACGAATTGATTCTACAACCTCCCGCTGAGCCCTCTGATACTTCCTACTTCCTACTTCGCGTCAGCCCAGACGCTGTTCAAGAAGAGGTAGCGGTCTCGCTGGGTGTCGGGTTTGGCTTCGGAGGTGGCGTTGAGATGCATGACCTGCCAGCCGTTTTCGGGGCCGTAGGTGGGCCAGACGGGGAGGTTGGGGGCGTTGGGGTTGCCGTTGCGGGCGAAGTTGGTCCAGTACTGCTGGACCAGGTTGGAGAGGGCGCGGTCTTCGGGACGCCAATGGGCTTCCTGACGGAAGTCGAGCGTGCCGAAGACGTACTCAATCTCGTCGGAGTGGAAGGCCCCGATGCCGGGGGGATGGAACTTGTCGCCGGGTGAGCCACGATCGAAACGATAGCGGTAGACGGGGGCCCGGCCGGTCTTAACCTGCGCCTCGAGCCACGCCCAGGTGGAGTAGGCGATGAATAGGTCACTGTCGAAGTCGCCTTCGGAGCGAATGGCTTCGGCGTTGGTGGCGGCGGGGTAGACGGAGAGGAACTGCTGGGCGCGGTCGCCGAAGTCCTTGGTGGCCAGCGCGGTGAAGCTGGCGACGGTGGGTTTGACAGGGTTCATGATGACTTCGGAGCGGACCTCGTCGGAGTTCCAGCCAGCCAGCAGGGGAACGTGCGCCTGCTGGCCGGCGGCGTAGATCTCCGGCACCGATTGCGGGAGGAAGTACCCGTCAACATCGGGGCTGAAGAAGGGTGGACGAGGGTTGGTGCGGGTGGTCGCGGCCTTCACCAGGGCGGCGACGGAGACCTTACGGAGGGCGGCCAGGCTGATCGTGTGGTTGGGGAGGATGGTGGTGGGGAAGTCGGCCCGGATAAAGGCCGCGTCCTGTCTCTCAGCCTCGTCGCGGGGGGGGTAGGGAAGGCTTTTGGAGTAGAAAGCCGCGCCGCTCTCGCCGATGGCTTTGGCGATGAGGCTCCTGGTAAGCGGAGAGGCCATCAGGGAGCTGACCGAGAAGGATCCGGCGGATTCGCCGAAGATGGTGATGTTATTGGGGTCGCCACCGAAGGCGGAGATGTTGCGGTGGACCCAGGCGAGGGCGGCGGCCTGATCGAGAAGGCCGTAGTTGCCAGAGGCGTGGTGAGGGGACTCGGCGGCGAGTTCAGGCAGAGCGAGGAAACCGAAGATGCCGAGACGGTAGTTCAGCGTCACGACGACGACGTTGCGGTGGGCGAGGAACTGGCCGTCCAGATGGGGCCTGGAGCTGCCGCCGGCGACGAAGCCGCCACCGAAGATCCAGACCATGACGGGCAGGCTGCCGCGCGCGGCGTGGGTGGGGGTCCAGACGTTGAGGGTAAGACAGTCTTCGCTGGGGCCGGGGTCCGCGAAGATCATATCGGGATAGGTGGAGGTTTGAATGCAACGGTGGCCAAGGTGCGTGGCGGAGAGGGTGCCGAACCACTTGGCAACCGGCTGTGGAGGCTTCCAGCGGAGGTCGCCGACCGGAGGCGCGGCGTAGGGAATGGCGGCAAAGGCGCGCACTTGATGGTGGGCGGTATAGACGCCCTGAACTTTGCCATCTTCCGTGCGTACCGTGGGGTTGGAGGCCATTGCGACGCCGGCTTCGGCGCCAGCCAAGAGGCAGAGTGCGGCAACGGCGGTGAGTCTCCGACAGTGGAAATGCATGATTCCTCCCCAGAGCAAGCTACCACATTCCTGCGGTCCTGTGGTCCTGCGCGGACGGCGAAGGGCTCCGGCTTTAATGAAGGATATGGACGAGATGAAGACAACGAACGCTGCGCAGAGCGGCGGGGACGGGCGCGATCCGCAAAGGGAGAACCCAGAGCCGCAAAGGGAGAATCCGGAGCAGCAACGCTATAATCCGGCCGAGATCGAGCCGCGCTGGCAGGCGTTATGGGATGCCGATCCGGGGCTCTATGCCGCCGAGCCGCATAGCAGCGGGAAGCCGAAGTTCTATTGCCTGGAGATGCTGCCGTATCCCAGCGGGCAACTGCACATGGGGCATGTGCGCAACTACGCGATTGGCGATGCGCTGGCGCGGTTCATGCGCATGCGCGGATACAACGTGCTGCACCCGATGGGGTGGGATGCGTTCGGTCTGCCGGCGGAGAACGCGGCCCTGAAGAACAACACGCCGCCGCGGGAGTGGACGCTCCGCAATATCGCGCAGATGAAGGTGCAGATGCGGCGGATCGGCTACAGCTACGACTGGGCCGGGACGGAGATCGCCTCCTGTTTGCCGGAGTACTACCGCTGGAACCAGTGGTTCTTTTTGAAGATGGTGGAACGAGGACTGGCGTACCGGCGGTCAAGCAAGGTGAACTGGTGTCCGCAGTGCGCTACGGTGCTCGCCAACGAACAAGTGGTGGGGGGGTGCTGCTGGAGGCATGAGGAGCAGATCGTCGAACAGCGCGAGCTGGAGCAGTGGTTCCTGCGCATTACCAGGTACGCGGATGAGTTGCTGGATGGTCTGGATGCGATGCCGGGCTGGCCCGAGAAGGTGCGCACGATGCAGCGCAACTGGATTGGGCGCAGCGAGGGCGCGGAGGTGGAGTTCGCGGTTGGTGAGTCGGCGAAGATCACCGTGTTTACCACGCGCATCGACACGATCTTTGGGGCAACATCGATCCAACTGGCGCCCGAGCATGCGCTGGTGAAGGAGTGGGTGAAGACGGACGCGGAGCTGGCCAGGGCGGTGGCGACGATGGTCACCGAACAGAAGGCGGCGCGTGAGACCGGGGACATCGGCAACATTGAGAAGCATGGCGTGGCGACGGGCAGGAGGGCGACCAACCCGTTCAACGGCGAGACGCTGCCGGTGTGGATTGCCAATTACATTCTGGCGGACTACGGTACGGGCGCGATTATGAGCGTGCCGGCGCATGATGAGCGCGACTTCGAGTTCGCGGCCAAGTATGGTCTGCCCGTCAGGCGTGTGGTGACGCTGGCCGGCGCAGGGGAGACTTCTATGCTGCCCTATGTGGAGGATGAGGGCGCCGTGCTGGTGGACTCCGGCCAGTGGACCGGAGAGAGCAGTGTGGTGGCGCAGGAGAAGATGGCGCGGTTCGCCGCCGAGCATGGATTCGGACAGAAGAAGACGACCTACCGGCTGAAGGATTGGGGCGTCAGCCGGCAGCGCTATTGGGGTACGCCGATCCCGATGGTGTACTGCTTGAAGGGTCATGAGAGCCCTCGGCAGGGGCAGCCGAGCGTTCCACCGGGTGGTGTGGTGGCCCTGCCGGAGAGCGCGCTTCCCGTTCTTCTGCCGGAGCAGATCGAGATTACGCAGGAGGGCGGTTCGCCGCTGGGCAAGGTTCAGGAGTTTGTGAACACGGTCTGCCCAGTGTGCGGCGGGCCGGCGCGGCGCGAGACCGACACCATGGATACGTTTGTCGATTCGAGCTGGTACTTCTACCGGTACACGGATGCGAAGAACTCCGCGGCTCCGTTCGACAGCGAAAAGGCGAACTACTGGTTTCCGATCGATCAGTATATCGGTGGCGTGGAGCACGCGATTCTGCACCTGATCTACTCGCGGTTCTGGACCAAGGTGATGCGCGACCTGGGGTTGATTGCGAACTCGGAGCCCGTGGAGCGGCTGTTTACGCAGGGGATGGTGATCAAGGACGGCGCGAAGATGTCCAAGTCGAAGGGCAACGTGGTCTCGCCCGACGAGATGATTGCGCGCTATGGAGCGGACGCCACGCGCATGTATGCGCTCTTCGCCGCTCCGCCGGACCGCGACCTGGAGTGGCAGGAAGAGGGCGTTGCGGGCATTAGCCGGTTTCTGGCCAGAGTCTACCGCTTGGTCCTGCGCGGACGGCGAGGGGCTTCGCATGGCTGGATTGGGAGTTGCAGTGAACCTGCTGAGTCAGGCCGGTCGAGCCCAGCCGCGGAGCGAGCAGGCGAGTCGGCTACCGGGGTGAAGCTGCTGCGGACGCTGCATCAGACGATTGCGAAGATCACCGAGGACTTCCATGGACGGTGGCACTTCAATACATGCATCGCCGCGATCATGATTCTGGTGAATGAGATGACGGCTGCGGAGGCGGCGCTGGATGCCGGCGAGGTGTCCGATCGGACGATCGCCGAACTGCTGCGGACGCTGACCATGCTGCTGGCGCCGTTTGCTCCGTTCCTGGCGGCCGAGCTTTGGAGCCAGATGGGCTGCGAGGATGCGCTTGGCTCGGTGTTTCGGCAGCCGTGGCCAGTCGCCGATGCCGAACTCGCGAAGGAGAGCGAGATCGAGGTGCCGGTTCAGGTGAATGGGAAGCTGGCCACGGTGCTTACGTTGCCCGCGGATGCGGAGGAGGCGGCCATCCAGTCGGCGTCGCTGGCCGATGAGAAGGTGGCGGCGCGGTTGGCGGGGAAGACGATTATGAAGCATCTGGTGATTCATAAACCTTCCGGTAAGCTGGTGAATCTGGTAGTGAAGTAAATGACAGGGACTGCGGGCGCAGCGCGGGATTTCTTCCATCTGGCGCATACGGTGGCGCATCCGCATCTGTGGAGGGAGATGCGGAACAGAGGACAGGGGGTAGAGGGTAGACAAAGACAAAGACCTGCTTGCTGTCAGCCGGGCGGCGCCAGTGGGAAGGGTTCGCTAGCGACCTCAAAACTGCGTGGCTTTCGAGGCTGCGGAAAAGCTCGGCGTTTTGAAAGGGAGCGGCTTTAGCCGCGCCGTAAATGCAACACAATCAGTGGGCCTTCGGCCCACTTAATAGAGTCAGAAACCGGTTTCTGCTGAGGCAAGAAACCCTCTCAGCCAGCTCTTGTTTCTGGTGAGTCCGCTCATGGGCCTTCGGCCCCCTCGATAGAATCAGAAACTTGCTTGTGGTGAGGCAGTGTCTCTCCAGCGCCCCCTGAAATC
>JABEBX010018255.1_pt1 | contig 10371 bp, 9 predicted proteins | sample 7245971 | NCBI WGS metagenome assembly JABEBX01 (sample SAMN14506365, study PRJNA622280) | hot springs metagenome | biome: hot spring [ENVO:00000051]|acidic hot spring [ENVO:00002120]; feature: spring [ENVO:00000027]|sediment [ENVO:00002007]; material: sediment environment [ENVO:01001048]...
CCGAAGCCGCGCGCATTATCCAGGATGCCCACGCCATGGGTCTTTTGGCCGTTATCTGGGCTTATCCGCGCGGACAGGCTGTAGGCGACAAGGAACAGGATCCGCACATGATTGCCGGAGCCAGCGGCCTCGTTGCCTGCCTCGGCGCTGATTTTGCGAAGGTGAATCCACCTTTGGATGCACAGGGAAACATGGATGCCCGCCTGCTGGGTGAGGCCGTTGCGGCAGCTGGACGTACTCAGGTCATTTGCGCCGGGGGCTCAGAAACCGACTCTGAATCCTTCTTGCAACGTCTGCATGCACAAATACATATTGGTGGGACCCAGGGCTGTGCCACAGGCCGAAATGTCCATCAACGCAGTCAACCGGATGCTGTACACTTTTGTCAGGCGATCCATGCCCTGGTCGTCAAAAATCAGAGCGTGGAAGAAGCTGCAAAACTTTTGGGAGAAGCGTCTTAATCAACCCGATGGGCCATACCCGCTGGCGTTTGTGAATGCCCACCAGCACCCCCGGCAAATTAACACCCTGACATAACGGAGAAAAGTGAGTGACTATTGCCCCCTGTTATCTGCTTCCGCAAATGCCCGAATCGCTCAGTGGTCTGACGGAGCTGGCGCTGGATCTGCGCTGGGCGTGGAGTCATGCCGCCGACTCCCTCTGGGCCGAAATAGCGCCAGAACTTTGGGAGCAAACGCGCAATCCCTGGTTAATTTTACAAAATATCAGTAGTCAAACCTTGCAAGAATTGGCGCAAAATCCAGCATTCATTGAAAAGCTCAAGGCTTTTAGTGCGCAGCATCAGGAGCAATTAACCCAAAGCAGCTGGTTTGAACAGAATTACGCCCAGACTTCCTTCCGGCAGGTTGCTTATTTCAGCATGGAATTCGGCCTCTCCGAGGCCCTCCCCATATATTCTGGAGGGCTGGGAATCCTGGCCGGCGATTGCCTGAAAACTGCCAGTGATCTGGGTATCCCGTTGCTGGGTATCGGTCTGCTCTGGCAACAGGGCTATTTTCGCCAAACGCTGGATGAAAACAGTGGAAACCCGCTTGCAGCAGGAAATCTGTCTGGGCATCGGCGGCTGGTTGTTATTGCGCCGTCTGGGGATTCAACCCGAAATATGCCATCTCAATGAAGGGCATGCCGCATTTGCCATTCTGGCCCGCGCATACAGCCATATGCAGGATCATGGCACCCAGTTTGAATGTGCCCTCAATGGCACTCGGGCCGGTAATATTTTCACAACCCATACCCCCGTATCTGCTGGTTTTGACCGTTTCCCGGCAGAATTAATGACGCGTTACATTGCGGGAGCGCCAGAAGCTTTTGGTGTCGATGTAGAAACCATCCTGGCGCTGGGACGGGAAAATCCCGATGATCCGCAAGAACCATTTAATATGGCCTGGCTGGCGATTCGCGGCAGCATTATGGTCAACGCCGTCAGCCGCCTGCATGGAGAAGTCAGCAGACGTCTGTTCCAGCCGCTCTTTCCACGCTGGCCTGCGGACGAAGTTCCGGTAACCCATGTCACCAATGGTGTGCACATGCCCTCCTGGGACTCTGCTGAAGCAGATGCCTTGTGGACTTCCTGCTGCGGTAAACAGCGCTGGCTGGGTGACTTGCAAAACCTCGCAGCAGAATTCCGTAAAACACCCGACAGTTTGATCTGGGAATTACGCAGCAAAGGCCGTCAGCAGGTCATTCATTTCGCGCGACAACGGCTTCAGCAACAACTGGCGCAGGCGCACGCGCCGCTGGAGGAGCAAGAGCGTGCTGCGTTGGCATTGGACCCTAATGCCCTGACGATCGGTTTTGCACGTCGCTTTACGGCCTATAAACGTCCCAATCTGCTCTTGAGTAATCCCGACAGACTGAGGCAATTGCTGACCAATCCACATCACCCGGTACAACTGCTCATTGCCGGAAAAGCTCATCCTCGGGACGAAGCGGGCAAAAAAATGATTCAGCAGTGGACCTTGTTTATTCATCAACATCCCGAGCTGGCCAATCATATTGTCTTTATTGCCGATTACGACATGCTGGTGGCCGAGCATCTGGTTCAAGGCGTCGACTTATGGATTAATACGCCGCGTCGCCCCTGGGAAGCCAGCGGGACCAGTGGCATGAAAGTACTGGTTAATGGCGGACTTAATTTATCCGAACTGGATGGCTGGTGGGCTGAAGCCTATTGTCCGGAAACGGGCTGGGCTATCGGTGATCGCGCCGAACATGATGATGATCCACAATGGGATATTCAGGAAGCAGAAACTCTCTATCATTTATTGGAAAACGAGATTGTGCCTCTTTTTTATCAGGATCGCGATGCCAGCGGCTGTCCGCAGGCCTGGATTCAGAAAATTCGCGAAAGCATGAGTCGGCTTACGCCCTTATACAGCAGCAATCGAATGCTCCGCGATTATGTCTCGACCCTATACGAACCCGCTGGACGCCTCCTCGCCGATCGTAGCGAAAAAAGTCGAATTGAGGAAATCTGTAACTGGCAAAAAAATATTCGCCAACACTGGCCCCTTCTGCATTTTGGCGATCTCCATGTACGTACCGAAAATAATCGCCATTATTTTGAACTGCATGTTTATCTGGACGATCTGGATGCTGAATCTATCAGCGTGGAACTATTTGCCAACCAAAGTGACCAATATCCTTTAGAAGTGGTTCCCATGCAGCGTGGTGAAGCACTGAGTGGAGCAGTCAACAGTTACAATTACACGTTGGACATCCCTGCTGATCGTGACTTGGCAGACTACACTCCGCGCATCATTCCTTGCCATCAAAATTGCCTGGTGCCCATGGAGAGTGCGGAAATACTCTGGTACCGTTAAAAGGAACAAAAATTGAATCCCAACATTCCTGATCTACAAAATATTATGGAAACCGAAAAGAAAATGTTCGGTAAATATTTGGTTCCTGTAGCTATCTTATTAATCATTATCGGGATATTTGGAATTTTAAGCCCAATTATTCTTTCTGCAGTCACCGATGGCATTATTGCAGCCATGCTGATTATTGCCGGATTCACCTGGATTGCGCACAGCATCCAGATGCACCAGCATCAAATGGCTGACTGGCTGAAACCCTTACTGCTTTTTATCACTGGGGGCATCATGATTGCCTTACCGAAAGCAGGAATTGCGGCAATTGGTTTGATGTTCGTTCTGTATTTCATCATTGATGCCTACCGAAATTTCACGCAAATGAAAATCTATCCGGGACATGGTCGGGGCTGGTCCATTTTTAGTGGTATTATCGACATTTTCATTGCCCTTCTCTTCGTGGTCACCTGGCCTCGGGGTTCATTGATCCTGGTCGGCATATTTGTCGGCGTCAACTTGATATTTGATGGGATCATTCTGCTGATGTTGCGCAATGTAAAACCCGGATAAACAGTATATTGCACAAATTTTAGGCAATCAGTAATCTTTTTTTATTTTATTCATTTGCGGAACGTCCAATATCCGTGGACTGGATTACGGAAAGTTTGTGCCCACAGATAACTCCGTGCGCAGAGACTTTCCCAGCCATTCCTGACCTCTCTTTGTAGACGTCGCCAGAATGGCCGCGATGATCGGTGCTCCGCAGACCAACCGCGCTCTTGAATAATGGATGGCAGCTTCACATCAATAGAAACCAGAGCAGGTTCAAGAACCAACATGCGCAATCCATGCAACCAGTATTGATCCATCACCTTATCTACTGCGTCACGCATTTTTTCAGTATGTTTAAGTAGTACCTTGGCGGCGTCTGGTCGTATCAGATAGGCAGCGGTTCCCTGTGGCTGTCGAACATAACGCATCAGTCGAAATTCATTATTCACGCGAAGATATAGCTTACCTTGCCGATCCCAACGTTCACTCATCAGACGCAAAATATCCCACTCCCCAGCAGTATCTATGGCGAGCGCAATTTTTTCAACAAAGTTGGGCCCTAGCACTACATCATCCTCAAGAATACACCAAGCCACATCATCTGATTGTGCGCATTGTTGCCACAATGAACGGTGACTCATAAAACACCCAACTTCGCCCGGGGTCATTTCATATCCGAAATATTTTTTTCGGTACGTTTGATCATAAGAATTGGGGTAATCAGCAATGTGTCTAGGTGCACAAGCTTCAAACAAATTTAAATGTACCTGCAAACGCCTGGCTTCTGCTGAAATATGATGACGGCGTTCAGGGTGACTCGCCATGGAAATCACATGAATGGGAGGCATACATTTCTTCAAAGAAACGATCATTCCCCCCGTTTTGATGTTCATACTGTTATTCCTAACCATAAATCAACCTCTTCAGGAAGCTTCCTCGCCGTTTCCAGTGATAATCGCTTTCTGCATCGAGCTCTTCAAGAATACTTTGGTAACGTTGGTATTCTTCATAACATGCCGCCCATAGTACCCACTGGGCGACACTTTCATTTTGTTTTATGGCAGTTAGAATATGATATATTTTATCGAGTAATGGTAGCATATTTTTGGCATATTCTTCATCATTAAGCGCAACGGAATGATGTCTTAGGGATTGACTTAAAAACTGTTCAACATAAATTTTGAGTTTATTCTCGTCTATGGAACGTGCCAGATGTAAAGAGATTTTTTCCAGAACAAGTGCTGGCTGTTCCAACAAATCATCATATGAAATAAAAACGTGAGGATAATTTTTAATATGCGGTAAAAATGGTAAGGTATATGCCGCCCACATCAACTGGCCTCTCGTAAGGGAGATACCATTGCGCTTTTGCAGCGATAGCGCCACCGCATAAGGGTGTCGTAGGGCGACGACAAACTGAAGATTAACCCCTGACTGTTCTGCAGCATGCAGCCAGAAAGGCAAAACTCTTAAAGTTCTCGGATCTTTGAATCCCCACATGGTGTATTGATCCGCGCGATTGATCAATAACTTCTCAGCCTGATCATGGAGATCTTTCAGCGCCGTACCTAAAAAAAGAGCTTCCGGAACAATCCGGGTGTCATTCCAGGCAATATTTAAACGTTCAAGAACTTCCTTGTTGATGCGCAAAACCTCGGCATCTTCCCAGTAGCCCCTCGGATTATCTTCACCGGGCGCAATCAAAGCATCCCCCATGTTGAGCCCCAAACACTCCAGACCTTTGGCAATAGCACTTGTACCACTTCTATGCATGCCGATGACCGTTACGATACTTCTCTGAATTGGTTGGCCGCTGGGAGCATGCTCCAAAAACTCATCAATCACTATATAACCTCTTATATGCTGTAACGTTTTATATAAAAAGCTCCACAAACATATGGTCCACCTGAAAACAGGCTAAAGTCCCAGTTTTCAGCGCTCAGTGTAAGGTCTCAAGGCCTCTCCAGATAAGACATGGCCGTAATAAAAATTGTTAAGAAATATGAAAATCCATTTTTATAGAACAAACGAAGTTGATTCGTCCTGACGACGATTGGCTTGATTGGTCTTTTTGGGGCGGGCATTATCGGTGCCATTATTGTTGCCTTTATTGGTGCCATTATTCTTTTGTTTATCGTCAAGCTCATCAAAAAACTCTAAAAAATAAAACGTTATGAACATCATGCTGATTCTGGCTGGGCTGGTTATTTTGGGCGCGGCCAGCCAGTGGCTGGCATGGCGGGTCAAACTACCCGCCATTATATTTCTTCTGGGTATTGGCATTATTGCCGGCCCGGTCACCGGCTGGATTCAACCGGACCAGCTATTTGGCCCTCTCCTGTTTCCCGGTATTTCTTTAGCAGTAGCCGTAATACTGTTTGAGGGCGCGCTGAATTTACGCCTGCGAGAACTGGGCGGCCTCGCCTCGGTCATTCGCAGAATGGTCAGCCTGGGGGCCATCAGCAGTTGGCTGATACTGGCGGTAGCTACTCACTGGATTGCGGACTTTAACTGGACCATGGCAATCCTCTTTGGTGCAGTTGTGGTGGTTTCCGGACCCACCGTCATCGGCCCGGTGTTAAGGGCAGCCAGACCCAATGCGCGTATCAGTAATGTATTAATGTGGGAGAGCATACTCATTGATCCCATTGGGGCCTTGCTGGCCGTTCTGGTTTTCGAAGCTATTATTGCCCATCACGGCTCCACTGGGCTCAATTCTGCCGTTGAAGTTTTTCTAAAAATGCTTGGTGCAGGTGTTGTTTTAGGAATTTTAGCTGGTCAAAGCCTGGGATGGTTACTCAAAAAAAGAGCTATCCCCGATTATCTGCATGGCGTAGTGGCCTTGGGTAGTGTTTTTATTATTTTTGCTGCAGCCAACCAAATCGCCCACGAATCCGGACTACTTGCTGTCACCCTGATGGGTGTATGGCTTGCTAATATGCGCGATATCCCCTTGGAAAATATTCTTAATTTCAAAGAAAGTCTCTCTATTTTATTAATCTCCATTCTTTTCATTCTCCTCGCTGCGCGCCTGAATCTGCTGGCCTTGAAAGAAGTCATCATCTCCGGCGTACTGCTCACGCTGGTTATTCAACTGATCGCCCAGCCTGTCAAAGTGTTACTGGCTTACGATGGCAAGGAACTGAACTGGAAAGAAAGATTCATGACCGGATGGATCGCCCCGCGCGGAATTGTCGCAGCAGCAGGCGCCCCCGTATATGCCGGGCAACTGGAAGCACTGAATTATCCCAAGGCCCACTTGTTTGTGCCTCTGACTTTCGCATTGATCATTGTCACCGTACTCCTGGCCAGTTTTACGGCGCGTCCCATGGCAAGGCTTCTGGGTGTCTCTGAAAAAGACCCTCGTGGCATTCTTATTGTGGGGGCCAACGCATTTGCCATCGCCGTTGCTGGAAAACTCAAGGAATGGGGGTTCCGGCCACTTTTGGTGGATGATGAATATCGGCAAATCCAGGCGGCACGCATGGCAGGACTGGATACTTTTTTGGGTAGCCCGGTTTCAGAAGCCGCCGATCGTCAACTCAACCTGATTGGATTTGGTTATCTGCTGGCTCTATCCACCGATGCCGCCCGTAATCTGATCGCCTCACTGCGTTATGATCCCGAATTCGGTCATCGTTCTGTGTTTACCCTGGCCGATGGCAGCAGTCGCAAAACCAGTGCCCGTAACCGCACGGCAAAACAACATAGACGTCTTCATCTTTTCAGTGAAGACGCTACCGCTGGTTCTTTGCTGGATAAAATGGAAAAGGGCTGGACCCTGAAAGCAACTGGCCTGACTGAGCAGTTTGAATGGGCACAATACCAGCAACAATTTGCTGCAGGCTTTCTGGCATTATTTGTACTGCATAAAAATGGAAAACTGCAAGTTATAAACAGTGACCAAAGCCAGCCTGAACCGCGTGCTGGCGATCAGATTCTGGCTCTGGTTGCACCTGACGTAGCTCCCACTGAAGATGCCCACTAACTCCTCACTACCTGATTCTCCATGCCTGGGATTTTGCACTACCGCTCTGGGCGATGACGTGTGTAAATCCTGCGGTCGAACTTTTGAAGAGGTTTGCCAGTGGATAACTATGACACCTGAACAGAAAGCGGCTACCTGGAACCGCATTCGCAAAAATGGCTGGTGGGATCACAGATGAATTGGACGCCCAGACTATACAGGAAATTTTAAACAGTTTCCCCGCATTGGAGTTATTACAGCAACATCCGATACCCCATGCACTAACACACAACAGAAAGTTACTATTTGTCAATAAATCCGCTGTTAAACTTTTTGATGGAGATAATTCAGATTATTTTTTGGGCAAGGATATCACTTCTTTTATTCATCCTCTAGATCATGGACGCATACTTAACCGTCTTGAGATACTCAACGATGAAAAAACTAAAAACAACCCTACAGAAGCACGTGTTTACACGCTCAATGGCAAAATCAAACACATCATATCTGTCAGTTCATTAATAGAAATTGCCGGGCATACTCTGGTTCTGGCGGCCGCTACCGAGCTCAGTGAAGAAATGGGACATGAAATCAGCCAATCTGAGCAGAATTTTCAGCGTCTTTTTGAAAATATGCTCGACGTTTTCTATCGAACGGACAGTGAGCAAAACCTGACCTTGGTGGGTCCCGCAGCCTTAGGTGTTTTAGGTTATTTACCTGAAGAAGTTATTGGCCTCCCTGCTTCCAGCTTCTATTTTGATCCACAAGCACGGGCAAATATCGTCACCGCCGTTAAGAAACATGGGAAAGTTCAAAACTTCCCGGCACGCCTGAAACATAAAGATGGGCATATTGTGGATGTCGAAATTACCAGCAGCGCAATTTATAGTGAGGATAAGCAGTTTCTGGGTATGGAAGGCCTGTTCAGAGATGTGAGCGAACAGGTCGTTATTAAGGAAAAGCTACATCGACTCGCCACCATTGATGAATTGACCGGCATATTGAACCGTAGGGCCTTTCTGGAAAAAGCCAATCACCTGATCAAGCATTTGCGTAGACAGCCAGAATATAGCCTGCTCGCCGTGATTGATCTGGATAAATTCAAACCCATCAATGACCGCTATGGACACTTGAGCGGAGATCGTGTTCTGAAAGTCTTTGTATCACTCTTTAAGGAGACCCTTCGGGAAACAGACGTTTTTGGTCGCCTGGGTGGAGATGAATTCGCGATCATTTTCAGAAAGTGTACGATGACAGAAGGCTTGGAAATCCTGGAACGAATCCAGGAAAAAATGCAGAAAATCAGCATTAGACTCTCCGATAATGAAGTTTCCATCTCAGCCAGCATCGGCTTGACCGAATTGCATGAAGAAGACCTGCCATTTTCTCTGGCACTGGCCCGAGCAGATCGGGCTCTTTATCAGGCCAAACAGAATGGCGGCGCCCATGTCGCAATGCTTTTATCATGATCAGGATAATGAAAACACAACGGACTGGCTGGGTCTGATAATCGGATCCGCCCAAGCATATTAGCATCAGCTAAAACTTGCGTCCGCCAAAAAAAACCTGTATAACCTATGGCCCTTGCAGCTATGTGGTTATTTTGATTTGAAAAAACTTTTTGTGGTCGCAGTGACGGCCGGATTAAGCTTCTTGTTTATTATTGCCCCGCAGCCTTTGCAGCGCAGTATCTCCGGACTCCCTGCAAATATAGCTCTAATGAAACCAAGAATAACTTTAAGCAGTTCTCGAAGCTCACACAGTTCCCAACCACAATCTTCTGCTGCTCTTGCCAACCCCCTGACGGGACGTGCATGGCAGAAGCTCGCTGGCGTCTACAGTAAAGATGTACTGTATGCTTCCAATCAAACCGGAGTTTCCCGCAAATTGTTGGCCGCCGTGATTCATGTCGAAAGTCGTGCAAGTAACGTCGTCAGCTATGCTGGGGCAGTTGGTCCTATGCAGCTCATGCCCGGCACTGCCTGGCGCATTCTCCATGTCAATCCGTGGAAGCCTCGCCAGAACATTGTGGGAGGGGCCCGCTATTTGCGTCGTCTGCTCGCGATTTTCCATGGACACCTGCGCCTGGCACTGGAAGCCTATAATGCCGGACCCACCACAGTGGCCCAAGGGAATATTCCAATGCCGGCAAAAGTTTATGCGCGTCAGGTGATGGCACTGGCGGCTTGAGATCGGTCTGTACGCCAGCCTATGTTAACATTAATATTTATTGTTAACTTGATCAGGAGAGGACCTTGCCAGAAAACAGTCAGTCAAACAGCAATTTCACTATCTGCATGGGTCACGATGAATTATTGATTCGTAACCGCTACGAAACCATCAGCATCGCCAATGATTTCATGATCGGCATATTATTTCTGATAGGCAGTTTCTTTTTCTTCTATCCTTCCATGGAAACGGCTGGCGTCTGGCTTTTTGTGATTGGCAGCGCCGAACTGTTAATAAGACCAGTGATCCGGCTCGCCCGCCATATTCACCTACAGAAACTACCCAGTGGTAGTTGGGATATGTAACTGCCCGTTCAGCGAGCGGGCCGCAAATATCGCGCAATACTTTGCCGCGCAGTGGCTTGCGCGATCAGTTCGTCATAATTCTCAACCCGATCACGAGCCCATGCGCTGGCATGCTGCTCCGTTTGTTGAATGGTGTTTCGCGCGTATAAGCCTTTATACGAGTGCGCCCTATTAACGCAATGAACGCCCCTTGCCAGCCCGCTTACCGCGACAAATCTCCAGGCGATTTTTACGAATAGTGCGCGGTAAAGTTTGCTCTTCGGGCTGTATAAAAAGGCTTTGCAAATGCGCTTGGGGGGCCAGCGTCATCAATTTCACCCCCTTCCCTTTTGGCAGGCTTTTGATTTCTGCCAGCGGAAATATCAATCCCGCATAATCTGATGAGACGCACAATATTTCTGCAGACAGATCAGAAACAGGAAGCAGCGGCAAAGGATACTCATCTTTATCCAGAGACAGGAAAGCTTTCCCGGCACGATTGCGC
>JABEBX010018846.1_pt1 | contig 10370 bp, 8 predicted proteins | sample 7245971 | NCBI WGS metagenome assembly JABEBX01 (sample SAMN14506365, study PRJNA622280) | hot springs metagenome | biome: hot spring [ENVO:00000051]|acidic hot spring [ENVO:00002120]; feature: spring [ENVO:00000027]|sediment [ENVO:00002007]; material: sediment environment [ENVO:01001048]...
TCGCCCGGTTGCGCGGCTTGCTCGCTGGCGAGGATACGGCTGCGCTGCAAACCGCCATGAACGAGCTCAACGAGAAGGTCCAGGCCATCTCGACGGAGATGTATCGGGCGACCGCACCCGGGACGCAGGGGAGCGAGTCCACAGCGGCAGGGACGCCTCCTCCGGCCTCGGGTGAAGGGTCGGCGGCGAAGGGAGACGTGATCGAAGCCGATTTCGAGATGATCGATAAGGACAAGGACAAGAAGCCGTAGAGAACCGGAAGCGGTTTTTTTTGCGCGAGGTCGGTTGGAAGACCGGCTCGCGAGAGATCCAAGTAACTGAGAAGAAAGGAGAACAAATGGCTGAACCAAATATTCGACCCCTGGGGGATCGAGTCCTCGTTAAGCTGATCGAGGAGCAGGAGACGAAAAAGGGCGGGATCATCATCCCGGACACGGCGAAAGAAAAGCCGCAGGAAGCCACGGTGGTAGCGGTCGGCCCCGGCCGACTGGAAGAGGGGAAGCGCATTGCCATCGAGCTTAAGAAAGGGGAGCGCATCCTCATCAGCAAGTACGGCGGCACCGAAGTAAAGATCGATGGGGAAGCCTATCAGATTCTTCGGGAAGACGACGTCCTTGCCGTGGTCGGATAGGGCGGGAACGATCTCAGAGAACGAAGCAAGAACAAGCGGAGAATTATATCTATGGCTGCTAAGCAACTTATTTTCGATGAATCGGCTCGTCATGCCCTCCTGCGTGGCGTGGAAAAGCTGGCGAAGACCGTCAAGGCCACCCTCGGGCCTGCGGGTCGCAACGTCATCCTGGACAAGAAATTCGGCGCACCCACCATTACGAAGGACGGTGTGACGGTCGCGAAGGAGATCGAACTAGAGGATCCCTGGGAGAACATGGGCGCTCAGCTCGTTCGGGAGGTGGCGTCCAAGACCAGCGACGTAGCGGGAGACGGTACGACGACCGCGACCGTTCTGGCGGAAGCTCTCTACCGGGAAGGCCTGAAAAACGTGACTGCCGGAGCCAATCCGATGGATCTGAAGCGCGGCATCGACAAGGCGGTGACCGCAGTCGTGGAAGAGCTTCAGCGGGTGGCCCGGAAGGTCAAGGAGAAGGAGGAGATCAAGCAGGTCGCCACGGTCTCCGCGAATTGGGACGTCTCCGTGGGTCAGATCATCGCCGACGCGCTCGACAAGGTCGGGAAGGATGGCACTGTGACGGTCGAAGAGGCCAAGCACATCGAGACCACGCTCGAGGTAGTCGAAGGAATGCAGTTCGACAAGGGTTACATCTCCCCCTACTTCGTGACCAACGCCGAAGAGCTCGAAGCGGTGCTGGAAAATGCCTATATCCTCATCCATGAGAAGAAGGTCTCCAGCCTGAAGGACCTGCTTCCCATTCTGGAAAAAACCGCCAAGGCGGGTCGGCCTCTGCTCATCATTGCGGAAGATGTGGAAGGCGAGGCCCTGGCTACGCTGGTGGTCAATAAGTTGCGCGGCACACTGCAGGTGTGCGCCGTTAAGGCGCCTGGCTTTGGGGATCGCCGCAAGGCGATGCTGGAAGACATCGCCATCCTGACGGGTGGGCGTTGCCTGACGGAAGATCTGGGCATCAAGCTCGAAAATATCCAGGTGGAGGACTTGGGCCGCGCCAAGAAGATCGTCATCGAGAAGGAGAACACGACGATCATCGAAGGGGCGGGCACGACCAGCGCAATCCAAGGGCGTGTGAACCAGATCCGGCGCCAGATCGGGGAGACGACCTCCGATTACGATCGCGAGAAGCTGCAGGAGCGATTGGCGAAGCTGGCCGGAGGAGTCGCCGTGATCAGCGTCGGCGCGGCAACCGAAACCGAGCTGAAGGAGAAAAAGGCTCGTGTGGAGGATGCCCTGCATGCCACCCGCGCTGCCGTCGAAGAGGGGATCGTCCCCGGAGGCGGGGTTGCTCTTCTGCGGTGCCAGATCGCAATCGGCAAGCTCGACCTGAAAGGGGATGAAAAGGTGGGCTCCCTCATCGTAGAACGGGCTTTGGAAGAGCCACTCCGCGCCCTGTCGAACAACGCGGGATTGGAGGGGAGCGTCATCGTCAATGCGGTGAAGGCTCGGAAGGACGAGGAAGGGTTCAACGTCGCCACCCGCGAATATGTCGATATGATCAAAGCGGGAGTGGTAGACCCAGCAAAGGTGACGAGGACGGCTCTGCAGAACGCGGCCTCCGTCGCCAGCCTCCTTCTGACCACTGAAGCGATGGTCACGGAGATCCCCGAAAAGGAGAAGAAGGCCGCGCCCCCGACCCCAGGAATGGGCGAGGAATATTAAGAGTAGAGCAGACGAGTAGAAGCGCCCGATTCTTAACGAGCTGCTTCGAGCAGAGAAAAGGCCGGAGTCCCCGAAAGGGATTCCGGCCTTCCTGTTGTTAGGCGGCAACGAACGACGGAATGAGATGCTCCCCCTGCTCCGATTCCCTTGATCCAACCAAGGTGGCGGAACGGGGAGCCTTCGGGAATAGGAGCCCGGTTACAGACTCTCCTTCAACCCCTTTCCAGGTGCAAAACGGACGGATTTCGAGGCCTTGATCTTGAGGCGTTCGCCTGTCTTAGGATTTACCCCGATCCTGGCTTTTCGATGTACGACCCTAAAGGTGCCGAATCCGATGAGCTGCACAGTGCTCGCCTTCCGAATGCCGACCTTGAGGCCGTCCAAGACGGCGCCAACGGCCGATTCGGCCAGCGCCTTCGTGGTCTCCTTCCCCATCTCTTTTTGGACATGTTCGACGAGGTCGACCCGATTCCAACGCTTCTCTTTCTTCTTTCCCTCTTTCATCCTCTCTCCTTCTGGAAGCAAATTCGATCCGCTTCCAGGCTGTTTGTGACAAAGGGAGTGAGAGGCGTCAATATGAAAAAAGAGAGGCAAACGGTACTGTAAGCAGGATCCAATAGCTGTGGGCATTCAGTACTGACTGTAAAGCGTTATCCAGCAATAGCTTAGCATGCTAATACTTTATTAGGGAAGGACTGGGAATGAATGGGCTGCCAGTAGTTCCTTGCAGGGAGATCCGAGGAGCGAATGAGGCTTGGATGGTGGAATCCCGCTCAGAGCGGGCTATCGGGAGCCGGGTGTCGGTGGGACGGTTCGGAGCCGGAGGAGATGAGTCGGGAAGCAAGCGAAAGCGCCTCCTCCCGAGACTGAACCTGTCCATTGAGCTGGGCTTCACGGATCGCCTCCAAAAGAGAGCCGAGGCGTGGGCCCGGGGGAACTCCGAGAGCAATGAAATCATGTCCGGTGAGAAGTCGGGGCGGCGAAATGTCCGCAGGCGGAAGTGCTTCTAACTTGGCGTGCAAAAACTCATAGATCGACAGATTCCCATGGCAGGCAAGGCAATCGATCCGATGCAACTCGAGCTCCAAAAGGAACGTGTCGCGCGCCAGGAGTCGTTTGAGTGTTGCGGGGCGCATCTGTTTGGCATCTTTGAAGGCCATGTGATTGGCAACCATTGGGACGACCGCCTCGATGAGGTGGTTGGGCTGGCGGAGGCGGGTCAGGATCGCGTGGGCCATTCGCGCGCCGACGATCTCGTGTTCGAAAAAGCGGATCCGGCCGCTCGAATCCCTCCTTTGGGTGACTGCCTTTCCGATATCGTGAAGCAGTGCGGCCCAGGCCAACGGGAGGGGAGCGTTGCGGAGTTGATCCAGCAAGAGGCGCGTGTGGACGAAGACGTCTCCCTCGGGGTGAAACTCCTTCGGTTGCTCGACGCCGTGCAGAGCCGAGATCTCCGGAAGGATCTGCACGAGAAGTCCGCTCTGATCCAAGAGATCGAGGCCGATGGCCGGCGCGGGACCGGACCAGATCCGGTCGAGCTCCTCGCGGATGCGTTCGACACTGACCAGGTGGATGGTTATTGCCTGTGCCCGGAGCGCCTGCCAGGTTTCCGGTTCGATGGTAAAGCCGAGGTTGGCGGCGAAGCGGATGGCCCGCAGGAGGCGAAGCTTGTCTTCTGCAAAACGTCGGGAGGGATTGCCAACCGCGCGGATCTTCTTTTCGGCAAGATCGAACCGACCGCCGACATAATCGATCAACTGCTCGGCGACCGGATCGTAGAAGAGGGCGTTGATGGTAAAGTCGCGCCGATAGGCGTCTTCTTCCGGGGGCGCAAAGACTACGCAGGCTGGATGTCTCCCATCGCTCGTCCCAACGTCTCGACGAAAGGTGGCCACTTCGAAGCAGCAATCCCCAGACGGAACGCGCACGACTCCGAAGACTTTGCCGTGCAACCCCGTAGCTTGAGGAAAGAGCCGTTGTACCTCCTCCGGAGTCGCCGTGGTCGCGATATCGATGTCGTGACTTTCCTGTTCCAAGAGGCGGTCGCGCACGCAGCCTCCGGCGAAGTAGGCGACGTAGCCCGCCCTCTGTAAACGCTTCACTAGATGCAACCCCATGTGCCACATCGACATCTTTTGTCTTTCCCAGTTGCCGGGCATCCTCACGGTCGCCCGGGAGACGGCTGCCTACGGCGCTCTGCTCTCCTCAGCCGATCGCCTTGCCTTACGGCGCCAGTAGACAATGCCGCCGGCGAAGCTCCAAAAGAGAGTAGTTCCAAAGAAGAGCAGAGAAAAGGTCACCGCTTGCGCTCCACTGAGACCCAAAGGCTGGAAAAAAAGAACCAATAGGCCCTCCCGTACGCCGAGTCCGGAGATGCTGATCGGGATGGCGTCCAGGACGCTCACCACGGCAAGAATGGCAGCCAAGATCCAGAAGGGGATCGGCAGCTCGAGCGCGGTCGCTACGCACCAGGCAAATCCAAAGGTGGCGGTGTGGCTGCCCAGGGAAAAGAGCACCGCTCGGATCGTGGCGCCCCGGTCTGCAGCGAATCGGCGAAGAGCGTGGGAAAGCTCCTCGAGCAGACGGTGAAAAGGGGCGTGCTTTTCCCATAGCCGGAACGGCCGCCGCCGGAGCAGCCGAGGCAGGAACCAGGCGAGCAGGGCAAAGAGAAGGATTCCTGCGGCGACGAGGAGGAAGAGGAGAAGGGCTTTCCGAACCAGGAAGCTCTTGGAGAATAGGGGATAGAGAGGGAGGCAGAGAGTGCAGCCGACCAGAAGCAAGACGATGACTCCGACGAATCGATCGAAAACGACGGAAAGGGAGGCGGCCGCCTTTTGCAGAGGAGCCACCCGGACGGCGTAGTAGATCCGCGCCAGATCCCCTCCGGTAGAGCCCGGAAGGAATGCGTTGAAGAAATGGCCGATGAGGGTAAGCCTCAGGGTTTCACCCAGAGAGAGCGCAATCTCTTGTGCGCCGAGCAGAGCGTGCCAACGGAGCGAGGCAAAGGTGACTTGAGCGCCGGCCAGGAGAATGGCCACCAAAAGCCAGGCCAGCCTGGCGGCTTGGAGGGCCTTGCCGATCTCTGGCCAAGGGATGCGCCAGACGATCGCGGCCAGAAGCGCCACAGAGACGCCGACGCGAAGGAGGAGCCACCCGAGACGCCGAATGTTTCCCATGGCCGAGGATCTGTTGGAGAATCACCCCATGCCGAATCTCGTCCGAAGGAGCGCTCCTTCTTCCGCGATGCGGTGCGGATCTCGCACGCTCATTCTGTTTGGTCGCGGAGGGTCGAGCAATCGACAAAAACGGGAATAGTGTCGCACGCTCACGGCCGGCGGGCTCTTCTCTCTCCCTCCAGAGCCCTCAATCGGATCCTCTTGTGCCGGCTACCCGCTCTCCGAAGCCGTTTCATCCTCCACGGGCCAGGTGCAAATGGGATGGCGATCGCCAAAGACATTGTCGACCCGGGCGACCGGCGGCCAATACTTCCTCTCTCTTAACCAGGCAAGCGGGAAGACCGCCGTCTGGCGAGAGTAGGGATGGCTCCACCGCTCCGCTGTGGCGGCGGTGGCGGTGTGGGGAGCGTTCCGGACGGGGTTGTCGTCCGAAGGGAACTCACCCTTGCGCACCTTCTCCATCTCGCCATGAATCGTGATCATCGCGTCGCAAAAGCGATCGAGCTCCTCCTTCGACTCGCTTTCCGTCGGTTCGATCATCAGGGCCCCGGGGATCGGCCAGGAGACCGTCGGCGCATGGAAGCCGAAATCCGCGAGACGCTTGGCCACGTCCTCCGCCTCGATCCCGCACTCCTTCCATGGGCGAAGATCAACGATGCATTCATGGGCCACGAGCCCCGACCGACCACGAAAAACCACCGGGAAGCAGGGGGCGAGCCGGTGGGCGACATAGTTGGCCGAGAGAAGGGCGGCTTCCGCGCAACGCGTCAAGCCGTAAGCTCCTGTCATCGCCAGGAACATCCAGGTGATAGGATAGACTCCTGCGTTCCCCCAGGGAGAACCACTGACCGCGCCGATGCCTCCTTCCGGGAGCTGCGGCAGAAAAGGATGGGAGGGGAGGAAGGGAGCGAGGGCGGGAGAAACGGCAATCGGTCCGGCGCCGGGGCCCCCGCCCCCATGGGGAATGGCGAAGGTCTTATGGAGGTTGAGGTGGCAAACATCCACCCCCAGCTCTCCAGGGCGACAGAGACCCAGGAAGGCATTGGCGTTGGCGCCGTCGAGGTAGACGAGCCCGCCCGCTTCCCGAACCATGCGGATTGCTTCCGGGAGGGTCTCCTCGAAAAAGCCGTAGGTCGAGGGGTAGGTGATCATGAGTGCAGCGACGCGAGAGCCTGCCTCGGAGAGCTTCCTCCGTAGATCGACCAGGTCGAGCCGCCCTTCGTCGTCACAGAGCACGGATTGTATGGAAAGACCTGCTGCGGCGGCGCTGGCGGGGTTGGTCCCATGTGCGGAAACCGGGAGGAGGCAGAGATCCCGGTTTCCCTCCCCATGAGCCCTGTGGTAGGCGCGAACCGCGAGCAACCCGGCGAGCTCCCCCTGACTCCCCGCGGCCGGCTGAAAGGAAATGGCCGCCATCCCCGTGATCTCCTTGAGCCAGCGTTCCAGGTCACTGAGGAGCTCTTGGTATCCCTTGGCCTGGTCGATCGGGCAGAAGGGATGAAGCTGGGAGAATTCGTCCCAAAGCATCGGCAGCATCTCGGCTGCGGCATTGAGCTTCATGGTGCACGATCCCAAGGGGATCATCGAGGTCGTCAGGCTGATGTCGCGCCCGGCCAGCCGCCGGATGTACCGGAGAAGCTCGGTCTCGCTCTGGTATCGCCGGAAGACCGAGTGAGGAAGGAGGGGGAGGCTCCGTTGGAGATTTGGCGGGATGGGGGATGACTCCGCATCCGCCGGCGGCAGGGTCGGCAGCGGGCGACCGGACTCCTCGGCGAAAAGCGAGAGCAGGTCGATCAGATCCCCTTCCTCGGTCGTCTCGTCCAAGGAGATCCCCAGGCCCGAGGGGAGTTGACGAAGATTGATCCCTCTGGCCTGCGCGCGGCAAAGGAGAGAGTCGGACTGCGCCTGGCTCAGGAGGGCGACGACGGTGTCGAAGCGCGTCCCGGGAAGAAGTGCGATACCGAGCGCAGCAAGCCCACCCGCAAGACGTTGGGCCTGCGCCCGAATGCCTTCGGCGATGCTCCGTAGCCCGGCAGGCCCATGGTGGATCGCGTAAAAGGCGGCGACGACGGCGGGGAGTGCTTGTGCGGTACAGATGTTGCTCGTGGCCTTCTCGCGCCGGATATGCTGCTCCCGGGTTTGCAAGGCCAAGCGGAATGCCCGCCTTCCCTCCCGATCTCGCGAAATGCCGACGATTCTCCCGGGCAGCTTGCGGAGATAGCTCGACCGAGCCGCCAGGAACCCGGGATGCGGGCCGCCGTAGCCGAGGGGGAGACCGAAACGCTGCAGGGAACCGACGGCGATGTCTGCGCCGATCTCGCCCGGAGATCGGAAGAGGCAGAGTGCGAGCGGGTCCACGTGCAGGACCACGATCATCCGGCGTTCTCGCATGGCGGCGATCGCACCTGCGTAGTCCAGGATCAGGCCCTCGGTCGTTGGATAGGGAAGGAGAGCGCCGAAGCAAGTCTCCTCGGGAGGGCCATCTCGCAGAGGATCGCGGATGTCTACGACGATCCCGAGCGGTTCCGCGCGGGTCTGCACTACGGCAATGGTTTGCGGATGACAAAGGGAAGAGACGAGAAAGCGATGCGCGTTCGGGATGCCGCTGACGCGCGAGCAGAGGATCATGGCTTCGGCTGCAGCCGTGTCAGCGTCCAGAAGAGATGCGTTCGCTACGTCGAGGCCCGTGAGGTCGGCAACCAGCGTCTGAAAGTTCAGAAGGGCTTCCAATCGCCCTTGGCTGATCTCGGACTGATAGGGGGTATAGGGCGTGTACCAGTCTGGATTCTCCAAGATGTTCCGCCGGATCACGGCGGGGGTGATCGAGGCGGAATAGCCCATTCCCAGATAGGAGCGAGCGACGCGGTTCTTCTTCGCCAGATCCTGCAGGGCTGCCAAGGCGTCCGACTCCGAGCGAGCCGCCGGTAGCCGCAGCGGAGTCCGGGTGCGAACAGCCTGCGGGATGATCGCGTCGACCAGCGCCGCCGCCGACGAAAATCCGAGCGTTTTCCGCATCTCTTCCTGCTCGCGAGGGCTCGGGCCGATATGGCGACTCACAAAGGGGGCGGGTTCTTCTCGATTGCTCATCTTCGTCCCTCGGCTAACCTGGGCAACCACTCCTTGGGGAGACGGACTGCTTCTTATGAGGAAGTTCCCGTCGTGCCCGCCGTTAACTTCGCGTAGGCTTCCGGCGATTGGAGCCGTGCTGTTTCCGCTCGATTTTCGACACGGATCCGGAAGAGCCAACCTCTCCCATAGGGGTCCGTATTGATCAGGCCGGGTTCCTGAGCCAAGCCGGCGTTGACCTCCTGGATCTCTCCGGCGACCGGAGCGTAGACGTCGGATGCCGCCTTCACCGATTCGATCGTCGCCACGGCCTCTCCCTGCCGCACGTGCGCGCCGATCTCGGGCAGCTCGACAAAGACGATGTCGGAAAGTTCCCGCTGGGCATGATCGGTAATGCCGACAACACCGGTCTCTCCTTCGAGCAGCAACCACTCATGCGACGCGGAATAGAAACGATCGGTCGGAATGTTCATCTGGTTCTCCTTCGATAGAGGGGAGCTGCCTTCACGATCGCCTCATAGCGGTTTCCCCGGACGACGTAGGCGAGGCGGGTCCCCTCGACAGCCAGGGCCGAGCGCACGTACCCCATGCCAATCGCCGCGCCCAGAGTGGGAGAAAAGCCTCCGCTCGTCACCTTCCCTACCGCAGTTTCCCCGATCAAAAGCTCGTAGCCGGTTCTGGGCGGGGGAGCGGGGCGATCGACGGTGAACGCGACCAGAGAGATTTCGGTTCCCCGGAGCCTTTTCTCTTCCAGTGCTCTCTTCCCCGGGAAGGAAGCGCCCTTCTCCCAATCGACGACCCAGGCCAAGCGGGCTTCCATCGGAGTCAGCTCCGGGCTTAGCTCATGACCGTTGAGCGGCAAGCAGGCTTCCAGTCGAAGGATATCCCTGGCCGCCAAGCCGCAGGGGCGCAATCCCGAGGAAGCGCCCGCCTCGAGCAGTGCATCCCAGAGGCTCGTTCCGAGGGAAACGGGGAAAAACAGCTCCGCCCCGTCCTCTCCCGTATAGCCGGTGCGCGCTACCCATGAGCTTCCCCCGTTCCAGGAGGCGGCGACGATCGAGCGTCGCTCCAATGCTTCCGGAACCTCCGGGAGGAGCGATCGGAGGATCCTTCTCGCCTCGGGACCCTGGATGGCCATCCCACCCCAGCGCTCGCTTTCGTCCGTAACGGTCGTCTCGGAACTGCCGAGTTTTGCGGAAAACCAGCAAAAATCGGTCTGCGTCGTCGACGCGTTGACGACTAACAAGAATCGCGCCGGCTCGATCCGATAGACAAAGAGATCGTCAATGATGCCACCCTCCTCCTGCAGCAGCAAGGAGTAGCGTCCTCGACCCGTCGGAAGGGCGGTCATGTTGCTCGGTAATAGCCGGTCGAGCTGATCGGGAGCATCGGGTCCGCAGAGCAGGAGTTCCCCCATGTGGCTGATGTCGAAGAGTCCGGCCCTTCGCCGAACCGCGGATACTTCCTCCGCAACCGAGGTGTAGACGATCGGCAGGCTCCACCCAGCGAACTCCCCCATCCGCGCCCCCCAATTCCGGTGGCGGTCCTCGAGCGGGGTTGTGCGGAGTGGAAGGGAGGTGGAAGCTTGCACGCGCAGGTCGAGTCAAGGCGAGTCCGAATTCCCTTGTCAAGCCCTCTTCCATCCACGGCAGGCCGGCCGCGTGCCTGGAGAAGGCGCCCTGAGCTTCGCAAAGGCTTGCGTGCTGGAAGCGACACGATAGTATAAAATACAGCGTGCGTTTATGAGTAAGAAGTCTGGGGAAGCGGCATCTTTGCCGAGCGAAGGCGAAGCCGGCTCTGGTTGTTCCGTTGACGATTTG
>JABEBX010001846.1_pt1 | contig 10361 bp, 11 predicted proteins | sample 7245971 | NCBI WGS metagenome assembly JABEBX01 (sample SAMN14506365, study PRJNA622280) | hot springs metagenome | biome: hot spring [ENVO:00000051]|acidic hot spring [ENVO:00002120]; feature: spring [ENVO:00000027]|sediment [ENVO:00002007]; material: sediment environment [ENVO:01001048]...
ATTTACTGTTGGTGGTAAATCTGTCCCGTCCACCAAGGTTACTAATGACATACGCCAACAACTAGTTGCCGCACTTAGTCAGACCGGACGTTTCGTTGTTTTGGATCGTGGTGACAATGCGGAAATAGATAGTGAGCTTTCACTCATCACTAACGGTCAAACGCCAAGCGCCGACTATGCGAAGCTGGGTCAGGAAACAAGTGCAGATGTGATTTGGTCTGGAACCATCAACAATCTAGGATATTACAGGCACACACAAAACTTATCGATATCTAGTAGACAGCTCGTTAGTTATTCTGGTGGATGGTCTTTGTCAGAAAAACTGGTTGATGTTACCAATCGTCAGATTATGACTGCTGATACTATTCAGGGTGCCGTTCCATCAATATCTCCTACTACACTCGGAACAAGCTTTAGTGCCTCATCTACATTACAGAATATGGAAAATAGTATAGTCCACAAAATCATTGCCTCTATTCTCATGCGAGAATACCCTATTACAATACTCCAAAAAAATGGGAACCAAGTAGTATTAAGTCAGGGTGGAGAGTCAGTCGAAAAGGGAGCCTTATATCGTGTCGTAGCTATGGGCCAAGAGATGAAAGATCCTCAAACTGGACAAGACCTCGGGCGGACTCAAACGCCTTTCGGAAAGGTTGTGATAGAGCGAGTCACTCCAACATTGTCTTATGGTCATCTTGTCAATATAGATTCTAGCAATTCTAGTGTTGCACCCGGTGAGTTGCAAATCGGTAGAATGTTAAGTTCCTCCTACCATGCGCAAAGCCAATCGATTCCGAGCCAGGTGCCTACCGTTGCCACACCTTCTTACCACCCCAGCATTCAGCAACCAATTGTGAATGCCAAGCCTGAGACAAAGAAACACGATAGTAATTGGTAACAGAATATTTTGCTGGCCATATGTATTTATGACCCTTGTATACCCAGTGGTAACGCTGGTAAAACTCACCGCCACATAGCCGAAAGAGACCTCCAACCACCTGACCATCCTGCTGACCTCTACTCCAGGTCACTCCATGCAAAGATGGCTGGCACGTTGGTATCTCTTCTGCTCTTGGAAATACTATTTACCCAGCTGCCACCTTGCAGGCTTCTTGGGTTTCGGAATCCATCTCTTTCAACCAGGTAGGCTTTGGTCCAGCCCCCTTCCATACTTTACTGGCGTCTGCCGGATTTCTGTACCAGAACTCTGCCGGTTTACGTAGCTTCCGAGTATTCGGTGTTCCTGTGGCCGGAGCAAGCTTGGTAAGATCATGAGCGGTCAACCCCAAGTCTTTGACGATTGCTCGTATCTGCTCCAGGCCTTCTTCTTTGGCTCTGCCCAGCAGTTCATCTACTCTCTTGTCAGCTGCTGCTTTGGCCCTCTTAGCTTCTTCCAGTTCGTGCATGATGCTCATCTTTACTCCTTGTGTGTGGGACTTCGAAAGGTCGTACTACTCAGTAGGTCTTGTATTTCAGATGCTTACCATTCAATACAATCTGTACTCTGTCACCATGTTCATCTTTGACCCGTTGAATGTCCATAGAGAAGTCTATTGCACTCATGATGCCATCACCGAACTCTTCATGAATCAATTCTTTTATGGTCGTGCCATAAACTTGAAGGATTTCATAAAGCCGATAGATCGTCGGATCGGTAGGTACGGCAGCGGGCAAAGATCCCCGCATAGGTATTTCCTGAAGAAGTCTCTCAGCCTCTTTCGGTAGATGGAGAAGCTCAACCGCTTTCCGTGCCTGATCGGGAGATAATGGCATCTGCCCCAACAATGCCGCAGTACACCATTCCTTGCTAGCCCCCAACTGTTTGCAAATCTGGCCCCATCGAAGGTTCAACACAGTTTTCTGCGATACAATTAATGCGGTCAACTCCGTCCTGTTCATTGCATAGCTCCTTGAAAAATGGTTTAACCTTTGGTTAGTGTGCCTGCTTCTGTGACCAGTCAGGATGAAGCAACTCAGTAAATATTTCAACAAAGTTGAAGGCGGTGGTGACGAATAGATTCACTACGCGGTCCTCTTCGGTGGAATGCTGCATGGGTTTTACCATGTTGAAGGTGTAAGCCAGTAACCATTGCTCTGGGTGTTGCTCAATGTAATCCTGCGAGGCTTTTAGTTTTTCCAGAGCAGATAGTCTAGCATCTGTCTCCTGTGTCATGCGAGATGTCACCCGTTCATAACAGAGTTCTAATAAGTCTTCACTGGCAGCAGGCAGTTCAATCTTCCCATTTTCCAGAGCGATCGTAACCATAAATAGGAGCTCCATCAAAGGCTCCATGGTGGCCTCAGATACCCCTAATCGGTGAAGAACGATAATCGTCCCGAGCATCTGTGGCTGACGCGCATATAGAATGTCCACGTAATTAGATTTTTCATCTAAGGTGAACTTGTCACGTTTGACAATGGCATCTGCTAACAAGCTCTGGGTGATCTTGGCCTGCCGGAGTGCATCTTTCTGTCTCTTTGGTAGTGGGAGACGATCAATCATGGCCTTGCTCATAGTGGGTACGCCTGTAGTCCGCACATCATGGCACCCTCAACGGTACCGTCGAGATATTGCATCCCATGAAACAGTGTTTCGTTGATGTCATATTTATTGCTACTGTGCTTGTATATCACAAAATCCCAGTGGTCTACCTTGCCGGTCCACTCCAGACGACATATCGGCAGCGGAGCACTACCAAAGTCTGAACGGCTCAGATACAAGTAATGGCCCGTATATCGAGGGATGTAGGTGCACTCGCTGGGAAGCGTTTGGTTAAAAGCTTCAATAATGGCAGCTATCTCTTCCTTGAGTTCACTGGTCAGTGGAGCTATCTCACTATTCATTTTCATCTTCGCTCTCAGGTAATACCAACGGTAACCCCTCTTTTAACGTGTCCTTCACCTGTCTCCAATGCGGCATGACCCGGTCCAGAATGCCTTTAAATCGGTCATTATGTAACCGTTCCAGCAGGTGCGTCATCTCATGCACCACCACATATTCCAGGCAGGGCTCGGGGTATTGTGCCAGGTCCAGATTCAGCCAGATTCTCTTCGCCCGAATATTACAGGTCCCCCAGCGGGTTTTCATGCGTTTGATGCCCCATTCTGCGACTTTCACCCTGAGCATGGGCTCGTATTGGGCTATGAGTTCGGGGATGCGTTCCTGTAGACTCTGCCGGTGCCAGGCTTGAACCAACCTTTCCTTGTGGTCTTTGCTGGCGCCTTGCCGACAATGCAGGTCAATATAGTGCGCATGAGTCAGTTCAATGCGTCCGGCTTGGGTGGTGGCGTGAATTCTCAACCGATATCGTCTGCCCAGGTAATAGTGACTTTCCCCGGATACATACTCACGGGGAGAAATTCTTTCCTGCCCGAGAAACTTCCGCTGCTGCTTTCTAATCCAGCTGAGACGACTGAGTACCGCTGCCCGTATCGCCTCTTCACTGAGCCTTAATGGGGCCGCCACCCGTACCCAACCCGTAGGGGGATAGACCCCTAGGTGCAGGTTCTTAATAGGCTTCTTGACCACCTGCACGGACAGGTCACTGACTTGCAGCGTGAAGGTTTCAGTAATCACCGCGTTGTTCCTTCACCAGGGTGAAGATACGGTCCACATCCTCCGGGTCCTGTACGTAGCGTTTGATTTCGCGTTTGACCTCCCGCTCCTTGAATTGGTTGCCCCGCCAGTCATCCTTTTTCACTGCACGGATGGCATCATCCAGGGCTATGGCTTTTTCTTCATCCTGATCCAGGTTGTCATATAAGGCCCGCTGTGGCCCCGTTTTGAGGGTCTTGGGGTAGCTTTCCCCCTGCTGCGGGTCTTTGACCTGACCGGCCAGGCGGGTGATTTCCTCAAGATATTGCTGGTAAGTGAGCACTTGTTCCCGGCGATTTCGAATCAGGGTTTCCAGCAGTTCGGACATTTTCTCGTAATACTTGGGGTTGACGGGAGACTCGTCGATGATGAGCTTGCGGATATTGTTCTCGATGGTCTCGGCCATGGATTCTTCCTGCTGGGCCAGACCCTCAGGGAGGATATTTTTCACCGCTTGATAGCCCCGGCTGGCTAATAGATCCACCAGGTCATAATCGTCAAACTCGGAAATCTTCCGGCTCTCTTCGGCGCGGATGTAGGTATCAATGAGGTGCCGCATGGCTGGTTCATAAACTTTGAGGTCAATATAATCCCCACTGGAAAGCCTGACCTCATTACGGATGTTCTCGAAGTACCGGACTTCCTCTTTGATTTTGTTCTGTTGTTCTGCGGTGTATCCCGCTTCCTCCAGTTCGTTGGCTATAGCGGTATAGGCACGGATCAGGGCGGATGTGACCTTATAGAGTGCCATCCTGAGGGGAGACTTGGCTTGTAAGGCCTCCTTGTCCTCAGCATCGGCGCTGTTCCCACAAAAGTAGTGGATATACTCTAATGATCCTTGCGGTGGTGCCACCGGCTCACACAGGGCCTTGATGGCTTCCCGTCGTTCTTCCAGGTCCTCACGGGCTTTACTCAGTCGGTTGCCCAAGAGCCCTTGCACGTCCTCGGGGTCATAACCATCCAGTGCCCCCTGGGTGTAATCGGTCATCGCCGTTTCCAGGCTATGGAACAGATCCTTGTAGTCAATAATGTAACCGTATTCCTTGTCTTCCCCGTCCAGACGATTCACCCGGCAGATGGCTTGAAACAGTCCGTGGTCCCGCATGGCCTTGTCGATGTAGAGGTAGGTGGCCGGGGGTGCATCAAAGCCGGTGAGCAGTTTGTCCACCACGATGAGCAACTTCATCTGCCCCGGAGACTCAATAAACTGCTTTTTAACGGCGATCTCGAATTCTTCCACCCGGCCCATGGCTTCCTCTGGGGGAACCCGGAACCAGTCCGCGAGCATTTTGCGGTAGATGTCGTATTGCCGGAGCCGTTCCGTAAAGCCTTCACCCGTTTCTTCGCCCTTGATGTCCGCCGTGCTGGGTTTGTAAGAGGTGACAATGGCACATTTGCCGTTCAGTTCGGTCTGGGCAAACAGCTCGTAGAACTTGCAGGCCTGATAAATACTCCCCGAGACCAGCATGGCATTGCCGCGTCCATCCATGAGCCGGGGCTTGTTGGACATATCCATGAGGATATCGGCCACAATCTTTTCCAAGCGGGACTTGCTGGAGAAGATTTTCTGCAGGGTGCCCCACTTCTTTTTCAGCTGCAGGAGGGCAATGTCGGTCAGTCCTCGGGTCTTGGCGGCGAACCACTGATCAATGCGTTCCGGGCTGGTCAGCGCCTGGTCGATGTCTCGGGCCTCGTAACGCAGGTCCAGTACGACTTTGTCTTTCACGGCTTCGTCAAACTTGTAGACGTGGATGTAGTCCCCGAAGACTTCCACGCTCTTCTTTTTGTCGGTTTTGAGGAGGGGGGTGCCGGTGAAGCCGATGAAAATGGCATTGGGCAGGATAGACTTCATGGCCTTGTTGAGTTCCCCGGACTGGGTACGGTGACACTCATCGACGAAGACCATCAGATTGCCCTTGGGGTTGAAGTCGGCAGGCAGGGCTTTTTTGAGTTCGGCAATGAAGCCTTCTACGTCCGTGGCGTCTCTGGAAACGAACTTGTGAATGAGGGAGCAGAGGAGCCAGTTTTTGGCGCTGTTCAACTGGTCAATGAGATCTGCCCCGCTTTTGGTGCGGGTGATCTTTTCGTCTACCCCCAGGAAAACCTTTTCAATCTGTTCGTCCAGTTCGGTGCGGTCGGTAATAATAAGCACCCGTGCGTCAGTAATATTTTCCCGAATCCACTTGGCCAGCCAGACCATGGTGAGGCTTTTGCCGCTGCCCTGGGTGTGCCAGACGATACCGCCCATGTGTCGGCGAATCTGTTCCTGGGAAGCCTTTACCCCGAAATACTGATTGTGGCGGGGGGTCTTTTTGATTCCGGTATCAAAGACGATAAAGTCGTGGATGAGTTCCAGAAACCGGGCTTTACTGCAGAGCTGGCTCAGGTGCCGGTCCAGAAGGTTGTCTATGGGGCTGGGTTCTTTCCAGCTGAGGTAATACTTCTCCCTGGTACCGATGGTGCCGTAGCGGACGCCTTCCGTGTCATTTCCAGCCAGAAGTAACTGCACAGGGGCAAAGAAACGCTCAATGAAGTCCACCTTCTGGTTGTCCAGATGCTGACGAATGCCTTCCGTTATGGAGACCGTAGAGCGTTTGAGTTCAATGACGCCGAGGGCTATGCCATTGACGTAGAGGACCAGATCCGGACGCTTGTCATGGGTGCCTTTGACGGTGACTTCTTCAGCCAGAGCAAAGTGATTATTCTCGGGATACTTCCAGTCAATGAGCCAGACCGTTTGAGTTTGTTCTCCGGTGTCGGCTTTGACTTTTACGCCGTAGCGGAGCAGGCCATAGACGGCCCGGTTGACGTTGTAGAGGGGCTGGGTGCTGTCTCCGGCTGCTCTTTGCAATTCGTGGAGGGCGCGTGCAATGAGGGCGGCGGAGTAGCCTTGTTTCTGGAGGAAGCGGTTCAGGAAATCGCTTTCAATAGGCCGGTTGTCGGGCCGGTCTTTCCAGTTGCCCAGGTATTCATAACCCAGGGCGTGCCGGAAAAGATGAAGGACGCGATCTTGGGTGTGTCTTTCTCGGGCACCGATGGGGGCTGGCATGGGTTAGCGTCCTTTGGCTTTGTGATAGGCGACAGAGCCTTCCCGCTTGCCTACCGCCAGGACCAACACTTGGACTTCCGTTTCCATCACTTGGTAGATCAAGCGATAGCCTATGCTGCGGAGTTTGATCTTGTAGCGATCCGGGTGGCCCTGCAGTTGAGCGGAAGGGACGCGTGGGTGCACTAAGCGTTCTGCCAGTTTCTTTTTGAATGGGGCACGGACGCTATGGTCCAAGGCCTGCCATTCTTTGAGGGCAGAGGGATGGAAAGTGAGCTCATAAAGCATCCAGCGACACCTTGATCGGGGTTTGGCCATCCTTCAGACGGCTTTCCGCCAAAGCGTTCAGCTCCAAATCTTCCAGATGTTCCAGGAGCGCAGCATAGGTAGCGGCTGGGACACAGTAAAAAGCCGGTTCGTTGCGGTTGAGAATGGCCACAGTAGCCCCTTCTCCTGCGGCCACGGTTCCCATAGGGTTCTTTTTGAGTTCGGAAACACTGGCAGCAACATCGGCAAGAATGACGTGGGTCATGGAAAGTCCCTCATAGTCTCTAAAAGACCGGTTAAGCGTACCATAATAAGTAGCCTAAAGGCCACGCGGTCAGCAGGCCATACACCATTTAAATCACCTGGACCTGTCCGACTCCCGCATGTTCCGGGCCGATGGCAATGCGGATATCCCGCCCGAGTCTGGCCAGACATTCCAGCATTTTGGCTTCGCTGATCCCCCGGAATTGCCCCCGCAGCATCATGGAAAGCTTGGACTGAGGGATGCCCAGCACTTGCGCCGACTGCGTCTGAGACCAGCCTTTTTCCGTGAGAATATGGCTGATACGTGCCGCCAATTGTGCCTTGAGCAGCATGGACTCGGCATCAACGAAATCCAGGTCTACGTATACATTGCCTGTACTCATTTCAATGACTTCATCGTTCATTGTGTCCTGCCTCTGGCATCCTTTTCGGCTGCCTGTAAACGGGTGTGAATCAAATCCATGTCCGGTTTCGGTGTGGCCTTGCCTTGGGTGGACTTCTTCTGGAAGCAGTGGAGCACATAGACGGCATGTTCAAAGCGAACCGTGTACACGGCGCGGTAAGTATCACCTTTGTGATCCTCCACAACTTCCAGGACACCGGCAGAGCCAAAACCCTTGAGGGGTTTGGCTTGATCGTGCTTTTCCCCTGTCTGGGCCAGGAACAGGGCGTAGCCAAAAACGTCCTGAACCTCTTCGGGTAGGGCCTTCAGGTCCTTTCTGGCGGAGGCTATCCAAGCAAGAGCTTTCATGGTCAGATTATATTCATATAGATATAGGCGGGCAAATGCGGCGTTCTATGCGGAAACTGCATGGGCAGCGGGAGGAATCAAGCGAATCCTGCCGGTCAGCAGTTCCTGCATCATCCCTTGTTTGAGGAGTTTGGTTTTGTTTTTGCGGGACTCCAGGGTGGTGATCTCTGCATCCATGTCGGAGAGGATGGCGGCTATGGCTTGTTGTTCTGGGAGGGGTGGCAATGGAAATGCTACCTTGAGCAACGCTTTCTTTGATAAGTTATATCGTGTTGCACCTTGGGCCAGAGATTTTAACAGTTCACGCCCTACATTGCTTCTGAAGTGATAAGCTAAAAACAAGCCATCTGCAGACTCATTGATATGCAACCTATATCCAAAGCAGAAACTATTTAGATAAACGTTTTCCACTTTTGTTTGAAGCACAGCACACAAGCCTACTTCTTCCGGGGTTTCTGATGATCCATTAAAAAATATATCATTATCTAGAACGCGGTTTTGCTTTTCATTTGAGCCAATTTTAACCATATCAAATTCTGAAGCATTTATTATGACGTTACTCATGATGTTCATAAAGGTAATATAGAACGCCTTGCCTGACCCAAAATCAGATTTTGTTTTTCCTGTAAGTCCTCCATAAGTTGAGCCAAACTCCCCCAACCGCTTCACCTCCCACTCCCCACTAAACCCCGGCAATCTCCTTTTCCCGCTCAGCAGTTCCTGCATGGCCCCTTGCTTGATCTGCTTCTTCTTGGAGATCAGGGCATCCAGGGAGGAGATGAGGGAATCTACGTCAGAGAGGGTCGTGGCTATGGCGTGTTGTTCGGGGAGGGGTGGGAGTGGAAGAATCACACTGGAAAGATGTTTTCCATTAGTAAGTGCGCGCGTAGTATATGTACTTTTTTTGACTATTTGTTTTCTAACGGTGCTACTTGAAAAACAGTATTTCTTAAAGTTATCAGTTAAACTGTTATTGATTGGCCGCGCACGTAAAACAAACCCGCTAAAAACTGTATCTTGAGAATCATTGAGTAAAACAGCGGTCAGTCCAATTTCATCAACTGTCTCTGAGGTTCTTGTGAAAAATACATCTCCTTTAGCTACTCTAAATAAATCTATTTCTTGTTTTGTTAGAAGTACGCGGCCTACCAAGTCCGATGTATTAAGCCCAGACTTGGTGTATATATCCATATAGTTTATGATTGGAGAACCATGACCAAAATATTCCTTGCTCTTGTTTAGTCCATTTTTAAAGGCAAAAATATCCCCCAACGGAGTAGTCTCCCAATCCTCCGGAATAACCCCCACCTCCGTCAGCTTATATCCCGGCTTCACTTCCATACGAACCCCATCTTCTCCAGGTGGCCTTCTACCTGGGCAGCCAGTGTTTCCACTTCAGCCTCCAGTTCCGGCAGGGGCTTGTCATAGCGTTCCGCCAGTTCCTTCACCCGACCGGTTAAGGCCTGAGAGACCCGGTCCAGTTCCGCCTGCACGTCCTCCCCTAGGCGGGTAAGCCACTTGTCCTCTACCACGATGTCCTTCACAGCCTGGGTACCCAGTTGTCCGTACTGAGCGCTGACCTTGGCGGAAAGAGCCTTCTGGGCTTCCTTCACCTTTTTGTTGGAGGCCGACTCTTTTTCCAGGGTGCTGAGGTACTGTTCCAGAACCTTTTTTTCCTCAGCCGCTTCTTTGTCCCGACGAATGTCATTGAGCCTGGCGGTGAGGCTGACCTTACTGAACTTGCCCTTGTCGGTCTTGGCCTCCGTCAGTAATCCATCTTCGCCACCATGCTCTTCTTCCAGTTCTTCCAGCTCCCGGCTGAAAGTGTCCCTTTCGGCTTCCAGAGCGTCTATAGCCTCTTGGTCTTGGGGGAAATAGCGGTGGATAATCAGATCTTCGGGAATGAGTTCCGGGCTGGCTTTCCAGCCGTCATCGATAAGCAGGTACACGTCGTCCTGCATGGTCTCTACCCAGTAGCTCATCAAATGCTGGTAGATGGCATAGGGGTCCACCAGTGCCGATGGCTTGAAGGTGTCGAGCAGACTTTCTCCCAGATCTTCAATCAGCTCCTTGGGGTGGATTTCGGAGCTAATGCTTTTCAGCTTTGGCATGACTTTCTCCCGCCAGCCCTCAAAGAGGGTATGGATGGTCCGGGAAAAGGCCTCAAACTCCGGGTGCTCAATAATGGTGCTTCTCACTTGACCGGCTTCCACCCTCACCTGGCTGTAGCCTTCCCGAAGCGGGGCAAAAAGGGTGTCTTTTAAGCCTGGCAGTACGGTCCAATACGCAGAGAAGGAATCCGCGTCCCGGTCAGGAATACCGCCTTGCAGATGGGCTTCGATATCCTGCAGGTCTTCCACTTCGCTGGTGTCAATGTATCGGGGGATGTTCAGGTTGAAGTCGTTGGCCTCAATCTCGGCATGACTGACCATCCG
>JABEBX010016961.1_pt1 | contig 10361 bp, 6 predicted proteins | sample 7245971 | NCBI WGS metagenome assembly JABEBX01 (sample SAMN14506365, study PRJNA622280) | hot springs metagenome | biome: hot spring [ENVO:00000051]|acidic hot spring [ENVO:00002120]; feature: spring [ENVO:00000027]|sediment [ENVO:00002007]; material: sediment environment [ENVO:01001048]...
CCCCCCCCAGAGAATGCCTCGTTCCATCCAACGCTTCACGTAAAGTGGTAAGAGGCGTTGCAGTGCAAGCGGCGACAAGCGGCAACCAGCGGCAAGGAGATTCGAATCATGCAGTCAGCTACAACCAGGCACGCGGCGGAAACAACCAGGCAAGCGGCGCCAGGCGTCCACGACGAGCTTCACATCTGGGCCTGCATCAGCGACGCCGATGGCGCCAAGTCCTGGGTGGAACATCACCTCGCCGCCGCCCGAGGTTTGATCGCGGAGTTGGTCGCCGCCGTCGGCCCGCGTACCGTCGAGAACACGCTGGTCCCCTATGATCGAGCCAGTTGGCACTTGCGCATGGCCGGTAGCCAAAGCGGTGTCATGTTCATGGTCCACCCCGACGCCGGGGTCCGCGATGCCGCGCAGCAACTCTCCCAGGTCATTGGTGCGGAGACGGTCGCCCTCAGTCTCAACCGCGATGTCTATCAGGCACTCACGGCTCTCGACGCAGCTACGGCCAGCCCCGCTTCATCCGACTCCATGGGTGCAGATCCGGCAACGCGCTACTACATCGATCGCGTCCTGCTCGGTTACCGCCTCTCCGGTGTCGATAAGGACGAGCCTACTCGCGATCGCATCCGTGCCCTTGCCGATCGCATGACCCAGCTCAGTATGTCCTTCAGCCGCACGGTGCAGGACGATGTCCGCAAGGTTCCCGTTGATAACCCGGACGATCTTCTCGGTCTGCCGGACGACTATCTGGCCCGTCATGCGGTTCATCCAGCCGAGCCCAAGGACCGCTCAGACGATCTCCAAGGCGGTCCTCTCACCGCCGATGCGCCCGTCGTGCTCACCACCGACCCGCCCGAGATGGCGCCCGTGATGACCTACGCCATCAACCCGCAGCTTCGCCGCCGCATGTACCTGGCCTACAACGACCGCGCCTACCCTGCGAACAAGCAGGTTCTGCTCGATCTGCTTGCCGCGCGCGAAGAGATGGCCACGCTCCTCGGCTTCCGCAGTTGGGCCGATCTGGCCACGGTCGATCAGATGATGGGCTCCGCCGCCAACATGCGCACCTTCCTCAACGAGGTCGAGAGTGCTGCGCGCGAGACCGCCCAACGAGAGTTCACCGAGCTGGAAGCCTTCGTTCGCGAGCGCGACCCCAAGGCTCTCCCGCTCAGCCTCAGCGACGGCCGCTTCTGGGAGGAGCAGTTCCGACGCGCGCGCTTCGACTTCGACTCCCAGTCCGTGCGCCCCTACTTCCCCTATGAGCAGGTCGAGGCCGGCATTCTCGCCACCGCCGACAAGCTCTTCGGCGTCAGCTTCGTCCGCTCCCAGGACGCCATCGTCTGGGCTCCCGGAGTCAAGGCCTTCGACGTCGTCGACAAGATCAACAGCGGCAACGTCAACGGCGAAGGCGGTGCTTCATCAACCACGCCTGGCCAACGTAGCCAGCGGATCGGCCGCATCTATCTCGACATGCATCCCCGCGAGGGCAAGAGCAAGTGGTTCAGCGAGTGCTCGCTGGTGAGCGGCGTACGTGGCCAGCAGATGGATGTACTCCCCGAGGCATCCCTCGTCTGCAACTTTCCCAAGCCAACCGGGGACGATCCCGGGCTCATGCAATACTCCGATGTCGTCACCTGCTTCCACGAGTTTGGCCATCTCATGCACGAGGTGCTCGGCGGCCGCCAGCGCTGGGCCGGCCAGTCAGGCATCTCCACCGAAGGCGACTTCGTCGAGGTTCCCTCCCAGATGCTCGAAGAGTTCTTTGAAGATCCCGAGCTGGTTCGCAGCTTCGCTCACCACTATCAGACCGGCGAGCCCATCCCCTACGACGTCTTCGCCCGTATGGTCCGCGCCAGCTCCCATGGCCGCGCCTTAGCCACGCTCACCCAGGTGATGTACGCGACGTATTCGCTGGAAACCCACGATACCCCAGCCGCCGGGCTCGATCTCGACGCCCTTCTCCGTGCCGGCTATGACCGCTTCTCCCGCTATGAGTTCGTCGATGGCAACCGCATGTACGCCGCCTTCACCCATCTGGTTGGCTACACCTCCAACTACTACACCTACCTCTACGACAAGGTGATGGCGCTGGAGTTCTTCGCGCAGTTCGATCCGCGGCATCTCATCGAAGGTTCCACCGCCCTGCGCTACCGGCGTGAGGTTCTCGAGCCCGGCGGCTCCAAACCCGCACGCGAACTGGTTCAGTCTTTCCTTGGCCGGGAGGTCAGCATGTCCGCACTCAAAGACTGGATCGCGCAAGAGTTTGTGGAAGAAGCACAAAATAGGAAATAGGAAGCAGGAAGTAGGACACCTGGATGGGGCAAGCCATCCGCGTTCTTTGCGGAGGATAGGTCCTACCCCGACACTGAAGGGTCGGGATACCAGGAAGGGAGGCACTCCCGTTGAGCCTTCTACTACTTCTACTTCCTACTTCCTACTTTCTACTTCCTGCTTTAACGAGACTTCGTCTTAGGCTTGGCCTTCACCGCAACGGGCGCCGCAGGTTCTGCCTTCGCTGCCGTCTCAGCCTTGGCCGCGGGTGCGTCGGCCGCTGCCGTCGCTGCCGCCTCGCTCCCTTGCCGCAGCGAGTGCAGCACAACCCGCAGCATCTCTTCCTCCGGGGCCGGCTTGCCCGTCCATATCTCGAACTGCCGCGCCCCCTGCTGCACAAACATCTCCACGCCCGTGATCACGGCAATGTTCTTCTGCCGCGCCAACCGCAGCAGCGGTGTCTCGATCGGGTTGTACACCAGGTCGAAGACGTACCGCGCGTTGATCTCGTTCTCTTCCAGCGGCGAAGCCGATGCACTCTTCGCGCCGCCCAAGGCATGCTTTCCGCTCGCCGCCATTCCTACCGGGGTTGCATGGATGATGACGTCAAACTGCGTCTTAGCCACGGCGTCACGCTTGATCGTCTTTGCGCCCGACTGTCTGGCCAGCTTCTGCGCAGTCTCCGGCGTGCGGTTCAGAATGAAGACCTCGGCGCCTTTGTCGCAACAGCCAAACACGGCGGCCCGCGCCGCTCCGCCGGCGCCCAGTACCAGCACCTTCGCGCCGCGCAGCGACAGCCGCCGTTCCAGCGGCGCGATCACGCCCGCCACATCCGTGTTGAACCCGTAGAACTTCCCATCCTGCGCGCGCAGAATCGTGTTTACCGCGCCAATCTTGGCCGAAAGCTGATCGGTCCGCTCCAACAGCGGCATCACCTCCTGCTTCAGCGGCATCGTGATGCTCAGGCCCTGGATCGGCAGCTCGCGCGCCAGCTTGAACAGATCCTCGGCCTTCGCCGTCTGCAGTCCCAGGTACACCGCATTCACCGTCTCGCGCCGGAACGCCGTATTCATCATCAGCGGAGAGAGTGAGTTCCTGATCGGATTGCCGGCTACGCCATAGATCTTCGTCGCCGCATCCACCTGCTCCACGCGATAGGTTTCCAGCAGCGTGCGTGCCGTAATCTGCCCTAGCGCTGTCTCCTCGCCGTGACCCGCCGCTGCAAGCGTAAACGCGGAACCAGCGCGCAATCCAAGCACGCGCGAGATGATTCCCTGCTCGCCCATGCAAATCCCCACCACGCTGGAGTTCGTCTCATCCTCCACGCGCTCCAGAAACCTCATCAGCGTCAGATTGTCGCTGAGCGACCGCGCCGTCGGCACAATCTTGTAGAAGTCGGGATCAAACGACCGCATCCGCTGATACACAGCGTCCAGGTCTTTGGCCGTCAAGTCTTTGGTCGCGTGGAAGTCGTGGTGGCTGAGGATCACCGCGGCGCCCGCCTCCTGGAGGTGGCTGACCGTGTTCTTCGGCAGCTTCTCCGCCGACTCTACTTCCAAGTCCACCAGATGGAATCCCGCCGCTGCCGCCTTCATCAGCACGTCCAGCTCCGCCGCTCGCGATCCTTCGAACCGCCCGCCGAAATCCTTCAACCGGCAGGCAGCAACCGCCGTAGCCGCGCCATTGGCCGCCAGAAAGTGCTTGAACTCCGGCAGCGCAGCCGCCGGTTTGGCCAGATAGTCCAGCCGAAACTCTAGAAATGTAGACTCTTTGAGTACTTCCGTGGCCTTCTCGATCATCTCGCTCGGAGACGTACCGATGATGGCCACACAGAGCTTACCGATACGGGAACGGAGCAAGTGCGAGGCGATGTGCGTTGAATTAATCATGCTGTAGTCGCGGTATAATATACGCTGATTTGGCTGGAAAGCAATAGGCTAACTGTGATTGGGCTGTGATTTTCTGGTGGACATCCAAAGATGGATGGGCATTGCTCAGCCCCACCCACCCCCACCCACGACGCTGAGGCCGTTATAAAGGGTTCACCCGATGGGGTGTGGCGCCCAGCGCGGGAAGCTGGTTGGTGAACCATCCCATGCGGGCAAAGGACACCCAATGGGGCTTCCGAGAGGGAATCCGCCCAACCCTCTCAGCTACTGTCTCCCGGAGATCGTCTTCCTTGCATCTCACACATGCTGCGCCGTTGGACGCGCAGAACCTGTGAAGGTTGCAAGATTTTCTCCTTGCGGTCCCTGTATTCCCTTCGCGCGAAAAGAATGCAACCTATGTCGTCCTGCGAGCGTCTCATAAAATAACTGAGAGGCTATTCAATCTGTCCTACCTGAAGCAAGTTCCTATCCTTTTTGCCCTATTTCGGGCGATCCCCTAACGAATCCTCAGTTTTTCCCTCCCCAAATGCCTCTCTAGGGCCCGCCGGAAAGCGGGCCCGAAACATTTAACGCCTCAAAATAAACTACTTAGAGCAGCTCCCCTCGCAGGATGCTCGGCAGGGAACCTTTGTACAATCACAATATGGGCCGAGCTCCCACACTCCCCGCAGAGGTTACCCCCAGCCGCCGGACCGGCCTCGGAGCTGGCCCCGGCCTTGTGACCGTCCCCGCATGGAGAGCCTATCCCTGGCTCCGCGCCGGCTTCAGCACCCGCCAGGGAGGTCTCTCTACCGCCTACGCCGCCGGTGGCCCCCCCGAACAGAACCTCGGCTATACAGCCGAAGACGATCCCCTCCAGGTTGACGCTGCCCGCCTCCGTCTCATCACCGCTGTGTGCAGATCCAGCAACTTCCGGCCGGACTCCGCCTTACCTGAGCTCATCACCGTCCGCCAGTGCCACTCGGGTATCATCCACCGCGTGGACCACTCTACGTTGACGCTCCCGACCTCTGAAGATCCGCCCAGGACCTCTGAAGACAAGGCCTTGCTCCGTGGCGACGGGTTGTTCACCCGCGACCCCGGCCTTCTGCTCGGCATCCTCACCGCCGACTGTGTCCCGGTCCTCGTCGCCGACACGCGCACCCACGCCGTGGCCGCCTTCCACGCCGGTTGGCGTGGCACCCTCGCCCGCATCGTTCAGCGCGGCATCGGCACCCTGCGCCAGGAGTTCGGCTCCCGCCCCCAGGACCTGATCGCCGCCATCGGACCTTCCATCGGGGCCTGCTGCTTCGCTGTGGGCGAAGAGGTCCGCAACGAGTTTGAGAGCCAGTTCGCCTACGCACCGGAGCTCTTCGCGGAGGTCTTCGCTTCTGACCCCATTCGCGAACGCTATCCCATGCTCTTTCTCACCGACCGCGCTCCTGGGCACTCCAACCTGGGTCCGCAGATTCACCTCGACCTCTGGGAGGCCAATCGTCGCCAGTTGCTCGATGCCGGCCTTCGCCCCTCGGCCATCAGCGTCATCGGTCAGTGCACCGCCTGCACCCGCCTGCGCGACGGTCGCCGCAAGTACTTCAGCCATCGCTCCGAGCACGGCTTCACCGGCCGCATGCTCAGCGTTATCGGCGCCGTTCCCGCTGAACACGCCCTGTAGACCAAGTGGTGAAGGAATAGGGCGACAGATGGATGGAGCAAAGGAAAGCACCCTTCAAAACAAAGCCGCGTCCCTGCAAAACGGAGATCCAAGGAGACTTTCTCGAAGGCTTGCCTAGCTCGTCTTGCACAGCTCCAGCAGCAGATCCTCGCGATGCTCCATCGCATACCTATCCACTGAGTTCAGGCTCTGCAAGTACACCATTACCCCCACTGTGGCGAAGATTGCGAACAACGGCGTTAGTGCCCACATCACGTGCAGCCAGAAGCACAGTCCGAAGATGGCCGCTGCCACGCCCGACGACACCGTGAGAACCGCCATGGCAATCAGCGCACTCATCTGCGAGGCCTGCCGCCGTAGCATCCGTTGCGAGTCCACCCGCTTGGGCGAAGCCAGCGACCGCCGATTGGCGAAGATCATATTCACCGCCAGCGTCCCCACCGCCCAAAGCAGCGCGGCGGACAGATCGCCAGCAGCATATAGGCCACGGCGGCTGGAAATACCCAGAGCGAACTCGACCGCAGCGTGGCGAACCGGCCCGCGAACACCAGCACCAGGAAGACCGGCATGATCAGACCATAGAGAATCCCCATGTTTCGCTTCACGTACAGGATCTCCTTATTCAGCACGGCGGCAATCAGCGTGGCCATTCGCGCCCTGCTGGCAACCTCAAAGATCTCAGGCGCCGCGAGAGGAGAGATGCGAGATTCAAGATGCGAGCTGCTCGCCGGGGATCCCGGTTCGCGGACGGGTGGGGGAATGTCCCTGGCCTGCGCCGTCTGCCGTGGCGCCCCGCTCACCGCGTCCGACAGATTCTCTCCGCCAAACTCCGTTCGCATCCGCAGCGCAAAGACCAGAAGGAACAGAGCACCGTAGAGCGCCGCCGCCAGGGTATATTCCGCAAACGCCGCCATCGCCAAGGCCCGCGAGGGATGAGCGACTCTGCGCCTTGCCCGCTGGGCACCCAGGGCCCTGATCAAGGACGTGCTTGCCAGCTCCGGCGGCATCACCGCCAGCACCGGTCGCACCCGCCGGTATAGCGGAACTACCCTCGACATCTCGTGCCGCGACACGTCATATGCATGGGTCCGGTGGTTGTTGCTGTACGCTGGGTTGTACTCGAAGTTCGCCCACTGGGCTCCCAGCGATATGGCAAGGATCAACGCGGTAAATACCTCGCGCGCGCGCCGTGTTGAAAGCCAGCGGTCCACCCAGGCAAAGACCATCCGCGAGAACAGCACATTGGTTGCCGCAAACACCGCCATCGCAATCAGCGCATACAGCCAGAGTCCGGGGCAGGCAAGCCCAATCCCCACCGACACCGCCAAAGACGCGAGCGTCGCCGTCACGTTGGCCGGGGTCAGCAACCCAAAGAACAGACGGATTGCCACATAGGTATCCACGTTCAGCGGAAACCGGATCAACTGCGTGGGATCGAAGGTCGTCGCCGGTTGCCCGAGTTGGATGTTCAGTAGTTGGCACAGCCCAAAGATGCCCCACAGCAATCCCGCAAGCCAAGGCAGGTGACCCTCCCCCACGATCCAGAACGCTCCCGCCCCCGCCGCCAGCACAGCCGACAGCAACATCACCAGGAAGAGCAATCCCAGCGCCGCGCGACCCAGCAGCTCCTCCGTGCCGCTCTTGCGTCGGAAGCTGTTCACTGTAATCCTCCAGCGCAGCCTGGCGATCGCCGCAAACTGTGCTCGCGTCCGCGCCGTCGTCCAAGAATCTTCCGGCCTTTCAGAGGGGGGATCTCGTGTAGTGTCCGTCATCATCCTTCCTCATCGTCCTTTCGCGAAAGATGCACTGCGGCGGCTAAAGAGTTGCGGAACAGGGCCTTGTTTCGGTCGAAATCCGCCGAAACGCATTCCCTCGGGGGCTAAAGCCCGCTGATTCTGCTGAGTTTACGGCGCGGCTAAAGCCGCGCCCTTTCAAAACTTCGAGTTTTTCCGCAACCTGTAAAGTCAATCCTTTCAATACGTAATTGCCAAAGAGTACCTGAGACAGGATTTAGCTCAGCCATGTCAGCTCCTGTTCCGGATGCGCGGCCCCCGCCTCTCCGCCCACCACGTTCAGGAAGATCTGTTCGAGCGTCAGCCGCGCCTGCGGATCATTCGGATTACTCGGATTACTCGGATCACTCTCTCCGCCCGGCGTGACGCGAGCCTGCACGCCCGCCCGCAACTCGTCCAGGCTGCCATTGGCCACAATATGTCCGCGGTTGATGATCGCAATATGCGAGCACAGCCGCTCTACGATCTCGAGCACATGCGAGGTCAGGAAGATCGTTGCTCCCCGCGCGATCATCCGTTGCAGCATCGTCTTCAGGGTTCCCGCGGCAATTGCGTCCACCCCCTCGAAGGGCTCATCCAGAAACAGTACCTTCGGCCCATGAATCACCGCTGCCGCCAGCGCCAGCTTCTTTCCCATGCCATGGGAGTAATCCGCAATCAGCTTTCTGGACTCCCCGGCCAATCCCATAAACTCCAGCAACTCCTCGGTCCGCTTCTCCCCCGTTGCCTTGTCCAGTCCATACATCTGCCCCACAAACCGCAGGTACTCCTGCGCCGTCAGCTTCCCAAACAGCGCCATTCCTTCGGGTACCACCCCGATATGCCGCTTCACCTCCACCGGGTTATAGAACAGGTCCTGTCCCAGGATGCGCACCGACCCCGAGCTGGGCGCCAGCAACCCGGTCAGCATCTTGATTGTGGTCGACTTGCCCGCGCCATTCGGCCCTAGAAATCCAAAAAACTGCCCTGATTCCACCGCAAGATCGATGTGATCGACGGCGGTAAATCCCTGAAAGACGCGAGTCAGCGCGTGTGTCTCAATAGCTGGAGCCATGATTGCCGAGTGTACGATACCCGGCCGGGCTGTGGCGACGCGCACTCTGGTAGACAATGAAAGTAGTTACCAGGAGGTCTCCAGTGCCAGCTCAACCCATCGTCGGGCTTCATCACGTCACCGCCATCGCCTCCGACCCCCAGGTGAACCTCGACTTCTACACCCAGGTTCTCGGCCTGCGCTTCGTCAAACGCACCGTCAACTTCGACGATCCCGGCACCTACCACTTTTACTTTGGGGACGACATCGGCTCGCCCGGCACCCTGATCACCTTCTTCCCCTGGCCGCGCGTCGGCTGCGGCAACCCCGGGGCCGCCGAGGTCACCCACTCCGCCTTCAGCATCCCCCCCGAATCCCTCGCCTTCTGGGAGCAGCGCCTGGCCGATAAGGGCATCCAGTTCACGCGCGGGCCTCGGCGCTTCGACGAAGAACCTCTCACCTTCGCCGACCCCGCCGGCATGCGGATCGAACTCGTCGCCCACGCCGAATCCTCCACCGTCCACCTGCCTCGCTTCTCCGACGTTCCCGCCGAGCACGCCATCCGCGGCTTCTTCGGCGTCACCATGCTCCAGCAGGATGCCACCGGAACCGCCCGCATCCTCGGGGTGATGGGCTTTCATCAGGTGGCGGCGGAAGGTTCGCGTCTGCGCTTCGCCTCACCCGCCGATTCCACTGCTTTGGGCAACCACATCGACATTGTCGTCGATCCCGAGGCCAACGCGGGCCGCTCCGGCGCCGGCTCCGTCCACCACATCGCCTTCCGCACCGCCAACGACGCCGCCCAGATCGAGTGGCGCTCCGAGATCACGCAGCATCTTCCGACCACCGAGATTCTCGATCGCGAGTACTTCCACTCCATCTACTTCCGCGAGCCCGGCGGCGTTCTCTTCGAACTCGCCACCGACAACCCCGGCTTCACCGTCGACGAACCCCTCGACTCGCTGGGTGAGAGCCTCTGCCTTCCGCCCTGGCTCGAGTCTCGCCGCACCGGCATCGAGCAGCGCCGCCTGCCCCCCATCACCTTGCACAAAGGCGGCGCAGAGTCCAACCAACACGCCGACCCGCACGCCTCCGGGGAACTCTATCGTGCCGGCGTTCCACTCGATCAGGCGATCGGCGCCGTCATTCTGCTGCACGGCCGCGGCGGCCCTGCGCGCGACATCCTCACCCTCTCCCGCGCCTTGGCTCCCGCCAGTATCCCGCTTGCCTTTCTCGCTCCTCAGGCTGCTGACCTTAGCTGGTACCCGAACTCGTTCCTCGTCGACCGCAACCTCAATCAGCCGAACCTCAACTCCGCGCTCGCCCGCGTCCAATCCACCATCGATCTCGCCCTCGCCGCCGGCATCCCGCTGGACCGCATCGTCCTTGCCGGCTTCTCCCAGGGTGCCTGCCTCGCCACCGAGTTTATCGCTACCCACCCTGCCCGCTACGGCGGACTCATCGCCTGGACCGGTGGCCTCATCGGCCCCGAAGACTCCAACCTCTCCCAATTCGGTAACCTTGACGGCACGCCCGCGCTCTTCGCCTCCAGCGATCCCGACCAGTGGATCCCGTGGCCGCGAGTGCAAGCGTCCGCCAGAATCTTCTCCGCCATGGGCGCGCAAGTCACGCTCCGCGGCTTCCCCGGCAAGCCCCACTCCGTCAGCGGAGAGGAGATCGAACTAGCCCGCCAACTCACTGAACACGCCTTCGCGGCTCAGAAA
>JABEBX010017829.1_pt1 | contig 10354 bp, 9 predicted proteins | sample 7245971 | NCBI WGS metagenome assembly JABEBX01 (sample SAMN14506365, study PRJNA622280) | hot springs metagenome | biome: hot spring [ENVO:00000051]|acidic hot spring [ENVO:00002120]; feature: spring [ENVO:00000027]|sediment [ENVO:00002007]; material: sediment environment [ENVO:01001048]...
ATTCTCTCCATTATTTTACCGATTTTTCTTTCCAGATCTTTTGAATTATCTTTGTCATTGTTAAATTTAAAGTCAGATATCCGTTTTGTTTCTTTCAAGTTGAATATCTTGTTTTCTTTTTTATCTTCTTCTAAGAACTTTTTATAGGAAGGCGGGGCGTCCTCTCTTTTTCTATCCATTGTTCTTCTAAATCTTATCTTCGGAGAGGCGTACACGAATATATTATAGAAAATAACATCGCTTTGTCTTTTGTAAAACAATATGTCTTCGGGAAAGCGGATACCTGCTATCATTATCTTGTTCTTTTTAGATCTTTTTATATTTTTTATGCACATCTCCATTACGTAGTCCCTGCCGTATTTATCCCTCAGTTTATTCTGAAGTTCCTGCTGTTCTTCCCGGGTGATCTTTCCTTTCCTCATCTTACTAAGCTTTTCTCTTATTATATCCCCTGGAGATATCTTGTAAAAACCGTATTTTTTTGATATTAAATCTGCTATATAATCCTTGCCGCCGCCAGGAAGGGCGGATAAACCTATGATAAGTATTTTCTTTTTCACTAGAGTATACTGACGTTCTTAGAATAAAAATATTGTTTTGATGGAGAATAGGACAAAAAGTACTTATTTTATATCAGCCATACTACAGCAAATGAAAAGTCTTTTGAGCGGAGAAAGTGAACTTGAGATAGCTCTTTCGCAGAGTCAATTCAAAAGACAGGTAGATTCTTTGGGCTACGATGTTTTTTATTTTCTTTTAGACATGTATGAAGAAGGAAAAGTAAATTCAAGGATTAAAAGCATGTTCCCTCTGGATAAAAAAGAACAGTTTGATGAGGTTTCAAACGAATTATCCGGTAATAATCTAGAGAAGAGAAAAGTTTTTTACGGATACTTAATGTCTTCAGATGATCATCAGCCAAGGATAGTGTTCGGAAGAAGCTACGATTTTGTCATGGAGATGAAGGATAAGCTATTGGAGAAATTTAAGATGGAAGGCTACAAATCACTCTATGAAAACTTTGTAAATGCGCAGTTCAATGATAACTTAATCGATGCAGAGGGAGACGATTTCTTCTACCTTAAAGACGAGAGATTTATATCTGCAGACAAGGATGAGGAGTTGATCTGGATATTTGGTAAGACAGTCGAATTTCCTTATTCCTGTAGCATGGTGTAACATGGAAAAACCTTTGACGATGAAGAAACTTGAAGAGTTGCTATCAGGATCGCAGATAACTGCGCAGTTTTATAATCTTGGGTATGGTCTTTTCAATGTTTATTTAAAGATATACCAAAGATATGGGGAGTTTGATGACCCTACGGACAGCAGCGGAAAGAGATTCAATGATTTTAAGGAGGCTATGGAAGACATAAAATACATAAAGAGGAGGAACGGCGGCAGGGCCTTGTTAGACTACTGGTTTTTACTGAAGAAGGACTATGTGAACGAGAGACTTTTTGATAAATATAAAGATAGGGTAAAATATCTTGAAGGTAGGTTGATCGACAATAGATTGATGTCGGAGTTCGTTTACAATGAATTAATCGTTAAGTTTTTAGAGTTTGTTGATTTAAGTTACAACGATGAACTCGTAACAAAGTATAATTTTGATAGGTATCCCGATGGGAGGAAGATAATCTTTCCAGCTTATCTGGAAGCATTGGAATCCGTTTATAAACTTTACATTCAAAAAGCCCTGGAAATTGATTAATAAAGTCACTTCAGTCTTAACGCATCCAATACATGTGGCGCGTGTGTCTCTACTCTAAAGCGTTTTCTCATGTAACTCGAAAGCTCAAGTATCTTGCCTTCTTCACCGTGTCCTATTATTATTCTTCTAGGCCTGGGCCTTAAGTCATTGACGAATCTTTCCAATTGTTTTCTATCGGAATGACCGGAAAATCCTTCTATCGAATATACGAGTGCGTTTACGTTGAAGTGTCTTAGCTTACCATTCAACTCTATGTCTACTTCTCTTCCACCGTTTTGTATGGTCCTTCCAAGCGTGCCTACTCCTTGGTAAGAAACAAGGATTATTGCGTTCTTTTCATCTTCGCACAGATTCGCAAAGTATGTAACGGAGGGACCGCCATTCAACATACCAGAAGTCGCAAGAATTATCGCAGGCCCGCCAGATAAAACCTGCTGTCTTTCTTCCTCGCTCACGGCGTGCTTGAATATCGGAGACAAGAAAGGATTGTTGTTATGCGCGATTATCCTGTTTCTAGTCTCGCTGTTCATGAATTCAGGATAGACTGTATAGATAGCAGCCACATCCCACAGCATACCATCGACCACTACAGGTACTTCCGGCAATAACCCATACCGCTGCCATTCTTCTATCAAAAGCATTAACTCCTGCGCTCTTCCCACTCCAAGTACTGGGACAAGTATCTTTCCGTTGTTTGCCACCGTCTTGCTTATTATATCCAGGAAGAACTGTTCAGTTTCTGTCCTAGCAGGCTGAATGTCCGTATCTCCCCCATAAGTACTTTCCATTATTAGGGTCTCTACCCTCTCAAACTGGGTCTCAGCTCTGTTTAATGTCTTTGAATTGTCATACTTGAAGTCTCCAGTATAAAGGACGTTATAAAAACCGTTTCCTATGTTCAAGTGTATCATTGCGGATCCAAGAATGTGCCCGGCGTTATGCAGCGTTACTCTTACGTCAGGAGCTATATCGGTAACTTCATGGAAAGGAAGAGTGATGGTGTGTTTTAGCATCTCTTTGACGTCTGCCATGTCAAACAGCATCTTTCCATTGGTCTTGCTCGCTAAATTTATGTAGTCCAAATGGAGTAAGGTCATCACGTCTCTTGTCGGCGCAGTAGAATATACCGGCCCCTTATAGCCGTATTTATAAAGCACCGGTAAAAACCCGCAGTGGTCTAAGTGGCTGTGCGTTATGATTATCGCCGTTAATTTAGAGATGTCAAATTCCGGTGCATCTACTCTGGGGACCGGTTCCTTGGGATTGCTTACATCCACTCCTGCGTCCAATAAAACGGAGCTTATCGGCGTTTGAATCAAGACTGCGGATCTTCCGACGTGGCGAAAAGCACCAAGCGCGCTCATTCTCACCCAATATTTATCGTCGACTTCGAATTTTGAATTATATATGCTCTCGCCGATGTCATTAAGCATTTTTCTTCTGAATTTTGAATTGTCATAAAGCATCTCTCTTATAGCTTTGACTATGTCGGATTTTATCAGCGGAGAATGTGCAAGGATCACCGACCAGCCCGTCTCTTCTTTGATCCTTTTTATGCCCGATCTTCCTTCCCCTAAAAGTAAATCAGGCCTCTCAGCTTCTATCGTTACAATGCTTCTAGGTTCATCAAACCAAAAATCAGTTATCTTCGCTTCATCGAAACCCATCTTTCTTATAAGGTCTTCAGCCTCGTTTTCTTTCACTAAAAGAGACGGATCAAGTCTAACTTCTATCCTTTTCTTTTCCTTGTTTACTAGGTTTTTTATGATCTCCGTGTTGTCCAAAAAGAAGTTTCTGTTTTTTGTGTATATAACAATGTTGGAAACCTCAAAATCTATATCTTCTATCAGCGATCTATCCGCTATAAATTCCGTTATATCTTTTTTTATATCCATATTTCATTTAAGATAGATTATGCTTTGATTATGTTCTTACATATAAACTACGTATAAACTATGATTACTTGCTGACTACTTTTTGTATCTCTTCATCCGATAATTTTTTGTAGCCTTTCTTGTTTATAACCGCTATGTCTATTCCCTCGCCTGTGTAAACGTCTCTTTTTATCGAGGAAGATACCGCCTTATACGCTAATTTGACTGCTTCTTCTTCGGTCATCCCTTCCTTGTAATCTCCTTCTAACACACCTAAAGCAAATATACCGCCGCTTCCGGTGACCGTAAATTTATCCTTTCCTTGTCCTCCGGCTTCATCTATAGAATAAAGCTTTGGCTCATTATCGTATCCTCCGATTATGAATTCACCGTATATTAGATTTAGTGAAAGTCTTTTATTAAAAAGTATCGCGCTTAGCAGGTTTACAGCGCCATCGGTATCTAATTTCGAGCCCGATCTTATTCCATACAGAGTCAATTCTGATCTCATCAATCTAACCATCGCTTGAAGGTCTGCTACCATTCCAGCGGTTGTTATCCCTATATTATCGCTTATTGACATCACCTTTTCCGCGTTTTTATTGGCGACTATATGATCTGCGGTAGCTCTTCTATCCGCGGCAAGTATGACCCCGTCCTTATAAACTAATCCCAATGTTGTCGTTCCTGTTTTTACTATGCTCATATTTTAGAATCCAAATATTTTATTTACATTTCCTAATGATTTTATTAGTATTTAAATCTTTCTTCACAAATGGTTCTGTAGAAATCCTTCGATAATAATATAAGTAAGTTGTATGTATCTCCGCACGTCGTAGACTATGTCGATCACCTTTGCTTCCTTCAGCTTATTCTGATGAAGCCTGCTGCTCAAAGTGGAGCTGAACTTCCTCTTCTCCACTGAGTTTACAGTTTCAACCAAGCTTCTTTTATGGTGCAGCCAACTGTGGTTGTGTGTAAGTTTTCTTTGAGAATTTGCTTGAGAATGGCGATAAAGCTCTCCTTGCTATCCCCAAAACAGTGGACACAAATCTTTTATAGTAAGAACCTTCATTTCTATTCATAACTACTTCCTTTTTTGCTTTGTTAATAAGTCATTTAAGGGGTAGTTATTTTTATAGGATTTCTACAAAGCCTTCACAAATAATTTTATATATAAGTATTTAGCTTTATAATGAGTAATTAAGATAAGTAGTTCCGAATTTGGCAATGAAAATATGATACGAGCATTTAAGTATAGGATTTATCCGAGTAAAGAGCAGGAGAAAGTATTAGACTCACAGTTAGAGCAGGCGAGGCTGCTTTATAACCTGTTATTGGAAAAATCCATAGAAGCTTATAAAAAAGAAGGAAAAGGCATTTTAGGTTATAATCTTAGTACTTTAGCTTTACGTTTACGTAAGGAAAGAGACTTTACCCTCTATGCACAATCAACCCAAGAGATAGCGGACAGAGTAACCAAATCCTTTAAGAATTTCTTCAGAAGGGTGAAAGAAGGAAAACATGGAAAGGTAGCGGGTTATCCTAGATTCAAATCAGAAGGCAGGTATAAAAGTATTGCCTTTAGCCAGTATCCTCATGGGTTTAAGATACTTGACGATAATTTGCTTTCGGTATGGCAGATCAGTGTACTAAAAATAAAATACTTGAAGGACATAACTGGAAGAATAAAGACACTGACAATAGAGAAAGAATCCACAGGTAATTGGTACGCAGTTATAATCTGTGACGGAGTAATAAAGCAAAGAGAAATAGCAGAAGACAGGAAAGAACTCGTAGGTATAGATATGGGAATAGAAAGCACGATAGCTACCTCTGAAAGAGTAAAAGTGGAGAATCCAAGGATATTGATAAAATCAGAGGAGATACTAAAGAGAAGGAATAGACAGTTAGCAAAGAAAAAGAAAGGGTCTAACAACAGGAAGAAGGCAAGAATAAAGTTAGCTAAGACTTATAAGAAAATAGAGCATCAGCGTAAGACTTTCCTCGATAGAATCTCTAATGAACTTATAAGACATTATAAATTTATAGCAGTAGAGAAACTAAATATAGATAGGATGGTAAAGAACCATCGTTTAGCTAAACATATCATGGATGCAGGATGGAATGAACTGGTAAGAATGTTAATCTACAAAGCGGAAGAAGCCGGTGGGAAAGTCTTATTTGTGAATCCAAGGAATACTTCCAAGATGTGCAGCAGATGCAAGCACATAAAAGAAGACCTGTCTTTAACAGATAGAATCTTCAAGTGCGATAACTGCGGTCTGATAATAGACCAAGATATCAACGCAGCAATAAACATAGATACCCTTGGCAGGAGGGAAATAAACGCCTGTGGAGACGAGACCTCTATGATTGAGAAAGCAATCGCAAGTCATGTCAAAGAAGCAGGAAACTTGGAAACGGCAAGTGATTGCCAGTTTCGGGAGTACTGATGAAAGCTAGAACTTCTTTTACAATAGACGCAGATGTAGTTGCGAAATTGGACAGCATAGTAGATAATATTTACTATAGATCGAAGAGCGAAGCAGTTGAGGATATCCTAAGAAAATACTTTGAGAAGCAAAATACTGCAATAATACTCTGTGGAGGAGACTTTATGGTGAGTGACACAGAATATTACAGGCCATTAGTAAAGATCGGAGAATCGACGGTGATAGAGAGGATAGTCTCAAATCTAAGACTGAACAATTTCAGGAACATAATGATCTCAGGCAAGACAGAATTATTAAAGCTGATATTTTCGATATTGAAAAATGGAGAAGGCTACGGCGTAGACATAAAATACATCGATGACAATAACCTCAAAGGGAGTGCAAGGGCATTGGAGAGGGTGAAACAATACGTAGGTTCTACCACGTTGTTTGTAACGGGTGATTCAGTATTTGATATAGACCTTAAAGACATGCTGAAGTTCCATATAGCTCATAATAGTCCTGCTTCCATGGCGATATATATGCCTTCTGATTTTTCTCTTCCGACAAAATATAAGGTGACTTTAAAAGGCAGTAAGATATTGACATATGAAAAACTACCAGAACCGGTAAGTTCTAAAATAATCCCTACATCTATATTCCTTTTAGATCAGGATGTATTTAAGTACATCCCCCCAGGAGATCTAGAATGGGGTATAAAGACCGATTTACTGCCTTTGTTAGCGAAGGATGGTTTGCTTTTCGGTTATATCTATAATGGCAAGTGGGTAAGTATAAAGAAAAAAGAGGACATAGAAACCGCAAAACAGTTATTAACCGAGTAGAAATACTTAAATTGTAACAGAGACTTTATTTTATATGGAATTCAAGGACGTAGATGAGCCTGTTGAAAAGATTACAAGAGAAGGATCTAGAAATTTCATTAAGATAGGGCTGACAAAGGGGATAGACGGTGAAAAGGAGATAACATTCATAAGCATAAAAAAAGGATATACTGTGGATACCGACGGCAAAAAGGAAGAAAGGATAAAAAACAGCCTTTCTGTAAACTTCGATGAGCTGCCGTTACTTATTGAAGCACTGCAGAATTTCAAGAGCAAGCTGGAGTCTGGCAGCTTTTCTTAATCAAATCGATTCTCTATCTTCGATTGGAAATGAATTATACTGTTTTCGCCTGCTTTTAAACCAATAAATTTTTATACTTTAAGCTTTTTAATTAGAATATGAAAAGTTACATAACACTAGCAGTCTTTTTGCTGATAGCATTGTTTTTAGTGTCTCAGGTTAAAGCCCAGGGCGTTCAGACAGTTATAGGCTCTACGGGTCTTTACATATTTGGTGTAACAAACTCGTCTAATGGCTCTTTGGTCGGAGTTTCAGCGCTGCTTAATCTAACGATAACGAACGGTACAGGACAAATATTCCTGGGGTCTACCCCTCTAACGCAGACGGATACGCAGGCTCAGGCAGTTTTGTCGGCAGACTTAGCATGTCAGCTTCTAAATATAAACTGCAATGATTATAACTTCTATTATTACATCACATCCTCTTCTGTAGAGGTTGGCGGTCCAAGTGCCGGATCTGCCTTCACAATGGCGGCGATGTCGATCCTTTCTGGCAAACCTTTGAATTCAAAAGTTGCAATGACTGGGACTGCAAATCCAGATGGCAGTGTGGGTATAGTCGGAGACGTTTCACCAAAATCGGAAGCAGCGGCCAATATGGGGATAAAAACATTCCTTTATCCTTCAACGGACAATATCTCTTCAGCGGCATTAACTTATGATGAAGCTCATGGTATGACTCCTATCCCAGTAAGTTCAGAGTACGAAGCCTTTCAATACTTTACGGGTTATAATCTACGGCCTATTGTAAATTACAGCATACAAACACCATTGTATCTCTCTTTAATGAAGCAGACTTACGTGGAATTCAATGCTTATCAAAACGGACTATTCTCTTCTTTATCATCATCAAACAGCAGCAATTCAACTATACAGCAGTTGATAGACCTTGCAACCTCAGATATGTCACAGCAAAAAGCTGAAGCAAGCAATGGAAGCTACTACGTAGCAGCAAGCAGCATGATAACTTCATCTTCAGATATATTGCAAGCAGAGATTCTTGAGGAATTGCCTTCGTCAAATCAAGTGTCATTCGTGAAGAATCTTATAACGAAAGAGAACAGCACTATTACAGGTATATCTAATAATATTTCATCGGATTACGTTTCGAACTCATCTACTTTAATGTTGAAGTTCATAGCTTTGGACAGACTGATGCAGGCCCAAGGTTATCTAAACGATTCGATCAGCAGCCTGTCTTCCGGCGATTTACAGGATGCAGTTTATTATTATTCTTTAGCGGTCGTAAAGGGCCAGACGGCTTATTTCTGGGTGTCTATCCTTCCAAAGGGCAGTTCAAACTTTTCACAGTCTCAGTATAAGACACTTAGCAATTATTATCTATACAAAGCTTCGTCCTATAATGATTATGCGACTTTATTAGGCGTGGATTTGCCTCCGGAAATTTCGGAGATGCAAAGTTACCTTCAATCCGCTGAATCAAGGTATTACAGCGGTAATTACATTTCATCGATGTTCGCTTCGATAGAGTCGATAAGTCTTGCGCAGATGCTTATAGAAGAAAACAGTCTCGTAAACATCTCCGTGTTTTCTCAAATCAGCAATCAAAGTGCTGCCGCGACTTTAAACACCATAAATTCAGCGGAAAAGGAAGGCATCACTCCTTTCTTGGGGATAAGTTATTACTACTTCGCTAACCAGTTTTATAACTCGTCAAATGTCAGTAATTCTGATTTTTCGGAGTATTTACTGTTCCAAACAGAAGCGAGAAATTTCGTCGGATTAGGTACATTAGCCGTAAATGTGAGTCTTATACCAGTAACTCCTTCATTGCAGCCTATTCAGGTGTCAAAGCCCGTATTTCCGCTTTTAGAGGAGATAGCTTTTATTATACTTGGTTTCGCGATAGGGATCGTAATAGCTGGAATAGCATTTGAATACAGATTGTACCTTAAAATGAGAAAGATGAATAAAAAAACAAAGACTAACAATAAAACAAAACCAAGACCAAGAAGAAGCAAGAAGAAAAAGTAAACAATTTAAGTAAGGGTTTTCATTTTATAGGATGGAGAATAAAGAAGACAAGGACAATGAACTCGTAAAAATAGCTTTATCACGGGGTATATTCTTTCATTCATCAGAGATATTCAGTGACAATATCGCAGGATTTTGGGAATACGGCCCGATTGGGATGAGAATATTCAACAATCTCATGATACAATGGAGAAAAATGCTTTATTCTATGGGCGGACTTGAGATATCCGGCAGCGTCATCCTCCCTAAAAAAGTCCTTCAAGCATCTGGCCATGAGGAAAACTTTTTTGACATGGAGATAAGATGTAAGAACTGCGGAGCGGTCTACAGAGTAGATAAGCTTCTGGAAGAAAAGGACAAGACAAAGAACTTTGAAGGTTTATCTGAAGAACAGTATTTAGAGTACCTGAAGGGATACAGCATAAAATGCAGCAAATGTGGCGGTAAGCTGGGCGAAGTCGGCGAAATTAAAAAATTTGGCACTATGTTTCCGCTAAAAGTCGGCGACGATACACTTGCTTATCTAAGGCCTGAAGCATGTCAGTCTATATTTCTTGATTTCAAGCGTATATTCGAGACCTATGGGAAGAAGATGCCGATGGTTTTGGCGCAAGTTGGTAAAGCTTTTAGAAATGAGATATCTCCGAGGAATAATCTGTTAAGACAGAGAGAGTTCTATCAGAACGATATAGAGATATTCTTCTTGGAGGATGACTTCAACATAGAAAAAGACAATGAGATAAACATATATGATAAAGAAGATGAAAAATTAGGATCGATAAAAATATCCGAAGCAGTGAACAAAGGGATCATAAAAAGCAAGGTCACTGCCTACGCGATTTCAAAACTGCATGAATTCCTTTTAAACGTAGGATTCAGAAATGAACTTATAAGGTACAGGAAGCTTTACGAGGATAAAGCGTTCTATTCCGACGAGTCGTTTGATGTTGAGATCAAGAAAGAAGACGATTGGGTAGAATTGGTGGCGTGTAATAACAGAGGGACACATGACCTAGCATCATATGAAAAATTTGGAGCAAAAGGCTTAAGAGTAAATGATGCTCTGCCCAAGATCTTTGAAGTATCCATGGGAACAGACAGGCTTTTCTACCTTCTTCTTTTCTCTTCATTAAAAACCAGTGAGGAGAGGACGTGGCTTTCTTTGAACAGCAGCCTGTCGCCGTTTAAAGC